>Ga0080006_1131055_pt1 | contig 151456 bp, 135 predicted proteins | sample RS3BMetagenome_FD_69209 | JGI IMG/M metagenome (GOLD analysis project Ga0080006, IMG submission 69209) | Ferric oxide microbial mat and aquatic microbial communities from Rainbow Spring, Yellowstone National Park, USA - RS3B (SPADES... ...
CCGCGGTACCGGCGGCTGGTCAACAAGGGGTTCACCCCGAAGATGGTGCGCGACCTGCGCGCCACCATGGTCCGCTATGCAGACGACATCATCGACGCCGTCTGCGAGCGCGGCACCGCCGACTTCGTAGAGGAGATCGCCGCCGAGCTGCCGCTCCTGCTCATCGCCGAGATCCTCGGCGTCCCCCAGGAGGATCGGCGGATGGTCTTCGACTGGTCGAACCGGATGATCGGCAGCGCCGATCCCGAGTACCAGGTCGCCGAGGAGGTGGCCGGCGAGGCGGCGATGCAGGTCTACGCCTACGCCGACGAGCTGGCGGCCAAGAAGCGGGCGACGCCGACCGGCGACGTGCTCACCGTGCTGCTCGACGCCGAGGTCGACGGCGAGAAGCTCACCCAGCTCGAGATCGACCTGTTCTTCCTGTTGCTCATCGTCGCCGGCAACGAGACCACCCGCAACCTGATGTCGGGCGGGATGGCCGCCTTCTTCGAGCATCCCGACCAGTGGGAGAAGCTCCGCGCCGACCGCTCCTTGCTGCCCACGGCGGTCGACGAGATGCTGCGCTACGTCAGCCCGGTGATGCACTTCCGGCGGACCGCCACGATGCCGTGGCGGATCGGCGACCAGCCGATCGCAGAAGGCGACAAGGTCGTCTTCTGGCACGCCTCCGCCAACCGGGACGAGTCGGTGTTCGAGCGCGCCGACGAGTTCGACATCGCCCGCTCGCCGAACAACCACATCGCCTTCGGCGGCGGCGGCCCGCACTTCTGCCTCGGTGCCAACCTCGCCCGGATGGAGATCGAAGTCATGTTCGACCGCCTCCTCGACCGGTTGCCCGACATCCACCTCGACGGCGAGGTGCAACGGCTCCAGTCCAACTTCATCAACGGCACCAAGCACCTCCCGGTCGCCTTCGGCCCGTCCGCTCCTCGCCGCTGAGCGGGGCAGCCGGTGCGCTTCCACCAGTCGCTGACCTTCCTTCCGACCGACCAGATCGTCCCGTTGTCCGTCGCCTGCGACGGGCTCGGCTACGCCGGGATGTACCTCTCTGACCACCTGTTGCACCCGCGCAAGCTGCGCTCGACCTACACCTATTCGGACCGGGCCGACGGGGCGCCGGGCTGGGACCCGGCGACCAGCTGGCCCGACCCGATGTGCGTGTTCTCGGGTCTGGCGACCGTGACGACGTCGCTCACCTTCACCACCGGGGTCTACGTCGCGCCGGCCCGCGACCTGATCACCGTGGCCAAGTCGGTGGCCACCGCCGCCGTCCTCTCGGCCGACCGCGTCCGGTTCGGGGTCGGCGTCGGCTGGTGCCGTGAGGAGTTCGAGCAGACCGGCCAGGAGTTCTCCACCCGCGGTCGGCGCCTCGACGAGATGATCGTGGCCCTGCGCTCGTTGTGGGGTGGGGGCTGGGTCGAGCACCATGGGACCTACTACGACGTCCCGCCGTGCCAGATGAACCCGTCACCCCGACGGCCCGTCCCGATCCTGGCCGGCGGCCACTCCCCGGCCGCCCTCCGCCGGGCGGCCACCCTGTGCGACGGGTGGATCGCCGCCGGTGCCTATCGCAAGGACGAGGCCTGGCGCCGTCTCGGCGCCCTGAAGGACGAGCTCGCCGTCGCCGGCAGGCAAGACGAGCCCTTCCTCGTCTACCTCTCGCTCGCCGAGCGCCCCGACGTCGACCTGTACCGCCGCTTCGAGGACGCCGGGGTCACCGACATGATCTGCGCCCCGTGGATGTCGGTCGGCGCCGGCGCCGACGGTGGCGCCGACGGTGGCGCCGACGGTGGCGCCGACGCCGGGCTGGGCGCACGGCTGTCGGCCTGTGAGCGCTTCGCCGACCGAGTGGTCGCGCCGCTCGCCCGGTGACGGCGCCGCTCGATCGGCGGGTGGGCCGGCTCGATCAGTCCGGCTCGGCGGTCCCGGTCGAGCGGTGCCGGGTACAGTCCGGACCGACCGGACCGACCGGGCCGCCGGGTCGCCACCGCAACGGCCCGCGCCGAACGGAGGCATCCCCATGAAGGACATGAAGCTCGGGCTGCAGCTCGGCTACTGGGGCTCGGGACCGCCGGCGCATGCGCCAGCGCTGGTGGCCGAGGCCGAGCGGCTCGGGTTCGACTCGGTCTGGACAGCGGAGTCGTACGGATCCGACGCCCTCACCCCGCTCGCCTGGTGGGGCTCGCAGACCTCCCGGCTGCGGCTCGGCACCTCGCTGTGCCAGCTCTCGGCCCGGACGCCGACCGCAATGGCCATGGCCGCCCTGACGATGGACCACCTCTCGGGCGGCCGCTTCGTGCTCGGCCTCGGCGTCTCCGGACCCCAGGTGGTCGAGGGCTGGTACGGCCAGCCCTTCCCCAAGCCGCTCGCCCGGACGCGCGAGTACGTCGGCATCGTCCGCGACGTCCTGGCGCGCCAGGGGCCGGTGACGAACGACGGCCCGCACTACCCGCTCCCCTACCCCGCCGGCACCGGCCTCGGAAAGCCGCTCAAGTCGATCGTCCACCCCCTGCGGGCCGACGTCCCCATCATCCTCGGTGCCGAAGGGCCCAAGAACGTGGCCCTCGCCGCCGAGATCGCCGACGGCTGGTTCCCGATCTTCTTCTCGCCCCGCGCCATGTCGTCGTTCGCCGCCGCGCTCGACGAGGGCTTCGCCCGCCCCGGCGCCCGGCGCGACCGCAGCACCTTCGAGGTGCTGGCGTTCGCTCCCACGGTCCTCGCCGACGACGTCGAGAGCGCCGCCGACTCGTTCCGTCCGTCCCTGGCGCTCTACATCGGCGGGATGGGCGCCAAGGAGATGAACTTCCACTTCGACGTGTTCGCCCGCATGGGGTACGAGGACGTCGCCCGCAAGGTCCAGAGCCTCTACCTCGACGGGCACAAGGACGCCGCCGCCGCCGCCGTGCCGACGGCCATGGTCGAAGACATCGCCCTCATCGGGCCCCGGGAGAAGATCCGTGACGACCTCGAGGCCTGGCGGGAGTCGATCGCCACCTCGCTGCTCGTCAGCGGCGACGTCGCCACCCTTCGCACCCTGGCCGAGCTCGTCCTCGGCTGAGCTCGCCAGCAAGGGACCACGTCGTAGGTCCGGGTGACCGCCGACTTGTGCCCCCCGCTCGGCGACAAGGGCGCCCGGCGCTCAGGGCTGCCCGTCGGTCGCCTCGACCCCCGCGTGGATGCCGGCCGGGGCCGGCGGCCGGGAGACCAAGAGCCCGAGGGGCGTCCGGTCGAGCCAGGCGGCCAGCGGGAAGGCGAGCGGTCGGAGGAGCGAGATCAGGCCGACGACCACCACCCCGAGGAGGAAGCCGGCGACCACGTCGCCGGGGTAGTGGGCGCCGACGTAGACCCGGGCGAAGCAGAGGAAGAGCCCGAGCACGGCCGAGCACACCGTCAGGGCCACCGGGATCGACGGACGGCCGGTCCGGCGCACGACCAGCAGCACCGAGGTGATGAGCGCGCCGGCGATCACCGAGTGGTCGGAGGGGAACGAGAAGTCGTGGGCCTTGGGGACCAGCACCAGCACGTGCGGCAGCGTGTCGTAGGGCCGGAGCTCGCCGGCGGCATGCGCCACGAGCTGGTTGAGGCCGAGCCCGACGAGGGTCCCGATGCCGCCCAGTACCAGCAGGCTCGTGGCCGCCACCTCCCGTCGCCACCAGGCCAGGGCGTAGGCCAGCAGGAAGATCACCGCCAGCAGCACCGCGCCGAGCCACAGGGCGTAGTGGTGCATGAAGGTGTGCGCCCAGGCCGTCTGGCGGGAGAAGCGGTTGACGTCGAGGTACACCCGGGTGTTGAGCCCCCGAGGCGGCAGGACCGAGACGGTGGCGGGAGTGAGCAAGGACGGTATCGTCGGCAGCACAGTGACGTTCTAGTCAAAACCGTGAACGAAAGGTGACCACGTCCGCCAAAAGGCGTGGACGCCGGCCGGCGGGGACGACGGCACGCTGGAGCCCCGGGAAGCCCCGGGAAGCCCGGGGATCAGACCGGCTCGTCGGCCAGGATCGCCCCGAGTCGGGCGAGGCTCTCGTGGGCACCGCCGAGGGTGAGCTCGATCTGGTGGGTGCGGAGGAAGAACCGGTGGAGCGGGTAGTCGCGGTCCACGCCGACCCCGCCGTGGAGGTGGGCCGCCGCGTGGACGACCCGCTGACCGCCGTCGGCCGCCCAGAACTTGGCCACCGCCAGCTCGGCCGAGGCCGGAAGCCCCTCTGAGAGCCGCCAGGCCGCCTGCCAGGCAGTCAGGCGGATCGCCTCGGCGTCGACGTAGGCGTCGGCTGCCCGTTGGCCGACCGCCTGGAAGGTGGCGATCACCTTGCCGAACTGCTCCCTCGTCTTGGCGTACGCCGCCGTCAGGGCGAGCGCCGACGCGGCGACGCCGGACTGGGTCACGCAGAGGGCGGCGATCGTCCGCTGCGCCGTCCGCTCGAGCGCCGCGCCTCCGTCGGCCTCCGGCCCGCCGAGTCGATCCTGCGGGCCGACGGCCACGCCGTCGAGCTCGATCAGCGCCTCCGGCAACGCCGGGCCGTCCTGGCGGGTGCGCCGCACACCCGGCGCCGTCGGGTCGACGAGGAAGATCCCGATCGGGCCACCGGCAGCGTCGCCTCCTACGGTCGCCGGGACGAGGACCAGGTCCGCCCGCAGACCGAACGGGACGCAGGCCTTCGTGCCGTGCAGGCGCCAGCCGTCACCTTCAGGGGTGGCGACGGTCGCCGGACGCTCGAGCGAGGTCTGCACGACGTCGCCCACCTGCTCGGCCAACGCCGCCGTCAACGTCACCTCGCCGGCGCTCACCCTCGGGAGCCAGGCCTGCCGCTGGCCTGCCGTCCCGAGCTCGTCGATGCACGAGGCGCCGAGCACCAGCGTCTCGACGACCGGCACGTGGGCCGCCGTCCGCCCGGCCGCTTCGAGCACCAGGCAGGTGGCGACGAAGTCGAGGCCGGCCCCGCCGACGTCCTCGGGCAGGCCGAGGCCGAGCAGCCCGGCGTCGGCCAGGGAGGTCCAGAGGCGCTCGTCGAACGGCCCGCGCTCTCCCCCGGCCGCTTCGACCTCCTTCAGCCGCTCGTGCGTGGCCTGCTCGGTGAAGATCCGGTCGGCCAGCTGACGAGCCTCCTGCTGCGCCTCGCTGTAGTTGAAGTCCACGTCGGTCCCTTCGATGGTCGTCCGGTCGGTGGCGGTCGGTGGCGATCGGTGCGGTCAGGTGCGGTCAGCGCAACGACCGCGGGAGCCCGAGGCCGAAGATGGCGATCAGGTCGCGCTGGATCTCGTTGGTGCCGCCGCCGAAGGTCAGGATGATCAGCGAGCGGGCGTGCATCTCGAGCCGGCCGGCCGCCACGGCCCCGGGCGACCCGCGCTTGAGGTACCCGGCCTGCCCGATGACCTCCATCAGCGCCCGGAAGGCACGCAGGTAGAACTCGGTCCCGAAGACCTTGGTGGAGGAGGCGTCGGCCACGTCGAGCACACCCTGGGTGGCCTGCCAGGCCACCTTCCAGTTGATCAACCGGAGGAACTCGAGCTCGGCGTGGACCCGGGCCAGATGCTCCTGCACCCACGGCTGGTCGATGACCCGGCGGCCGTCGGGGAGCTTGGTCTGCTGGGCCCATCCACGGACGTCGCCGAGGACTCGCTCGACGATGCCCGGGGCGCAGAGGGTCACCCGCTCGTGGTTGAGCTGGTTGGTGATCAGCGTCCAGCCGTTGTTCTCCCCACCGACGAGGGCACTGGCCGGAACCCGGACGTCCTCGTAGAAGGTGTAGTTGATGTTGTGCTCGCTCAACAGCGACATCGGGACCACCCGGACCCCCGGCGTGTCCATCGGGACGATGAAGATCGAGATGCCCTTGTGCTTGGGGGCCTCGGGGTCGGTACGGGTGGCCAGCCACACGTAGTCCGCCCCGCCGGCCAGGCTGGTGAAGACCTTGGCGCCGTTGATGACGTACTCGTCGCCGTCGCGCACCGCCCGGGTGCTCAGCGCCGCCAGGTCGGTCCCGGCGTTGGGCTCGGTGTACCCGATGCAGAAATGGATCTCACCGGCCAGGATCTTGGGGAGGAAGAAGTCCTTCTGCTCCTCGGACCCGAAGTTCATGATCGTCGGGCCGACAGTGTTGATCGTGAGCATCGGCACCGGGGCGCCGCTCCGCATCGACTCGTCGAAGAAGATGAACTGCTCGATCGCCGACCGACCCTGGCCGCCGTACTCCTCGGGCCACCCGATCCCGAGCCATCCGTCGGCCGCCATCTGACGGACGACCTGACGCATCGTCTCCCCGATACCGTTGCCCTCGGCCAACCCCGCCTCGACCTCGGGGGTGAGCAGGTTGGCGTAGTAACGGCGGAGCTCCTGTCGGAGCGCTTCTTGCTCCGCGCTGTAGCCGATCTCCATCGCGTCCCTCCCTGCCGGCGCCTTCTACGGTGCGGCCGCCGCCGACGGTAGAACACGTTACATTGCCGCCGACCACGCCCCCCGGGGCCCGCCGCGGCGCCCTGGTGCCCTGCACGCCGTCGCCGGCGCACCGGGCGTCGGGGTGCCGAAGGCTGCAGCCGAGTGGGTCGAGGAATTACCGCCTGGTAACTTGCCTCTCGGACGGTGCACCGGCATCCCCCCGGGGTGCCGGGTCACAGCGCCGAGCCAGCGTCGCCCCCGGCGACACCGAGACCGACATCGAGACCGAGGAGCAACCTCATGCCCGAAGCAGTCATCGTCGCCGCCGGCCGCACGCCGATCGGGCGGGCCGTGAAGGGGTCGCTCGTGGACTGCCGGCCCGACGACCTCGCCACCCACGTGGTGAAGGCGGTGCTCGACAAGGTCCCCCAGCTCGACCCGGCGACGGTCGAGGACGTGATCCTGGGCTGCGCCCAACCGGCCGGCGAGTCCGGGTACAACATCGCCCGGGTGGTCGCCGTGATGGCCGGCCTGATGGACGTCCCGGGCGTCACCGTCAACCGCTACTGCTCCTCGTCGCTCCAGGCGATCCGGATGGCCGCCCACGCCATCAAGGCGGGCGAGGGCGACGTCTTCGTCGCCGCCGGCGTCGAGACGGTGAGCCGTTACGGGCACGGTGCGGCCGACGTCGGCCCCCACAACCCGGTCTTCGCCGACGCCGAGGCCCGCACCGCCGCCCGGGCACCGAAGGTGACCGAGGCGTGGACGCCGCCGGCCGGGCTGCCGGACATCTACATCGCCATGGGCCAGACCGCCGAGAACGTCGCCGAGCTCGAGCACGTCACCCGCCAGGAGATGGACGAGTTCGCCCTCCTCTCCCAGACCCGGGCGGTCGAGTCGCAGGAGAACGGCTTCTTCGAACGCGAGATCATCCCGGTGACCACCCCGGGGGGCACCGTCGTCGTCAAGGACGACGGACCGCGCCCGAACACCACCCTCGAGGGATTGGCCCAGCTCAAGCCGGTGTTCCGCGAGGGCGGAACGGTGACCGCCGGCAACGCCTGCCCGCTCAACGACGGGGCGGCGGCGGTGATCGTGATGAGCGACACCCGGGCGAACGAGCTCGGGGTCGCCCCGCTCGCCCGGATCGTTGCCAGCGGCGTCTCCGGCGTCGACCCCGAGATCATGGGGCTCGGCCCGGTCGAGGCGATCCGCCAGACGCTCGGGCGTGCCGGGATGAGCATCGACGACGTCGATCTCGTCGAGATCAACGAGGCCTTCGCCGCACAGGTCATCCCCTCGGCGCGACGCCTCGGGATCAGCTGGGACAAGCTCAACGTGCACGGTGGGGCGATCGCTCTCGGCCACCCGTTCGGACAGACCGGCGCCCGCATCATGACCACGCTGCTCAACGGCCTCGAGGACGGCGACAAGACCATCGGTCTCGAGTCGATGTGCGTCGGCGGCGGCCAGGGGATGGCGATGGTCGTCGAGCGCCTCAGCTGAGGGTCGTCGCCGAGAGGTCGTCGACCACCGGCACCGGCCCGGGGTCGACCCCGTGGGCGGCCGCCAGCCGCAGCGACACGAGGTCACCGAAGAGCACCAGGTCGAAGAAGCGCGCCAGGTCGTCGTCGCCGCCGGCCCGCACCTCCAGCACGTCGGCCGCCACCTCGAGCAACAGCTCGCCGAGCCGGGCGGCGCGTCGCGCCAAGGCCGGCGCCTCGCCGCCGTGGCGAAGCGAGACCACCGTCAGCAGCTGGCGGGTGACGTCGCCGCCCACCCCCCACCCCGCCGCCTCGGCATGGAGGGCGTCGGGGAGCGAGGCCCAGAACGCCGGCGCTTTGGCGTTCTCGTTGACCTGCGTCTTCCATCGCTCGGCGGCCAAGGCCGCCGGCCCGTCGGTGCCGTAGACGAGCGGCACCGTGCCGCCGATCCGCCGGGCGACGGCGGCCGCCGGACCGCGCTCGTCGACCACCTCGTCCCGGCGCCGGCGCAGGTGGGTGGCGGCGGCGGCCACGGCGGCGTCGACACCCTCGAGGACGCCGGCCCTCTCGAGCACGACCAGCGGGACGGCGACCATGGCGCCGAGCGCCACCCTCGGCTGCGGCGCCGTTGGCAGGTCGACGACCGGCACGCCGGCGTCGGCGGCCAGGGCGCCCAGGCGGCCCCCCGTGGTGACGACCACCAGGTGGGAGCCGGCGTCGAGCGAGGCCGCCGCCGTCGCCAGCGTCTCGTCAGTCTCGCCGGAGTGCGACAGCGCCAACACCAGCCAACCCGGTCCGACGAAGGCGGGCAGCCCGTAGCCTCGGACCCCCACGACCGGGACAGACGACCGGGGGGAGGCGACCATGGCGATCGCCCGTCCGGCCAGCGCTGCCGAGCCGCTGGCGAGCACCGCCACCCCGCGGACACCGTCGCCGGCCCGACCGTCACCGCCCGGCACGACCACCGGCGGGTGAGCCCGGGCCAGCCCCGAGCCCTCGAGGAGCTGTTCGGGAAGGGCGGCCGTCGCCTCCCACATCCCCAGCGAGTCGAGGCGACCTCCGGCGACGCCGCCGCTCACCCGCTGTCGGCCGGACCTTCGGCCCCCGCTCCCGGCGGCCGCCCGTTCTCCCCGGGCCACCACCCGTGCTCCCCCGCCGAGCCGGTCTCGGGCACGTGCTCGGCCGCCGCCTTGGCCATCAGCCGCTCGTGCTCGACCTCGTCGACGTCGGTCGCCTCCTCGACCAGCATGACCGGCACCCCGTCGCGCACCTCGTAGCGCTTGTGCAGTCGGGGGTTGTAGAGCGCTGCCTCGTCTGCGAACCACAGCAGCGGGCCCTTGTCGACCGGGCAGGCAAGAACCTCGATCAGCAACGGGTCCAGTGTCATGTCGCCTCCTCAGCGCTCTCGGGCCGTCACCTTGGCGACCAGCTCCTGCACCTCGTGCACGTGCGCCCGGCACGACGCCTCGTCGCCCGCCTCGACGTTCAACCGGAGCAGCGGCTCGGTGTTCGACGGCCGGAGGTTGTACCACCAGTCGCCGTGGTCCACCGTCAGCCCGTCGAGCCGGTCGAGCCGGGCCCCCGACGCCGCCTCCTCGGCCGCCACCGCCTCGACCGCCGCCGCCGGGTCCGGGACTTCGGTGTTGATCTCCCCCGAGTCGGCGTAACGGCGGAACGGTCGGAGGAGCCCCGAGAGGGGCTCGGCGGACCGGCTCATCATCTCGAGGACGAGCAGGGCGGTGATGATCCCCGAGTCGGCCCTGAAGTTCTCGCGGAAGTAGTAGTGGCCCGAGTGCTCACCGCCGAAGACGGCCCCGGTCTCGGCCATCACCTGCTTGATGAACGAATGGCCGACCCTCGTCCGGACCCCGACGCCACCCTTCTCGGCGATCACCTCGGGAACCACCCGCGAGCAGATCAGGTTGTAGAGGATCGTCGCTCCCGGGTGCTTGTCGAGCATCGACGACGCCACCAGGGCGGTGGTCAGCGAGCCCGAGACCGGCGCCGCCGTCTCGTCGACCAAAAAGACCCGGTCGGCGTCGCCGTCGAACGCCAGCCCGACGTCGGCGCCCGCTGCCAGCACCGCCCGCTTCAGGTCGACGAGGTTCTCGGGTTGGATCGGGTCCGCCGGGTGGTTCGGAAAGGTGCCGTCGAGATCGCCGTAGAGGATCTCGACCTCGAACGGGAGACCCTCCATGACGAGGGGCACCACCAGCCCGCCCATCCCGTTGGCGGTGTCCGCCACCACCTTGAGCGGTCGGAGCGCCGCACGGTCGACGAAGGACCGCACGTGGTCGGCGTACTCGCCGAGCAGGTCGAGCCGGTCGAGCGGGGTCGTCGGACCGTCGCCGGGGGGCTGCGCCAGGCACTCGGCGGTCAGGGCCTCGATCTCGGAGAGCCCGGTGTCGCGACCGATCGGCCGGGCGCCAGCCAGGCAGAGCTTGATCCCGTTGTACTGGGCGGGGTTGTGCGAGGCGGTGAACATCGCTCCGGGCGCGTCCAGCCATCCCGAGGCGAAGTAGAGGAAGTCGGTCGACGCCAGGCCGAGGTCGGTCACCGACACGCCCTCCGACCGGGCGCCGTCGGCGAACGCCATGGACAGCTCCAAGCCCGACGGGCGCATGTCGCGGGCCACCAGGAGGCGGTCGGCACCGGCGAAACGGGCCACCGCACAGCCGATCGCCCGGCAGAGCACAGGGTCGATCTGTTCGGGCACCGTGCCGCGGACGTCGTAGGCCTTGAAGACGGCGGTGAGGTCACGCATGGCGCGGTCAGCCTAACCGCACCCTCCGGCCGCCCTTCCTGCCCGCGTCGGTGCCGCGCACCGTTGTGCGCTCCTCGGGCCGCGGGTGTGGCCGTCGCCGGACCGGGGTATCGAACGAGGTGTACTACGTCGTGGCGAGAGCAGTTCATCTCGTGTCTGATGTATGACAGAGGCGTTGCGAGATGTATGACAGAGGTGTTGCGACCCGGACCGGGCCCGGGTCGAGCCGCCGACACCGATGGACCGACGCAGGGAGGGCGCACGATGGCACAGTTCGAGGTCCAGGGTTCCCCGACCGCACAGGTGCCGAGCAGCCCCCCCGGGGCCCACCCCGCCCCGCCCGGCGCCACCAACGGCGCCCCGGCCGTCGGCCGCCTCGGCCGGGGCCTGACGGCCCTGGTGGTGATCGCCCTCCTGTTCGGCTTGGCCGGGACCGGGGTCGGGGTCGCCGCCCTCGTGCGCGGACCGCAGAAGGTCGTCGGTCCCACCGGTCCGGCCGGCGCCCGGGGCGCCGCCGGTCCCCGAGGTCCGACCGGCGCCACCGGACCGAGGGGGGCGACCGGGCCCGCCGGACCGGCCGGGACGATCAAGGCGACGACGATCGTCTCGCCCACCTCCGACATCTCGGGCCCGAACCCCGGGGTCGGCGCAGTGGTGGTGGCCGACACGTCCTGCCCGGCCAGGGAGATCCTCCTCGGCGGCGGTGGCCGGGTCTCGGCGCCCGGGGTGATCGGCGACCGCAACGTCGAGATCCGGGCGTCGTTCCCGCTGAACAGCACCACCTGGCAGGTCGTCGGCGAGGTCACCGGACCGCTGGGGGTCGGCCGGTCGATGAGCCTCAAGCCGTACGTCATCTGCGGCAAACCGTGACCGGTCGCCCCCGAGGGCGCTGAACGGCCGGTCCCCCGGCCTGGGGGCCGACGGCGATCGTCCAGCGGCCCCGCAGCGCCGAGGCGAGAACGCGTCAAGACTGGGACCGGTGCTCGACGAGGCCGAGCTCAGGGCGTCCCTGGTCCACCGCCTGGTGGCCGACGGCGTGGTCCGTTCGCCGGCCGTCGCCCATGCCATGGGCACCGTCCAGCGGCACCGGTTCGTCCCCGACGTCGACCCGGCGGAGGCCTACGCCGACGAGAGCCTCGTGAGGAAGACGGCCAACGGCGAAGTGGTGAGCACGATCTCCCAGCCGCGGATGGTGGCGACCATGCTCGAGCTCGCCCGCGTCGACCCCGGTGCCAGGGTGCTCGAGCTCGGGACCGGGACCGGCTACAACGCAGCGCTCCTCGCCGAGCTCGCCGGGCCCACCGGCATCGTCGTCTCGATGGAGATCGACGAGGAGCTGGCGGCGACGGCCAGAGCCGTCCTCGGGTCCGAGGGCTACACGACCGTCCGGGTGCTCGTGGGCGACGGCTGGGCCGGGATGCCGGCGTTGTCACCCTTCGACGCCATCGTCGTGACGGCTGCCGCCGACGAGACCGCGCCGGCCTGGTCGGCGCAACTGGCCCCCCACGGCCGTCTGGTCGTCCCCTTCGGCCGGCGCAACGTGGCGGTGGCCTTCGAGAAACGCGACGGCGACCTCGTCGCCGTCGGCTCGGTGCCGGCGCACTTCGTGCCCCTGCGCCACCCTTGACCCACTTCTGGCTCACTTCTGGCTCACTTCTGGGTCACTTCCATCGGAAGTGGACAAAGAGCCGGCCCCAGTTCTTCGAGTCCTTCTCCACCCGGTGGTACAGCGCCTTGACCTCCTTCTGATCGAGGAACCGCAGCACCCGCTTCTTCAGCTGCCCGGAGCCCTTCCCGGGGATGATCTCCACCACCGACGCCTTGGTGCGGACCGCTTCGTCGATCACCGAGCGCAGCGCCGCCTCGATGTCGGCGCCGCGGTTGTAGATCTCGTGGAGGTCGAGCTTGAGCCGGCTCATGCCGGCACCTCGTCGCCAGGCAGTCGGCTGGCCCCCGACGCTGCGTCCGGCGGCGGGCTGGCGCCGCCACGGCCGGCACGGCGACGAGCGACCAGGCGAGTGGCCAGCGCCAGCAGGACGAGGGCCACCACGCCGAGGACCGAGGAGACGAGGCCGAGGTCGTTGGCCGTGGTGGTCCCGTAGACCAGGGTCACGTGGTGACTCGTCGGCACGACCACCATCAGGTTGGGGGTGGCGCGCCACGGCCCTTCGGCGCCCTCCGCCCGCCAGTTCGGGAAGTACGAGATCTTGACCAGCACCGGTGCCCGGAGGCGGCTGACGTCGAAGCTGATCGAGTCGGTCCCGACGACGACGTGGCTGACCGTCGTCGGGGTGACCGGGTGGCGCGGGGCCGAGGCGGCCGCCGAGAGCGGCACCGACGGCGCAGCGGCCGGGCCGGACTGGAGGAGCTCGACCGGCCAACGGGCAGGATCGTCGTACCAGGCCACCGCCGGATCGAGCCAGCTCTTCTGGTCCGGCGAGACGCCCCGCAACACCACCGGCTGGTAGCGCAACGGGCTGACCATCGGCGAGTCGAGGACCTCGTAGACGTCCCAGGTGGTGTCCAGTGGCTGCCCGTTGTAGGTCGTGCGCCACGGACCCGAGGTGGCGACCAGTCGCAGCGACGGATCGGCCGCTGCCGCCGACTCGACCTGGGGGCTCGACGCCATGAAGTACCGGACGCCGAGCAGTTGGAGGTGCTGGACCCCGAGCGGCACGTCGAGAGGCCCGTAGGGCAGGCCCACCATCGGGTCCGACGGCGAGACCGACAGCTCGGCCTGGTTCAGGAAGTGGAACGGCGTGGTGGCCGACGACTCGAACACCAAGCCCTCCATCGAGTCGATGCACCCGTTCGTCCAGTACGGCAGGAGCATCAGCGCCTCGGGGGTCCCGAAGCGGTTCTCGTCGGCGTTGTACTCCCACATCGCCCGGCCGCAGCCGTCGCGACGACCGACCCGGTCCATCGTCGCCATCAAGGCCCGGTACTCGGGGTAGTCCGGCTTTGCCTCGTACCCCGAGTAGTTCCAGGCCGCCCAGTTCGACACCAGGTTGGCGCCCTGGGTGATGCCGAGGTCCGGCAGCTTGGCGGCGAACGCCGGCACGAACGGCGGCACGACGACGGCCGCTGCCGCCACGATGGCCAGCAGCGGCCCGACGACCGCCCCCGGCGCCCACGGCCCGAACCTCGGCCGGCGTGGCTCGACGGCCCGGCGCGCCACCCCGTCGCCGGCGTCGACCTCCTGCTCGGTCGGCCCGCCGGCCGTCGGCCCGGGGTCGAGCCCGGCCCCCCGCTCCGGTGATCCGAGGGCGGCGTTCTCCCGGGCCTCGGCGACGTCCTGATCCCACAACGCCAGCCGGCGGCGACGGGAGAGGCGCGCCACTGCCGCCACCGATTCGCCGAAGACCCAGCCGACCATCACGTAGACGCAGACGAACCACAGCGGCAGGAGCCGGACGTTGTAGAGGCTGGCCTGCGGGTCGAACCGCAGGCCGAGGGCGGCCAGCCCGCCGAGGGCGGCGAAGAGAAGACCGAAGCGGCTCCGCACCGCCACCGCCATGACGGTCGCCAGCCCCGCCACGATGAGCGCCCACCAGTCGGCCGAAGGGAGCAGCACCGAGAAGTACGTCGTCACGTTCTGGTAGTTCATCGACGTGGTGTAGGGCTGGCGGAGGCCGAAGGGCACCAACCACCACCCCGAGAGCAGCACCCCGATCACCACCGTCGACACCGCCCACCACAGCGCCGCCCCCGTCCCCAGTCCCTCGGCCGGGCGGCGGCGCAGGAGACCCGGGCCGACCGACGCCACGGCGTCGTCGTCCAGCAGCCGCCATCGGAGCGGCACCAGCTCGACCAGGGTGAGCAGCGCCGCACCGACCAGGGCCATCATCGCCGGGACGATGTGGGCGAGGATGCACACCGCGAGCACCACCGCCGCCACTGCCCGGTGCCGACCGGTCCGGATCCCGCGGGCGAACACACCGAGGAAGAGCAGCGCCATCGCCAGGCTGAGGGAGAACGCGTACTCGCCGGCCAGGGTCGAGAAGAGGTTCCCCCCGTAGATCGTGAACGTGTAGTCGAACAGGAACGGCAGCGTCGCCGCCGCCAGGGCCGCCGGCACCGGCGGGCGGAGCCGGAACAGTCGCCCACAGGCCCAGGCGGCGACCGGCAGCAGCAGGGAGCCGAGCACCGTCGCCCACTTGAAGGCGATGCCGTACGGGATCAGGTACGAGCCGAGGGCAGCGAGGGCGTCGGGAAGGACGAAGTAGAAGGTGTAGATCGGGTAGCCGTCGTACCATCCCGGGTCCCAACCGGTGAGCTGCCCGTGCGCCAGCAGGTTCGACTTCATGAACGCCGGCATCATGAAGTGCGCCCCGGTGTCCCCGCCGGTTGTCGTCGTGTTCTCGAACAGCAGACCGAGATGCAGCTGCCAGAGGGTCACGCCGATCACGCCGCCGATCACCACCAACGTCGAGAGCGCCGGCAGCCACACCGACCAGTCCGGACGCCACCGTGTCGGTTCCTGCGGCGCCCAGCCCGTGCCCTCTCCGACCGGGCCCGGCGCCGGGGCCTGCGGACCCGGGTGCTCCGGTGCCGGCGGCGGGGCGGCGATCGCCTCGGGGTCCGCCATCCCCACCTCGACGGGCGCGCCGGGGTCACTGTGCCCGAGGCCGGGCTCGCTGCCGGCCGGCCGCGCTCCCCCGGCGGTGCTCAGTGGAGCACGCCGCCCCGGGATCCGGCGAGGGCGAGCACCGCGACGAGGTTGAACGAGGCGTGCGAGACCATGTTCATCCCCAGCCGGCCGGTGCGGTACGAGACGGTGGCGAGGATCATCCCGAAGACCGCCAGACCTGCGAGCTGCTCGAGCTCACCATGAGCCAACCCGAAGAGGAGCCCGTCGACCACCACGGCCCCGACCACGCCGACCGCCCGGGCGGTCCCTTTCCCCAGCCCGGCGGGCGTGAACAGTCGGGCGAGGGCGCGGAAGAGGAGCCCCCGGAAGAAGAGCTCCTCGAAGAACGGCGCGCCGACGACCGTCAGGACGGCGATGAGGACGAAGCCGGCGCCGTGCGAACCGCCGGTCAACTTCTGGGTGGGCGCGTTGAAGTTCTTCAGGTGGTTGATGAACGGCGCGTAGAGGACGCTCACGACGATCTGGCCGCCGACCCCGATGAGGAGGCCCCACAGATCTGCCCACCGGAACCGCACGCCGAGGTCGACCAGCAGCCGGCCGGTGCCGCGCGCCTTCGTCGCGATCCACGGACCGCCGAAGAACCCCACCCAGAGCCCGATCAGCGAGACGGCGATGTACCACTCAGGGGGCTTCGCCATGCTGGCGATACGCGACAGCTGGTTGCCCTGCCCGGCGATCGAGGCGGCCACCACCGTGAGCACCAGGGCGGCGAGTTGGCCACCGATGAAGCCGAGGAGGGCGAACGCCACCCAGGCGGAGGCGTCCCGCTTGGTGGCCGGGGCGGCGCCCGGGACGTCGAGGAAGGGCTGCTCCCCCGCCGGTCCCGAGCAGGGCGACGGAGTCGGGACCGGTCCTGCCGGCGGCCAGCCCCCACCCGGCGGCCCGTCCAGGTGTGGTCGCGATGGCGGCTCCCAGCCCTCGGGGCCGTACGTCGGCGGCGGCCAACCCGACGGCGGCGGCCAACCCGACGGCGGCGGCCAACCCGACGGCGGCGACCCCCAGCCCGGTGGCGGCCAGTCCGGCGCCGGCGACCCCCAGCCCGGCGGCCGTTCGCCCGGCGGCCGTTCGCCAGGCGGTGGCTGTCCCCCGCCCTCAGGTAGCGAGCTTTGGTGGAGCTCGGGCACGCTGGCTGCGCCGGGGTCGTTCTGGCCGGCGTCGCCCATCGATCGCCCACGTTACCGCCGGCCTCCGACGATGGATCAGCACGTCGGGACGTGCGGGAGCATCCCCGACCCCCCGGTACATGGTTCGTCGGGGGGGCGCATAGCATAGGGCGGTGAGCCCGCAGCGGCCGGAAGGCAACCCCCAGCGCCCACAGCGTCCGATGCCCGGTGGCGGTTCGCCGATCCCGAGTGGTGGGGACCAGAGCTGGCGCTGGATCTGGGGTGTCCTCATCCTGGCGGTGCTCGGGGTGCTGATCATCCCGACCCTCCTGCCTCATTCCAACGCCAAGTCGCTCACCTACTCGCAGTTCCTCTCCGACGTCGGGTCGCACCAGGTCGGCAAGGCCAACATCGACAACACCTCGGGAGTGATCACCGGCACCCTCAAGGACGGGAGCTCCTACACGGTGAGCGGTCCGGAGCCGGTCATCCCCAACGACGTCAAGACGATGCGCTCGGACGGCGTGCAGGTGACGTTCTCGACGCCGAGCGACCTCCTCGGGACCCTCCTCCCCTACGTCCTGCTGTTCGCCCTCATGCTCGTGGTGATCCTCTTCATCGGCCGCCAGGCGCGGGGGCAGATGTCGGGGATCATGTCGATCGGGCGCTCGAAGGCACGGCTGTTCAGCGCCGACCGGCCGTCGACCACCTTCGCCGACGTCGCCGGCTACGGCGGGGTCAAGCAGGAGATCAGCGAGGTCGTCGACTTCCTCAAGACCCCCGGCCGGTTCAGGGAGATCGGCGCCAAGATCCCCAAGGGCGTCCTCCTGGTCGGGCCGCCCGGCACCGGCAAGACGCTGCTCGCCCGGGCGGTGGCCGGGGAGGCCGGCGTGCCCTTCCTGTCGGTGAGCGGCTCCGATTTCATGGAGATGTTCGTCGGTGTGGGCGCCAGCCGGGTCCGTGACCTCTTCCAGACGGCTCGCAAGCAGTCGCCGGCGATCGTGTTCGTGGACGAGATCGACTCGATCGGCCGCAAGCGCGGCGCCGGGCTCGGGGGCGGTCACGACGAGCGTGAGCAGACCCTCAACCAGATGCTGTCGGAGATGGACGGCTTCGACCCGGCCGAGGGCGTGGTGGTCATCGCCGCCACCAACCGACCCGACATCCTCGACCCGGCGCTGCTGCGGCCCGGCCGGTTCGACCGCCAGATCGTCGTGCCGCTGCCGGATCTCGAAGAGCGGCTGCCGATCCTCCAGGTGCACTGCAAGGGCAAGCGGATCGCCCCCGACGTCGACCTCGAGCTGGTGGCCCGTGGCACGCCGGGGATGAGCGGTGCCGACCTGGCGAACCTGGTCAACGAGGCCGCCCTCCACGCCGTCCGGCGCGGAAGCGCCGCCATCAGCATGATCGACTTCGAGAGCGCCCGTGACCGGGTGCTCATGGGGCAGCGGCGCGAGAGCCTCGTGCTCTCGCCGGAGGAGAAGGAGCGGGTGGCCTACCACGAGGGTGGTCACGCCGTGCTCGCCTACGTCCTCGACCACGCCGACCCGGTCCACAAGGTGACGATCCTCCCGACCGGGATGGCGCTCGGGGTGACCCAGCAGCTCCCGATGGAGGAGCGCCACATCCACCCGCGCAACCACATCGAGGACAGCCTGTGCGTCCGGATGGGCGGCCGGGTGGCCGAGCTGCTCGTCTACGGCGACCTGTCGACCGGTGCCTCCAACGACCTCGTCGGCAACACCGAGCTCGCCCGCAAGATGGTGCGGGAGTGGGGGATGAGCGAGGAGATCGGGCCGATGGCCTGGGGCTCCCAGGGCCAGGTGTTCCTCGGCGAGGACCTGATGCACACCCGGGACTACTCCGAGGACACGAGCCGGGTGATCGACGCCGAGGTCGAGCGGATCCTGCGCTCCCAGGAGGAGCGGGCGATCGAGGTGCTCACCCGGCATCGCCCGGGCCTGGACGCGGTGGCCGCCTCCCTGCTCGAGCAGGAGACGATCGACGGCGCAGAAGTGGGCCGGCTGGTCGACGAGGCCTTCGGTCGTCCGGTGCACGAGAGCGGCCCGAAGGCAATGGCCCCGACCTTCCACTCCAACGGGCACGGGAGCAACGGCAACGGGCACGGGGCGCCCGAGCCGGTGGCCGTGCCCGGGTCCTCCGGCCAGAGCGGTGCGGCCCGGCCCGAGAGCGGGCCGCCGGCCGGCACCGCCGGTGACGGCACGCCGCCCCAGGTCACGCCGCCGGGGGCACCGCCAGTCGGTGGCGGCAACTGGCCGCCCCCGCAGTGGCATCCGCCGGCCGGTGGCGGCCCCCACGCCGGCTGGGGCCCACCACCGTGGTCACCCCCACAGCCGGGAGGCGGTCCTGGCAGCTGGCCGCCTCCCCCGTGGCCGGGGGGCGAGGAGCCCGGTCGGTCCTGACCAGGGGGCCTCCCCGTCTTCGTGCGTCGTGCCCGGCGGCCGGGCGCGGCGTCCGCTCCCGCTGCTCAGCCGGTCGGCTCTTGCCCCTCACAGGCCCGCGCCGCCAGGCGAGCCGCCCGGGAGGCCGCCTTCCCGGCGTCACGTCCGAGCCGGGCGAGGTCGGAGACCCGTCCCGGACGTCGAAGCACGAACCGCAGGACCGCCGCGGCGTCGGCCGACCCGTCCGGTCGGAGGAGGCCGAAGACCGCGTCGTCGGCCAGGCCGTCGTGCGGCCGGTCGCTGATGCAGCGGAAGACCGACCACGGGACGCCGCGCTCGTCGCAGACCGCACCGACGGCCGCACTCTCCATGTCGACCGCCACCACGCCCCGGGACCGCAACGCCGCCAGGTCGTGCTCTGCGGTGATGAAGTCGGCGGTCGTCGCCACCCGGCCACTCTGGGCGACTTCGCCGAGCGGCGCCGGGCGGCGCTCCTCCCCCGAGCCGAGATCGAACACCGTCTCGGGGACCACGGTCGTGCCCACCGGCACCTCCGGGTCGATCCCGCCGGCGATGCCGCTGACCACCACGTGGACGTCGCCGTGCCGGTCGAGGAGCGACGCCGTCGCCGCCGTCGCAGCCGTAGGGCCCACGCCGATCAGGGCAGCCACCACGTCGCCTGCGCCGAGCGTTCCCCGATACTCGGTCGGGTGCTGGCTGCGCCGGAGCCCGAACGCCCGGACGACCGACCGCAGTTCGGAGCGCATCGGCGCCAGGACGAGGAACCGCCGTCCGCTGGCCGTCGGGTCGGACACCGCCGAGACGATATTGCACTGCGACCACCGGCTCCGGCCCCCCCGCCCCGACCGCCGCCCTAGCCTGGACCGACCGCTGCCGGCCCCCCCGCCCCGACCGCCGCCGTAGCCTGGACCGAGATCGACGGAGGCGACGGCGTGCACCTGCTCGAGATGGCGGCATCGGGAGGGCCTTTCGACCCTGAGCCGCGCCGTCGTGGCGCCCCCGTCCGCTGGTTCGCTGCACGGTTGGAGCCCCCCACCCCTCGGGCGATCCTCGGCTCGGAGACACCCGCCCGATGACCCACGACCACGCCCCGTCGACGGCCGACCTGCAGCGGGGCCGCCTGACCGTCGTCCTCGGGATCACGCTCGCCATCCTCGCCGCCGAGATCGTCGGTGGCATCTGGGCCCACTCGCTGGTGCTCATCGCCGACGCCGGCCACATGGCCACCGACGCCGCCGGCATCGGCCTCTCGCTCCTCGCCCTCTGGTTCGCCGCCAAGCCACCGAGCGAGACGAGGACGTTCGGCTACCTCCGCAGCGAGATCCTGGCGGCGGTCACCAACGCCGTCCTGCTCTTCGCTGTCGGCGCCTTCATCCTGGTCGAAGCCGGGTTCAGGCTGGCCAATCCCGGCCGGACGACCACACCGGTGATGGCCGCCTTCGGCGCCGTCGCCCTCTGCGGCAACGCCGTCAGCATCGGGCTGCTGCACCGACAGGCCCACGAGAGCCTGAACATGCGCGGGGCGTTCCTGGAGGTGTTCTCCGACCTGCTCGGCGCCTCCGCCGTGCTGGTGGCGGCGGCCGTGATCGCGTTGAGCGGTTTCCAGCGGGCCGACGCCATCGCCTCGCTGGCCATCGGCGTCCTGATCCTCCCGAGGACGGTGAACCTGCTGCGCGACGCCGTCGACGTCCTGCTCGAGGCGACGCCCAAGGGCGTCGACCTGGCCGACGTCCGCGCCCACATCCGAGAGACCCCCGGCGTCCTCGACGTCCACGACCTCCACGCCTGGACCGTGGCCAGCGGCGTCCCGGTCCTCTCGGCCCACGTCGTGGTGGCCGACGAGGTACTGGCCGACGGTGGCGGCGCCCAAGTGCTCGACCGGCTGGCCGAGTGCCTGGCCGGGCACTTCGACGTCGAGCACTGCACCTTCCAGCTCGAGCCGGCGACCCACCAGTCCCACGAGCGGGCCATGCACCCCTAGCGCTTCGCACCCGATGAGCTACCGGCGGCCCACCCCTTCACCTCGGTCGTGGCCTCGGGGCCCCCTGGCAGCTCCACCCGACCCTGGTCGGCGTCGCGAAGCCCGGGGCGGCCGCCTCCCCGGGCACACCGTCAGGCGCTGATCCCGAACCGCTCGAGCCCGTAGCAGGCGATGGCGTTGGTCCGGACGAAGCGGCGGGCCTCCTCGGCCGAGAGGGAGGCCTCGGCGACCAGGGACTCGGCGACCGCCAGTGACTCGGGGAACGTGGAGTCGGCGTGGGGGTAGTCGGTCTCGAACATGATCTGGCCCATCCCGATCTGCTCGCGGTTGGCCAGTCCGACCAGGTCGTCGAACACACAGGCGAACACCCGTCCGGGCAGGTAGGAGCTCGGCGGCTCGGGCACCCGCTCGTAGATCTCCGGCTCGTAGCTGGCGCTGCGGCGCCAGGCGCTGTCGAGGCGCTCGAGGATGAACGGCATCCACCCGACCTGGCTCTCGCTCAGGGCGATCTTGAGCGCCGGATGGCGGGCCAGGGCGCCGCACAGCAGCCAGTCGATCAGGGCGTGGACCGAGTTCTCCGACGTGAGGGCCACCAGCGCGATCGCCGGCGCCCCCGGCGAGGTCATCGAGAAGGACGACGACGACCCGATGTGCATGTTGATCACCGTCTCGGTCTCGGCACAGGCGGCGAAGAACGGCTCCCACTCGTCGGTGTGGATGCTCGGGAGCCCGAGGGCCGACGGGTTCTCGGAGAAGGCCACCGCGTGGGCACCGAGCTCGGCGCACCGGCGCACCTCGGCCGCCGCCAACGCGGCGTCCCAGAGCGGCACGAGGGTCAACGGGATGAGCCGGCCCCGGCCGTCACCGCCGCACCAGTCTTCGATCATCCAGTCGTTGTAGGCCTCGACGCAGCGCAGCGCCAGGTCGGGGTCGCGCCGGTCGAGGAAGAGCTGCCCGCAGAAACGCGTGACGGTCGGGAAGCAAAGGCTCGCCTCGGTGTGGTTGAGGTCCATGTCGGCCAGCCGGGCCGGCTGATCGAAGCAGCCCGGGAGGATGTCGTCGTAGCTGAGGGCGGTGCTCGCCGGCAGACCGGCCGTCGGGCCGACCGCCGCGTAGGAGGCGTGGAGCGGCCACTTGGTGTCCTCGTAGTACCAGACGTCGCACCACCGGTCCTCCGGGCCGTCCCCCGGCACCCAGTTCAGGGTGCGGGTGATGTCGTAGACCACCTGGCCCCGCTCCCTCACCGCCCGCGGGCCCTCGGCTCGGAGCTTGGCCGGCAGCCGCGACTGCCACAGGTCGAGCGGCTCGACCACGTGGTCGTCGACCGAGATGAACCTCGGCAGCGCCGTGCCGTCGCCGTTCCTCCGGCTGCCGTTCGTCGCATGTTCGCTCACGTTGGCCTCCTTGGACCCTCGCCCCGGGATCCGCCGCCGCCCGGTCGGTCGCCGAACCCCCTGGCGGGATCGCTCGGCGCCGGTCCGTTGCCGGTGGCGCAGTCCGTTGTTATCTTCATCATTTAGCAGATAGACGCCCTCGGGGCCACGGAGACCTCCGGTGGCCGTGCTGCCAGGGCCGTCTCGGAGCGAGGGAGCGCCGGTGGCGTGAGCGAACGACGACGATACGAGGTGGTCTCGTGTGACGGGCATCTCGAGATCCCGCCGGAGCCGTGGGTCCGGCACGTGCCGGCCGAGCACCGGGACCGCGCCCCGAGGCTGGTGCCGCTGCGCACCGGGGGCGAGGGCTGGATCGTCGAGGGCAGCCCGCTGATCCACAACGGCCAGAACCTGGCGGCCGGCCGGAAGCTCAAGGTCCACGGCGCCTCGTACTTCGAGGAGGACGGCACCCCGGTGCCCGGCACCGGCGACGCCCGCCAGCGGCTGGCCGAGCAGGACCGCGACGGGATCGACGCCGAGGTCCTCTACCCGCCGGTCTTCATCAGCCGGTTCATCGAGAACATCGAGGACCGCGAGGGCTACGTGGCGATGGTCCGGGCGTTCAACGACTTCCTGGCCGAGGACTTCTGCTCGGTGGCGCCCGACCGGCTGCTGGCCAATGCCGTCGTCCCGGCGAGCGGGATCGAGGACGCCGTCGACGAGCTCGAGCGCGTCGCCTCCCTCGGCCTCCGCTCGGTCTGCCTCGGGTCGTTCCCCAATGGCAGTGGCGAGCCGGCGCCCGAGGACGACCACTTCTGGCACGCCGCCCTCGAGCTCGGGATGCCGGTCACCGCCCACTCCGCCATGGGGTCGCGGGACAACCCGCTCCTCGTGCAGTCGGCCCGGGGCACCTTCGACCTGCAGACCTCGCTGCTCTCGCGCACCGTCCCGCCGCCGGTGACCGGCATGGTGCGGATGCTCCTCTCGGGGGTGCTCGACCGCATCCCCGAGCTGCGGATCTACTTCGCCGAGACCAACGCCAGCTGGATCCCCGGGCTCTTCTACATGATCGACGACTCGTACTCGATCTTCCGCCACTGGTACGGGGTGGACCTGGCGATGAAGCCGAGCGAGTACTTCTGGCGGCACTTCTCCTTCGGGATCGTCCGCGACCCGCTGGCCATGGCGATGCACGAGCTGGTCGACCTCGACCACGTGATGTGGGGATCCGACTTCCCGCACTCGGTTTCGTCCTTCCCCGAGAGCCGGCGGTGGCTCGACGAGATCTTCGCCGGAACCCCCGAGGGCACCCGGCGCAAGGTGCTGGTCGAGAACCCGTGCCGGTTCTTCGGGCTCGACCCCGACGCCGAGCTCACCTCGACGCCGGCCGACTGAGCCAACACCAGCTCGATCCGGTTGCCCTCCCCCGGACCCGTCCACTCGGCGGTTCCCCCAGGCCGAGCGGGGGTCCGACGAGCGTTTACGACGGCGGCGACCCGGGTACGGGGCTGCCGCAACGTTGTCCACGACGAGAAGGAGGAACCAATGCGCGCCCAACCTCGAGCTCGCCGATTCTCCGGTCGCGCTGCCGCCGTGGCAGCAAAGCTCGGGGGAGCGACCGCAGTCGCCGTCACCGCGACGCTGGGCAGCCTCGTGATCGCCAGCGGCCCGGCGGGCGCACTGGGACCGCCCTCCGGCGTGCCGCCGGTCAGCACCTACACCGAGAATTGCAACGTGCTCGGGATCATCCAGTTCCCGGTGACGGTGGACACGTTCGCCAGGGCGCCCGGCGGCACACAGCCAGGGGCGAGCGTCGACCTCCACGCGTTCTTGAGCACGGTGTCGATCCCGGCGAGCTTCGTCGACCTCGGAATCCAGATTCTCGGCCTGACATCACTGAGCGGCCAGATCTCGACGGTCGACATCGACGCCACCAACACCACCGCCGGGACGGTGAACGCGACCCCGACGCCCATCCCCTTCTCGGTCCAGCTCACCGAGGGCCAGCCAGCGAGCTTCCAGTTCCCGAGCACGCCTGCGACCGTCGGCCCGTGGACGGCGGGACCCAGCGGGACGATCACCTACACCCCAGGGGCGATCGAGCTCAGCGTCAACGCGCTGGGCCTCAGCATCCCGCTCGCCTGCACGCCGACGTCGCCACCCCCCACCCTCGCCACCACCGTCATCCACTGACGACGTCGATCCCGACGGAGCCGACCCGGGCGGGGCCGGCCCACCACCTCCTTGACGGGGCTGCTGGTCCGTTGCCCAGCAGCCCGAGCCGCAGTGGTGGGACTGGCCTGAGCGGCCGTCAGCCCTGGGGAACGCCCGGCATCACGACCACCCCCGGCATCCCGGCCGGCACGGCGTCCTCGGCCACCGCCAGCGGGCCGTCGGCGTCGACCACCAGCGGGCTCCCCAGCCCTGCGGTGAGCGACGAGCGTTCCAAAACGTCGTAGCCTCGCGGCGGCAGGACCACCCGGTCGAGCGAGCGTCCGCCCGCTCCCCGACCGCCGGGCCCCGTCGCCCCGAGCGCCGACACCGTGACGCCCAGGGTGCGCCCTGAGGGGTTCTGCAGTGCGAGGGCGAACGGCCCGGCGCCGGTCTGGGGGTTCCCCGGCGTCGGGTCCGGGAGGACCCACCGGCGGGACACCGTCGCCGAGCCGAGGTCGACGGCCGGGACCGTCCCCCACTGGGGGGCAGAGCCGGACGACGACGACTCGAGGGCCCGGTCGACGACCACCCCCGGTCGCCCGGCGTCGACCTCGACCGCGTAGTCGGCGTTGGTCGGTATCCGGATGGCGGCGCTGGCGTCGATCGTCCAGGCGCTCGACGGTGCGAGGCGGCGGGTGAACGGCATCACCGACCCCGACGCCAGGCGGATCCGCACCGTCACCGGCACCGTCGACGAGGTCGGGTTGAACACGTTCAGGTTCGTCTCGCCGCCGGTGACGTTCACGCTGCGGGGGACGAACCACCGTGTCCTGGTCGCCGGCGAGCCGAGAGCGATCGAGACGCCGGTGATCTGGTTCACGGCGTACTCCTGGAGCTGGTCGGCCACGACCTGCCCGGAGAGCGCGTCGACGATCGTGGCCACCGACGCCTGGTTCTGCACGTACGAGGCGATCCCGGCGACCACCACCCGCCCGGGTCCGACGACGAGCCCCTGGAACGGAGACGGCTGGGTGACGCCGGCCGACGTCACGAACGTGAGGTCGACCACGGCGTCGGTGGCGTCGGGGTTGTAGAGAGCGACGAACATCAGGCTCCCGTCGGTCGTCGACCCCGACGGGAAGTACCACTGGGGCGAGGTGGACGAGGCACACGGGCTCTCCGACCAGCCGAGCGGGCCGCTCACGACCTGGCTCACGCTGACGCCGCCGCCGCTCAGGTCGATCCGGCTGGCCAGCCAGTTCCCGAGGAGCATGGTCGTCGGGACCTCGGACAGCTGGCCGTCGGCCGGCACCGTCACCGGTCGCGTCACCGAGCGGCCGGCGTCGTCGAGGACGGTGAGGGTCCCCGACACCGGTCGTGGCGAGGCGTTGACCAGCTGGAGCACCGCCACCGCCGCGCTCCCGCCGGTCCCCTGGCCTCCGGTCGAGCCGGCGCAGAACCAGCTGGAGGACTCCGAGCCGATCGGGGCCGCCAGCGCTGGCACCGGTGCCGGCGGCGGTGCCGACGAGCTCGGCGCCGGCCCGCGCGTGCCGAGTCCCACCCCGAGCAGCACGGCGGCGACCACCACGACGACCGGCAGCCGGGCGACCGGCCGAGCCGACACCCGCTGGCGCCGCACCGCCACCGGCGTTCCCTTCGCCCGGCGACGGTCGCCAGGGGGCGTCGGGTCCGGGGCGCTCACCCCGCCCCCACCGAGGTGCCCTCCCCGACGGTCGCCGGGTCGCCGTCGCCGTCGCCGGTGCCGGCCCTGCTCGGGCGGGCGGCCCCGCTGGCACTGCGGTGGCGGGCCCGCCCGGGCGGTGGCTGCTGACGGGCGGCGGCCAGCGGGTGCCACCACCAGTCGAGCCACCGTCGCCGGCCGAGGAGGGCGAGCGCCACCACCGCCCACATCGCCAGCTCGACCGCCGCCCCGAGCGGGACCCACGTCGAGCCCTGGTAGGTGAGCGACCCGGTCCCGGGCGAGGCCACGGTGAAGCGGACGACCCCGCCCCGAACGGCCGCCGGTGCCGGTCGTCCCCCGACGGTGAGGCGCCACCGCCCGGCTGGGGCGGCGGCCACCAGGACGGTGCCACGTCGGAGCGGCCCGCGGTAGGAGGTCGCTCCCGGCGGCCCCGGCAGCACCGGCCGCCAGCCGGCGGCGCCCACCGGTGCGCTCGCCGGTGCGGCGGTCGAGGTGGAAGAACGCCGGGACCGGCGACGGAGCCCGGCGGTCCGCTCGGCGTTCGTCGAGCGCCGGTGCGTCACGGGCCGGGCGACCGAGGGCGAGGGGCCGGGATGCTGGGCGCGCTCGGGAAGGTAGACGGTGTTCTCGAAGACCGAGAAGCCCTGCCCCGAGCTCGGCACGACCAGGAGGTCGCCTTGGGCGGTCAGGGCGGAGACGAGGCCGTAGGGCGGCGGGTAGACGGCGCCGCCGCCGCCCCCGCCCTGCTCGGGGGCGATCGAGCTCAGGACGACGACGTAGCGGACGGCGTCGGGGGCGAGCAGGCGACCGAGGTGGGCGGTGCGTCCGGCCATGGCCAGCCGGAGGTCGTCGGCGATGCCAGCGGCCGGCCCGGGATCGGCCGGTGCCCAGATCGCCGTGGCGTCGGGGGGGCCGCCCTCCGAGGTGGCGTAGGCCAGCCCGCCGCCGGCGCTCCAGCCGCCGAGGGGGAGCACGCGCGGGTCACCGAGCCACAGCACCCGGAAGCCGCCCCGCACAGCGCCGGCCGAGGTGAACGAGAGCGCCTGGTCGTAGCCGCTGCCCGGCAGGCCCCACCGGCCGTCCCCGGCGGCCGACAGGACCGGCACCAGTCCGACCGCCGCCGCCGACATCGCCCCGAGGGCCACCACCTGGCGCCATCCGAAGCGGTAGCCGGCGACGTCGTTCTCGAAAGCGGCCACCGAGAGCCCGACACCGGCCGCCACCGCCACCGCCGCCGGCGCGAGGACGACGTCGACCGACGGGGCGAACGAGCCCATGTCGCCGCGGGCGGAGGCCAGGGCGAGCACCCACGCCCCGAGGCCGACCGTCCAGAACCGCCCCGCCCAGGCCAGACGGGACTTGCGCGCCAGCACCAGCGACAGCAGCCCCGAGGCGAGGAGCAACCAGCTGAAGGGCGACGACCCGGCCGGCCCGACGTCGAAGCGCAGCAGGGTCGTGAACGTCGGGGCCGCGGCGGCGGCGCCGGGCAGGCCGAGCAGCGCCAGCCCGCCGTGCCCGGCAGCCAGGCCGGCCAGCGTCCAGGGGAGGCAGAGCAAGGCGGCGGCGACCGTGGCGCCACCCGCCACGGCGGCCGCCCGGGCGGCCGGGCCGGCGCCGCCGACCAGGAGCGAGCCGACGACGACGCCGGCACCGCAGAGCAGGACGACGAGCGACATGGCGGGGGCGAATCCGAGGCAGACCGCTTCGATGGCGCCGAGGACCACCACCTCGCCGGCGGCCGTCGCCCGCCACCCGCTGAACCGCGGTCCGTCCCCGTAGGGGGGGAGGCCGCTCGCCCGGGCCAGCCGGAGCAGCACCCACGGGGTGGCGGCGTAGGCCACCAGCCCGTCCCACCGGCCCTGGGCGATCGCGTCGTACGGGAGCGTCAGCCCGAGGTAGGCCACCGCGCCGACCACCCGGGCGCGAGGCGACCCGAACGGCCGGAGCAGGCGAGCCAGTCCGAACGCCCCGACCGGCAGGCAGCCGAGGACGGCCACCGTCCGGGTCAGCCCCATCGACGCCACCAGCACCGTCCCGAGCAGCCCGAGCACCCCGAACGCCGGGCTGGCCGGGGCGCCGGAGCCGACCCCGCCGGGCTGGTGGGCGGCGAACAGGCGGCCCCAGGTGCCGCCCCAGTCGAGCGGCCGGGCGAACTGGCCGAGGAGCGGGAGCCCGCCGCTGAGCAGCTGGCGGCTCCCGATCACGAGGACGACGGCCGCCACCAGCCCGAGCACGAGACGGGAGCGCCCGGTGGCCAGCACCGGCCGACGGCGCCGCCGTCCGAACCGGTCCCGGCCCGCTCGGCGGCCGAGGTCGTCGAGCTCATCGAAGTCGGTGTCCTCGGAGAAGGCGGCGCCGACGCTCCCGGTGAGCAGCGGCTCGTCGTCGGCCCGCCCTGCCTCCGCCCCGTCCTCGGTGGCCGGGGCGAGGCCGTGGGCCACCTCGAAGCCCTGGTGGGCCAGCCTCGAGGCGTAGGTCGAGAGGCGGGCGCTCCCCGAGACCTGGAGCCGGCGGACCTCGCCGTCGGGCAGCACCCGCTGGCCCCGGAGCTGCTTGCGCAGCCGGCGGAGCTCGCCCCGGTGGGCAAAGTTCCATCCGAACGCCCCGACCACCGCCCCGACCCGTGCGCGGTCGCCGACGACCAGCGCCGCAAAGATCTCGGCGACCGCCAGCACCACCAGCTGGGGCAGCACCCTGGCCAGGTGGAAGACCCCGTAGCACTTGAGGACGGTCCGCAGCTCGTGCCGGCGCTCGAGCACCTGGAGCGGCGGTGCCGGCGAGCCGTCGGGCTCCGCCACCCGACGACGCCCACCCGCCAGCTCCTCGAGGTGCCGGACCCGGGCCGCCGGGGCGACCACCACCCTCGCCCCGGCAACCTGAACCCTCCAGCTGAGGTCGAGGTCCTCGCCCATGGCGACGATCCCGGCGTCGTACCCACCGAGCTCCCTGAACAGGTCGGCCCGGATCAACGTGAAACCGCCGGGGGCGACGAAGACGTCGCGCACGGCATCGTGCTGTCCGTGGTCGACCTCGCCGATGGCCACCCGCTCGACGAGGGCCCCGGTCTTGTCGGCGCCCATCCCGACGTGGAGCAGGACCGAAGGGTCGTCGAAACGAACCATCTTGGGGGTCACCATGCCGGCGTTCGAGCGGAACGACTCCTCGACCATGGCGTGGACGGCGCCGGGGTCGGGGGCGCAATCGTCGTGACAGAGCAGGAAGAACGCCGCCCCTTCGACCATCGAGGCCGCGTGGTTGGCCGCCGCCCCGAACCCCCGGTCCTCGTCGAGCCGGCGGACGAAGGCGGTCGGCAGGTGCCTCGCCACCAGCGGGGTGGGATCAGTGGTGCCACCCGACACCAGGACCAGGATCGACAGCTCGGCGTAGTCCTGACGAGCCCACCCCTGGAGCACCGTCTCGAACCACGGCCCCGGATCCCTGGTGACGAGGACGGCGACCACCGCCGGTGCTCGGGCGTCCATCAGGACGGACAGGCTACCTGGTCCGCCGCCTCCGGCCCGGGCCGACCCCGGCCGCCGATCGGCCGCCGTAGCGCTTGCAAATGTTTAAAAATGGGCATACTCTTGTAGAAGATAGAGACGGTGACCCCGGAGGGGTCGCCCGAAACGACCGGACGGCCCGGGACGCACCCGGGGCCGGGACAGGAGATCGAGATGCCGGATTTGAACGACTTCACCACCGAGGTGACCGGGCTCGCCCGCGACGCCGTGTACGTCGCCGTCGGACTCGGGGTGCTCGGCATCCAGCGGGCCCAGGTGCAGCGGGCCGAGCTCCAGAAGCGGCTGGGTCTCGACCTCGGCGACGCCGCCCTCGGCGGGCGCCTCGACGGGGCCCGGTCGGCGCTGGCCGCCGGCGTCGAACAGCTCGACGTCCTCTTGGAGGAGGCGAGCCGGTTCGTCGAGGACACCCTCCAGCCGATCGAGGCGCAGCTCCCCCCGCAGGTGCGGGCCATCGCCCAGCTCGCCCAAGACCAGGCGCGGGGCATCCGGTCCCAGATCCGCTCGCTCGTCAGCCAGGGCTGAACCGGCCGGCGCCCGGTCAGGGCGCCGGCGTGCGCTCAGGGCGCCGGTGTGCGCTCAGGGCGCCGCCGCCTCGAGCGCCGACGACCAGTGGAGGACGACGTCGCGCAGCGTGTCGTCGAGCGCCAGGACCGGACGCCACCCGACCGCCGCCACCAGCTTCGACGGGTCGCCGCGGACCACAGGCACGTCGACGGGACGCACGAGCTCTGGGTCGGTGACCAGCCGCAGCGACGCCCCGGTCAAGGCGAGCAGGCGCTCGGCCACCTCGGCGATCGAGACGTCTCGGCCCGAGCAGACGTTGTACACCTCCCCCGGCTCGCCGTCGGTGACCAGTGACCGGTAGGCCCGGACGACGTCGCGCACGTCGGTGAAGTCGCGGCGGGCACCGAGGTTGCCGACGGGGATGTGGTCGGCCCCGTCGCGGCTCGCCTCGACGATCCGTCGGGCCAGCGCCGAGACGGCGAAGGTCGGTCCCTGACCCGGTCCGACGTGGTTGAACGGCCGCACCACGACCACCGGCTGACCGAAGCCCCGCCATGCCTGGAGCGCCACCTGCTCGGCCGCCGCCTTGCTGGCGGCGTACGGGGTGACCGGCCGGACCGGTGTCGACTCGCCGATCGGCAGCTCGTCGGCGGTGGTCGCCCCGGACACCTCGGCCGAGCTCACCACGAGCACCCTGGCCGCCGGGGCGGCCGTCCGGGCGGCGGCGAGGACCCCGGCGGTGCCGAGCACGTTGACCCTGAGCACCTCGCCCGGCGAGCTCCACGACTCGCCGACGTGGGCGAGCGCCGCCAGGTGGTACACGGCGTCGGGCGCCGCCCGCTCCACCGCCGCCGTGATCGCCGGCTGGTCGGCGACGTCGGTCTCCTTGTCGATCACCACCACGTCGTCGCCCTGCTCGACGAGCCACGCCGCCAGCCAGTGGCCGACGAAACCCTTCCCGCCGGTGATCAGGGCACGCACACCACCGCACCCTACTGGGGGGCGAGCACCCGCCTCCAAGGCGGCCGGCGCGCCGTCTGGCTCAGCGCCCGACCGCCGCCCGGTAGGCGCGGACGTGCTCGTCGGCGCTGGCCGCCCACGTCCGGGCGGCGGCCAGCGACAGCCCGAGCCGCCGTCGGGCGCGGCGAGCCTCGCCAGCGGGATCCTCGGCGAGGACGCCGTCGAGCGCGGCGCGCAGGGCCTCGACGTCGCCGGGCGCCACCAGCACGGCGGCGTCGCCGGCCATCTCGGCCATGGCGGTCCCCGACGTCGTGACCAGCGGCGCCCCGCAGGCGAGCGCCTCGAGGGCCGGCAGCCCGTAGCCCTCGGCCAGCGACGGGTAGGCGACGGCCGCCGCCGAGCGCAGCAGGGCCGCCACGGTGGCGTCGGGCACGTAGCCGGTCCGCACGACCCGGTCGGCTGCCGGCCCGGCGGCGGCGAGCGCCTCGGTCACCGCCTCGTCCCCCCAGCCGGCCTGGCCAGCGATCACCAGCCGGGCATCGGGGTGGGCGCCGGCCAGCGCGGCGAAGGCCGACACGAGCGCCGGGACGTTCTTCCTCGGCTCGACCGTCCCGACGAACACCACCAGCGGGCGCCGTGCGTCGAGGCCGAGCCGGGCGAGCGCGGCGGCATCGGCGCCCGGCGACGGCTCGGCCGGGGTGAACCGGGTGCCGTCGACCCCGTGGGGGGCAACGAACACCGGCGCCCGCACGTCGGTCAGCTCTCGCAGCCGGTCGGCGGTCGTCGCGCTGACGCAGACCACCGCCGCCGCCCGGCGGGCCGCCACGGTGATCGCCCGCCGGAAGACGAGCACCTTGCTCCGCTCGTGCCACTCCGGATGGTCGAAGAACGTGCAGTCGTGCACCGTCACCACCACCGGGGTGCGGCTCCGCTCGGGCATCGTGTAGTGCGGGGAGTGATGGACGTCGACCGGCCAGCTGCCGAGCAGTCGCGGGAGCCGCACCTGCTCCCAGGCCAGGCGCAGCGGCCTCCGCCCCGGCGCCACCGACCGCACCGTCGAGGCATCGCCGATCCCGACCCAACGGGCGGCGTCCCGGCGCCGCGAGACGAAGGTGAGCGACACGTCGTGGCGGTCGCCAAGCGCGGCGGCGAGGTCCAGCACGTAGCGGCCGGCGCCGGCCGGTGACGGCGGCACCGCACTGACGTCGAGCGACACCGACAGCGCCGCGTCGCCCGCCACCGGGCCCGGGCTCACTTCCACCCGAGCTCGTCCCACAGCCGGCGGTGGCGCGCCGCCACCATCGACCAGCGACGGCCGGCCACGAGGGCCCGGCCCCGGGCGGCCAGCTCGGCCCGCCGCTGCTCGTCGGTGGCGACCACCAGCAACCCGGCGGCGATGGCGTCGACGTCGGTGGCGTCGACCACCTCCGCCGCCATCTCGTCGCCCGGACCCGGTGCCCCCGCGCCACCGGGCCACTTAGTGGCCTCGGGCGCGACGCTCGGGACGCCGGCGCTGGCCAGCACCGGGGTCCCGGCGGCCATCGCCTCGACCGGCGGGAACCCGTAGCCCTCGGAGAGCGGCACGTAGGCGAGGAGCCGGGCACCGGCGTAGAGCCCGGACAGCACGGCGTCGCCGACCGGCCCGAGCATCACCACCCGGCCGGGGCCGGTGGCCGGCCCGCCCGCCGCTCCCCCACCCCACCCCGAGGGCCCGGCGACCACCAGCGGCCAGCGTTCGGGCAGCGACGACACGACCGACTGGTAGGCGGCGAACAGCCGGGGCAGGTTCTTGCGCGGCTCGAGGGTGCTGGCGGTGAAGAGGTACGGCCCGTCGACGCCATGGGCGGCCAGGAGCTGGCCGGCCCCGCCGCGGTCAGGCGGCGGCAGGTGGTCGGCGCCCCAGGCGATCACGGCAACCCGGGTCCGCCCCCGGTCCACCTCGGGCGCCAGCTCGTCGGCCACGGCGCTCGACGGGACCACCACGGCGTCGGCTCCGGCCAGCGCACGGCGCAGCGCCGCCTCGTGCCAACCCCGGCCACGGGCGGTCGTCGCGTCGGCGTGGCGCCGCCACGCCAGGTCGTGCACGACGACGCAGAGGGCCCGAGGGCCGCCGGGCGGACCGCCAGGACCGAGCCGGCGCCGGGGGATCCGGCGCGGCGGGACCGCCAGCGACACGGCGTGGACGACGTCGCAGGGCACCGGCAGCGACCCGAGGCCCCGGTCCCAGGCGCGGGTCAGCAGCCAGCCCGGCAGCCGCGAGCTCCGGACCTCGAAGCCGAAGCGGGCCAGTGGGTCGGCCGGCGCTGCCGGTGACACCCCGCCGCCGGTGGCGCCCGGTCGGGGCGGCCGGCTGGCGAAGAGGGTCACCGCCCCCTCCTCGCCGCCCCCGGCCGAGAGCCCGTCGAGGAGCCCGACGGCGTAGCGGCCGATGCCACCGGGCACCGGCCGGCGGAGCTGCTCGACCACCACGAGCACCCGGGCCGTCATCGCCGGCGGGCGGCCACCGCCGACCGGTAGAGGTCGACGAGCCCCTCGGCGCAGCGGTCCCAGGAGAAAGCGGCCGCCCGCCGCCGGCCGCGGTCGATCAACTCCTCCCGCCGGCCGTCGTCGTCGAGGACCCCGGCGAGCGCCGACGCCAGGGCCGCGGGGTCCCGCGGGGGCACCAGCGAGGCGGCGTCGCCGAGCACCTCGGGGAGCGCGCCGGTCGCCGTCGCCACCACCGGCACCCCCTCGGCCATCGCCTGCAGCGGCGGGAAGCCGAACCCTTCGTAGAGCGACGGGTAGGCGAGCACGTCGGCGCCGCGCAGCAGCGCCGCCACCGTCAAGTCGTCGACCCAACCGGTCCGGACGATCCGCTGCCGGGCCGCCGACCGCTCGACCGCCTCGTCGACCGCCCCGGCGCCCCAGCCGGGCTGCCCGGCCAGGACGAGGGATAGGTCCGGGCGCCCGGCGGCCAACTCGCCGAACGCCGCCACCAGGGTCGGCAGGTCCTTGCGGGGCTCGAAGGTCCCGAGCGCCAGCACGTAGCGCCCGCCCGGCGGCGCCCACCCGCCGACCCCGGCCGCCGCCGGGTCGGCCGCCGGCAGCGGCGGGATCCCCGAGTGGACCGCTCTGACCCGTTCCGGTGGCGCCCCGAAGACGTCGACGACCTCGGCGGCCACCGCCGCCGACGGCGTGTGCACCCAGGCGCCGGCGTCGACCGCCCGGCGGATCAGCGCCGGGAAGGCCAGCGTCGAGGCATCGCAGAGCTCGGGGAAGCGCACCGTCGTCAGGTCGTGGACGGTGACCACCCTGGCCGCCCGGCGGGTCGGCGGCACCACGAAGTTGGTCCCGTGCACCACGTCGGTCGACCCGACGAACCACTCGACCGGCGGGAAGTCCCGCCGCCGCCACGACCGGTGCAGCGGCCGGGCCGGCATCGCCCGCTGGCCAAAGGCGACCCCCGGCGGGACGAGGGGCGCGATGGCGCGGCGGCGGCGCCAGCTGACGGCGAAGGCCTCGACGGCCACGTCGTCACGGCCGGCCAGGCCGGCCAGGGCGCCGGCGCAGAACGCGCCGACACCGGTCGGACGTCCGAGCAGCGGGGTCGCGTCGACCGCCACTGCGAGCCGCTCGCCGGTCAGGCGGTGACCCCGCCGTCGACCGTGAGGATCGCCCCGGTGGCGTACGAGGCCTCGTCGGAGGAGAGGAAGGCGAGCGCCCCGGCCATCTGCGCCGGGCTGGTGAAGCCCATTGGCGTCATGATCCGGTCGATCAGCTTCTGGTCGGCGTCCTCCGGCGGCATGAAGTCCCAGATGATCGGGGTGTCGACCCCGCCCGGCGCCACCGCGTTGACCCGGACCCCGCGACCCATGTACTCGACGGCCAGCGCCTTGGTCAGCAGCGCCACCCCACCCTTCGAGGCGCAGTAGGCGGCCGAGTACGGCTGTCCGATGAGCCCGGCGGTCGAGCACACGTTGGTGATGCACCCGCCGTGCTCGAGCAGCGTCGGCAGAGCCGCCCGGCAGACGAGGAACGTCCCGGTCAAGTTGACGGCGATCGTCCGCTGCCACTGCTCGACCGTCGACTCCTCGGTCTTCACGAAGCCGCCGACCCCGGCGACGTTGCAGACCACCGTCGGCGGTCCGAGCGCCGCCACCACCCGGTCGAACGCCTCGGCCACCGACGCCGGATCGGTGACGTCGCAGCCGATCGCCACCGCCCGCCCGCTCGGGCCGCCGTCGCCGGGCGCCGCGTTGATGTGGTCGGCCGTCTCGCCCACGGCGTCCTCGAGCACGTCGAGGCAGGCCACCGCCCCACCCTCGGCCGCCAGCCGGCAGGCCGTCGCCCGACCGATGCCCGAGCCGGCGCCGGTCACCAACGCCACCTTGCCGGCGAACCGTCCGTGCCAGACCGCCTCGGCGGCGGTGCCGCGGCTCCGGTCCGGCTTGCCGACCTCGGTGCTCGAGCTCACTCGTCGACCTCCTCGGCGACGGACGGCTCCTCGGTCGAGCGACCCTGTCCGGCGCCCGGTCCCGCCGCCTTGTGCGGTCGGGTGCCCTGCGGCGTTGGGATCGTAACAGTCACCGCTCGTGACCCCTCAGCCGGCACAGAGCGACAGCTCGAGGAGGACCGAGTCGGCCAGGGCCGGCCACGCCTCGGCGGCCCACGGGCCGAACTCGGTGTCGCTGAGCACGGCGCAGCCGACGCCGGCCTCGGGGTCGACCCAGAGGAACCCGCCGGCCCGCCCGAAGTGGCCGAAGGTCGCCGGGCTGTTCCGCCACCCGGTCCAGTGGGGCTGCTTGGCGTCCTTGATCTCGGGGCCGAGGCCCCAGTCGCACGGCTCGTAGCGGCCGAACCCGGGCACGACGCCCGACAGTCCCGGGAAGGCCACCGTCGTCGCCCGCGCCAGCGTCTCGGGGGCGACGATCGTCGGCTGGAGCAACTCGGCGGCGAGCGCCAGCAGATCGCACAGCGTCCCGGTCATGCCGGCGGCCGGCGATGCCCCGTCGGGGAGCGCCGCAGCGTCCATCGACAGCGGCTCGAGCACCGCCTCGGTCAGGTAGGTCGCAAAGTCCATCCCGGCCCGGTCGGCGAGGAGCTCGCCGAGCAGCTCGTAGTTGCCGTTCGAGTAGATGCGGCGCTGCCCTGGCCTGGCAAGCACCCGCCGTGCCGCCGGGCCGAGCCCCGAGGCGTGGGCCAGGAGGTGGGCCACCGTCGAACCCGGCGGCCCGGCCGGCTCCTCGAGCGACAACGTCCGCTCCTCCACCGCCACCAGCACGGCGAGCGCCGTGCAGAGCTTGGTCACCGACGCCAGGAAGAACGGCTCGTCCACCGGACCGGCGTCGCCCACCACGCTCGGCCGACCGGCCGGGGCGTCGGCCGAGCCGGCGAGCCGCACGACCCCGGCAGCGGCGCGCCCCGGCCACGAGGAGAGGGCGTCGAGGGCCAGCATCGGCGTGGCAGCGTACCCGGGCCGTTCGGCTGGCGGTCGACGCCGGTGGTGCACCTATTCTCCCCGGATGCTCGTCGCGCTGGCCGGAGGTGTCGGAGCGGCGCGGATGCTGGGCGGCCTCGTCCGGGTGGTCGACCCCGCCGGGATCACGGCGGTGGTGAACACCGCCGACGACATGGTGCTGCACGGGCTGCACATCAGTCCCGACCTCGACACCGTCGCCTACACCCTGGCCGGGCTGGACAACAAGGAGACCGGCTGGGGCCTGGCCGGCGAGTCCTGGCGGGTGATGGAGCGGCTGGAGGCGCTCGGCGGCGAGCACTGGTTCCGCCTCGGCGACCACGACCTGGCGACCCACCTCTACCGGACGCAGCGACTGACGGAGGGTGCGACGCTCGGCCAGGTGACCACCGAGCTGGCGGGCCGCCTCGGTGTCGGGGTCCGCCTCCTGCCGATGAGCGACGACCCGGTGAGGACCATGGTCACCCTGGGCGACGGGGACGAGGTCGGGTTCCAGCACTACTTCGTTCGGCTCGCCCACTCGGTGCCGGTGGCGGCGCTGCGCTTCGACGGCGCCGATGCCGCCCGCCCGGCGCCGGGCGTCCTCGAGGCGATCGCCGGCGCCGAGAGGATCGTCTGCTGCCCCTCGAACCCGTTGGTCTCGATCGGCCCGATCCTGTCGGTGCCCGGCGTCCGTCGGGCCCTCGAGGGACGTCGCCAGGACGTCGTGGCCGTCTCGCCGATCGTCGCCGGGAGCGCCCTCAAGGGGCCGGCCGACCGGCTGCTGACCGAGCTCGGCCACGAGAGCTCGGTGGTGGGCGTCGCCCGGCTCTACGCCGACTGGGTCGGGACCCTCGTGATCGACGAGGCCGATGCGCCGCTCGAGGACGAGGTGCGCCGGGTCGGCGTCCGCTGCGTCGTCGCCCCGACGATCATGCGCACGCCCGAGGCGGCGGCCGCCCTCGCCGAGGTGGTGCTCGGTGCCCGGCGCTGACCCGCCGCCGATCGGGCCGCCCGCCGGGCTCGCCGTGCTGCCGGTCACCGGCGTCGGCGAGCTACGACCCGGCGACGACCTCGCCGCCGTCCTGGCCGACGCCCTGACCGCCCCGGGTACCGGGCCCGGGCTCTACGACGGCGACGTCGTCGTCGTCACCCAGAAGGTGGTGTCGAAGGCCGAGGGGCGGCTGGTCCCCCTCGACCCTTCGGACCCCGGGGCCAAGACCCGGTTGGTCGAGGACGAGTCGGTCCGGGTGCTCCGCCGGCGCGGCGAGCTGGTGATCAGCGAGACCCGGCACGGCTTCGTCTGCGCCAACGCCGGGGTCGACCTGTCGAACGTGGCCGACGGCGAGGCCGCCCTCCTCCCGGTGGACCCCGACCGGTCGGCCCGCCGGCTCCGGGCCGATCTCCGTCGCCGGCTCGACGTCGACGTCGGCGTCGTGATCTCCGACACCTTCGGCCGGGTCTGGCGGCGCGGGGTGACCGACGTGGCGATCGGCTGCGCCGGCGTCGTCGCCGTCCTCGACCTGCGCGGCACCACCGACGCCGGCGGCCGCTCGCTCCAGGTGACCGAGATCTGCCTGGCCGACGAGCTCTCGGCGGCGGCCGAACTGGTCATGGGCAAGGACCGCGGCGTCCCGGCGGCGGTCGTCCGCGGCGTCCCGGCGGCGTGGCTCGGCGACGGCTCGGTCGCCGACGACGTCGTCCGCCGTCCCGACGAGGACCTCTTCCGCTGACGCCGCCCGCCGCCGGCCCCGACCGGCGGCCGTGCCGCCCGTCGGCGGTGGGTCAGGGGCGGTGGTCCCGGGCGAAGGCCAGCACCTGCGCCGTGCCGTCCTCCAAGGGGGTCCACGGCCGCCAGCCGAGATGGATCTCGGCCCTCCCGACATCGAGGACGTTGCGGCGCAGCTCGCCCGGACGTGCCGGGGCGTGCTCGGCCTCCGCCGAGACGCCGGCTTCAGCCGCCATCACCTCGTAGAGGCGGTTCACCGACGTCTCGATGCCGGTCCCGATGTTGCAGACCAGGCCGCCACCGCGGCTCGACGCCCTGACGAAGGCGTCCACGACGTCGTCGACGTAGACGAAGTCCCGGGTCTGCTCGCCGTCGCCGAAGATCGTGACCGGCTCGCCGGCGAGGAGGCGGTTGGCGAAGATGGCCACCACGCCGGCCTCGCCGTGGGGGTCCTGGCGAGGTCCGTACACGTTGGCGAGGGCGAGGGCGGCGAACTCCAACGTGTGCAGCTCGCGGTAGGCGACGAGGTAGTCGAGGACCGCCTTCTTCGACACCCCGTACGGCGACAGCGGGCGATGCGGCTGCGACTCGCGGATCGGCAGGTCCTCCGGCGGGGTGTCGCCGTACAACGTGCCCCCGCTGGCGGCGAACACCACCCGCTCCGAGCCGGCGAGCCGTGCCCCTTCGAGGACGTTGACCGACCCGAGGATGTTGACCTCGGCGTCGAAGTGGGGGCGGGCCACCGAGACCCGCACGTCCGCCTGGGCGGCCAGGTGGAAGACCACCTGGGGCTTCCGGCGCCGCATCAGCTCGACCACGTCGGGCAGTCGGATGTCGAGCTGGTTGATCGTGAGCGCCCCTCCCGACGCCCGGGCGTCGCCCAGGTTGGCCAGCGACCCCGACGAGAGGTCGTCGACCACGTCGACCTCGTGTCCCTCGGCGAGCAGCCGGTCCACCAGGTTCGACCCGATGAACCCGGCTCCGCCCGTCACCATCGCCCGCATCCTCACCCCTCCCCGGTCGCCGGGCTCACGCGGGCACGCGCTCGGCGTCGAGCACCGAGCCCGACGCCACCACCGCATCCTGGCCGAGCACGCAGAGCCCACCGATCTCGCAGCGCTCGCCGACCGTGGCGCGCGCACCGACGATCGACTCCGAGACCGTGCTCGACCCCGCCACCGTGACCCCGTCGTGCAGGACCGAGTCGACCACCCGGGAGCCGGCGACCACGAGGCAGCCGGTGCCGAGGACCGATCGCTCGATCGTCGCCCCGGCCTCGACCACGCTGCCATCGCCGATCAGCGAGCTCGGGCGCACCTCGCCGGCCAGGATCGGCGAGCCGACCACCCAGACCCCCGGTGCCGCCTCGTGGGCGCCGGCGACCGGCGGGCTCCCGCGACGCCCCTCCACCAGGTCCCGGTTGGCTTGGAGGTAGGCAGCCGGCGTGCCGGCGTCGAGCCAGTACGAGTCGTCCTCCATCGCGTACAGCGTGCGGTCCCTCACCATCGCCGGGAACGTCTCCCGCTCGATCGAGACCCGCCGTCCCGGTGGGATCCGGTCGAGTACCGACGGTTCGAGGACATAGGTCCCGGCGTTGATCCGGTTCGTCGGCGCCTCGTCGCGCGGTGGCTTCTCCACGAACGCCTCGACCCGCCCGGCGCCGTCGGTCGGCACCACCCCGAAGCGCGACGGATCGGCGACGGGGTAGACGTGGATCGTCCCCTCGGCCCGCCGCCGGCGGTGGAAGGCCACCAGGGCGCTCAGATCGAGGTCGGTGAGCACGTCCCCGTTGACCACCACGAACGTGTCCTCCACCTTCCCGTGAGCGGCGGCGAACCGGACCGCCCCGGCGGTGTCGAGCGGTTCCGGCTCGACGGCGTAGGAGAGCGCCACCCCGGCGGCCACCCCGCCGGGATAGGCGCCGATGAACGCGTCCGGCAGGTAGCCGAGCGAGAGGATCGCCTCGTCCACACCGTGGCGCCGGAGCCAGAGAAGGACCCGTTCGAGCATCGGCTGCCCGGCGATCGGCAGCATCTGCTTGGGGGTCGTGAACGTCAGCGGGCGGAGTCGGGTGCCCTCGCCGCCAACGAGGACGACGGCCTTCACTTCTTCGAAGACGCGCCGGTGGTCGAGGTGGTCGTCGGCGCCGTCGTCGTGGTCGGTGCCGAGGTGGTCGTGGCGCCCGGGGCGGTGGTCGTCGTGGCGCCCGGGGCGGTGGTCGTCGTGGCGCCCGGGGCGGTGGTGGTCGTCGACGAGGAGGTGGCGCCGGCGGCGTTGAGCATGGCTTCGACGACCGACACCGGCGGCCGTGCCAGCGTGGTGCCAGCCGGCACGAACCCGATGGTGATCTCCTGGTTCGAGCTGAAGCGAAGATCGGCCACGTTCCCGGTGACCGGCACGCCCTTGGTCGAGTGGAGGAAGTTCTTCCACGACGTCACGACCACCCGGGCCTTCTTCCCGGCGTCCGGCGTGCCCTTCGGGCAGGTGCTGCCGCTCGAGTAGTACGTCACGCCCTTGGCGCCGGGGTAGCCGAGCCGGGCGTTGGTGAGCGTCAGGTTCCGGTAGCCGGCGACGAACTTGCCGAAGGTGGCGTTGGTGCCGGCCTCGCCGGGCGTCTTCGGCGAGATCGTGATCACGCCGTTGCCGGTCGTGTAGAAGCTCTGGGTCGACGAGGTGGCGCTCTGGTTCGAGGCCAGCGGCGGCATCACCTTCCCGCAGATGTCGAAGGCGTACCCGGCATACCAGGTCGTCCCCACCACCGGCGGCGTCGTGCTGGCGGCCGCCGGCGACTGGTACTCGTGGCGCGAGTAGATGATCGAGGCCAGCCCGACCAGGACGATCAGGACCAGCGCTGCGTACCAGTTCACCGGCATCTGCCCGCGGTAGGTCCGCCCGCCGCCGGTCGAGCCGACGCGGGCGACCCATCTACCGGTGGGATTCCTGGCCATGGCGGGAGGACACCCTACAGCCTGACGAGGCTGCCCCCCGGTACGGGGCGCGTCCGCCTCCCCCTGGACAGGACCTCGTAGAGCGACGCCGTCTGCGGGTGCAGCACCGCGCTCGCCCGGCGCGCCGCCGTCGTCGAGGGGTCGGCCGGGCCGTCGACCAGGCCGAGGAGCTCGGCCATCACCGCCTCGACACCGGCCGGGTTGCCGAGCGCGTCGGCCGCCCGGAGCAGCACCCGGAAGAGGCGCTCGTCGTACGGGCTGGCCCGCAGCCCCCGGCGGGCGGCCGTCGCCGCCCCCCGCCCGTCGCCGGCGGCCAGGCAGTGCTCACCGAGACGGACGGCCAGCGCCCCCACCTCTTCCTCGATCGTGGCCACCGTACCCTCGAGGACCGTCCAGTCCGGGTTCCTGAGGCCGTCGAACGGACGTCCCCGCACCAGCCGCAGCGCCGTCGCCCAGGCCGACGGCTCGGCGACGTTGGCCAGGGTGCGCAGTCGCTGCCAGTCGGTGACGACGCTCGGCGCCAGCCGGAGCCCACCGTGGCGCCGCGGCAGATAGTCGCCGCCCGGTCCCGCCCCGAGCGACCGGCGGGCGGCCGAGGCGATCGAGTGGCGCGTCGGGTCGGCGACGATCCGGTCCGGCCAGAGCGCCGCCGCCCACTGGCTCGACGTCACGCCCTCGGGGTGCATCGCCAGGTAGACGACGAGCTCGAGCGACCACGCACGCCGGAACGGCCGGGCCGCCCCGCGGACCTCGACCGGTCCGAGCACCGCCACCTCGACCGCCTCGCCGGCCGAACCGACGGCCGCCTGCTCGCCGCTGCTCACGCCACCGAACGGTCGGCCCTCACTCGGAGGTCGGCCCGTCGAAGAGCGGTGGCCGGCGCTCGGCGTGGGAGGCCAGTCCCTCCCCGGCATCGGGGCCACCGAACCCGTAGAACTCGTAGGCCAGCGACGCGTCGAGCACCGCGCTCTGGGCGCGGTACCAGTTGTTGAGGGTCTGCTTGGTCCAGCGGATCGCCGACTGGGCACCGCCGGCCAGGTCGGTCGCCACCGCCAGCGCCCGTTCCTGGACGTCGTCGTCATCGACGCAGAGCGACACCAGGCCGATCCGCTCCGCTTCCTCCCCGGTCAGCGTCTCGCAGGTCAAGAGGTAGTACTTGGCCTTGGCCATCCCACAGAGCAACGGCCAGCAGATCGCCGCATGGTCGCCGGCGGTGACGCCGAGCCGGGTGTGCCCGTCGATGATCCGCGCCGACCGCCCGACCACCGAGATGTCGGCCAGCAGCGCCGCCACGAGCCCGGCGCCGACCGCCGGGCCGTGGATCGCCGAGACCACCGGCTTGGCGCAGTTGATCAGGTTGAAGACGAGGTCGCGCGCCTCCCGGAGCACCCGGGTCCGGATGGCGTAGTCGTCCATGATCGACCGGAGGAGCTCGAAGCTCCCGCCGGCAGAGAACGCGCTGCCGGCACCCCGCAGGAGGGCGACCCGGGTGTCGGCGTCACGGTCGACGGCGAGCCAGACGTCGGCCAGTTGACGGTGCACCCGCTGGTCGACCGCGTTGAGGTTGGGGGCGTCGAGGGTGATCCGCAGCACGCCCGGAGCCGGCCGGTCGAACCCGAGGCCGTCGAACTCGCCATAGCGCTCGGTGCGCCCCCCGCGGTCCCGGCCCGCCGGCTCCACGCCCCCGTCGCTCACCGGCCGCTCCTCGCCACCTCGGCCGGCCGGCGGGGCCCGGCCTCTCGTTCGGTCGATGGACCGAGTGCGGCCAGCACGCCTGTCACCTGCGTCACGTCCTCCTCATCCAGCGCGAGCGGGTCCTCGCCCAATCGCGCAGCGCCTGTCCTACCCGGCGCCCGGTCCAGCTCAACCCGCCATCCCGACGATCGGCTGGTCGAGGGGCTTGGCACCCATCGAGCCGTAGAAGGTGGCGTCGCCGAAGCTGAACACCCCGCCGTCGGAGGCGACCTCCCAGTAGCCGCCGCCGTCGGGGGTGGCCGCCATCGCGACGATCGGCTGGTCGAGCGGCTGGCCGCCCATCGAGCCGCAGAACGGAAGGTCGCCGTAGCTGAACATCCCGCCGTCGGCGGCAACGAAGCGGTAGCCGTCGGCGGCGGGCGGCGCCGTGCACGGCACCTCGACGGACCCGCCGTCGAGGTGCACCGGTGCGACGAAGAGTTGCCGCGTCGCCCCGCACTCGTAGCCGGTGCAGCCCGGGCTGCCTCCCTGCCACCCCGCGTAGTCGAGCCACCAGTTGCCGGCAGCGTCGGCGAAGAGCGACCCGCCGCCCGGTCCGAGGACCGATCCGTACGAGGTCAGGATCTGGGTGTCGCCGGTGCACGGGCCGAGCGGGCCGCTGCAGGTGGCGATCCCTTCGGAGTAGCCGGTGCTCGTGTAGACGCCGGCCGAGAACAGCAGGTAGTAGGTGCCGGAGACGTCGACCAGATCGGGGTCTTCGACCGTGCTCTCCCAGGGGTGGGCGACCGTGTCGTTGTAGAGCAGCTCGCTCGGCTGACCGACCAGGCTCGTCCCGTCGGCACCGAGCTGCTCCGACCAGATCGTCGCCTGCGACGCCGAGCCCCCGTCGTTCTGCTTCCACACGAGGTAGGCATTGCCGGTCGCCGGGTCGACGAACGGGCTCGGGTCGATCGAGCCGGTCGGCTGGCAGATCAGGCCGCCGGCGGACGTGTCGGTGAACACCGGCGCCGCCGGGTCGAGCGCCGCCCCGCCGACGGCCACCGAGATGCAGTCGTGGCCCGAGTCCGAGGCGTACGGCGACTGCGCCGCGTCGTAGTACATGAGCCATCGGCCGCCCCAGAAGAAGACCCCGGGCGACGTCTGGGTGTTGGCGGTCTCCCACGCCGGTGGGTCCGCCAGGGCGGTCGAGCCGTAGCTCTGGCCGGTGTAGCCGTGGTACCCCGACGAGGGGCTCCAGCTCTCGAGGGCCTGGATGTGGTTGCCAAGGGCCGTCCCGGTGCTGAACGCGAAGTAGGTCCCGTCCGAGTAGACGACGTCGGGGTCACCGGCGTCGCCGGCGAACGCCGGGGAGGCCACCGGGCTGACCACGACCGCCGGCCGGGCGGCAGGGACGAGGGCGGTCGTTGCCTCTGGCATCGGCCCACCGGCGGCCACGACCGCCGCCGCGACCCCGGTTGCGGCGGTGGTCGTGGCGGCGACCGATGCGAGGACGAGGGTGGCGAGCCGGGCACCGGCCGGGCGCCGACGAACGGAGGTCGAAAGGAGGACCTTCACCGTGCGCGCATTCTGGCCCACCCGCGGCGCCGGGTCGTGCATCCAGCGGACCCCCCACCCGGCTCGGCTACCTGACGGTCTCGGCGCGGTGGGGCACCGACCTGTCGGAAGATGCCAAGAACGTCTGGTCCGACCTGCTACCGACCCGGGGCGGCACGCGGTAGCGTCCGCGTCGATGGGCGAGGTTCAGGACCGCTACTGGAACGTTGTCGCCGGGTTCCGTCGCCGCCTCGACGGCGTCGGCGTCGGCGACTGGGCCTCGCCGACGCCGTGCACCGAGTGGACGGTGGCCGACCTCGTGGCCCACGTCGTCGGCGTCCACCGCCGGGTCGTCGCCACGGTGACCGGGCACGAGCCGGTCGAGGTGGACCCGACCGGCGACCTCCCGGCCCAGTGGCGCGAGGCATGCGACGCCGTCCTCGACGCGCTCGGCGACGAGACCCTGGCCGAGACCACCGTGAGCGGCATGTTCGGCGAGCAGACCTTCGAGTCCCTGGTCAGCCGGCTCCTGTGCGCGGACACGCTCGTCCACACCTGGGACCTCGCCCGCGCCACCGGCCAGGACGAGTCCCTCGAACCCGACGCCGTCGGCAAGGCGCTGCTGTTCCTCACGCCGATCGACGACGCCATCCGCCGGCCCGGCGGGTTCTCGGTCAGGATCGAGCCCCGCCCCGACGCCGACGAGCAGACCCGACTGCTCAACTTCTGCGGTCGCGCCGTCTGAGCGGCTCCGGGGCGGCCGCCCGGCGCCGGCTCAGGACAACGACGCCAGCCCGCGACCTCGGTTCGACCACCCGCTCCTCGGGACCGGCCACCCAGCGACCCGCCCGGATGAGCAGGTGGTCGGCCGCCAGCCGCAGCCCGAACGGTCCGGCGCTCATCGACCGGCCTCGGCCCGGCTCGGCCGCCTGATCTCGCCACCCCTCACGCCCCATAACCCCGAAGACGTCCATCTCGGGGGTGGGATAGAGACGCGACGCTTCGACGAGGTCGTCCGGCGCCCCCGCGGGCCGACATCCTGGCGTCCTCCGAGCGCCATGGGTCCCGCGTGTTGATCGGCCTCGACCAGCCGGCGCTCGACGGGCTCACCGCCGAGCTCGGGACCCTCCTCTCCCCACCCGCCCACCACCCTGCCTCACCGGCACCGCCTGCACCCAGGTCGGCGGTCAGCCCGCCGGCGGCGATCGGAGGTCGGGGAACTGGTCGTCCCTCCATTCGGTGGCGGGCTCCCCAGGGTCGGCTTCCCCGGTCCCGGTTGCGTCGGTGCCACCCGAGATCGCCGCCCGTTGCTCCTCGCGGGCCCGCAGCTCGACCCGGCGGATCTTGCCCGAGACAGTCTTCGGGAGCTCGGCGAACTCGATCCGCCGCACCCGTTGGAACGGCCCCAGGCGCTGGCGGGCGTGGGCGAGGATGGCCCTGGCCGTCTCGCCGTCGGGGTCCCAGCCCGGCGCCAGGGTGACGTAGGCCTTCGGGACCGCCAGGCGCAACGGGTCGGGCGCCGGGACGACAGCCGCCTCCATCACCGCCGGATGCTCGATCAGCACGCTCTCGAGCTCGAACGGGCTGATCTTGTAGTCCGACGCCTTGAACACGTCGTCGGTCCGCCCGACGTAGGTGATGTAGCCGTCCTCGTCCTGCACGGCGACGTCGCCGGTGTGGTAGTGGCCGCCCGCCGTCGCCTCGGCGGTCCGGACCTCGTCGTCGCGGTACCCGGTCATCAGGTTGAGCGGTCGCCGGCGCAGGTCGAGGCAGATCTCGCCGTCCTCGCCCGGGCCGACCACCCGGCCGCTCACCGGGTCGAGCAGCACCACCGGGCAACCCGGCAGCGGCCGCCCCATCGAGCCGGGCCGGACGGTCCCACCGGGCGGGTTGCCGACCACCGCCGTCGTCTCGGTCTGGCCGAACGCGTCACGGACGGTGAGCCCCCAGGCCCGCCGCACCTGGTCGATCACCTCGGGGTTGAGCGGCTCCCCCGCCGCCACGACCTCCCGGAGCCCACTCGGGCGCTGCGAGAGGTCGGCCTGCACCAGCATCCGCCAGACCGTCGGCGGCGCGCAGAAGGTGGTGACGCCGAGCCGCTCGAGCGCTCCGAGGAGGACCTGCGCGTCGAAGCGCTCGTAGTCGAGCACCGCCACCGTCGCCTCGGCGTTCCACGGAGCGAAGAAGCTGCTCCAGGCGTGCTTCGCCCATCCCGGCGAGCTGACGTTCATGTGGACGTCGCCCGGTGCGACGCCGAGCCAGTGCATCGTGCTCAGGTGTCCGACCGGGTAGGAGGCCTGGGTGTGCTCGACCAGCTTCGGCCGGCTCGTCGTCCCGGAGGTGAAGTAGTGCAGGAGCGGGTCCGACGGTGCGGTCCCGGGGTGCTCGAGCGCCGACCCGTCGGCAGCGTACGCCTCCTCGAGCGGCGCCCAGTCCCGAGGGCCGTCGCCGATCCTGATCCGCCCAAGGGCCGCCGGGGCCCGGTCGAACTTCGCCAGGTCGTTGCCGGCGGCCACCACGTGGCGGACGCCGCTGCGCTCGATCCGGTCCGACAGCTCGTCAGGGCCGAGGGCGGTGGTCGTCGGGACGATCACCGCCCCGAGCTTCATCACCGCCAGCATCGATTCCCACAGCTCGACCCGGTTCCCCAGCATGAGCACCACCGGGTCGCCCCGCCCGACGCCTCGGGCGGCCATCCATCGGGCGACCTGGTTCGAGCGTGTCGACAGCTCGCCGAAGCTGAGACGCCGCTCGGTGCCGTCGCTGCCGGCGACGATCAGACCGGCGCCCTGCCGACCGGCCGCCACCACGTCGAACCAGTCGACCGCCCAGTTGAAACGCTCGCCGACGTCGGGCCATTCGAACGGCTCGGTGGCCGACGGGTCGACGGCCGGCGCGAGCAGGCGGTCACGGGCCGCCCGGAACAGCTCGGTCGCCGATCTCCCCGCCGCCTGGCCCACCGGGCTACAGCCCCTGCCAGATCGTCTGGATCTCCGGTGCCAGGCGACGGAGCTCCTCGAGGTGGGCCGCCGAGAGGCTGGCCAGGCGGCGGCTCCCCTTGGCCGTGAGCTGGAGCCGGACAACCCGGTGGTCGGCCGGGTCCGCCCGACGACTGACCAGGCCGGCCGCCACCGTCCGGTCCACCAGGCCGACGGCACTGTGGTGCTTGAGCCCCAGGTAGTCGGCCACCTCGCCGATGGTCGGCCCGCGCCGGTCGTCGTGGCCGCGAACGGCCAGCAGCAACTGGTGCTGGGGGCCGGTCAGCCCCTCTCGCTGCGCCTGCTCCTCGCTCCAGCGCAGGAACCGCCGGAGGCCGGCCCGCAGCTGCAGCAACTGTCGGTACTGGTCGTCCTCGATCGGCGCGCCGGCCACCCCGTCATTCTAGGTTCCCGGGCCGTCGCCGGTCGGCGTACGATATGTTCGTGTCGTGACACGACGTATCTTCGATCGCCTGCTGGTCCCGCTCGGCACCGAGATCAGCCTCGGCCACAACCGGGTCCGCATGGCCCTGCTGGCGGCGCTCGGCGTCCTCCTCGGCCTGGTCGGCGGCGTTGCCGCCTACGTCGTCGTCCGCCTGGTGGGGCTGCTCAGCAACCTGGCGCTGCTGCATCGGGTCGGTGTCGATCTGCCGAACCTCTCCCACTACCACCCCGGACCGGTCCTCATCCCGATCGCCCTGGGCGGCGCACTGGTGGTCGCCCTGCTCGCCCGGTGGTCGCCGGTCATCAAGGGTCACGGCATCCCCGAGTCGTTCGAGGCGATCGTGCTGCGCGAGAGCCGAGTGGCGCCCCGTACGGCGCTCGCCAAGCCGCTCTCGGCCGCCGTGGCGATGGGGACCGGCGGCCCGTTCGGCGCCGAGGGGCCGATCATCGTGACCGGCGGCTCGGTCGGCTCACTGCTCGGCCAGGTCATGGACGTCTCGCCGGCCGAGCGGCGGATCCTGTTGGCCACCGGCGCGGCCGCCGGCATGGCGGGCGTGTTCGCCACGCCGGTGGCCGCCATCGTCCTCGCCTTCGAGCTACTGCTGTTCGAGCGCTCCCTCCGGAGCCTGCTGCCGCTCCTGCTGGCCACCGGGACTGCCACCGAGCTCCACTACGTCCTGCTCGGTGCCCATCCGCTCTTCGCCGTCCAGCACCCGGTCGGCATGCCGGCGGCGCAGCTGCCGATGGTGGCGGTCCTCGGGCTGGCAACCGGCTTGCTGGCGGTGGCGCTCGACAAGGGCCTGTTCGCCGTCGAGGCCGGCTTCCGGCGCCTCCCGGTCCCAGAGTTCTTCCACCCGCTCCTCGGGGCGCTCGGCTTCGCCGTCATCGGTCTCGCCGTCCCGGGCTCGCTGTCGGTCGGCTACTGGGCGATCACCGACGCCGTCAACGGCCGCTTCCTCCTCGGTGCCGCAGCCGTCCTGTTCGTCGGGAAACTGGCGTCGTGGTGGGTTGCGCTGGCCTCGAACACGTCGGGGGGCACGCTGGCGCCGATCTTCCTCGTCGGTTCGACCATGGGCGCTGTCCTCGGCATCGGCTTCGCCGACCTGTTCCCCTCGGCTCACCTCCACCCGGGGGCCTTCGCCCTCCTCGGGATGGGCGCCACTTTCGGCGTGGCCGCCCGCGCCCCGCTGACCGGTGCCGTCTTCGCCCTCGAGGTCACCGGGGACTTCCGGCTGATCGTGCCGATGCTCCTCGTGGTCGGCGTCGCGGAGGTGGTGGGCGAGCAGTTCCTGGCCGAGCGTCTGATGACCGACAAGCTGGTGCGGCGCGGATTCCGGGTGGAGTTCGACACCGAGACCGACCCCTTGCGCACCAGCGTCGCCGGCCAGGTGATGGACCCGTTGCCGTCCTGCGCCCTCGAGCAGTCGGCGCCGCGGATCGACCGCCACGCCTACCTCAGCGAGGCGCTGGTGGCCTTCCTCAACAGCGAGACCGACCGGGTGATCGTGGTCGACGGCGAGGAGCCGGTCGGCGTGCTGCAACGCCAGACCATGCGCGACGCCATCGCCAAGCGACTCGCCGAGTCCGTCCGCCAACCGCCGTCGCTGGCCGCCCGCCGACGGCGACGGGTCCGCGTGCGCCGGCTCGACGAGGAGCACGCCGGGACGAGCGCCGAGGAGGACGAGCCGCTCACTCACCGCTGACGCCGTCGGGGAGCTCCCGCACGGCGTCGGCGTGGCCGGCGTGGCGAGCCGTCTCGTTCAGCAGGTGCCTCCCGTCCTGCGCACCTCGGAGCCGCCAGGGACTTTCGCCCCTGGCCGCCCCCGAGCACAACTTGCACGATCGAAGGAGACCGCGACGAGACGACCAGTGGAGAGCCGTCGGCCGAGAGGAGGCACGATGTCGGCACTACCTGCCCCGCAGGTGCCCGAAGGACGAGCATCCGCACCATTGTCCCCGCGCAACGAAGAGAAGGCGAGAGCCCTCGGGCTCACCTCGGCCACCGGGCTCGTCATCGGGAGCATCGTCGGCACCGGCGTCTTCACGATGCCGGCCGTCCTCGCCGGGGCCGGCACGATGTCGTTGCTCGTGCTCGGGGTGATCGCCATCGGCGCCCTGCTCCTCGGGGTCATGTTCGGCCAGCTCACCAAGCGCGTGCCGAACGCCGACGGGGGCCTCTACGCCTATTCCCGGCACGAGTTCGGCGACTTCGCCGGCTACCTCACGGGCTGGTGCTACTGGATCCAGTCCTGGGCCGGCAACGCCGCCATCGTCTCGTCGTGGGTCTTCTACGTCGACGCGTTGTTCGGCTGGGGCCACAACACCGGGATGGAGAACTGGCTGATCGCCCTGGTCGGCCTGTGGGTGCCCGCGGCGGTCAACCTGATCGGCATCCGCCAGATGGCCTGGTTCCAGAACCTGACGGTCATCCTCAAGTTCCTGCCGCTGCTCTTCATCGGCGTCGTCGGCTGGTTCTTCGTCCACGCCTCACGCTTCGGGGCCTTCAACGCCTCCGGCGGCAGCCTCTACAGCGGCATCGGGATCGCCGCCGGCGTCGCCCTCTTCTCGTTCATCGGCGTCGAGGCGGCGGCCATCACCGCCAAGAGGGTGAAGGACCCACGCCGCAACATCGGGCGGGCCTCGGTGCTCGGTACCGGGGCGAGCGCGGTGCTCTACCTGCTGGCCTCGGCAGCGGTGATGGGACTGGTCTCCCACCACGCCCTGGTCAACAACGGGTCGCCGTTCGTCAACGCCTTCCAGAGCGTGTTCTCCGGGGCGTGGGCGGGGAAGTTCGTGGCCGCCCTGGCCGTCGTGTCGGGCATCGGCGCCCTCAACGGGTGGACGCTGCTCGTCACCGAGACGTCGAGGGCGATCGCCAACGACAACCTGTTCCCGCGGCCGTTCGCCTGGACCGACCGCAAGGAGACCGCCTGGTTCGGCATCCTCGTCGGCGCCGCGCTCCCGTCGCTGCTCATGCTGTGGCGCTACACCACCAGCTCGGGGCTGACCGTCTTCACCTACCTCGTCGACCTCACAGTGGTGACCGTCGCCATCCCGTACTTCATGTCGGCCCTCGCCCAGCTGACCTACCTGGTGTCGGGACGGCGCCGGGTGCAGGGCTGGCTGCTCGCCCGCGACCTCTCGGTCGCCGGTGCGAGCGTGCTGTTCTCGATGTGGGTGACCTTCGCCTCCGGCTACCAGGTCGTCTACCAGGCACTGGTGGTCCTGCTCGTCGGGTTGGTCATCTACGCCTTCCTCAACGCCCGCCGGGAGGGGACCGGCGAGATCGCCTCACCGGTCGACGTGGCAGCCTCACCCGAGGCGGCGCTCACGCCGGCTCCGCCGGTCGACGCAGGTGAGGAGCTGGCCGGCATCCACCACCTCTCGGACCGGAGGTAGCGATGACCTTCCACGTCGACTCCGAGGTGGGCCAGCTCCGGCAGGTCATCGTCCACCGCCCGGGACTCGAGCTCTCGCGGCTCACCCCGCAGAACATCGGCGAGCTCTTGTTCGACGACGTCATGTGGGCGAAGAGGGCGAAAGAGGAGCACGACGCCTTCGCCGAGGCCCTGCGGGACAAGGGCGTCGAGGTCCACTACTACGGCGATCTCCTCCGCCAGGTGCTCGAGCGGGCCGAAGGCCGCCGGTTCGTCCTCGACCGCATCTGCACCCCCGAGATGGTCGGCCCGTCGATGGTCGACCCGGTGCGGCATCTCTTCGACGACCTCCCGGCCGGCGTCCTCGCCGAGTACCTCGTCGGCGGGGTGCTCAAGGCCGACCTCCATCCCCTCCGGGCCAGGGGGCTCAAGTGGGCGACGCTGTCGGCCGACGACTTCGTGCTCCCGCCGCTGCCCAACCACCTCTTCCAGCGAGACAACTCGTGCTGGGTGTACGGCGGCGTCACCGTCAACCCGATGGCCAAGCCGGCACGGCAACGCGAGTCGGTCCACACCCGGGCCATCTACGACCACCACCCGATGTTCGCCGACGCCGACTTCGACGTCTACTACGGCGACGACGACCTCGTGCACCAACCGGCGACGCTCGAGGGTGGCGACGTCCACGTCCTCGGCCACGGATCGGTGCTCGTCGGCATGGGCGAGCGGACGACGCCGATGGCCGTCGAGATCCTGGCCCGACGGCTCTTCGAGCTCGGCCAGGCGACGAGGGTCCTCGCCGTCGAGCTGCCGAAGTCGCACGCCACCATGCACCTCGACACGGTGATGACGATGGTCAACCGTGACACGTTCGTCGTCTACCCGTACCTCGATCGCCACCTCCGGAGCTGGACGCTCGTCGCCGGCGACGATCCAGGCGAGCTGGCAGTGGGCCGCAACCACGACCTCTGGTCGTCGGTGGCCGACGCGCTCGAGGTCGACAAGGTGACGACGCTCTCGACCGACGAGGACATCCGGGCGGCCGAGCGCGAGCAGTGGGACGACGGCACGAACTACCTCGCGGTGGCACCCGGGGTGGTCGTCGGCTACGAGCGCAACGTGCCGACCAACACGATGTTGCGCAAGCACGGCATCGAGGTGGTCACCGTGGCCGGCAGCGAGCTCGGCCGCGGCCGCGGCGGGCCCCGGTGCATGACGTGCCCGATCGAACGGGATGCCGCCGCGTGAGCGACACCGACGACCCACAACCCTCCCTCCTCCGGCCACCCGCGCTGAGGGCGCTCGCCGGACGGTCACTGCTTCGCGACGACGACCTCGCGCCAGACGAGACGACGGCGCTCCTCGACCTGGCGTCGACTCTGCGGCGGGACAAGCGGGGCCGCCGCGAGGTCCAGCACCTCGAGGGCCGCAACATCGCCCTCCTCTTCGAGAAGACCTCCACGCGGACACGGTCGGCCTTCGAGGTGGCCTGCTACGACCAGGGGGCCCATCCGAGCTACCTCGGGCCCGGCGAGACCCAGCTCGGCCGAAAGGAGTCGACGCGCGACACCGCCAGGGTCCTCGGGCGGATGTTCGACGGGATCGAGTTCCGCGGGTTCGCCCACGGCGACGTCGAGGAGCTGGCCGAGCACGCCGGCGTCCCGGTCTGGAACGGGCTCACCGACCGGTGGCATCCGACGCAGGCCCTGGCCGACCTGCTGACGATGCGCGACCACAGCCGCCGGCCGCTGTCGGAGGTGACCGTCTGCTACGTCGGTGACGCCGCCAACAACACCGCCAGCTCGCTGCTCGTCGCCGCCGCCGGTCTCGGCCTCGACATCCGGGTCGGCGCGCCGGCTTCGCGACGCCCGTCCCCCGAGGTGTGGCGGGTGGCCGAGCGAAGGGCGGCCGACGCCGGGGGCGCCGTGTCGGCGTTCGACGACCCGCGCGAAGCCGTCCGGGGCGCCGACTTCGTCTACACCGACGCCTGGTTGTCGATGGGCGAGGCCGAGGAGCAATGGGACGAGCGGATCGATCTGCTGCTCCCCTACCAGGTCGACGCCGCCCTCCTCCGGGCGAGCGGCAATCCCGACGTCCGGTTCCTCCACTGCCTGCCGGCGCTCCACGACCGGGCCACCGAGATCGGCCAGCGGATCTTCGAGCGACGGGGCCTCGAGGCGTTGGAGGTCACCGACGACGTCTTCGAGTCGACGGCCTCGGTCGTCTTCGACCAGGCCGAGAACCGGCTGCACACGATCAAGGCGCTGATGGTGGCCACCCTGGCCGACGGCGGCTGAGGTGCGGGTCGTCGTCGCCCTCGGCGGGAACGCCCTCCTCGAGCGGCGCGAGCAGCCCGACGCCGAGATCCAGGAGCACCACGTCCGGCGGGCGGTCGGGGCCCTCGCCCCCCTCGCCCGGCGCCACGAGCTGGTGATAACCCATGGCAACGGCCCGCAGGTCGGCGTGCTCGCCGCCGAGAGCGCCCTCGACCCGACGCTGAGCCATCCCTACCCCTTCGACGTCCTCGGGGCCCAGACCCAGGGGATGATCGGCTACTGGCTCGTCCAGTCGATCGAGAACGCCCTCTTCGGCCGCGAGGTGGCAGCCGTGGTGTGCCAGACGGTGGTCGCCGCCGACGACCCGGCCTTCGGCGCTCCGACGAAGTTCGTCGGCCCGTTGCTCGACGGGGCCGACGCCCGCCGGCTGGAAGCCGATCGTGGGTGGGCACTGCGGCCCGACGAGGGCGGGTGGCGGCGGGTGGTGCCGTCGCCCGAGCCGCTCACCGTGGTCGAGCAGCCGGCCGTCGAGGCGCTGCTCGATCGCCGCATGGTCGTCGTGTGCGCCGGCGGTGGCGGGATCCCGGTCGTGCGCGCCGAGGACGGCACGTTGCGCGGCGTCGAGGCGGTGGTCGACAAGGACCTGACCGCCGCCCTGCTGGCCGACCGGCTCGGTGCCGACCTGCTGCTCGTGCTCACCGACGTTGAGGCCGTCGAGCTCGACCACGGCACCCCGGCCGCCCGGCCGATCGGCCGGACCACCCCCGAGGAGCTGCGGTCCCACGACTTCGCTCCCGGATCGATGGGCCCCAAGGTCGAGGCCGTCTGCCGGTTCGTCGAGGTGACCGGACGCCGTGCGGCCATCGGGCGCCTCGACCGGGCGGCCGACCTGGCCGGCGGGACCGCCGGCACCCAGGTCGTGGCCTCGTAGGCGCCGTCGGCCGGACGGGGCAGCGGCGCCACGACGCCGCCGACCTGGCGGCGATCGCCTGGATCGACGACCGCGCCCGGCCTGGGCCCGCCAGGAGGGATACCGACGCCTCACGCTCACCACCTTCGCCGACGTCCCGTTCAACGCCCCCTGGTACCGCCGACTCGGGTTCGTCGAGCTCGACGGTCCCTACGGGCCGGAGCTCGCCCGGGCCGTCGAGGGCGAACGCCCGCTGGCGCTCCTCGGGCCGCAAGTGGTGATGGCCCGCAGCCTCGGGTGAGCGTCCTCGGGGTCGTCGTCGTGCGGAAACTGGGCGCTCAGGCGACGACGCCGGCCGCCTCGGCGGCCGACGCCCGGTCGTCGTAGCGACGGATCTCGGCGATCAGGCCCCCGCGCAGCACGAAGACGTGGAAGAGCCGGACGGCCTCCGGTCGGCCGCTCCCCGGCGGCCAGCGCACGGTGAGCTCGCAGAGCACCCCGGCCTCCCCGACGTCCAGCGAATGCAGCTCGGCCTCCGCACCGGCGGCGGCACCGGTAGTGAGCGTCCGCAGCACGTCGTGGCGCCCGCGGCAACGTCGGGGGTGGTCGTCGTCGCCCCAGCGGACGTCCTCGGCCAACAACGGCGCCAACCGCTCGGGCGCCCGGCTCTCGTAGAGCAGCCGGAGCTCACCGGCCACCCGCTCCGCCTCCCCCCCGTCCCCACGTCCCGTCATCTCCCGATTGTCGCGCCGTCGAGCAGGTCGGTCGCCCCGGTCGGTCGGTCAGCCCTTGCGGTTCCACTCCTTGCGCCTCGACCCGGCGACTGCGCCGATCGCCGGGACGACGGCCAGCCACAGGCCGATGGTCGCCACCATCGCCGTGAGGTACCCGAAGGCCTGGATGCCGACGTCGTGGCTCACGATGCCGGCGAAGAGCATCACCAGCCAGGCGCTCAGGAAGAACGCCGGCCCGGCGGACAGCAGCTTGAAGAAGTTGCCCATGGTCTCTGTCTCCCGTGCGGGCCGGCCGGTCGGACGGGCCCACCTCACCCTGACATCGAGCGCTTCGCCTCGATAGGGGCAAAGGGCTCGAGTTCGGCGACCAGGTCATCGCCGGATCGGCTCCAGGTCCAGCTGGGCGAGGGTCCCGGGGTCGGAGAGCACCTCGACGCCGGCCACCCGCCCCCCGCGCACCGTGAAACCGAACACCGCCATCGGCCGGGCGCCGACCGACACCACCGCCCCGGCCAGCCCGTCGACCAGGGCCAGCCGGGCGGCCTTCGCCCCACCGGCGAAGACCCGGGCCACGGCGTCGACGCCGCGCATCTCGCCGCGCAGCGCCGGGGCCCCCGCGCTTGCCCTGGCGGTGGCCATCTCGACGGCCACCGCGTCGGCCCGCAGCACGACGTCGGGGTCGAGCAGCCGCACGAGGCCGGCGAAGTCGCCATCGCGGGCAGCGGCGAGGAAAGCGGCGACCACCTCCCGCTGGGCGGCCGCCGAGGTGTCGGAGGCGTCGGGCACCGACGGCTCCGAGCGCACCCGGCGTCGGGCGCGGCTGGCCAGCTGTCGGGTGGCGACCGGGCTCCGCCCGACGATCGGCGCGATCTCCTCGAAGGGGACGGCGAACATGTCGTGCAGCACGAACGCCAGCCGTTCCGCCGGCTCCAGGGTGTCGAGGACCACCAGGAGCGCCACGCCTACCGAGTCGGCGAGCAGTACCTCCTCCTCCGGTGACGCCACGGCCGGCTCAAGATGGCCCTCGGGGGACACCTCCTTTCTCTTGGACCTCGAGCGCAGCACGTCGAGGCACACCCTGGCGACGACGGTGGTCAGCCAGCCACCGAGGTTGTCGACGGCGTCGGCGTCGGCACGGCTGAGGCGGAGCCAGGCTTCCTGGACGGCGTCGTCGGCCTCGTGGCTGGAGCCGAGCATCCGAATCGCCACCGTCCGCAGGTGAGCCCGGTGGGACTCGAAGCGCCGGGCGAGTAGTTCGGGGTCGCTCACCGTCACGTCCTCTCGTTCGTGGTCGTCATACCTCATGACGAAGCCCACCGGGTCGACGTGACCCACGACCGCAGGAGCGACCATGTCCGACTCGCCCACCGAGGGGATCAAGACCGTGCTGCACCCCGTGTCCGACCTCGAGAGAGCCAAGACCGTCTACAGCGCCCTGCTCGGGCGGCCGCCGCAGACCGACGGGCCCCACTACGTCGGGTACGACGTCGCCGGCCAGCACATCGGGCTGGTGCCGGGCGGCGCGGCCCAAGGGATGACCTCGCCGGTGGCCCACTGGCACGTGGCGGACATCGAGGCGACGTTGGCGGAGGTGACCGCCGCCGGTGCCACCGTCAAGGACCCCGCCCGCGACGTCGGCGGCGGCCGTCGGGTCGCCTCGTTCGCCGACCCCGACGGCAACGTGCTCGGACTGATCCAGGACCCCTGAGGACCCCCGGCGAGGCGAACCCCCTACTGAACAGATCGCCGTTCACCTTCCCGAAGAGCTCCTGAGCGAGCTGGACGCACTCGTCGCAAGCGGTGCCTACGAGAGTCGGGCGGCTGGCATGGCAAGGCCGCTGGTCTGCTCACGCTGCCCGACCGCTGGGTCGTCCTCACGGACCGCTACATCGAGGCGCTCGACGAGGTCGTCGCTGTTCGGACCCCCTGCTGGGCCACCTCAACCAGCTGAAGCTGATCCTCCAACAAGTGCACGACTGATTCCAGGGGCGAGCTCGATGATCGCGTCGTCGTCGGTGACGAGCGCCAATTGCCGCCTCTCGGCCAGCGCCACGTAGGCCGCGTCGTACGCCGTGAGCCCGCGCGAGACCCAGGAACCTACCGATGGCAACTCAGGCTCGCTCACCTCGAAGGAGAGGTCGCCGAGGGCTTCGACGAGCTCCGCCACGGCTTCTGCCTCCCACTGCCAGCGTCTCCCGGCGACATTCAGGAGCTCCAGGAAAAGTAGCGATGGTACGACGACCGAAAGTCGACCGGCCCGATAGTCGTCGCGCAGCTGACGAGCCTCGAAGGATCCGCGCTGCTCGGCAGCGAACCACTTGAGCACGACCGACGCATCGAGGACGACCTCTCTCAACGTGCGTCCCGGTCGCCTCGGATCGCCGCCGTCGCCTCCTCTTCGCCAGGGTGAGCGTCGAACAGACCTTGGAGCCGAGAGACGGCGCGCCGAGCCTGCCGGCTGGCACCGGGACCACGGCTCTCACCCAAGTCGCGCTCAGCCAAGCGAGCCAGGTAGGCGCTCCGGCTCAGACCAGCTGATCGTGCGGCGCTGTCGATCCTGGCGAGCAGTTTGTCGTCGACCGAGACGAGGATCTTCCTCATCACGGCGAGTATATCCGGATATCCATGGCGCTGCGTTTCGCATGACCTCAGCGCGACGAGCAGAGCTGCTGCTCACAGGGCAAGGGCTTTCCGGCCAGCTGCGGGACCTGCTGCTCGAGCTCGTTCGTGATCAGCGACGGCGGTAGGCATCGGCTCGGTGCTCGATCCGGACGACGTATACGGCAGAATCTCTTTCCACCAGCCGGCAGATGACGCGGTACGCCCCGCGGCGCGCCGAGAAGTATCCGGCCAGCTCGCGGCCGAGCGGTTTTCCGACTCGACGCGGATCGTCCCGGAGCGGTCCGTTGCAGAACCCGAGCGAGCTTCGGGGCCAGCTCGCCCACCTCGTCGAGCTGGTGCGGCGACGGGCTTGACGACTCACAACTGTAACGCCACAATTGTGGCCATGAGCACGGAGCCTCTGCGGGCCGTCCGGGACCACCTGTCTGAGGTGATCGACCGGGTGGAGTTCCACCACGAGCGGGTGATCGTCACGCGCAACGGGCACGAGGCGGCCGTTCTGATCAGCCCCGATGACCTGGCCCAGTTGGAGGAGACGATCGACGTGTTGAGCGACCCCGACGCGTTGGCGGACATCCGTGAGGCCGATCAGGCCTACGCTCGTGGTGACGTCGTACGCGGGGTAGACGCGGTACGCCGCCTTCGCGAGTGAGCCCGGCGAGTGACGGTGACTACGAGCTCGTCCTTACCCCACCGGCTCGGCGGGCCATCACGGACCGCCTCCCAGAAGCAGTTGCGGCAGCGGTCATCGACTTCATCACCACTGCCCTGATTGTCCAGCCGAAGAACGTCGGCAAGCCACTTCGTGACGACCTCGCCGGTATCTGGTCGGCCCGTCGGGGCACCTACCGGATCCTCTACCGGGTGCTCGACGAACCCCGCGAGGTCGTCGTCCTCCGCATAGAGCACCGTCGGGACGTCTACCGCCCGGGGTGAGTCCGGATCAACTGGTTCGCGATCAAGCTGGCATTCGTTGCGTGTCGGGTTCGATTCCTGTCAACTGTCAGCCGTCAGCGATGGCCTGAGCAGCCAAGATGTGACTCGATTCTTTGGTGGGGACGGAGGGAATCGAACCCTCACTGGGAGCGGTTTAAGCGCCCTGCCTCTGCCGATTGGGCTACGTCCCCGGCGCCCCGACAGTCTCGCAGCGTCGTCGTCTTGTCAACGCCGATCGAGCCCCACTCGGGAGGTGCCGATCGACCTCGGCCGGTTCGCCCACCTCGAGGACCCGCTCACCACCGGGCCCGACCCCCCATTGGCTCCCGGTGAGGCGTCGGTGGTGAGATGGTCCTGTCCCGTCCCGACCGACCAGCGTGTTCGGAGCGGGCGAAGCGGGAAGAACATCCCCAGAGCGTCGACGCCGGCCGGCGACAGCCCGGCGGCAGCGCGAAGCCACGAAGGAGCATCGACATGCGCAGCATCGCCCTTTTGGTTGCCCGCCTGGTCCTGGGCGGCTACATGGTCGTCCACGGGGCGCAGAAGCTCTTCGGCGCCTTCGGGGGCCACGGCCTCGAGGGAACCGGCGGGTTCTTCGAGGACATCGGCCTCGCCCCCGGCAAGCAGATGGCGGCGGTGGCCGGCGCCTCCGAGCTCGGCGGCGGCGTGCTGACGGCCACCGGCATCGCCTACCCGCTCGGTCCGCTCATGGTGGCCGGCACGATGGCGGTGGCGTCGACGACCCACCGGGCCAACGGCGCGCTGGCCTCCGACGGAGGGTTCGAGCTGCCCCTCACCAACCTGGCAGCCGCCAGCGCGCTGGCGGCTGCCGGCCCGGGCAAGCTGCGGCTCGGCCGGCACCTGCCGGCACCCCTGGCCACGGTTGCCGGGCTGGCCGGCGCCGGGGTGGCGGGGTTCACCATCTCGAGGCTGCTCAGCGGCCCGAGCGACCGGCCGGGCGTCGTCCCGGCGCCGTCTCAGGCGAGCACCGGTGCTCAGGGTTCGGCGGACGGGACGAACGGCAGTGGTGGTGCGGACGGGCAGGCGGGGGGCTCGACGGCGACCGCAGGTCCGGCCAACGCGGAGGACGGCGCCGGGAGAGCGGTGGGGGCAGGTCCCCGACGGGGCGCCGAGCCGGCGTGACGCCGGAGGCAGCCGGGCATGACCTCTCGGAGTGGCTCGAGGAGCTGGAGGCCTCGCACCGGCACCTCCAGGCCCTCGCCGACCCGCTCGACGAGCGCGCGATCGGCCAGCCGTCCTACTGCGACGGGTGGTCGATCGCCGACGTGCTCTCGCATCTCGGCAGCGGGGCCGAGATCTTCGAGGCCCTGCTCGCCGCGGCGTGCGCCGGGCGGCCGGCGCCAGGGCACGACGTCTTCGAGGAGGCGTGGGCCCGCTGGGACGCGATGAACCCGGCCGAGAAGTCCCGCCACTGGCAGACGGCGGACGCCACGTTGCTGGAGGCGATGGGCACCCTCACGGCCGATCAGCGCCACGATCTTCGGTTCACCCTCGGCCCGATGGAGCTCGATGCCGCCGGTCTGGCGAGGTTGCGACTCAGCGAGCACGCCGTGCACGCCTGGGACGTGGCCGTCGCTCTCGATCCGTCGGCCCGGATCCCGAGCTCGGCGGTCGCGCTGCTGCTCGACGGGCTCGGGGCCATCGCCGAGCGCGCCGGCAGGACCGACGGATCGAACCGCTCGTGGCTGGTGCGAACCGCCGCCCCGACACGCGACGTCGCCCTGCTCGACACCGAACGGCTTGCCCTGCGCGTCGACCCGGCGACCCGGGCCGACGGCCGGAACCTCGACCTCGAGCTGCCGGCCGAGGAGCTCGTCCGGCTCGTCTACGGACGGCTCGACGACGAGCACCGGGGCTCGCTACCGATCGAACAGGAGTCCGTCCTCCACCACCTCCAGCACCTCTTCCCGGGGTTCTGACCCGTCCCCGGGGCCGACGCAGGGGCCGACTGCCTCCCAGACGGCCAGCTCGCCGTCGAGGGGGCGCTCCTGGCAGCGGGCGCCCGGTCCGAACACCATCGTGCTGCGGCGTCGCAGGTCCCATGCCGGCCAGTCGAGCTGGCCGTGCGACGGATCGGCTGAGCGGGCGAACGCCGCCCACGCCGGCTGCATCAGGTCGGCCAGGGCCAAGGCCGCCGGCCCGCCGCCGGTGAAAGTCGCCACGGCGGGATGGCGGACGCCGCCGAAGACGAACGGGATCTCGAGTGCGTGGCAGGAGCCGAGCATGCCGCCGAACGCCGGCGTCTCCCAGGTGAAGAGGTAGACGAAGGTGGCCGGCTGATGGCGTCGCTGAGCGGCAGCCAGCCGCAGGCTCGGCCATCGGAAGACCAGGTCCGATCCCAGCGCCACCCACAGCGATCTCGGATCGTCGGGCTCGCCGCGTCGACGACGAGCTCGCCGGTAGACGTCGACGGCGTGGTGGTGGTCGACGTCCGGCGCCGACCGCCGCACCCACTGCAGCAGGCGCTCGTCGTCCATGGTGGCCCAGTCGGGATCGCTGAGAGCGAAGAACGACAGCTCGTCCCGGTTGGTCCCGATGAGCAGCGGCACCTCGGCGGCGTGGCCGGCGGCCACCGCCTCGAGCGGGTCCAGCGGGAGCACCGCCCCGTCGACCACCGGCAGGAACGGGAGCGGCAGCTCGCCGGGGCCCGGCGGGCGCCCCTGGAGGACGGCGGCGGCGGCGACGAGCTCGTCGGGAGGCACCTGCTCGAGCACCCGCCGCTCGACGCCCCCAAGCCCGAGCTCTGCCACCAGGTCCTCGGCCGCCCGGGCGGCCCGGGGAGGCCGGTGGGTGTACGGCGGACCGCTCTGGACGACTGCCCGATGGAAGAGCCCGCGGGCCGACGGCATGGCCAGGAGGGCGGCGATGCCCATGGCCCCGGCCGACTCGCCGAAGACGGTGACGTTGCCGGGGTCGCCGCCGAAGTCGGCGATGTGCCGGCTGACCCACCGCAGCGCCGCCACCTGGTCGAGCAGGCCGAAGTTGCCGATCGCCGCCGAGCCGTCGACGGTCGTCGACAGCGCTGGGTGGCCGAGGAACCCGAGGGCGCCGAGGCGGTAGTTGAAGGTCACGACGACGACGTCGTGGGCGCCGGCCAGCTCGGCCCCGTGGTAGAGGAGGCTGGACCCGGTCCCGGAGGTGAAACCGCCGCCGTGCACCCAGACCATCACCGGCCGCCGCTCCCGATCCGGCGCCGGCGTCCAGACGTTGAGGGTGAGGCAGTCCTCGCTCTGCTCGATGGGGTCGCCGGGCACCGAGAGGCCGGGCGTCGGCGGTGGCTGCGGGGCGATCGGCCCGAACGACGTGGCGGGACGGACCCCGGACCAGGGGCTCGGCGGTCCCGGCGGGCGCCACCGTGCGCGGCCGATCGGCGGCCCGGCGTAGGGGATGCCGAGGAACGACCACACGCCGTCGACCTCGGCCCCGCCGACCTTGCCGCCGCTGACCTCGACCACGGCCGCCTGCACGGCCGAGAACCTACCGGGCGCCGACTGCCGTTTGCACCGGATGGGCGGCTGGTAATCGAGGTGGCGAGAGGGGCGCTCGTCGTCAGCCGGTTACCTGCCGGCGCGGGGTCCGAGCGGGAGGTGACGGTGGCCGCGCAACTTCCCATCGGCCAGCTGTGGGTGGAGCTCGACGCCGGGCCCGACGACACCACGGTGGTTAACGCCATCGGCGAGGTCACCTACTGGTCGGTCTCGACCTTCCGGGAAGCACTGTTCCTGGCCCTCGACCAGTCGGCGGGTGGGGTGGTCGTCGACCTGGCGGCCATCGGCTTCATCGGTGCCGACGGCATCGGCGCGCTCCTCGCCGCCACCGGCGAGGCGCACCGGCGCGGCCGGCACTTCGCCCTGCGGAGCCCGTCCCCGCTCCTCCGTCGCCTGCTCCCGGCCCTCACCCTGACGATCGACCTGCCGATCGACGACGTCGATCGCTACCACCGCGCCTTCGCCGAACCCGTCTCCCCCGCTTCCGGTTACCCCAGAGCTAAACGTGCGCCGGCGACACGCCAGCGCAGCGGTCGTGCCGTAGAGCGCTGCACGCCAGTCTCCTGCAACGCCCGCACCTTGTTCCGGTGGACGTAGTAGCAGCGCCGTCAGAAGTAGCTCCAAGTGGTCCGCTCGTGCGGCACGTAATGGCGGACGACCGTCGCCGGGTTGAAGACGATGCTGCCCGGGCCGCCGAGGGCGGCCACGCGGTGGCACATGTCCATGTCGTCGAAGTCGATCGAGTGGAACCCGTCGATAGGGTCGAACACCTCGGCACGAACGGACACGTTGGCCCCGATGAGGCGGACTGGTCGGACCGGCCGACTCGGGGAGGCCGCGGTAGACGCACCGGTGGATAGCCGTCGGCGTGAGCGGCCCAGTACTCGGTCGCTTGTGCGGACAGGTCGGCGTTGTTGTCGATGCACAGGATCACCTCGGCCGGAGGACGCGTCTGGTGGCGCACCGACTCGATGCTCCGATTGGTCTGCTCCCACCGGTCGAAGGTGTAGGCGGCAATGATGACCGTCGCCGTCAGTCCGCTCTGTTCTCCCATCGATGACACCTCAGTCTCCATGACCCCTGGCGGGGACGCCCTGCAGGCGTGAAAATCAGGTCGGGCACGCCCGCGACGCCGACCTGTCTCTAGTCATGAGGCCGTACCTCAGTCTGGCGCCGGGGCCCGACCAGAAGGGTCGTGCACTGTTCCCACGAGGACGATGATCAGAATTTCGGTTTCCTGACCGAGCCCCCGGGCAGCCCACCTCAGCCGACGAGGAAGGGAGAACCCAATGGGAACCGACGTCCCGACGTCAAGGAGATCGACGACGACGAGCACGACGAGGTCTTGGAGCGAGCCGGGGCGATCGACGTAGCCAAGGCTTCCGGCAAGGTCTGCGTGCGCATCCCAGGACGGACGCGCCGCATCACCAAGGTGTGGGACGTCAGCGCGACGACGGGCGCCATCATGGCGCTTGCAGACGAGCTTGCCGAGATGCGTATCGAGCGGGTCGTCGTCGAGTCCACCTCGGACTACTGGCGGCCGTTCTTCTACCTGTTCGAAGCTCGGGGGGTTTGCGTCTGGCTCGTGAACGCCCGGGACGTGAAGAACGTCCCTGGCAGACCCAAAACCGACAAGCTCGACGCGATCTGGCTCACCAAGCTGAACGAGCGCGCATGCTCCGGCCCTCCTTCGTCCCGCCCCGCGAGATCCGCGAACTCCGCGACTACACCCGGCTGCGGGCCGAGCTCGTCGAAGAGCGCTCCCGGTACAAGCAGCGCCTCGAGAAGCTGCTCGAAGCCCCGATCAAGCTGTCCACCGTCGCCACCGACATCTTCGGCCGCTCCGGCCGGGCGATGCTCGAGGCCCTCATCGCCGGTGAACGTGACCCCGAGGTCCTGGCCGACCTGGCACTCGGCAAGATGCGCAAGAAGACCGCCGCGCTCCGCGAGGCGCTCACCGGCCGCTTCGATGCGCACCACGCCGAGCTCGCCCGGATGCTGCTCGATCAGGTCGACGCGCTCAGCGACAAGATTGAACGACTGACCGCTCGGATTGACCAGCTTGTCGCCCAGCTTCCCCGAGCCCAGCCTCCGTCTGATCCCGAGACCGGCGAGATCGAAGCGAACCCGGGTCTCTCTGTCCTCGAACGTCTCGACGAGATCCCCGGTGTCGGCCTCCGCGCCGCGCAGGTCATCGTTGCCGAAGTCGGCCTCGACATGGCCCAGTTCCCGACTGCCGCACACCTCGTGTCATGGGCGAAGCTCTCGCCCCGCATCATCCAGTCGGGACCACGGAGCCGAGGTGGCAAGACCGGCAAAGGCAACCCTTACTTGAAGGGCGTGCTCGGTGAGGTCGCCTCCGCGGCCGCGAAGACCGACACCTTCTTGGGCGAGCGCTACCGACGTCTCGTGCGCCGCCGAGGCCGCCAGCGCGCGCTTGTCGCGGTCGCCCGCTCCATCCTGGTCGTCGTCTGGCACCTGATCGACGACCCGAACGTCCGGTTCATCGACCTCGGCTCGGACTTCTACGAGCGCCGCATCAACAAGGACCGCCGCACCCGGGACCTCGTCCGCCAGCTCATCGCGCTCGGGCATCAAGTCACGCTCTCTTCGGCAGCTTGAACATCGGCACTTCGTCCCGAGCGGGGCTTTGCCCCGCACCCCGGTCTCGCTCGCCCACATTGGTGCACCACTCACGCATGATTTTCCGATCAGGACACCGTGTTGGGCGTCAGCCCGAGCTCCGCCCACACGTCGAGACCGGGAACAGACGGTGCCGGACGCAGCAGCCCGAGGAGCGAGTCAGAACGGAACGGCATCGTCACACCGAGGCGTTCGGCCAGCATGAGCGGCCCCTTGACCAAGGCGGGCGGGACCGGGAGGAGACGAGGAGGGCGGGCGCCGGTGCGGCGGGCGATGAGGCGGAGGAGGTCCGCCAGCGAGATCGGTTGAGCCTGGGCGAGTCCCAGGGGCTGGCGGGGGGCGTCGGTGGTGGTGGCGAGAATGGACATCGCACGGAGGAAATCCTCCTCGTCGAGCGGGAACTGGTGGCCGGCGCCGACGATGCAAGGTGTGACCGGGAGGGCGACCAGTCGGGCCAGGCTGCCGGCCATGCCTCCAGGTCGCTCGGAGATCACGATCCCCGGACGCACCACCGCCGCCCTTCGGGCGAGGGCGAGCTCCTCGATCTCGAGCTTGGCTCGGCCGTACAGCTGGCGGGTGCCGGGATAGGCGGACATCGACGAGAGGACGATCGTTCTGGGGACGCCGGCGTCGACGGCAGCATCGAGGAGCAGCTTCGAGCCAGCGACGTTGACTCGCCGGATGTCCTCTTCGCTCACCACTCGCATGTCGTAGGCGGCATGGAGCAGCACGTCGACACCCTGCAGCTGTTCCGAGGCCACCGGGGATCCCAGCTCGAAGAGCTGATCGCCAGTGCCCGACGGCCGTCGCACCAGCCGGATGGTCGACCACCCGTCGCTGCGGAAACGTGCTTCGGCCGCTGCGCCGAGGTAGCCGGTCGCCCCGGTGATGGCGATCGTGCCGTTCACGGCGCCCTCCCGTCGAGGACTTCGTCGGCGATCCGGTGGGCATTGGCCATGATCGTGAACGTGAAGGTGGTCGCCGGAACGTCGGGGAACACCGACGCGTCGACCAAATGGATGTCACGCCAGCCACCGACCCTGCCGAGCCGGTCCGAACCGAGCGATCCGCTCGCCCGATCGGTGTGCGGGAACGTCGACCCGAAGTGATAGCTCTTGGCGCTGGCGGCGAAGATCGTCTTCGGCAGCACCGGCCAGAGGTCCAGGTCGGGAGCGGCCTGGACGAGCCGCCGCAGCACTCGGCGCAGCATTGGATTGGCCGCCCAGCGGGGAGCTTCCCGGTCGATCACCATTCGTGGCAGATCGTGGGGCTCAGCTGCCGAGTCCTCGAACCGCAGCTCGAGTTGCGGCGACGCCCATGACGGCAGGTCCCCGATCCCAACCGAGAGGCGACGGAGGAGCTGGGCTGTCAAAGGCCCGAGGCGCGGATGCCGTAGCGGTGCGGGGAGGGCATCCACGAAGGCTGGATTGTAGGTGTAGAAGTGGATCTGGGAGAGGTCCCGTGCATCGTGGCCAGCGTCGATGACCATGTTGAACTGGTTGAGTGTGAAGCCTGGGACAGATCGCGGGTCGCCGATCGGGTGCCGGGAGACGAAGGGAATTGTGAACTGCGCCGATTCTGCCGCGGAGATGACCTGATCGAACAGCCCGAGTGAGCCGGCGACCAATCTCGTCGTCCCCATGGCACCGCATGCGACGAACACCTTGTCAGCCGCCAGGGTCTCGGTGGCCGCGGTCTCGAGGTGGCGAACGGTGACCGACGGGGTGCCCCGGTCCTCATGCAGCCGAACCGCCCGGCGACCTGACAGGTACTCGATCAATCCCTCCGACCGCAACCGGTCGAGGGTCTGCGATGCGGAGTAGATGAGCGACCGCGGGCAGCCGGTCATGCAGAGCCCGCAGAGGATGCATCGGGAGGGGTCGATCGCCAGCCTGGCCTGGCCGAGGCGAACGCCCCGGAGGGTGAGCACGTGGCGGGGGGCTACTCGGTCCAGGTCTTCTTGATGCACCTGCACCTCGAGGCGGCCCTCGGCCTTTGCCCGCCGATGGTACGACGGACAGTAGGTACGACATTTGGTCGACTCGACTCGGACGACGATCTCGCCAACGGCCTCCTCCACGTCGAGCACCTTGGCGCCCGGAGTTCCCAGCATCTTCTCCGCCAGCCCGATACCTTCACTCAACGTCAGAGCCTCCTTCGTTGGGTGCGTGGACACCGCAACGACGCCGAGATCCCTGACCTCATTGGTGGCCCGCGACCCTCGGCGCCGATGGCGTGACGTCCTCACCAGGGGCGCCGACAGGATCCCCCACCGCGTTTGCGGCCATCGGTATGGTGAAGCGGTTGCAGGCCACAAAACCCTTTGCATCTGTTGGCAATGCGGATACTGTTGCCAGAGTGGCTGCAGTGAAGTGTCGGATCACGCGCCGCGCCCTGGCGAGCTTCGTCGCCGGTGGCGCGCTGGTGGCCACCTCGGTGGTCCTCGCACCCGGAGTCGCCGGGGCGACGTCGTCGGCCCCCTCCCAGGGGCAGATCAACGCCACACAGAACCAGGTCAGCGCGCTCGAGAACCAGATCGCGCAGGACCAGCGGCAGTCCGAGGCACTGAGCCAGCAGTACGACGCCGCCGAGCAGACGGTCCAGACGGTGCAGGCGGCGCTGACGTCGACATCGGCCACGATCAAGAAGGTGCAGGCCAGGATCGCCGTGGATCGGGCCCGGCTCGCCAAGGACGCTATCGACGCCTACGTCTACGGCACCACGGCTACCCAGGTCCCGGGGATGTTCGCCACGTCGGCCAACCAGTCCGACGTCCGGGCAGAGTACGACTCGACGGTGGCCGGCGATCTCGGGGTCGACCGTGCCGTGCTCGAGAACCAGCAGGCGCAGCTCTCGGCGGTCGAGGCTCGGCAGCGGAGCCAGGAGAACCAGGCGTCACAGGCCGCTGCGCAGGCGAAGTCGTTGGCGGCGGCCAACGCCACGGCAACCGCCAACGACCAGGGCACGTTGCAGCAGGTGCAAGGGCAGCTGGCCCAGGAGGTGGCGGCGGCCGCACTCGCCAAGGCCCAGCAGGAGGCCGCAGCAGCAGCGGCGGCGCGCAGCGCGCAGCAGGCCGCAGCGGCGGCGGCGGCGGCGCAGAACGCTGCCAACGTGGCCGCCCAGGTCGGTGGGACGAGCACCGGGGCAGCGGCGACTGCCGCCGCCAACCAGGCGGCGCAGGCGGCCGCCACGGTCACCTCGGCATCGGCGTCGACGGCGACCACCACCCCGCCGAGCACCCCGGCGGCGAGCCAGCAACCGCCGAGCCCGCCGCCGAGCAACGGTGGCGCCGGTGCGGCGGCCGTCGCAGCGGCCGAGTCCCAGCTCGGCGTGCCGTACGTCTACGGCGGCGAGTCGCCGGGCAGCGGCTTCGACTGCTCCGGGCTCACCCAGTGGGCCTGGGGGCAGGCCGGGGTGTCGATCCCGCGCACCGCCGCCGCCCAGTACGCCGCCGTCGCCCCGGTGTCGACGTCGGCCCTGCAGCCTGGGGACCTGCTCTTCTACTACAACCTCGACGGCGACAGCATGGTCGACCACGTCGCCATGTACGTCGGCGGCGGCGAGGTGATCCAGGCGCCGTACACCGGGGCGACGGTGTCGTACTCGCCGATCTACTACGGCGGCCTGATCGGCGCCGGTCGGCCGTAACCGTCCCCGCCGGGGGGGCAACCGGGCGCCGCCGCCCTCGGACGTCACAGGTTCGCAACGCTCGGCGCCCTGGCGATCGCAGGCTGCGATCTCGGGGGTGCTGCGCCGACACAGAACCGACACCCGACCAGCACCGACGGCCCGTGACCGATCGGCGACGGCCGGGGGGGCGCCCTTGACAGTGCTCGCACCCGGCATGAGGCTTTGGCGTCGTGGGAACGGTCGACAACGGGAAGGACGCGATCGTGCGGGCGTTCCCAAAACCCGGCGGTCCGTCGCTCACCCTCGTCGTGCCGGCCTTCAACGAGGCCGACCGGCTGGCCGGCGGCGTCGCCCGCCTCACCGAGGCGGTCGAGGCCGGGGCGATCGACCCGGCGCGGACCGAGTTGCTCGTGGTCGACGACGGCAGCACCGACGGCACCGGCGAGCATGCCCGTCGCCTCCTCGTGCCGATGCCGTGGGCGAGGGTCCTCCGCCTCGAGCACAACACCGGCAAGGGCGCCGCCGTCCGGGCCGGCGTCGCCCAGGCACGAGGGGCGGTCGTGGCCTTCACCGACGCCGACATGGCCATCGACCCGTTGCAGGTCCCGCGCTTCGTCGAGGCACTGGTCGAGGCCGACGTGGCGATCGGTTCCCGGGTGCTCCCCGGTGCGCGAGCCGACGCCGGCGACACGCTTCGCCGAAAGCTGATGGGGGTCGCCTTCAACGTCGTCGCCCGCAGGGTCACCGGGGTGCCGACCGGGGACACCCAGTGCGGCTTCAAGGCCTTCCGGACACCGGCGGCCCGCCTGCTGTTCCATTTCGGGACGGTCGACCGCTTCGCCTTCGACGTCGAGATACTGCACCTCGCCCACCGACTCGGCATGAGCATCCGCGAGGTGCCGGTGCGGTGGCGCCACCTCGGGAGGAGCCGCATCCGCCCGGGTGACCCGCTGTCGATGCTGGCCGACGTCGCCCGGGTCCGTCTCGCGAGCGGCGGCCCGCCGGTCGAGGCGCTGGAGCTCGGCGCTGCCGACGACGGCGGCCCGACGATGGCGTCGGCGGTCCGGGCGGTGGTCGGTCCGACGCTGCCGGTGGCCGAGCTCGAAGGTGGCAGCGCCCTCCTGCTCCTGCCGCTGTGCTCCCCCGAGCAGGTACGCCAGCTGAGCGCCCGGTTGGGCGCCACCCTCCGAGCCACGCCGTGCCGGCGGCGGTCGCTCGGGGTGGCCCAGCTGGCAGCGATGGGCATCGGCGGTCTCTCCGGTCCCGCACCGGAGTCGCCGGTGCCGGCGACCGGCGCCGGCGACCCGGACGACGCAAACCGACGCGACGGCGACCCGGCAGAGGCGGCGCAGCGGTCAGGCCTGCGGTCGCCCCGGTCGGTGCGTTCGGTCCTCGGTACCATGAAGTAGTGGCTCCGAGGCCGGTGGCGACGGGGGATCGACCCTCCTCGGCGATCGTCCCGCTCCCCCTGCCGCCGGCCGGCGACACGCTCGAAGACCCGCGGAAGGGCGACGTCGACAGCTGGGGTCGCTCCGAGTCGTTCCGGGCGCTGCTTCGTGCGCTCTACGACCCGATCTACTCGAAGTGGTTCCGGGCCGAGTGGGAAGGGATCGACAAGATCCCGACCGACGGCGGGGCGCTGCTGGTCGCCAACCACGCCGGTGCGATCCCCTCGGACGCCCCGGTCATCATGCACGGGATCGAGAAGGAGCTCGGCCGTCCAGTGTACGGCATGGCCGACTACTTCTTCCGGACGATCCCGGTGGTCGGCACGCTGTGGTCCCGCGGCGGCGGGGTGCCGGCCAACCCGCTCAACGCCTACCGCCTACTGCACGACGAGCACCAGCTCGCCCTGGTGTTCCCGGAGGGCACCAAGGGGCCGTCGAAGTCCTTCACCGACCGCTACCAGCTCCGCCGGTTCGGGCGTGGCGGGTTCGTCGAGATCGCCATGCGGACCGGCGTGCCGGTCGTGCCGATCGCCGTCGTCGGCTCCGAGGAGTCGATGCCGGTCGTGCTGCGGCTGCCGGCCCTTGCCCGGGCGCTCCGGATCCCGTATTTCCCGGTGACCGCCAACATGCTCCTGCTGGGTCCGCTCGGCCTGGTGGTGCCCTTCCCGGCCAAGTTCCGCCTCCGCGTCCTCGACCCGGTGACCTTCGACGTGCCGCCCGACCGCGAGCGGTACTCGAAGAGCAAGGTGATGGAGGAGGCCGAGCGCATTCGGACCGACCTCCAGGAGAACGTCTACGACCTGCTGCAGGAGCGTCGCAGCGTCTGGTTCGGCTGATGAGCCGTCGGGTCCTCGTCACCGGCGCCAACACGTTCTGGGGCGGGCGGGTGATCCAGGCGCTCGAGTCCGACCCCGGCATCGACGTCATCCTCGGCCTCGGCACCGAGGCGCCGTCGGTCCCGTTCGAGAGGGCGGAGTTCGTCCGGGCCGACCAGGCCTACGCCATCGTCCACCGGATCGTGCGAGCGGCCCAGGTGGACACCATCGTCCACACGTTCTTGATGGTCGACTCGACCCGGGTGAGCAGCCGGGACCTGCACGAGATCAACGTGATCGGGACGATGAACCTCCTGGCGGCGGCCGGGGCCGGGGACTCGACGGTGCGCCACCTGGTGATGAAGTCCTCGACGATGGTCTATGGCTCGTCGCCGAGAGACCCGGCGATGTTCGGTGAGGACACCCCGCCGTCGTCGCCGCCGCGCAACCGGATGGAGCGCTCGCTGGTCGAGGCTGAGTCGCTCGTGCGCGACTTCGCCGAGGACAGCCCCGACACCGTCGTCACGGTGCTCCGCTTCGGCAACGTGCTCGGGACCGACCTGGTGACGCCGATCAGCCGCAACCTCAGCCGCCGCCTGTGCCCGTCGATCCTGGGCTTCGACCCGTTGCTCCAGTTCCTCGAGGAGGACGACGTCACGAGGGCGCTCGAGTTCGCCGTGCACCACGCGTTGCGGGGCGTCTACAACGTGGCCGGCTCCGGCATGCTGCCCTGGAGCGAGGTGGCGTCGATCTGCGGGACCCATCTGGTCCCGCTCCCGCCGGTCCAGACCCGCCGGCTCGCCGCCCCGCTCATCCGGCTCGGCCTGGTCGACCTCCCGCCCGAGCTCGACCAGCTGCTCCGGTTCGGGCGGGGCGTCGACACCACCAAGCTCCAGGAGGCCGGCTTCGAGTACCGCTACACGAGCGCCGGAGCGGTCGAGAGCTTCATCCGCGCCGTACGGCTGCGGCGCAGCGCCGGCCGGACGCCGGCGGCCTACACCTACGAGCACGACGTCGAGCAGTTCTTCCGCCACTCCCCGTCGGTGGTGAGCACCGATCCCTGATCGGGGGGCCAGGGCGGGCTCCGGCACCCCTCCTCCGATTGCCGGTCTTGGCACCATGGGAAGCTGAGACGATGTCGCCACGGCCCCGACGCCGTCACTTCGGCGCCCGGTCGACGCCCGGCCGACCCCGATCGCCAGGTGGCCGCGGCCACCTGGCCTGGACGGTCTCGCCGCTGCTCCTGGCGGTGACCGCCCTCGGCCGTTCGTCTCAGAACGCCGGGCAGACGACCTACCCCCTGCTCGGACGCAGCGCGCTGCACATGAGCAACAGCACGATCGGCGGCCTCGGCGCCGCCGCCGGCGTGATGGCGATCCTCTGCGCCGGCCTCGTCGGGCGCGCTCGGCGGGAGCACGCCTTGGCATTGCTCGCCGCCGGGCAGGCCTGTGGGCTGGCCGCCTTCGCGCTCCTGGCCCTGCCGTCGGGCCGGATCGGCGTCGGAGTGGCAGCGGTGGCGCTCGGGGCCTACGGCGGGCTCGCCTTCCCGAGCATCATGACCGCCATCGGGAGTGGTCCGCGCCAGCAAAGGGCCAAGGCGCTGGCGATCTTCGCCACCGCCCTGTCGGCCAGCTTGCTGGTGGGGCCGCTGCTCGAAGCCGCCGTCCTCAAGGCACTCGACGGGTCCCTTCGGGCGACGTTCGCCGTGCTACTGCCGCTCCCGGCCGCCTCGACCGTGCTGGCGCTGCTCGCGGTCACGCGGGCCCGGAAGGTGGCCCTGATCCGCGGTGCCGAGGAAGAAGACCGCCGGTCCTCTGGGCAGCGAGCCGAAGCACCGACACCCGGGGGGGTCGGCAGCGGCCCGGCCGCCGTCCGCGGCCAACCCGCCTTCCGGGTTGCCGTCACGATGATGGTCACCTACCAGGTCCCCTTCGCCGCGTTGGTGACGTTCGGGGCGCTGCTGGCCCGGCACACCGACGGCCTTTCGGCCTCGGGGGCCGAGGCGGCGTTCGGGGTCTTCTTCGGCGTCTCACTGCTCGTCCGCACCAGCCTCGCCATCCTCACCCCGAGACGAGCGACGGCGATGCTCCTCGCCGCCTCGGTGGCGGCGACCGCCGCCGGGCTGGCGCTGGTCGCCGAGGCACGGGGTTTCCCGCTCCTCCTCTGCGGGATGGTGCTGCTGGGCCTCCCCCACGGCGCCACCCTGCCGCTGGCCTCCGGGTTGCTGGCCGAGCGGACCCCGGAGCACCAGCTCTCGCGGGCCAACGGCCTGCTCATGGCGACCACCAACACCGTCACCGTCGTCGTCCCCCCGTTCTGCGGCTGGTTGGCCGACGCCATCGGCTACCCCCACACCTTCTTGGTGCTCGAGGTGCCGGTCGTCATCCTCGGCGCTCTCCTCGTGGCGCAGCTGCGCTCGCCCCGGTTCCCGGCCGTGACGTGGGAGGCCGAGATCACCGAACTGCCGGCCGACGCCTGAGCGAGCGGGCGTCAGCTCGGGGCGTGGTCGGGCGCGGCGGACGGCTGTTGCACTACCCGCCGTACCCGCCCCTGGGGGTCCCGGATGGTCCGAGCGCTTGCGGACCTCGAAGACCATGCCGCCGGGCTCGATCAGCCCGCGAGCAGGGTCTCAGGGCCGGTAGACGGTGACGTCGAAGCCGATCCGGGCGACCACCAGCACGGCTGCCGCCACCTGACGCAGCCGGGTCCAGGTGCCGCATTCGAGGCAATGGCCGGATTCCCGGAGGTTCTCGGTGAAACCGTCGACCGGGCCGGCACGACCGCACACAGGACACCGAACGAGATCCAATCGACCACGATCGAGCAGGGCGGCGACCGCCTCGACCGGGGCGGCGGGCGGAGGAGGGAACCAGCTCGGAAGGTCACCGACCGCCGGGGCGCTCCCCCGGGGTCGGCCGATCTGCCGCAGCGAGACCGCCATGCATTCGCCCTCCCCAACAGCCCGCGACGGGCCTCCGGCCGAGCAGGCTATCTCAGCCCGGCTGCCGGCCGAGCCACCGGTCGAGCAGCTCCTCCCGGCGCGTCCTCCACTCCTCGGAGGTCATGGCGAAGCGGACGTGGTCCTCCCACCTTCCGTCGATCTCGAGGAAGCGCTCGGCGAGGCCCTCGCGCCGGATCCCGAGCTTCTCGACCACCCGGAGGCTCGACCGGTTGCGCGGGATGATCGAGATCTCGACCCGGTGGAGGTCGATCGCCTCGAAGGCGAAGTGGAGCACCATGACCACCCCCTCGGGGACGTAGCCGTGCCCGGCCTCGGCCTCATCGATCCAGTAGCCGATCGAGGCGGACTGGAACGGACCGCGTTGGATCGACGAGAGGGTGATCTCGCCGCAGAACCGACCCCCGACGAAGATCCCGAAGCCGTAGCCGGAGCCGAGCTGCCGCTCCCGTTCCCGGATGGCGCAGCGGGCGGCGAAGCTCCCACGGTCCTCGGCCGGAGGGGGCGCCCCCTTCGGGCGGGGCTCCCACGGCACGAGCCAGTCCCGACAGCGGCGGCGCACCTCGTGCCAGGCGTCGTAGTCCGCCTCGACCAGGGTGCGGAGCGTCACCCGGTGGCCGGTCAGCTCGAGCGGCGATGCGGCGGCGGTGCGGGCCATCAGCGTCCGAGCACCTCGGCCACCGCCCCGAGGAGGGCGAGAACGTTCCGGCGGCGGGCGGTGTGCCCCATGCAGCCGATCCGCCACACCTTGCCGGCCAGCTCGCCGGCGCCCCCGCCGATCTCGATGCCGTAGCGGTCGAGGAGCAGCCGGCGGACGCCGGCCTCGCCGAGGCCGGCCGGGAGCTCGGCGGGCACGACCACCGTGGTCAGCTGGGGCAACCGGTTGCCGGCGGCGGCGAAGAGCTCGAGCCCCATCTTCTCCAAGCCGCTCTGGAGGAGCGCCCCGCACTCGGCGTGCCGGTCCCAGGCCGCCGGCAGGCCCTCCTCGAGCAGGACGCCCAGGCCGGCGTGGAGGGCGGCCACCATCGCAACCGGCGCCGTGTGGTGGTACACACGCCCCCCACCCTGGCCGGCGGTCACGTACTGCGACAGCAGGTTGAGGTCGAAGTACCAGCTGCTCGGTCGCTCGACCAGCCGCTCGACCGCCCTGGGCGAGAGCGTCAACGGCGCCAAGCCCGGCGGCACGCCGAGGCACTTCTGGGTCCCGCTGTAGGCGACGTCGACCCCCCAGCCGTCGACGGCCACCTCGATGCCCCCGAGGGACGTCACGCTGTCGACCAGGAGCAGGGCGTCCCCCTTGCCGGCACCGAGCGGGGCGATCTCGTTTCGGACGCCGGTCGACGTCTCGGCGTGGACCACGGCCAGCACGGCCGGGGCGGGGTGCGCCGCCAGCAGCGAACTCGGGTCGAGCGGCTGGCCCCAGGGCCCCTGCACCTCCACCACGTCGGCCCCGAGCCGGCGGGCCACCTCCACCATGCGCTGGCCGAAGAGGCCGTTGACCCCCACCACCACCGCATCGCCGGGGTGGACCAGGTTGACGAAGGCCGCCTCCATGCCGGCCGAGCCAGTCCCGCTGACCGGGAGGGTCAGCTGGTTCTCCGTCCCGAACACCGTGCGGAGGCGGTCCATCGTCTCGTCGAGCACCGCCAGGAAGACCGGGTCGAGGTGGCCGAGCAGCGGTCCGGCCAAGGCGGCGGTGACCTCGGGGTAGGGGTTCGACGGCCCTGGCCCCATGAGCAGGCGGTCGGGTGCGGCGGCCACCCGCGCATCGTTTCAGGTGCCAGGCCCGTAGCGCCACTGGAAGTGCGGGGCCGGGCTTCTCGAGGCGGCCGGGTAGATTGCCCGCGTGCAGCAGCGGGTGCTCTACGCGCCCCGCCAGCCGTCCCCGCCGGGGCCGGACGTGGCCGGCGATCTCCCTCGCTATCGGAAGTGGGCGGCCGAGCGCGCCGTCCTGCGGGCACAGGTGCCACCGTCGGCCGTCCCGCACGCCCGTGGCGACCGCCTCGACCTGTTGCTGGTCCTCGAGGATCCCGCGGCCCCTGAGCTCGAACAGTGCCTCCGGGCGGTCCACGGCCAGACGTGCGGCGATTGGCACCTGACCGTCGTCGTGCCCGAGGACGCGGGCCGTGAGGTCGTCCGGGTCCTCAGGCGAAGCGCCCGCCGACTGCACCGGTGCTGCACCGTCATCAGCACCGTTCAGAGAGGACAAGCAGCAGGCGCCGACCTGGCCTTCGAGCGCTCCAGCGCTCCCCTCGTCTGCCTGCTCGGCCAGGGCGACCAGCTCGCTCCCGACGCGGTGGCCCTCCTCCTCTACGCGGCCGACGGCGCCGACATCGCCTACGGCGACGAGGATGCCCTGGACGAGCGGGGACAGCTGATCGCGCCGGTGCTGAAGCCGGACTGGTCACCAGAGTTCCTCCGGTCCTGGCCGTACCTCGGGCGACCCGTCGCTGTCCGGAGGGAGCTGGTCTCGGCAGCTGGTGGATTTCGATCCGAGACGGCCGAAGATTGGGAACACGAGTACCTGAGCCGTGTCGGTACCCACGCGTCGGTCGTCGCGCACCTTTCAGAGGTGCTGGTGCACCGCGGTCAGCCCGTCGGCCCGACGACGCCCTTCGGCACAGCTGCAACGGGCGCTGCTCGGCCACCTGAGCCCGTACTTCGACCTTCCGGTCGTCCCGCGGTCAGTGTGATCGTCCCCTTCCGCGACGAACCGCAGTTCCTGCGAACCTGCATCGACACCGTGACCGCCACCTCCGGGTCAGTGCCGTTCGAGATCGTCCTCGTCGACAACGGTTCAGTCGAACCGGAGACAGCGAGTCTCGTCGAGCGGCTAGAGGGTCGTCCCGACATCACGGTTCTACGCGACGACCGTCCATTCAATTGGGCTGCGCTCAACAATGCCGCCGTCGAGGTGGCCTGCGGCGAGTTGTTGCTGTTCCTTAACAACGATGTCGCGGCCTGTGCGACGGGCTGGCTCGACGCTATGTACGCCGCCGCGCATCATCCCGCGGTGGCGGCCGTGGGAGCCCGCCTCTGTTACCCGGGTGGCTCGGTCCAGCATGCCGGCATCGTGGTGGGACTCGGCGGTGCAGCCGGTCACCTTCTGGCCGGACTTCCGGCCGGTGACCCCGGTTACCTCGGCATGGTGGAGCGTCGGCGGGAAGTCAGCGCGGTGACGGGCGCCTGCCTTCTCACCCGTCGGTCGGTCTTCGATCAGCTGGCCGGGTTCGACGAATCCCTCGGCGTCGACCTGAACGATGTCGATTTCTGCCTGCGAGCCCGTCGCGAGGGCTTCCGCATCCTGTACGAGCCCGCGGCGACGCTCATCCACCTCGAGTCGCCGAGCCGCGGCACGTCGGGCAGTCGCTCGGACATCAACCGCTTCATCGAGCGTTGGCAACAGCTCCTGGCTGATGGTGACCCTTATCTCCATCCTCACCTCACCCGAGTACACTCGTCGTGCTCGCTCGCGGAGCCGGATGAGGATGAATGGTGGCAGGCGTGGCGCTCGACCCTTCGAATGTCGTGAACGACGTCCGTGCCCGAGGGAGCCAGATCCCCCCCCCTCCCCGATTGCTCCGGCACCCCCCGACCGCATTGCCACCCCCGCCTCCGCTTCGCAACCAGGAACCATTGGCTGGTCTTCGGGAGCGCTGGTTGTCGCTGGTCACCCCGCCCGCACGCGACCCGGCGGACACCGGTTTCGAGCGACGACTCCGACGCCTGGCCAAGGCAGCCCTCGGCCACCTTCAGCGATCCGACCGGCTGATGATGGGTGAGCTGGTCGACGCTGTGGAGGCGATCGGCAACCGGGTGGACGAGCTGTCCGACTGTCTTGCCACCCTTGAAGCACTCGTCGAAGAGGTGGTCCAGGTTCTCGGCGAGGATCTCGTGCAGGTCCGGGCGATTCTCGAGCAAGCACGTCTCGACCAGAACGTCCCTCAGCAGCCTGCCCCAGCTGGCACCACTGACCATGGTGGCTGAGCGATCCCGGGACCGCGTCATCGTTCTTAGCCGGAGCTGGTTCTCGTACCGGCTCGAAGCGGCCTATGTGATGCGATCCACAGCCGGAGCTCTCTCGAGGACTTTCGACGTCGAGGTGGCAGTGCCCGGCCCGCCTGGCGCCCCCTTGGCGGACGGCTTTTTCGATCTCAAGACGACCGGCGATGGTGGCTGCGAAGGCGTATGGCCCGAACCGACGTCTGCATCGTGGCCCAGCGGAGCGCCTCCGTCCGCGGTGTTGATCGAGTGGAACGATGACAGCGCTCGCCGGTTAGCAGCGCACTACGAGCCGGATGCACCAATTTTCGTGGTATCGCCAACTGCTGGGGACGCTGGCACTGACATACCGGTGGTGCCCACCACCTTGCGAATGAACGTCCCCGTCAACCCGCTGGCCTCGCTCGGTCGTCACAACGGTCTCGGATTCACGAACTACCTGCTTGTTCTCGCTGATCGGCTCGGAACAGGTGATCCGGCGTCGCCGCCGGCCGCTGGCGCATGGCTGGCCGCCCGCTTCCCCGCTAGGCACGTCGTTGTCGTCGCCGATGCCGTGGCGGCGGCCTGGTTCAACCGATCCCTCCGAGGCTGGATCCACGTCGACACCCGCACCGACCTACAACGCCTCATGGCCCATGCGCAGGCGACGGTCGACCTAGCCCCTGGCTCACTCCTCGCCCGGGAGTGCATCGAGTCGATGCGGCTCGGCACCCCGGTCATCGTCCCTTCGGGGACGGTCGCCGCCCGGCTGGCGGCACGTGGCGGGGGTCTTTGGTACCAGGACGTCAACGAGCTCCTTGGCTGTGCGGGGGCAATGGCCGACCCCGACCTTCACAGCGCACTGGTCAGCGCGGCGAAAGAGTGGGCGGATCGAGCACACGGCGAGCCGAGCAAATTCGTCACATCGGTAAGCGACCTGCTGAAGGAGCGCCGCCGGCGGAGGGTCGTTCCCGACGTCGAGTCACCGCCGGCCCGAGCGCCCGACGGCCCGCCCGTCACCTGACACCGACGTAGTCCACCCAGCGGCTACTATCTCCTCGTCCTCCATCGAGGCGCCCGCTCGCCCGTCCTCGACGATCCGGATCATGCAGACGTACACTCGCTCTCCTTTTCGCGCCGTTCGCATCTTCGCTCGACATCGGACCGGGTCCGGCCGAAGTTCGACGATGGCCGCCCGACGGGCGGTGAGCGTCCTGGTGATCGCCGTGTCCATGCTCGGTGGACAGCTTTTGGCCACCGAACCGACGCCAGCAGTGGCCGCCGGGGGCACGCCGATCCTTGCAGCCGACTACTTCGGGATTGCAAACCCCTTGAACTTCTGGAGTTCGGACATCTCGGGTGCGTCCTCCGCCTTCCGCACGATGAAGGCCGACGGGTTCAGCACCGTGGCACTCGTCCTGCCGTGGGGCGAATTCGAGACCGGGATCCGCCCGATCCGTTTCAATTCCGACGCCTTCTCGCGTCTGGACACCCTCATCCGTACGGCAGCCCATGTCCATATGGGAGTCATCCTCAGGCTGGGGTACGAGTTCGATATCGACCCTGCCGACCAGATGCCGACTGTCAATCGCGTCGAGGCTGCATACGCCGGTGGCCCTGCCTATCGGGCGTGGCTCGCGTACATTTCCAAAGTCCATGAGAACGTGGCGGGATTCTCCAATGTTCGGATGGCCTATATCTCCTGGGAAGACCTGTCGTACCCTATTCAGGTCGCCCAGGAACTATCAGGTCCACTTGCTGTCCAATTGGCTGGCACCATCGGTTTCCAGACATGGCTAAAGGGCAACCACTCGCTGCCTTCGATCAACTCCCTGTATGGCACCCATTTCACTTCCTGGTCACAGGTGCCAACTCCGCCTTCGGCCTCCCCGGCATTCCGCCTGATGTACGAGTACCAGGACTGGGCGCTGGTTCACCACTTCTTCGATGCAGCACAACGTCGCTTTCCCGGGCTGACGATGGAGACCCGGGTCGACGTCGACCCTCTCTACAGCGGGAGCCAGGTGGTCGGCTCCTATGCTCACGATTCGGAGTACCGACTGCCCGGAACCTCGGTGACAGGGATCTACTTCTCGCCCTACATGGGCGACCCCTCATCTGCCCAAGAGGAGACCGCTCCCGAAGCCCTGACCGCCCTCGAGACGACACTCCACAGAATGGCCTCCCTTTCCGGAGGACGGCCCCTGTTCATTTACGAGTACGAGATCGCCTCGAATAGCCCAGCTGTGAACAATGATCCCAGCCTGACGCCGAGTCAGGTGGGACCTTTCGTCGAGCAGAGTGGGCCCGTACTCCGGAAGTACACGAAGGGGTACGCCCTCTGGACATATCGTGATTTCAACATGAGTGGCGTCTACAACCCATCATTCTCGCTCGGGTTCGCGGGCTGGGCACATAGCGGGGTAGCGACCACAGTGGAACCCAAACGGGGACGGTCATTCGTCTTGCTCGGCTCGGGTGGCGCCGTCAGTCAGACGGTGAGTCCCGGAAACATCGTGCTACCCCCCGGGGCGCCCGTCACCCTGAGCCTCGACGCCTCGTCCTCGACTGCGTCCGGCTCCTCCCTCCACGTAACTGTCGGGGAGGCCGACTCACAATCCATCTCGCTGCAGAGGGGGTGGAACTCGTACTCGTTTCAGATCCCCCAGTCGGCCCTAGGAAACGGCAAGGTGGTGATCCAGTCGTCGGGACCCTCGGCGGTCTCCGACGTGCAGCTCTACGCCTTCACGCAGCAGGGAGACGTCTATTCCAACACCGGTGGGGCCGAGGTGGCGGTCGGCCCCCTGACCACGCTCAATCACCAATTGCTGTCGAAGCAAGACCCCTCGTCGTAGTACCTTTCTGAATCGTACCTTCCGCAGCACGTGGTGTGCGGAGCGACGGAGAGGCGGGGACGGGACAGGTGAGGACATTGGACGACAGCTCGCCCCGCCACCAGGAGCAACGTCGCCTGTGTTAGGAGAGGAGCTGGGCCGGGGAGTCCAAGGTACCAATGGGCATGCTGGCCCCGTGCACGCCGCGGTCCGGCCCGTCAACGGCGCCAACCCCGCCGAGGCCCCGGCGACAGGCGAGAGCGACCCCAGGGCCGGCGGTGGTTCCCCTCGGACGAATGTCGCGGGTATACATGAGTTTGGGTCGCTGGCGCAGCGCTACCACAAGGTACTGCGGGCGTTACGGACTTCGCAGCGGGCAGAGGAACGATATCGACGGCGCCATGAGCAGCTCGCCGGCGAGGTCCGCCGAGCGACGCGCCTCGCAGTCGAATGGCGGGCCCGCTACGCCGAACTTGAGAATTCGATGCCAATCCGGATCGTCCAGCATCTGGCGCCGACAGGATCGACCCGTCGGCGGATCCTCCGGTACGCCGGTAGGCCGGTGAAACGCCGGCACCCGCCAGCCGGGAGGGACCTCCGTCCCTCCATTCCGGTGATCCCGATGGCCCTTGAGCCAGAGGTGAGCATCGTCATCCCGGTCCATGATCATTGGATGCTCACCGCGAGCTGTTTGTGCTCGATCGCGGAGGACGTGGCGGCCGTCGGCTACGAGGTCATCGTGGTCGATGACGCGTCTACCGACGAGAGCAGCGTCGCGCTCGACGAAATCGTCGGAATCAATCTCGTCCGGCTAACGGAGAACAGCGGCTTCCTCGGGGCAGTCAATGCCGGTCTGGAGCGGGCCAGGGGACGCTACGTGGTTCTTCTCAACAATGACACGCTCGTGCGTCCCGGCTGGCTGGACGCCCTCGTGCGGACCGCTGAAGCTGACGAGTCGATCGGCGTTGTCGGCGCCAAGCTCGTCTACCCCGACGGTCGGCTGCAGGAAGCAGGTGGGATCATCTTTCGCGACGGTAGCGGGCACAACTTCGGCCGGGGCGAGGACCCCGAGGACCCGCGCTTCAACTTCGTGCGCGAGGTGGACTACTGCTCTGGCGCCTGCCTCCTGGTGCGACGAGACCTGCTTCGGACCCTCGGCGGCCTTGACGTCCGATTCGGCCCTGCTTACTACGAGGATACCGATCTCTGTTTTGCCGCACGGAAACATGGCTACCGGGTCGTCTACCAACCTCGCGCCGTCGTTTGCCATCTTGAGGGTGCCAGCCATGGAACCGACGTGAGCACCGGCGTGAAGCAGTACCAGGAGGTGAACAGGAAGACGTTCACCGACAAGTGGCGGCAGGAGCTCTTGACCCAGGCTGAGCCGGGGACCACCCCGGTCCGACTTGCGGCCTGGCGGACGGACTACGGCCGGGTGGTCGTGGTCGACCACCAAATTCCGATGCCCGACCACGACTCGGGCTCGCGCCGGATGTCTGAGCTGCTCACAGTTCTGACCGAACTCGGGTTCGGCGTCACTTTCGTTCCGCAGAACGGGATCACGATCGCCGAGTACCGGGACCGGCTGCAGGAGCGCGGGATTGAGGTTCTCGGTGGCCCGGGCGACCTCGATCGCTACCTCCAGGACCTTGGCCACCATGTGCGCCTGGGCATCCTGTCGCGCCCGACGGTGGCGTGGGAAATCCTCCCGATGTTCCGATCGCTCACCCCTTCGGCCCGTCTCGTCTACGACACGGTCGACCTCCACTACATCCGCGAGAGCCGGCGGGCAGGCGTCGAGGACGACCCCGATGCTAACCGGAGCGCCCAGTTCCACCACGACATGGAGCTTGCGCTCACCAGACTGTGCGACGAGACATGGGTCGTCACCGAGAAGGAGCGTGCAATCCTCCTCGAAGAAGATCCGCACCTTCGGGTTTCGGTCGTCCCCAACATCCATCAGGAGGAACCATCCGGACCCTCCTTCGAGCACCGCGAGGGCCTCCTGTTCGTGGGGAGCTATCCCCACACACCAAACCGCGATGCGGCGACCTGGCTGGCGACGGAGATCCTGCCGATGGTGCACGAGAAGATCCCGGAGGTGCCGCTGTACCTCGCTGGTAGCCACCCCGACGATGAGATCCGAAACCTAGAGTCCGAACACGTCCGGGTACTCGGTTGGGTGCCCGATCTCGAGGACCTGTACCACCACTCTCGAGTGTTCGTGGCGCCTCTGCGCTTCGGCGCGGGAATGAAAGGGAAGGTGGGCGAAAGCCTCTCATACGGACTGCCGGTGGTGACCACGAGCCTCGGGGCGGAAGGTATGTCGCTTGCAGAGGGTCGCGAGGTCCTGCTCGGCGATGACGCGCAAAGCCTGGTCGATGCAATCGTTCAAGCCTATACCGACCGCGATCTCTGGGAGTCGTTGGCGGCTAACGGACAACAGGCCATCGACCGTCAATTCTCGCCACTCATGGTGCGCGCTCGCTTACGGCGCTTACTCTGGGAGCTCGGCCTATTCGTGCCTACGCCGGGTCGGGCGTCCGAGGCGGCCACGCCAACGTAAACGGTTCACCCGCGATCGTCAGATTGGGGTTATAGGCGGGGTCGGCGAACAAGGCTTCTGACCAGCGCCACTTCATGTAGCGGACTTCGGAGAGGTGACGATCATCGTCCGCGTCGTCGCCACGCGTCACCGATTCGTGGTGGATCAGCTCGGCGGCCGGTGTCCACACCACCGACCACCCTGCTTCCCTTAGACGGAGACAGAAGTCCACGTCGTTGAACGCGACGCCGAGGTTGACTTCATCGAGGCCGCCGACCTGCTGCCATGCGGTGCGCCGCACGACCATGCAGGCGGCCGTTACAGCGCTGTACCGCTGTGGCAACACCAAGCGTCCGAAGTACCCCGGCGATAGCCGGTCATAGAGTCGATGCGAATGAGCCGCAAGGCCGTCGACCCCGAGCAGCACACCGGCATGCTGCACGCGCCCGTCCTCGTAGTACAGCTTGGCTCCCACTGCCCCCACGCCGGGTTGCACCAGTTGCCCCACCATCTCCTCAAGCCAGTCCCTCGAGATGACTTCGGTGTCGTCGTTCAACAAGCAGATCACCTCGCCGTCGCATTGTCGCACTGCCTCGTTGTTGAGGGCAGAGAAGTTGAACTCTCTTTCGTCTCGAATGACGGTTACATCCCCTTGAAGGATCCGGAGATATTCCAGGGACTCGACGCCCCTGCTCCCGTTGTCGATGACGACGATCTCGAACGTCGGGTAGGACGTGAGACGTCGAACGCTATCGATGCAGCGCCGCAATAGGGGGCTGTCGCGGGTGGGGACGATAATGCTTACCGTTGGCGGTTGCTTGGGGAGTGTCCAGCGAACCCGATTCCATCCGGTCATTGGCACGGGCAGCACGTCACCGGACCGATCTCCACGACGGAGATGTTCCGCGACCGCCCGCTGTCCTGCAGCGGCAGCGTACGGTTTGGCATCTGGCCGACCCGCGGTGGATCCCGGATGAACCCGCCAGTGATACAGCACGTGTGGCACGTGGACGACCTGGTCTTGCCGCAACAACTCGGACACCCGGAGTACCAGATCCCAGTCCTGGCTGCCCTCGAACCCGACGCGCCACCCCCCCACCCGCTCGACGAGGTCACGGCGGATCAGACAGAGATGGGCGAGGTAGTTCTCACCCAGGAGGAGCAACGGGTCGTATTCTGGCTTGAAGTAACCCGCCTGGCGGTTCCCCGACTCGTCGATGGTGTCTTCATCCGTGTAGAGCATGCCTGCCTGGGGCTGGCGTGCAATCGTCAACGCAGCGATGGCGAGCGCCTGTTCCGGCAGGACGTCATCGTGATCCACAAGGGCGATCCAACTCCCTCTAGCCAAGCCGAAGGCAGTATTGGTCGCCACAGAGATATGCCCATTTGTGTCACGGTGTACAACCTTGATACGGTCGTCCTCCGCAGCCCAAGAATCGAGCATTGGCGCAATCCAAGGCGATGAGGAGCCGTCGTCCGCGATGCAAAGCTCCCAATGCGAGTAGAGCTGCCGTTGCACGGAGGCGACCGCCTGACGAAGATGTCTTTCCGGCGTTTCGTACACCGGCATGATCACCGAAATCAACGGCGGGGTCACCAACCCGTCCAGCGCCTTGTGCAGGCGTCGACGTGCTGACTCGTCCAGGGTGTCGTACATCTCGATCCACTTCTGGTACGAGTCACCGACGCCGGGCTCGGTCCTCGTCGGCGGCGCCGCCGGCTCGGCCGAGCGATGGTTAACGAGCCGCCCATACGCCCGCCGGAGTGGATCTATGTACCGGAAAGTTTTGGTCCTCCGAAAGGCGGCCACTTCGAGCAGTAGCAGCTCCGCTTGCTGCTCGGCCGCTTCTGCGCGGGCGACTAAGGCTCGCTGGCTCCTCTCCTGCGCGTTCATTCGATCGAGATGAGCGACGCCTTCAGCCCTCCGGCGGAGCTGCTCCTGATCGAGGAGGCGCCTGGTCTCTTCTCGGGCTCGTTCGATCGTTCGGTAGTTCTCCCTTAGGGTTTCAAGCGCTTGACGCTCATCTTCCAGCGCAGTTTGCACATCGCGGCGTAACGCGTCGCCGTCTGCCTGCCTCTTCCGCACCTCCCAGGTGGCGTCCTCATAGTGCTTTACGAGCACAGGAGACTGGAGCACTTGGCGCCGGTATAGGACGCCTTCGATACCTAATGGTTGTGAGGTATCTTCTGAAAAGTCCCGGAAGAATCCCTGATTGGCAAACAGTTGCGCCCAGTAGCCAGGGGGTTGAACGTTGAGGAGTGTCGGATCTTCGGATCCCTCAGCCCTTCCGGAGAAGAGGACTGCATCCGTATGTTGACAGATCGCCTCCACGGCGTCGACCGCCATGGAAGGTGGGAGGTGTTCGAGAACATCCGCACAGACGACCAAGTCAAAACTACCGACCAGCTCGTAAACCGGTGCCACGCCGCAATAGGGCCGCAACGATCCTGGGAGCGACGAGATCACTGCCTGACACGTGTCGATTCCATGGGCATCAACATCCCGACCACGCAACGCCTCTACCAACCAACCTTGGCCACAGCCAACGTGGAGAGCCGAACGCGGGGCGATGTGCGTAACGATCCACTCCGCAAGGCTCGCCTGTCTCGCGGGCCGGTCGGCCTCGTTGGCTCCGACTGTCAGGTAACCCCGGGGGCCCGTTCCATCGCCCCTCACGCCACCGATACGATCGGCCAACCATCGACTCTCTTCCTTTGTAATCCCTCCCGGTAGGCGGCCGAAGTAGCGAAGTGCGTTCAAAGTCACGCTGTCAACCGCACCGAGTTCCTGTGGTGCTTCCCTTGGGTCGGTGGGCTTCGCTTCATCAAGCACAAAATCCACGACGTCGGGGACCGTTACGTCAGTCGGCACGACACCTCTACTGTGAAGGAATTTCACAATCCGCTCGAAGCTGATCGCTGGACGTGCGACCATTGCCTCGGCACTCACGACCAGTCCTGACCACTGGTCGCAGAAGGAGAGGGCCGCTCGATTCAAACGCTCCCATGCCCCGACACGCCAAGGGTCAGGAAGTGGAATTTCGGGCCTCACCCAGCTGGTCCCGCCCGATGGTTCGCCGTACACGAGGATCACGGTCGGAGAGAGCCCAAGCACCTCGACCCAAAACGGACCCAGGGCGCAGAAGGCGGGGTCCGCCCATACCCCCCAGCCGAGATCCAATCGACCGCCGTCGGATGTACCGAAGAGTTGTTGGGCCTCTCGTCGTCGAGCGTTCAGGAGCCGGAGCAGCTCCGCTGGTGCGGCCCGCGTCCAGTCCACGCCAGCACGCACCAGTTCACGAATCAGCTCCTGGTTGTACTCCGCGAGGACTGGTGTCGATCTGGGCGACACGCGTCGGTTCGAATCAGATGCAACGGTCTCGAGTTCGTCAAGGACCAGGGCCAGTCGCCTCATGGCGCGTTCGGCCGTTCCCACGACGAACAGCCGGCGGACATCTTCATCGCCAGGATTGGTCGTCATCTCAAAGGAACGTTTGGCCTGAGACCCCTGATCGCGCTTCCCGCGCTGACGCCCGCAGGGGGACTGACAACTCTTCCGAGCACTTCGCGGCGGCCCCACGTGGAGCCATGCGATTCGCGCCGCCGCACGACCACTCGCTCAACATCACCCTCCACAATGGCACCCCAGCACCAGTCCTCGTTCCGGTTTGCCCCTCTGCAGTCGACCCGACCGCCCTCAGGAGGATACGCCAGGACAACTGACGACCTGGCCCTCGCGTGCCCGAGGGGGGATGACCGAGCCCTGGTCAGCGCCGCGCCCAGGAAGCTTCCGACCCACCGCCCGAAGCTCTGGAACGGATGCAACACCATGACCTACCGCCGCCGGCCGGTACACCGTGCTCACGCATCGCCATCGGCTAAGGTCCGCACATGGGCCCGGTCCGAGGTGGATATCGACGGCTTCACGATCTCCGCAAAGGTCGCTCGCTGCGGCGTCTTTTAGCCGATCTGAGCCGACTGCACAGTGAACAGGGAGCACGGGGACTTGCCTACCGTGCAGGCATAGAGATCGCCCAAGCGTTCGGAGCCTCTCCACTTCAACCGGCTCCTACGTTAGGCGACCCGCCGCCCCTTAGGCGGGACCTCATGCAAGAGCACGCCTTGGGCGTCGCGTCGCACAGCCTCTATAATCCCGTGCCTTCCGACATGCGTGCCAACGAGCGGATCATCTCTCGTTTCAATGAGCGGCCCTCCTCCCTGCGCTCCGCAACCTGGTTTGTTCCGAATTTCGAGCATGTTCTCTTCGGGGGGATCTCAACGATTTTGCGCTGCATGAGCTGGATGGCTCAAGAACATGCTGTCGCCCACCGGCTTGTGCTCTTTGACAACGCATCGGTAACCGATTCCTATGTACGATCAATGATCGTTAAGGAGTTCCCTGCGCTATCCGGAATCGACATTGTGATACCTCCCAGCGGACGTGCGCCCTTTCTAGATTTTGACGAGCTGCCACCGACGGACATTGCTGTATGCACAATCTGGTACAGCGCCTATGCCCTCCTTCGATTCAATGCCACTCGTGCAAAGTTCTACTTTGTCCAGGACTACGAGCCAAGCTTCTATCCCGCAGGAACTCTTTCAGCCCTGTCGGAGGCAACTTATCGTTTCGGCTTTGCCGGGTTGGTAAACACCCCCGGATTAGGACAGGCTTACGCGAGTTATGGAAACCCCACCTTTTCCTTCGTGCCAGCCGTCGAGCGAATCGACCTCGACGTAGTAAAGCCCTCGGCATTTCCCAACAAACCTGTGCAGCTCGTGATCTATGCGCGGCCGAGCACACCCCGAAATGCCTTCGAACTTCTAGCAGCAACTGCCAGACTTGTGAAGCAGCAGTTCGGCGACCGTGTTCGGATTGTCTGCGCAGGCGAAGATTGGGATCCTTCCAGCTTCGGACTGGATGGTGTTATCGAAAATCTGGGGCTCTTGGACTCGCGCGAGGCCGTACACTCCTTATATCTTGAGAGTGACATCGGCCTTTTCTGCATGTTTTCGAAGCATCCCTCCTACCAACCTTTTGAGTATTTCGCAGCCGGAGTCGCCGTCGTAACCACCCTCAACCCAGCTACGAAGTGGGCGCTGAGAGACCGCGACAATTGCATGCTTAGTGAGCCATTTCCCTCCGCTCTCGCCGAGGCAGTCGCGAGGTTGATCGACGATCGTGAACTTCGTCTCAAGTTGGCACGCAGTGGTGCCGAGCAAATCGCTGGCGTATCCTGGAATCATCAGTTCGAGGAGATGTGGCGGTTCATAACGGCCGCGCAAAAGCCTGAGCTACGGGACCGATGAGCTCCGGGGCGGAGCAAGGAGAGCCAGCGTGTGAAGAAGATCGTGGCCGACCAGGCCTCCGACATCGACGCGCTGAAGGAACTGACCCGGGGAATTCGACTCACGCTCTCATCAGCACAGCAGGGCCGTGCCCACCATACGGGAGGAGCTCGCCGCCAGTTCCTCTTTGAACCGTACCTGGCACCGCGCAAACGCGCTCAGATCGAGGGGCGTTGCAGATCATCTTTCCCTTCTCCATAGGCGCACGCTTCTCGACGGCCGTAAAACCGCGATGTCCTGTCCGTCCTGCACGCCCTCCCGGCCGCACCAAAACCCGCGGTGAATCGGTTGCTCAAGCTCGAAACCCCCGGCTATCAGCATCCGTTCGACTGCGCTCGGCGTGAAGCCGACAGCGCCTTCCGGATAGTGCGGGTCGTTAATGAAGCAACCGTCGCCGTACGGATGCTCGAAACGAAGAGCCGCTTCCGTCCTATTCGCCAATGCCATTCGCCGACTGTCATCGTCCAGAAGAAACAAGGACGCGCACACGCGGCCGCCACGCCGCAAGCTTCGCCGGAACTCACGCAAATAGTGGACAATGTCTCTTTCGAACATATGGGTGAAGACGGACTGCAAAATAATCCGATCAACGGATCGGTCCGCGACAGGCAGGGAGACATCCGTCACCTGAAGGGTACCGGTTGGATTGTGGATTTCGCTATGTATGTCGAGATACTCGAAGCGAAAGTTCTCATGACGGGCCGAAATGTTCGAACGACACCAGTCGATGCTGGGCCGAATGATGTCTACGCCGACGTAAGAACCGGAACTGTCGAGATGATGGGTCAACTGGATGGCATCCCGCCCGACCCCACAACCTATCTCGAGCACCGCTTGATGCGGCAGTATCGGGCAGTATCGGGCATATTCCTCCATGTGCCCGCGGGAAATCGCGTCCCACGTCTCGGGTCCACCACCCGTCAATGTCGCCAGTTCGATCGGGATCTCGTAGCCATCGTACTCGAAATGATCAGCCATTCCTCAAATCCTGGGCTCAGCGCCGGCCAACTGGCAAGTCGTATCGATGAGAGTGAGGTTCCGATTGTAGAAGGGATCACCGAGTGCAAGGTATCGCGCGTATGCGCGCAGGGATTCGCGCACATCGTTCTCCGGCGGCTTTCGCTCTCGGGTTGATCCTTCTCGGTGAAGAACACGCGTGTAAGGGGTCATGACGTTGCGAAGCCCCTTCTCATGAAGGCGTAGGCAGAGATCGACGTCTCCTCCACAGACTATAAACCGTTCGTCGAATCCACCCACGCCCTCGAACTTCTCCTTGTCGACCATGAGGCAGGCGGCCGTCACCGCCAGCACATTCCGCACCCAGTATGAAGGGCCAGCAGGTGTAATAGCGTCAGGATGCAGCCGAGCCCACGGATGCTCGGCGAACCCCCCGATGCCAACGGCCACGCCGGCGTGCTGAACCGCACCGTCCTCAAAAAATAGTCGAGCGCCGACCGCTCCGATCTCGGGCTGCTGCGCTAGCTCAACCATGGGATGGAGCCAGTCGGGATGGAGTGGCTCGGTATCGTTGTTCAAGAACAACAGCAGGCTACCCCTCGCCAATCCCACCGCTTGATTATTGATCCGTTGAAAATTGAAAGATTCGTTATCTTCGATAACCCTCAACCACTCCCAATGCGCCTTCCACCGGTCCATGGCCGCGAATGTTTCCGAATCAGAGCTTTGGTTCGAAACGAGAAGTACCTCGAACTCGACATCACGTGTCGACCTGTCGATCGCTTTCAGGCAGGTTTCGGTCAGTGTAGCTGCATCCCGAAACGGGACGATGATCGACACGAGCCCGCTGCGGCGTTGATGACGGACTCGATGCGTAGTTGCACCCACGCCAACTTCGACCCAGGCATCTGACCCTGACCTTCTCAGGAGATCGCTGAGTGCTCGCCGCCCCGCGCTGTGGGCTTCCGGCTTGGAACGTACGTCGAGGGCAGTAGACCCCCCATGTTGTCGCCAGTGGTAGAGCACGTCGGCGACATGTTCGATCCGATCGGCCACGGATGTAGCCCGCAACAAGAAGTCGTAATCCTGCGCCCCCTCGAAGCCCTCTCGAAATCCATCGATCTTGTCGAAGAGGGTGCGGCGACAGGCGGTTAGGTGGGCGATGTAATTGACTGTATACAGAAGTTCAGGCGACCAGTCGGGTTTAAAGAAGGGCTCGACATAATCGCCACTGGCGTCAATCTTGTCTTCGTCAGAGTAGATGAGATCTGCAGAGGGTTCCTCGGCCAGCCGCCGGGCGATTGACGCGAGTGCATGGGGTTCAAGGAGATCGTCGTGATCAACGAACACAGCCCATGCGCCGGTACTCTGCTTGACCCCGACATTCGTGTTGCCAGCAATGCCTCTATTCTCATGGCGGATCACGACAATTCTGTCATCCAGCTCTTCGAAGCGAGCCAGAATGGGCATCACGTGTGGTGCAGTGGACACGTCTACGAGGATGAGTTCGAAAGCAGAGTACGTTTGTTTTCGGATCGAGCGGATGCACTCGGTGAGATATTCGGCGGGAGGATCGAACACAGGTACAACAACGCTGAACAGCGGGCCGGCTGGCGGGACATCGACCTCTGGTCTTCGCTCGAGCCAAGTGCGGTAGGCCCCGGGGTCGGGCATGAGGTTCCAAAGAAGCGGCTCTTGTACCGGCGGCCCAGCAACGAGGCTGCGCCAAGTCGTCTCATTCAGTACGAGGTACTCGAGTGCCTTGATCGATCGCTCGTCTGGCGCTTTCCAGAACATCGACTCGAGTTCGTGCACCCGTGCTACCGACTCGGCCCAACCGTCTGCGAACGCCGTCGCCGAAGCTTCAATAGCTCGAATCGCTTCCTCTTGCTGGTGGATAGTCTTCACCGACTCGGCCCAGCCCCGCTGCGCCGCGCCGCGCAGCTCTTCGAGTGTCGCCACGCCGTGTTCGACGACCGACGCGGTTGAAGCTTGCACTCTTCTGACGGCCTCGTCCACCAACCTCCGTTCGGCTTTCGGCCATATAGCTCTGACCGACTCAAGATCGCGCGAAGTACGAGAGCCCACGACGAAGTACCGATAACTCGGGGGGGTCGCGTCGGCGCGCTCGAGAAATTCGCGGACAAGCCATCGTCGAACGGGGACGGTCTTCTCATCGAGCCCGACTCTCAATGCGACATGAGAGTTGTAGAGCTGTTCCGCCCACAGCATTAGTGGGTTCGATCCCAGCGCAATCGTGGTGAAGCCGTATTCGGCGAGCCGACCCTGTGTCTCTGCTAGTGACGGGAGCCCCGCGCTGGCGTGCTCGCAGAGCCAGGGGTGGTCCCTCCCGAAGAGTGCGGCAAAGAGGTGGCGCTGGTGGTCTTCGGTCTTTCGCACCTCCAAGTTGTCGTACGGACCGCCGAGCACCACGACATCGGCCACCCGTGCGGCTTCTGAAATCAGGACGGCCTTCACCTGGTCGTCGACATGTTCCAGAACGTCAAGTGCGAGGGCAGCAGTGAACGCGTGGTTGGCGAAGGGCAGCCCCGCCGCCGATCCGATCACATCGACCCCGTTCGACAGAATATCGATGCTGATGACGTGACCGTTGCCGAGGTAGGAACCGGTCAACCCGTCGGCGCCGCCGATATCGAGGACGCGTCCGCCAGCTCTGAGGTGCTTCAGAATCCGTACCGCCAGGATGTGGCGAGAAATGAGGTCGTATTCCTGATCGGTCATCGAGTCGTCGAGGTCGTTCATTCGTGCTGATCCTGCCGATCCATGCCTCTACCGTAATGGCCGGAGATCGCCCGTCCTCGACCGGCGCCTGACAACGTCGATCGGACCGCATCGAAGGTGCACCCCGGAAATGTCGTACCAGTCGGCCCAGCCGACGTGGCGCTCTCTGCACGGCGTCCGGACATCTATCCCGCAAGCATGAAGTAGAAGGTCAGGACGAAGGTCGCGACGCTGAAGACGGCGACGCAGTACTTTGCCCAGCGACCGCGAAGGGCAGCAACCAGGACGACTGCCAAGAATGGGCCCATGGAAAGCCCGTAGCGACCGATCAAGCCCGGGTTCGCACCGTACGTCCTCCAGAAGCCGACACCTACCGCGATTCCACCGGCATACAGTACGCCTAAAGTCAACAACCCGACCCAATGATCCCAGCGCCGCCGATTCACGAAGGCACCGGCAGCAGCTGCAGCAATGAGTAGAAACCCGAGCAATGTGCCGAAGATCACCTGGAGGTTTCCTGAGGCGAAACTGATCGGCGCCGCAAGGGAAGCGCTTGATCGGAATGAGGTGAACCCCTGGGTCAGCGGGGTCAGTAGATTCAGCGCTTCTTCGGCGACAAGGCTTAGCCCGAGCGGACCCTTTCGGAGGAAGGCGAAGGTGGGAAGTTCCCTCGGGTTGATGGTGCTCAGCGCGTGGAAGGCCAGCTGCCAACCCACGGCGGCCACCCCGATGCCCCCGACGAGTGCGAGGGCCCAGATGGCGTACTCCCTGCGCTTGGGAATCCAAGATCTCCTGGCTGAACCTGATGTGACGACGACAGAAAGCTCGGCCCTCTCCAGACCCTTGGCGTAGGCGAGCCCAATGAAAAGCACCGCCAGAACCGCAGCAGGAAAGGAATCCGTCAGTTGAACGGCGGTGACAAAGCAGGCTGCGATCGATAGCAGAATCCACCCTCTCCGCATGTGCGTCCGCCACACGTAAGCGCCGACTGCGGCGATCAGGCCTCCGCAGGCGACCGATGCGGCACCATTCGAGACGATCGATGCCTCGTAGAGCGTCACCGGAGCGCTCGCCAAAAGTAGCACCCCAACCGCCAACAGGCGCGGCTCAATCCCCATGAGGCGTCCGGCGATCCACGAAAGGATAAGACCGGTGATGAGCCATAGTGCTCCCACCGATCGAGTAGCGGTAACCTCGCCCAGGCCGAGGACATGTTCCGGAAGCCACCGAACAGCTGCAGTGATGGCGTAATAGGTGGGCGGTTCCTGCGCCTCGTACTGGTAGCCACCACCCGGGTACTGATCGGCGCGTACGTGGGAATCCCCACAGGGAGGCAGCTGGATACCCGGATACGCGATCCCACGACAGGAGATTGCCTCCATAGTGGAGAGCTCTAGCCGATCGCCCAGTCGTGGCAGCTCGCCAGCGGCGATCCGGTTCACATAGTCGTAATGGGCAGCTTCGTCCTGCGGCGAGAACATCGGGTTCTCGTGAATATGGACGGCGACGAGGGAAAGCGGCGCCAGTACACAGACTGCCAATGCGAGAAGGACCGACCACCAGGGCGACAGAAGCTCCCTCAGCAGCGCCGCAGAATCGCGAGTGTCCGTGCCCGGCGTGTGGGTCGTTCCTCGGGGCCGTTCGGCCTGTAGGACATCTTCAGGGACTTCTTTGATGGGGTCGGTCACTTTTCTAACGTGAGCACGCCCAGGAAGAAGGCGTCGAGGACTCCGATCCCGCCGATGACGCAGGCGGTCGCGGAGGGAATGACTCCTCGAAGAGTGACCGCACTGTCCAACTGTCCGAACCCGTGAGATTGCCAGATTAAGAACGAGGCGATCAGCCCGGCCAGCCCGAGCAGAAAGACCACCGTCGCCCCGACCAGGCATTTCCCGAGGGTCACAGTGTCCTTGAACCAAACCGTCCTGCGATCCATGGGCAGCAGCCCACGACTCGCGGCGTACAGCTTGCTGAAAGCGGCGAAGAAGATCGCCTGAGTTCCCAGAGCGATCGCCAACATCGCCACGATCATCGTGTTGACCGTCAGTCGAACGCTTCCTCCGGCGAATGTAGGCGTATCGAACGCAAGGAGCGCCTCCCCGATGAGGCCCAGAAGCGTCAGCATCAAGCCGGGTACGAGGAATAGCCATCGGGGGCTGAAGAGGAGCAGGAACCGCAGATGACGCATTCCGTCCGACCATGTTCGCAGGTGAGGCGCCCTGGACCTCCCGTCCCGATAGAGCTTCGTCGGCACCTCGGATAACGAATACCCGTGCAGACTTGCGCGGACGACCATTTCGCTCGCGAACTCCATGCCGTCAGACCTCAACCGCAGATCGAGACACTTTTGTCTCTCGATTGCCCGCAGCCCGCAGTGAAAGTCGCCCATCGGCACGCGATAGAAGACGCGCCCGATCCAGCTGAGGACTGGGTTGCCGAGGTAGCGATGCAGCCAAGGCATGGCGCCCGGCTCGATCCCCCCACGGAACCGGTTCCCGATCACGACGTCGCTCCCGCGACGAAGCTCGCAGACGAAAGCATCGAGACTCGAGAAGTCGTAACTGTCGTCTGCATCGCCGATGATGACCCAGCGCCCGCGCGAGGACTCGATACCTGCTCGAATCGCGGCGCCGTAACCTCTCAAGGGTACTTCGATGACGCGGGCCCCGAGACGCCGCGCTATCTCCTGCGAGCCGTCGGTGCTGCCATTGTCGGCGACCAGAACCTCGCCTCGCAAGCCCGAGCGACTCACGTAATCGAGCGCCTTCTGAACGCACGAGCCCACGGTTTCAGCCTCGTTCAGGCACGGCATGAGAACCGTGAGTTCCAATGCGCCCGGGACCGCGGAGGTTGGTGGCGGATCGATTACGACTTCCGTTGGCACCCTGTCTCCTCCCTCCGCGCGCTCATTCGGACCCACGTGAGCCGTGTGGCGCCTGGCCGCGCCGACCAACGATGATCAAAAGATAGTCAACCGCAGCTGCCGGTGCGCTGTCCCGTGACTCGCTTGAACAACCGCTCGAGCGGCGTCGAGCAGTTCATCCTCAACCAGAACGTCGTATCTCACCTTTCCGTCCATCATTGAGACTGTCGAAGCACTGTCCCTACTTCAGCCCCAATCCGATAGGCGTTTGCCATCACCGTTGCGGTGAAAGTGGTCGATCCAATGCTCGGGAATACCGCTCCGTCAACGACGTAAATATGTCGCCAGTTGGGAACTCGGCCCAATGAGTCCGTCTGCCACCATTCGCGAGGTCTCTCCACATGCGGAAGTGTTCCACCGCAGTGATAGCTCTTTCCAGCAGCTGCGACCATCATCATGGGAGTCAATGGCCAAAGATCGAGCAGAGGAGCCACCTTCATCATGCGGCGCAAAAACCGCCTGACGCGTTGAGATTGAACGATCGATGGACATTCTCTTATTGAGATCGATCCCAATTCAGACGCTCGTGTCGGAGGACCCAATGTCACTGCCATCTCGGCCGAAAGATGCGAGGGCAGATAACCGATTCCCACGGACAACCGGCGAAGAAGCTCCGCGCGGGGCTTCCGCAACGCCGCGTGGTTAAGCGGTCGAGGGAGTGCGTCGACAAAGGACGGGTCGTACGTATAAATCTGAAGCGCCGATGCGTCAGCTCCTTCTTGCGACTCGTCCTCGCACAAGAACAGCTGTCCGAGGGTGGTTTGAAGGCGCTCCCGGGGATCCGGCACGGCCCTGATCGAGATCATTGGAAAGATGAACTGGCGCGACTCCTTCATCCTCAACTCACCATCATACTTCTTCAACGAACTTGCAATGATCTGTGTCGACTTGAAACTTCCGCAAGCGACGATGACGGCGTCTCCACGAAATCGTCGGCGCTCCTTTGTCCGAACGTTCTCTGCATCGGCGTACGCTTCGGCTTCGTCCTCTCCTACGCTGTGCACCTTCCAACCGGATCGGAAGTTCACCCTCCGCCGCAGGCGGAGCTCGTCGAACGTGTGCCCGCTCGAGTAGATCAGCGAGTAGGGGCATCCCGACTGGCACAGTCCGCATTGCGTACACCGCATCTGATCCATGGCCGTCCGGGCATGGCCCAGAACGATTCCTCGCCGGCGAACCTGTGCTCGATGCTCGTAATAGCGCCTCAGGATGGCAGCCGCGCGGTCGGAGACATGAAAGCTCGCGAGCGGCTCTGCGTACAGGGGGAGCTGCGAACGCAGATCGTCGGCGACCGCCGCATACGGGACTCGCTCGAAGATCCGCTTGTAGCCTTCAACGAGTCCCTCCCTCGGCACAGGCCACTCCCGGAGGACGCTATCGGAGAAGGGCATGAATTGCGCGCCCCACACGGTGCTGAATCCACCATACGCGCCGGAAACCAGCTTTTGGTTCACCTCCGAATCGACGTGGATGCCCATGAATTGGCCGCTGTCCCGATAGGGATAGTCTGATCCAAAGGATCGCTTTTCTGGCAACCCCCGTTGCATACCCGATGACGGCGCTCCGAAATTTGTCGGCAGGTTGTCCGGTTGCCATTCTTCAGGCGACTGTGTTCGGAGCATCTCAAGAGTTCGCAGCTTTTCCTCTTCGAGCGTGGTACCGATATCCAAGACGGTAATCTCGTGCGGCGTCGGCTCGAGGGCCATGGTTGCACCGGCCGCGGCCGGGCCGCTGCCGATCACGATCACCGTCGACATCGGCGGCTGCCTTGCTGAATCATCAGTGCGCAGGACGTCACCGCAGGCTCATCACGATGCCGTCGAGGATGTCGGATTCCGAGACGAGGCATTCGGGCACGTCGAGCACGGCCATGGTCTCCCGCAGGACCAATGCTCCCCCGACGATGACGTCCTCCCGGCCCGGGTCCATTCCAGGCCGCCGACCTCGGGCGGACGACGGCTCCTCGGCCAGCACCCGGCACCAGCGTTCGACCGCCTCACGGGTGAGCACGGCGTGGTGGACGAGCGACCGGTCGTACTCGACCAGATCGAGCTCCAGGCTGGCCAGCGTCGAGACGGTGCCGGCAAGCCCGATCAACCGGCTGGCGGGACGCAGGTGGCCGAGCGTCGGCACCTCGACGGTCGCTCGTCGCAGCTCCTGGTCCACGGCGGCGGTGGCTTCCCGCAGCTCGTCGGAGGTCGGCGGGTCGTGTCCGAGATAGCGCTCGGTCAGTCGTACGCAGCCGAGGTCGAGAGAGACCGCCTCGATCCCCTCTTGGCCACCGATCACGAGCTCGGTCGATCCGCCACCGATGTCGACCACGACGTCGTTGCCCTCGCTCGCCGGCACGTCGGCCGTCGCACCGGCGAAGGCCAGCCGGCCCTCCTCGGCCCCCGAGAGCAGCTCCGCCTGAGTCCGGGTCGTCTCGGAGGCGGCACGAAGGAATTCTTCGCCGTTGACGGCGTCACGCACCGCCGACGTGGCCACCAGTCGCGCTCTGGCGACCCCGAGGTCGTCCATGACCTGGCGGTAGTCCCTCAGCACGGCGAGCGTCCGTTCGACCGCCTCGGGGTCGAGCTTCCGGGCGGCGTCGACCCCCTGGCCCAGCCGGGTGATCCGCATCAGGCGGTCCAGCGGTGCCCCGTCGGCGGCGGCGACGAGCAGGCGAGTCGAGTTGGTGCCGCAGTCGATGGCGGCGACCGGCGCAGCGGGCGGCTCGGGCACCACCCTGGCCTACCACACCGGGGCGCCGACACTCGGCGCCGACGTCGACATCCGACCGGTCAGCGAGTCGGGCCCGGCGGGCGCTCGAGCGCCAGCTCGTGGGCCACCCACTCCCCGACCGGGTCCGGGCCGCCGGCGAGCCACCAGGCCAAATGGGCGTGGAGGCACTTGACCCCTTGCCGGGTGCCGCCGACACCTCCGGAGGGCGCCGGCCCCGTGGATCCACCCGGCACCTGGGCTTCCCTCTCGGCGGCGTAGCGACGATGGGCCGCCGCCAGCTCCTCTGGGTCCACCGCCTCCTCTGCCCGACGTACCCCGCCCTCGGACTCGAGCCGGCTGACCGCCGCTCGCAGCGTGCGGTCGACCAGCCAGAACCTCGTCGGCATCGGGGTGCCGTCATCGAGGAACGGCTCGTTCTCGATGACGGCCGGTGACCCGTCGGGGGTGCGGACGACCACCCGGAACCGTCCGGCCGGGGGGCGGCCCAGCTGCTTGGTGACGGCAGCGAGGTCCTCGGCGCCGGCGGGGAGCGCCGGACTCGTCAACGCCAGAACTCGAGCGTGTGGACGATCCGTTCGAGCAGTCCCTGTCCCTTCCCGGCCCCATTGCCACCACCGGACCCGGAGGAGCCGCTGGTCACCCCTGGGCCACCGATACCATCGGTCAGGGTGCCGGGCGGAAGCTGGGCCGTCCCGGAGGGGGCGACCGGACGCTGGAGGCCGGGGTCACTCGAGTAGGCATCGTTCGCGCTGGTCGCTCCGGCGCTGCTCTTGGGCAGTACCTGGTACTCCTGGGCTCCGGGACTGGTCATCTGGTACTGCTGGCGTGCCAGCCGCTCTATCTCCGCCGACTGGCCCAGGCGGGCCCGTTCCTGGGCCAGCGCGTGGTCCTGCCGGCGCAGCGTGTCGAGCTGGGTGGTGACCGTGGCCAGGGTCTTGCGGTCCGACATGAGGGCCGAGGCCGGGAACCAGGCGGCGACCACCGCCACCGAGAGCACCACCGCCCCGGCGACGAACGTCCGGGTCCGGCGCACCTCGAGCTGGCGCCGACGCTCCACCCTGCTGAGGGTCGGGGTCGGTCCCTTCTCGGGCTTGGGCTTCCCGGCCCTGGGGCGCGACACCGCCGGCCTCGTCGGCCGGCGGTGTCCCGGGGCGCCGGAGCCGGCGGTGATGGCAGCGCGGCGCCGACCGACCTGCCTCGCCGCACGGTCGCCCCGAGAGCGCGCCGGCACGGCATGGCGCATCGTCCTAGTTCCTCGCAACGCCAGCGCTCCGGGCGAGGGCGGCTGCACCGAGGAAGCGGGCGGTGCCGCCGAGGTCCTCCTCGATCCGGAGCAGCTGGTTGTACTTGGCCACCCTGTCGGAGCGGCACGGCGCGCCGGTCTTGATCTGGCCGGCGTTGACTGCCACCGCCAGGTCGGCGATCGAGGTGTCCTCGGTCTCGCCCGACCGGTGCGAGATCACCGAGCGGTAGGCCGACCGGCCGGCGGTGACCACGGCGTCCAGCGTCTCGGTGAGCGTCCCGATCTGGTTGAGCTTGATCAACACGGCGTTGGCCACCCCGCGTTCGATCCCGCGTTCGATCAGCTCGACGTTCGTGACGAACAGGTCGTCGCCGACCAGCTGCACCCGGTCGCCCAACTCGGCCGTGAGGGCAGCCCAGCCGTCCCAGTCCTCCTCCGCCATGCCGTCCTCGAGGGAGACGATCGGGTACCGAGACACCAGGTCCGCCCAGTAGGCGACCATCTCGTCGGGGCTCAGGGTGCGTCCTTCGCCCTCGAGCCGGTAGCTGCCGTCCTTCCAGAGCTCGCTCGTGGCCGGGTCGAGGGCGATGGCGACGTCCTCGCCAGGGGTCCGACCGGTCTTCTCGATCGCCTCCACGAGGACCTTGACCGCCTCCTCGTTGGAGGGCAGGTCGGGGGCGAAGCCGCCCTCGTCGCCGACCGCGGTCGCCAGTCCGCGCCCGGTCAGCACGTCGCGCAGCATGTGGTAGGTCTCCACGCCCCAGCGCAGCGCCTCGCCGAACGACGGTGCGCCGACCGGCATGAGCATGTACTCCTGGAAGTCGATCGAGTTCCGGGCGTGCACCCCCCCGTTGACCACGTTGAACATCGGCACCGGCATCAGATAGGCGTTGGAGCCGCCGATCCCGCGGTAGAGGGGGACCTCGAGCTCGACCGCCGCCGCCTTGGCCACCGCCAGCGACGTGGCGACCGTCGCATTGGCGCCCAGCCGACCCTTGTCGGGGGTGCCGTCGAGGTCGATCAGGGCGAAGTCGACCGCCCGTTGGTCGAGGGCGTTCGCCCCGATCAGGGTGTCGGCGATCGGTCCGTTGACGTTGGCCACGGCCTTGCCGACGCCCTTGCCGCCGTAGCGCTCGCCGCCGTCCCGCAGCTCCCGGGCCTCACGGATGCCGGTCGACGCACCCGAAGGGGCGATGGCGCGGCCTCCGGCGCCGGAGTCGAGGATGACCTCGACCTCGACCGTGGGATTGCCGCGAGAGTCGAGCAATTCACGCCCGACCACGTTCTCGATCGCGCTCACTGGTCACTCCTTGCGTCTTCCCTGGCAGACGCGTCCGCTCAGGCTATCGCCCGGCTCCCGGCGAGAGGCGCCATTCGGCTTCTCGCACCTCGTCCCGGAACCGCAGCGCCGCCGATCGGAGCGCCTCCTCGGCGTCGACCCCCACCCGGCGGGCGAGGTCGACCACCGACCACAGCAGCGAGCCGACGAGCTCGCTCTCGCCGTCGTCGGCCACCGCTCGGCCACCCTCGCCGGTGAGCATCGCCGCCTCGGCGACGGCGTCGAGCTGCTCGCCGGTGGCCGCCCGCAGGTCGCCGACCGGGTCCTCGGTCATCCCGGGCACCGCCGCCGCCTTACGCTGCAGCTTGGCGGCCAGGGCAAGGGCGGGGAGCGCCATCGGGATGCCCTCGGTCACGCTCGCCCGGCCCTTCTCCACCTGCTTGAGCCGCTCCCAGTTCTCGAGCACCTGCTCGGCGTCGTGGGCCTGCACCTCGCCGAAGACGTGAGGGTGGCGCGACACCAGCTTGTCGTGGACCCCCCGGGCGACGTCGGCCAGGTTGAAGCGGCCCTCCTCGGCACCGAGCCGGGCGTGGAAGTAGACCTGGAAGAGGAGGTCGCCGAGCTCCTCCTCCAGGTGGGCGGCGGCGGTCCCGCTCCCGTCTCCGTCGGGCCCGGCCCGGGTGAGCTCGTCGATGGCGTCGAGGACCTCGTAGGACTCCTCGAGGAGGTGGCGGCCGAGCGAGGCGTGGGTCTGCTGGCGGTCCCACGGGCAGCGGGCCCGCAGCGTGCGGACGAGCTCTTCGAGGGCCACGAGCTCGCTGGCCACCGGGGCAGCCAGCTCGGGGATCCACAGCGACGTCAGGTGGTCGGCCTCGACCGATCGGTCGAGCTCCTCCCAGCGGACCCGGCGGACGTCCTCGTCGGGGAGCCCGAGGTGGTGGAGCACGGTCACGATCGGCGGCGGGGCCGAGTCGTCGTCGAGCGACAGCTTGATCTCCGACAGCACCGCCGGCGACCAGCACTGGGCGACCAGCAGCGGACCGGGCTGGCCGGCGGCCTCGACAGCGAACCGGGTGCCGTCGACCAGGCGGACGCCGACCTCGACCGGGTCGACCCCGAGCCGCGCCCAGGCGAGGTCGAGGAACGACAGGGCCGGCTCGACGGCGACCGACACCCGCCGGTCGGCCCGCAGCAGCGCCACCGTCCGCTCGGCGACGAGGGGCGAGCCGGGGACGGCGTAGGTCACCGGGCCGTCGGCCGCCGCCGCCACCAGGGCGTCGACGATGCCGGCGTAGACCTCCTCGAAGTCGGCGGCGTCCTCGTAGAGGTGGTCGAACGACGGCAGGGCCGAGTACGCCGACGCCGCAGGGTGCCGGGCGGTGCGCAGGAACGCCCGGCCCGAGCCGTCGAGGACGGCTCGGGCCTGCTCGCTCAGCAGCTCCGGTCCGGCCGGACCGAGGCCGACGACGGTGACCCGTGCACGGCCGGTGCCCTCGGCGGTGCCGTCGGGCACCGGCTCAGCCTTTCTTGTGGTGGGCGTGACCGGAGGCCGCCGGACCTCCCGACGCGGCGCCGGTCTGGGTCGGGGCGGCCGCCGCCTGCGCCGCCCCCGGGATGTCGGCGACCGGCGACAGGACGCTGCCGGCCGGCGGGTGGGGCGGCCCGGTGATCGACACGCTGTTCCCCGGCTGCCACCGGCCGTAGCGGGGGTCGACGCTCACGTGGGCCGAGCGGATGGCGGCGGTGAGCTCGGCCGACGCCTGCTGCTCGCCCGAGGCCAGCAGTGCCGAGAGCACCGCCAGGTGGGCGGCGGCGAAGGTGGTCGGCGTCGCCTTCGTCACCTCGACGATCACGAAGGTCCGCGACGACGTCTCGATCGGGGCGGAGACCTGGCCGACCGGCAGGTCGCCGATGGCCGACCGGACCGACGCGTAGCCGGGATTGCTGGCGTCGACGCACCCCTGGCTCCCGCCGTTCTGCTCGCCGTTGTTCGCCGCCACCTGGGCGAACGGTGTCCCGGCGGCGATCTGGGCCCGGAGCTGCTGGGCGGCGGCCGAGCTCTGGGCGCCGATGACGCTCAGGCAGAGCGTGTCGAACTGGCTCCGGTGGGTGTCGAAGTAGGCGGCCAGCGCGGCGTCGGTCAGCTCCTGCCCGGCGGCGCTCGCCTCGAGCACGTCGCCGGCCGCCTGCGCCCGGACCTGGGCGTCGACGAACGACGCCGGCATGCTGGCCAGCACCTGTGGACCGTTGGCCAGGCAGTGCTGGTACGGGGTGCCGGCGACCTGCTGGAGGGTGGTCGTGATCGTCGACGCCAGGTCGTCGCGGGCGAGCGCCGTCGCCTGCGGGGTGACGGCCAGGTGGTGCCGGGCCGCCAGCTGCTCGAGGAACTGGTCGTTCACCATCTGGGTGAGCCAGTAGTCGACGAACGCCATGCTGTAGGTGCCGTCGCCGCCGGCGTCGGAGGAGCCCGCGCCGTCGACCTGGATGGTCCCGGTGCTCGGCGCGCCGGATTGCAGGGTGAGCCGGGCGTCGAGGTAGCACTGGTAGTCGCTGCTGGCGGCGATCGCCGAGAGCTGCCCGTCGAGGGTGGCGCGGCTGATGCCGGTGCTGTCGACGGTGGCGGCCGGCCCCGGGACGAGCAGGGCGGCGGCGGTGACGCCGGCGGCCAGGGCCACCAGCAGGGCGAGGAAGCGCTTCACGCCCGGGGGATGCTACCGGCGACGTCGGGCACCAGCACCGTCAGGAGGTTGCGCAGGGCCTCGGCCGGGCGTTCCTTCTCCTCCAGCGGCACGACCAGCTGATGCAGGTCCTCCCGGACGCTCGCCCCGGGCGCCAGTCGGCGCAGCCGGACCTGGGCGCTCGCCGGGAGGGTGAGCGGGGAGAGCTTGGCCGACGACCGGCGTGCCCCGCCCACCCGGGCAGGGACGACGGCCACCTCGGTGACCCCGAGCCGGAGGCACTCGACCCGCAGGCGGGCCACCGCCAGGAGCCCCTCGGCCGGTGGCGGGACCGGGCCGTAGCGGTCGGCCCACTCGTCGGCGACGTCGTCGACGTCGGCCTGGGTGGTGGTGGCGGCCAGGCGCCGGTAGGCCTCGAGCCGGGCGTCCTCTGCGGGGACGTAGTCGGCCGGCAGGTGGGCGTCACCTGGCACGTCGAGTTTGACCGACGGCGGCGTCGGCCGGGGCTCGCCCCGGGCCTCGGCCACCGCCTCGGCCACCAGTTGCACGTAGAGGTCGTAGCCGACGGCGGCGATGTGCCCCGACTGGTCCTGCCCGAGCAGGTTCCCGGCGCCGCGGATCTCGAGGTCGCGCATGGCGATCTTGAATCCCGCCCCGAGCTCGGTGTGCTCGCCGACGGTCTTCAGCCGTTCGTAGGCCTGCTCGGAGAGCACCCGGTCGGCCGGATGAAAGAGGTACGCGTAGGCGCGCTGGCCCGACCGTCCGACCCGCCCGCGGATCTGGTGGAGCTGGCCCAGGCCGAGGAGGTCCGCCCGGTCGACGACCAGGGTGTTGACCGTCGGCATGTCGATGCCCGACTCGATGATCGTCGTGCACACGAGCACGTCGGCCTTGTGCTCCCAGAAGTCGAGGACGGTCTGCTCGAGGGTTCCCTCGTCCATCTGCCCGTGGGCCACCGCCACCCTGGCCTCTGGCACGAGCGCCTGAAGCCGGCGGGCCACGGCGTCGATGTCGGCCACTCGGTTGTGGACGAAGAACACCTGGCCCTCGCGGAGCATCTCGCGCCGGACCGCCTCCGAGACCGCCTGCTCGTCGTACTCCCCGACGTAGGTGAGGATCGGGCGGCGATCCGCCGGCGGGGTGTTGACCATCGACAGATCGCGGATCCCGGTCAAAGCCATCTCGAGGGTCCGCGGGATCGGGCTGGCGGTGAGCGTGAGCACGTCCACCCCCGCCGCGATCCGCTTCACCGCTTCCTTGTGGGTCACGCCGAAGCGCTGCTCCTCGTCCACCACGAGGAGCCCGAGGTTCTTGAACGTCACGTCCTCGCCGAGCAGCCGGTGGGTCCCGATCACCACGTCGACCGACCCGTCGGCCAGCCCGGCCAGCACCTTGCGCGCCTGGGCCGGTGACAGGAACCGGCTCAACAGCTCCACCCGGACCGGGTAGCCGGCGTAACGGTCGGCGAAGGTCTGGAAGTGCTGGCTGGCGAGCAGGGTGGTCGGCACGAGCACCGCTGCCTGCGTCCCGTCCTGGACGGCCTTGAACACCGCCCGCACCGCCACCTCGGTCTTGCCGAAACCGACGTCGCCGCAGACCAGCCGGTCCATCGGGCGCGGCTGCTCCATGTCGCCCTTCACCTCGGCGATCGCCCGCAGCTGGTCGTCGGTCTCGGTGTAGGGGAACGAGGACTCGAGCTCGAGCTGCCACGGGGTGTCGGTCGAGAACGAGCGCCCGGCGATCGACATCCGGCGCCGGTAGAGGGCGACCAGCTCCTCGGCGATCTCGCCGGCCGCCGCCCGGGCCCGGGCGCGCGTCCTCTGCCACTCGGTCCCGCCCATCTTCGACAGCGTCGGCGTCTCACCCCCGCTGTAGGGGGTCACCGCCTCGATCTGGTCCACCGGCAGGTAGAGCCGGTCGCTCCCCCGGTACTCGAGGACCAGGTAGTCGCGGGCGGTGCCGGCGATCGTCCGCGTCGTCATCCCGGCGTAGCGGGCCACCCCGTGCTGGCGGTGCACCACGTAGCTGCCCGGCGCCAGGTCGTCGAAGAAGCCGTCGGTGGGCCGGGCTCGCGGCCTGGCCCGTCGGTGGGCGGTGCGGCGACCGGTGACGTCGGATTCGGCCAGCACCGCCACCCGCGCCGCCGGCACGACGAAGCCGAGCGACAGCGGGGCCACGACCACCCGGGCGCCCGGGCCGGCGGCGGCTCCCGGTGCCACCGGAGCCGTCACCCCCTCGCCGGCCAGGACCTGGGCCAGGCGTTCGGCGCCGCCGGCCGTGGCCGAGCACAGGGTGACCGAGTAGCCGTCGGCGACGAGGTCGACCACCTGGCGGGCGAGCCGCCCCGCGTCGCCGGCCACCGGCTCGAAGCCGCGGACCACGACGCCCTCGACGCCGGGACCCTCGGCCACCGAGTGGACCGCCAGGGTGGGGGCGTCGGTGCGGGCCAGCAGCCGGTCGAACGGGAGGTAGAGGCGCGGGAACCGTTCGGCCGGCCGGCCGTCGGTGCCGCCGCCCGCGCCGTCGGCGGCTCCGCCGGCCGGCCCGACCTCGGGCGGGCCGCCGGCCAGACCCCAGGTGCTGGCCAGCGCCTCCCCGAGCGCGCCCTCCTCGTCGTGGAGCTCGACCGCCCGCTCACGCACCCGTCGCGGCTCGACCAGCACCACCTCGGCCCGATCCGCCAGGAGGTCGGTGAGCAGGGTGTCGGCGGGGTGCAGCCACGGCAGCCACGACTCCATGCCCTCGAACGTCTCTCCCCGAGCCAGTCGCTCCCACTGGCTGCGCCCCCACGGCTCGGCGCCGACCAGCGACGCCGCCCGGGCCCGGACCTCCTCGGTCGGGAGCAGCTCGCGGCAGCCGAACAGGTAGGCGGCCGCCAGGTCGCCGGTCGACCGCTGATCGGCCACGTCGAAGGTGGTCAACCGGTCGACCTCGTCGCCCCACAGGTCGATCCGGACCGGCGAGTCGGCGGTCGAGGGGAAGACGTCGATGATCCCGCCGCGTACCGCCAGCTCGCCGCGGTGCTCGACCTGCACCTCCCGCCGGTAGCCAGCCGCCACCAGCCGAGCGACCGCCGCCCCGGCGTCGAGCCGTGCCCCCGGGGTGACGACCATCGGCGCCGCCACCCCGTCGGCGACGGCGAGCCGCTGCAGCACCGCCCGCACCGGCGCCACGATCACCGCCGGTGCCGCCGCCGAACCGCCGGCGCCGCCGCCCTCCGTCGCTCCGCCGTGACCGCCGTGCAGGTGCCACAGCAGCGCCAGGCGGCGACCCATCGTCGCCACCTCCGGGCTGATCCGCTCGAACGGCAGCGTCTCCCAGGCCGGCAGCAGGACCACCGGCTCGGCCAGGTCGCCGACGACCCGCCGCCCCTCCTCGGGCGGTGCCGGGAGGAAGCAGGCGAGATCGCCCGCCAGCCGCTCGGCTTCGGCGGCGGTCGCCGTGACGACCAGCAGCGGGCGGCGCTCGGTCAGCCGGGCCAACCCGGCCAGCACGAAGGCTTGCGCCGGCCCCGGCACCGCCAGGACCGCGCCGGTCCGCCCGGCCGCGCCGATGAGGGCCGGCTCGTTTCGAAGGAGCGGGGGCAGCGAGCCGAGTCCGGCCGTGGTCACCTCGGACGCCGCTGTCACCTCGGACGCGTCGCTGCCCGCCGCCCGTCGATCGACGGGGGCGTCACGAAGCGCACCCTACCAGCGGGCTCGTCCGTCCCGACCTCCGTCGACCGCGTGGCTCAGCCGGCGTTCCAGCGGTTCATGGCGGCGTCGACCCCCTCGACGGCGATCGTCTCGACGGCGTCGGCCGCCTCGGCGACGCTCACCTCCAGCTCCTCCCGGACCCGGCGACCGGGGCGCTCGAGGACGTAGTCGGCGCCGGCCTGCCGGCCGGGTGGCTTGCCGATACCGATCCGGACCCGGAGGAACTCGGTGGAGTGGAGGTGCGCCTGGATCGACTTGAGGCCGTTGTGGCCGGCGGTCCCGCCGCCGACCTTGACCCGCATCCGCCCCGGCGGCAGGTCGAGCTCGTCGTGGACGACCACCAGCCGCCCGAGGTCGGCGATGCCGAAGCGTCGCAGCAACGGGCGCACCGCCGCCCCCGACTCGTTCATGTAGGTGGTCGGGACGGCGAGGGCGACCAGGATGCCGTCGAGCCGGATCTCCGCTACCGCTGCCCGCAACCCCTTGACCGCCCGGAGCCGGGCCCCGTGGCGGCGTGCGAGCAGGGCGACGGTGTCCGCCCCGACGTTGTGGCGGCTGCCCTCGAACTCCGCCCCGGGGTTGCCGAGGCCGACCACCAGCAGCTCCGCCGGCGTGCCCCGGCGGGCGTCGGGGCCGCTCCCGGTCGGCCGGCCCCCGAGGAGCCGCAGCGTCTAGCCCTCGCCGCCGGCTTCGGCGGCACCTTCCGCTCCGCCGGCGGCCGGGCCCGCCTCGGCGGCACCCTCCCCTGCGGCGGCACCCTCCGCGGCGGCTTCTCCCTCGGCCCCCTCGCCGGCGGCCGCCACCCGCGGCGGCTGGCCGACGACCACGGCCGATTCGGGATCGACATCGGTGGCGACGCCCCCGGGGAGCGCGAGGCTGCCGACCCGGATCGCCTCGCCGATCGTCAGCTCCGAGACGTCGACCTCGATGCTCGAGGGGATGGCGGTCGGCAGGGCGTGGACACTGAGCACGAAGAGCTGCTGCTCCACCAGCCCGTCGCCCCGCTGGACCTCCACCGCCTCACCGACCAGGGTGATCGGAACGTCGGCGCTGATGACCTCGTCGCGCCGCACGATCTGGAAGTCGACGTGGGTCACCGTCCCCCGGACCGGGTGGTGCTGCATCTCCCGGGCGAGGGTGAGGAAGGTCCGGTCGCCGGCCTCGAGCGTGAGCAGCGTGTTGCCGCCGCTCACGCCGGAAAGGGCGATCCGCAGGTCCCGGGCGACCACCGCCACCGGCACCGGCTCGGTCCCGTGGCCGTAGACGACGCCCGGGATCTTTCCTTCGTGGCGCAGCCGCCGGCTGGCGCGCGAGCCCAGTGGGCGTCCCACCTCGGCGTGCAGCGTGACTTCGGGCATCGGTCGTCTCCTCGGGTCCTCGGGTGGGCGTCGCCGGCTCCGGGTCGGAGTGCCGGACCGCGTCCGGGGGCCTCCTGGCGGCCCCGCCCGGCCGGCTGAAGAGGATAGTCGGCCCGGGATCGCCCGACGACGGCCCGGCTACCGGCCGGACGGTGGCCGGACGTGGACCGAGACGGCGTAGCCGGCGCCGTCCCCGAACGGCCGCCGGTCCCAGGTCGACCACCGCTCCTCGAGCTCGAGGCCCACCTCCTCACAGGCGGCGTCGTAGCGCTCGAGGCTGAGCCCCCGACCGAGCTGGAAGCCGGCGACCAGCCGCCCGGCGTCGCCGACGTGCCTGGCGCACCCGGCGACCACGGCCTCCTCGGTCCCGGCCGGGGTGAACAGGAGCACGTTGCCGGCCATGACCACGAGGTCGAAGCGCCGTCCGAGATCGAGCTCGGCCAGGTCGGCCTCGAACCAGGCGAGGGTCGGGGCTCGCCGGCGCGCTTCGTCGAGCATCGAACGGTCGACGTCGACCCCGACGACGTCGACCCCGTGGGAGTCCAGCTCGATGGCGACCCGCCCCGACCCGCAGCCGGCGTCGAGCACCGAGCGCGGGCCGAACGACAGGACGAGTGCCGCCTCGCCGTGGACGTCGATCCCCTCCCGGGCCAACCGGTCGAAGCGAGCCTGGTACTCGGCGCCGTCGAATTCGCTCATCGCCGCAGTCTGGCGCCCGAGGGGCGATGCCGCGGCGGAGGTCGGCCGCGTCACAATCGGGGCAGTCGTTCGTTTCCAATGAAGACGACCGACGAGAGGAGACAGCGGTGAACGGTGTCGGCGACGCCTCCTTCGACAGCACGCGGTTCGACGCCCTGCTCCGCAACCTCTTGACCTTCGGACTGGTCGAGCGGGACCCCTCCGGGAGCCGCCCGGCCTGGCGCCTGAGCGACCAGGCCCAGGAGCGCCTCGATCGCCTCAGTGCGCCGCCGCCGGTCGCCGGCGAGCTGCTCTACTTCGGCCACCGCTGCTCGGCCTGCGGCGAGCACCGCCCGACCCGGTTGCGGGGAGGCGCCTACGTCTGCGAGCGTTGCAGCATGATGGCGGCGGAGGCGAGCACCCTCTAGATCGTGGTCTCGAGGAGCCACACACGGGCCTGGAACGACTGGGGGGTCGTCAACCCGCTCTACGCCATCCTCACCCACCCGAAGTTCCGCCATGGCGGCCCGGTCGCCGAGTTCCTCGACAGCGGCGAAGGGACGGTGGCGACGGTGCTGGCCGAGGTGTCCCGGCTCGGTCTCTGCCCGCAGCATCGGGCGGCCGTCGACTTCGGTTGCGGCGTTGGTCGGCTCACCATCCCGCTCGCCCGCCGCTTCGAGGAGGTCACCGGGGTCGACGTCGCACCGAGCATGCTCGACGAGGCGCGGCGCCTCCACGGCGACGTGGCGAACTGCCGGTTCGTGCGCAACACGGCGAGCGGGCTGCCGTGGGTCCCTGACGAGTCGATCGACCTCGTCCTGTGCCTGCTGGTGCTGCAGCACCTCGACTCGGCGGCGGCCATCGAGCACCACCTCGGCGAGTTCGTCCGGGTCCTGCGCCCTCGGGGCGCCGCTGTCGTGCAGTTGCCGACCCACGTCCCGGCGCACAAGCCCCCGCTCCCGCCGGCGACCACCCGGGCCGGTGCCCGGGCACGGGTGGCCATGGCGCTCCGACGTCTCGGCGTGCCGGCGCAGGTGCTCTACGACCGGCTCGACTGGGTCCCGCAGATGACGTTGCTGGCCCTGCCCGACGAGCGGGTGCGGGCGACCGTCGAGCGCGCCGGTGGGCGGATCTGCCACGCCACCGAGCCGGAGACCGACGCCGGGGGCACCGTCGATCGCACCTACTACATCACCCGCTGACGGCAACACCGGCTGGCGGCAACACCGGCTGGCGACATCACCGGCCGAGGACCGCCCGCCCGGCCGCCGGGTGCGTTCGCCCCGGGCCCCGGCCGCCGCTACGCCAGGTTGTCGCCGCCGAAGATCTCCGAGACCGAGGTGTCCTCGAAGACGGCGTCGATCGCGTCGGCGATGATCCGTGCCACCGACAGGACCTCGAGCTTGTCGAGCCCCCGGTCGGTCGGCACCGGGAGGGTGTCGGTCACCACCACCCTCGAGATCGGGGCCGCCTTCAGCCGGTCCATGGCCGGGTCGGAGAAGAGCCCGTGGGTGGCCATCGCCCAGATCTCGGCCGCGCCGGCGTCCTGGAGCAGCTCGGCGGCGGCGCAGATCGTCCCCGCCGTGTCGATCATGTCGTCGATCAGCACGCAGTGCCGTCCCTCGACCTCGCCGACGACGTGGCGGGCCTTGACCTCGTTGGCGCTGTGACGGGGGCGGGTCTTGTGGACGAGGGCCAGGTCGGCCCCCATGTGCTGGCTGTAGCGTTCCGCCACCTTGACCCGTCCGGCGTCGGGCGCCACCACGACGACGTCGCGGGTGACGTGCTCGCGGAGGTAGGACTCGAGGACCGGGGCCGCCGTGAGGTGGTCGAACGGGACGTCGAAGAAACCCTGGATCTGGCCGGAGTGCAGGTCGACGCTCACCACCCGGTCAGCCCCGGCGGCCGACAACAGGTCGGCCACCAGCTTGGCGGTGATCGGCTCGCGCCCGGTCGACTTGCGGTCCTGGCGCGAGTAGCCGTAATAGGGGCAGACGGCGGTGATCCGCTTGGCCGACGCCCGCTTGGCGGCGTCGATCATGATCAGCTGCTCCATCAGCGAGTCGTTCACCGGTCCGCAATGGGTCTGGATGATGAAGACGTCGCTGCCGCGGATCGAGATGTCGTAGCGGCAGTGGATCTCGCCGTTGGCGAACTCCCTGAGGTTCGCCTCGCCCAGCCGGACCCCGAGGTAGGCGGCGATCTGCTGGGCCAGCTCCGGGTGGAAGCGCCCGGAGACCAGCTCGAGCCGACGGCGCGGTATCAGCTCCACGACTCGACGCTACCGCGTCCGACGCCCCACCGCCCCCGGCCGCCGTCCGCCCTGCCGGACCAGGCGGTCAGTCCCCGGCGCCCCTCGACCCGAGCGGGGGGACGACCTCGCCGTCGGCGACGACCGACCCTTCCCCGAGGTAGGAGAACGGGCCGATCCTCGCCCCGGCGCCGACGACGGCGTTGAGGCACATCGAGTGGGAGATGACCGCGCCCTCGCCGACCTCGGTGTCCACCAGGGTCGAGTCCGGCCCGAGCTCGGCGCCGTCGCCGACCGTGCACTCGCCCCGGAGGATGACGCCGGGGAGCAGCGAGACGTCGGTGCCGAGCCGTACGTCGGCGTCGACATAGGTCCGCTCCGGGTCCCACATGGTGACGCCCCGCCGCATCCACCGCTCGTTGATCCGGTCGCGCAGCTCGGCCTCGGCCACCGCCAGCTGCGCCCGGTCGTTGACCCCGGCCGCTTCCATCGGGTCGTCCAGCGGCATCGCCGCCACCCGGTAGCCGGCGCCGCGCAGCACCGCCACGACGTCGGTCAGGTAGTACTCGCCCTGGGCGTTCGCCGGACTCACCCGGCGGAGCGACGGGGCGAGCACGGCGCGCCGGAAGCAGTAGATCGAGGTGTTCACCTCCCCGATGGCCCGCTCGTCGTCCTTTGCGTCGGCGTCCTCGACCACCCGGACGACCTCGCCGTCCTTCCCGCGCACCACCCGGCCGTAGCCGGCCGGGTGGTCGAGGACGGCGGTGAGGAGCGTCGCCGCCGCGTCGAGCTTGCGGTGGGTACGGACCAAGGCCGCCAACGTCGGCGGCCGCAGCAGCGGCGTGTCGCCCGGCAGCACCACCACATCCCCGTCCTCGTCGCCCTCGGGCAATCCGGTCAGGGCCACGGCGGTGGCGTCGCCGGTCCCCCGCTGCTCGGCCTGCTCGACGAACTCGATCTCGAGGGAGGCGGGGGCACGTTCGATCAGCGTCTTGGTGACCCACTCTGCCCGGTGGCCGACCACCACGACGACCCGTCGGACGTCGAGCTCGGCGAGGGCGTCGAGCACGTGGAGCACCATCGGGCGTCCGCACAGCAGGTGCAGCGGCTTCGGACGAGACGAGCGCATGCGGGTGCCCTCGCCGGCGGCCAGGACGACGGCGGACAGGGAGCGGTCGTTCATGCCCTCATTCTCCCCCCGGCACCCCGTCGAGTGGCGAACCGGCCGCCACCACCGGTGCCGTGGCACCGTCGCTAGTGTCATCTGGGTGGCCCGGATCGACTACGACGAGTTCGGACTCTTCCACGAGAACGCCGAGGAGTTCGGCCTGCCCTACGACCGGCCGCCCGACGTCCGGCGCGAGTCGGTGGAGGTCGCCCCGGGGCGGCATCTCAGCGCACTGGTCTGGGGCCGAGCGGACCCGGAGCTGGTGCTGCTCCACGGCGGCGCCCAGAACGCCCACACCTGGGACACCGTCGCCCTGGCGCTCGGCCGTCCGCTGGTGGCCATCGACCTGCCCGGCCACGGCCACTCCGACGCCGGCGCCTCGGGCGCCTTGTCGCTCGAGGCGAACGCCCTCGACGTGGCGGCGGCGATGCGGGCGCTGGCCCCGCGCCCGGTCCCGCTGGTCGGCATGTCGCTCGGGGGGCTGACCGCCCTGGCGCTCACCTCGGCGGCCCCCGAGCTGGTGTCCAGTCTGGTCCTCGTCGACGTGACGCCCGGGGTGACCGCCGGCAAGGGCGCCGCCATCGCCGCCTTCGTCGACGGGCCCTCCAGCTTCGCCAGCTTCGACGAGATCCTGGCCCGCACGGTCGAGCACAACCCGACGCGCTCGGTGTCCTCGCTCCGGCGCGGCATCCTCCACAACGCCGTCCAGCGTGAGGACGGGAGCTGGGTCTGGCGGTACGCCAGGTTCGAGCACCACCGCGGCGACCGGCCGGAGTTCTCTGGCCAGTGGGCGTCGGTCTCGGCGCTCAGAGTCCCGGTGATGCTCGTGCGCGGGATGGCGGCCGGCTCGGTGGTGGACGACGACGACGAGGCCGAGCTCCTGCGGCGCGCCCCGGGGGCCAGGGTCGAGCACGTCGAGGGCGCCGGCCACAGCGTCCAGGGCGACCAGCCTGTCGCCCTCGCTCGGCTGCTCGCCGACTTCCTCGGTCTCGACGACTCCTGATCCACCGGCCGCGCCTAACCTTGGCGCGTGGGCAGCAGGTGGTTCTCACGCCGGGCCGTCGCCCTCCACCTCACCCTGGCCGTCGTCGTGCCGGCTTTCGCCCTGCTCTTCCTCTGGCAGGTCCGCCGGGCCACCGGCGGCAACAGCCTCAGCTGGGCCTACGTCTTCGAGTGGCCCTTCTTCACCGGCTACGCGGTCTACCTGTGGTGGAAGCTGCTCCACGAGACCCCCGACGCCCGGCGCCTCGACGAGTCGGGTCCAGCCGCGGCGGACGGTCACGACCACCCGGCGGCCGCCGACGACCGGTCCGACCCTCTGGCCGACCGCCTGGCCGTCGTTGCGACCCCCGACGACGCCGCTGACGACGCCGACGACGCCGACGACGACGAGCTGGCCGCCTACAACCGCTACCTCGCCGAGCTCAACGCCAGCGGTCGCAGCAAGCGGTGGTGACGCCCCCGGGTCCCGGCCGGCTCGGAGGGTAGGGGGCCCGGCCGGGACCCAGGTGCGAGATCTCGCTCAGGCGACCGGCGACCCCGGCGGGACCCGCCCGGCGGGGTACTGCGGGTCGGCGTACGCGGTGCCGCCGCCGGAGACAACCCGCCGGCGCGAGAAGAAGATCGGCGAGGCGGCGTCGGGGTAGGCGCCGCCGCCGAGCAGCAGGACGCCGGCGACCAGCTGGATCAAAGCCGACATGCAGGTGAAGTGCAGGCCGATCACCGTGCTGTGGGTGAACGGGACGGCGTCGAAGTGGATGCCCCCGCGGGCGAGGGCCACGCCGCCGATGACGACCAGCACGACGCCGGCGGCCACGGCGACCAGCTGGGCTGGGCTCCACGGTGGGCGCTCGGTGACTCGGTAGTTCGACTCGCCGTCGGTGACGACGGACCGTTCGGTGACTGGCATTGGATACCTCCCGTTGCCGCGGCGTCTCGGCGCCGCTGGGCCCGATCGGTACCCGCCGCCGGCGGGTGCCAAACCCACCTTGCGGCGGGGACGAGCCCCTGAGCAGGGCACTTCTTCGCTCGGCGGCGGCGGCAGCGGGCAGGCAGAAGCCGGGCGGTGCGGCCGCCGCACAGGTGCTCGGGCTCGGTGCGCTCCCCATGGCCACCGTCGTCGTGCCGGTGCTCGCTCCCCTGGCCCTCGCTGCTGGCCGGTGGAAGGCTGTAGCCGTGTTCGAGCGCTTCACCGACCGGGCGCGGCGTGTGCTGGTGCTGGCGCAGGAAGAGGCACGCCTGCTCAACCACAGCTTCATCGGGACTGAGCACATCCTGCTCGGCCTCGTCCACGAGGAGGAGGGCGTGGCCGCCGAGGCGTTGCGGTCCCTCGGCGTCACCCTGGTGGCCGTCCGACGGAGGGTCGAGGAGACGATCGGGATGGCCGGGACGGCGCCGAGCGGCTCACCGCCGTTCACCCCGCGGGCCAAGAAGGTTCTCGAGCTGTCGCTGCGCGAGGCCCTCCAGCTCGGCCACAGCTACATCGGCACCGAGCACATGCTCCTCGGCCTCGTGCGCGAGGGCGAGGGCGTGGCCGCCCGGGTGCTCGTCAGCCTCGGCGTCGACTTGAACCGCGTGCGCCAGCAGGTGATCGCGCTGATGTCGAGGCCCGGCGGCACCGAGGGCTCGCCCGGGCACGGTCGTCCCCCGATCGTCGGCCCGTCGCTGTTCATGGCGCCGCCGTCGCCGCTCCGGTGCGCGATGTGCGAGCGGGACCTCTGGGAGGTGGCCCACTTCGTGACCGGTGGCGACGCCCGGGTCTGCGGCGACTGCATCGAGGCGGCGGCCGGGTTGCTCGAGCAGGCGACCCCCGAGCACCGCGAGCTGGTGTTGCCGCCGCGGGTGTTCGGCCAACCCCCCGACGAGGCGGCGGTGCCGGCGATCCTCGACGCCGTCCGGTTGGCCTTCAGCGCCGCCGCCGACGCTGCGACCCGCGCCGGCGTGGTCGAGGACTACGACACGCTCGAGCGGCTCTTCGCCGACCCCGGCCGCCTCGGGGTCGGCGACGATGCCACCAGGGTGCGCCGGCTCCGCTTCCTCACCGATGATCTGGCAGAGGTCTCGGTCGAGCTCACCGTGTCCGGAGGCTCGAGGGTCTCCTTCGAGGGCCGGGTCCGCCGACGCGACGACCGCTGGCTCCTCACCGCCGACACGGTCAACGACGTGCTCGGCGCCCGCTGAGCGACGGCGACGACCGCCACCGGTGGCGCCGGCGACCGGTGGGTCGCTAGCCGGAGGCGGCTGACCGGCGCCCGGCCCCGACGGCCTCGGTGACGGCCGCCGGCTCGCAGCCGACGAGCCGCAGGCACATCGTCACGAACCGCCTCTCGAGCTCCTCGATCGGCAGCCTTCCGTCGGGCCGCAGCCACTCGCCGCAATGCACGCAGAGGTCGAGGACCGACGCGGCGGCGACGAGGGTCGACGGGCGGTCGCCGCCGCCGGCGACGTGGAACATGCCGCGGGCGTTCCCCTCGTCGAGGATTCCAACCACCCGGTCGCGGAGGCGCCGCCGGATGGCCACGATGTCGCCGAGCCGCTCCCCGGTCAGGTGCGGGTAGTCGCGGTTGGCCACCCGGGCGCCCTTGCGGCGCCGGATGTGGGTCCGCACGTAGACGGTGACGACCGCCGCCAGCTCGGCCGCCGGGTCTCCGGCGACCGCCGCCTGCGCCGCCGCCACCTCGTCCTCGAGGCGCCGGTGACCGGAGCGAACCAGCTCGTAGAGCAGCTCCTCCTTGGAGGTGAAGTGGTTGTAGAGCGCCCCCGGCGTGAGGCCGCAGGCGGCGGTGATCTGGCGGACGGTGGTCGCCACCGCCCCCTGCTCGTAGAAGAGGTCGCTGGCCGCCTGCAGCAGGCGGCGGGCCGCTGGCGACAGGCGCCCGTCGTCCTCGACCGGCGGCGCCTCGATCGACTCCGTCGCCAGGGTGCTCATGCCGCCCTCCGCCGTCCAGAGCTCCGGCTCGCCGTGAACGACCAACCCGGGGCTCGCCCCGATCTTGACCGACGCCACGGGCCGTTGTATATAAACGCTTGTTCACCTGCGCGGGCAAGTCCGCTCGTTCGGACGGGGCCGGACGCCGGCGGGTGAGGAGGGGTACGAGGGCGCCTCGTCGGCGAGACGTCGGACGATTGGGGGAGGGCGCGGAGATGGCGCAGACGACGGTGGCTCGGTCGGACGGCGGGGGCGGCGGGGAGCCCCAGCACGGGCTCGTTGGTCGGACGCTGTGGTACCGGGCGACCGACCGGTACCCCGAGACCGGGCCTCGGCTCTTCTACCTGGGCATCGTCGTCGTCGCCACGATCATCCTCTACTACCAGCTGTACGTCGCCGGGGCGGTGGCCCCCCAGATCCTCGCCCACTACGGGATGAGCTTCCGCTTCTACGTCTACATCACCGTCGTCGGCAACGCCGTCGGCGCCTTCACCTCTCTGCTGGCGGGACTGGGCGACCGGTGGGGGCGGGCCAACATGACCGTCTACGGTCTCCTGATCACCGGGCTGCTGGTGCTCTTCGGGATCCCCAACGCCCCCAACGAGTGGGCGTTCGCCGTGATCGTGGTCGCCGTCGGCTTCGTCGAGGGCATCATCTTGGTGGCCACCCCGGCGCTGGTGCGGGACTTCTCCCCCCAGCTGGGCCGGGCGTCGGCCATGGGCTTCTGGACGCTCGGACCGGTGGTCGGCAGCCTGGTCGTCTCCGAGGTGGCCAGCCACACCCTGAGCCACCTCCATGCGTGGCAGGACCAGTTCGTCATCTGCGGCATCGTCGGCCTGGTCGTGTTCGCCTTCGCCTTGTTCGGCCTCCGCGAGCTGTCGCCGGGGCTCCGAGACCAGCTGATGGTCTCCATGCGTGATCGGGCGTTGATCGAGGCCCGGGCCAAGGGCATCGACATCGAGGCCAGCCTCCGGCGCCCATGGCGCCAGATGCTCCACCTCGACATCGTGCTCTCGGCCTTCGCCATCGCGGTGTTTCTCCTGATCTACTACACGATGGTCGGCTTCAACGTGATCTACTTCGAATCGATCTTCGGCTTCTCGGCGTCGCAGGCGAATGCCCTCGGGAACTGGATCTGGGCGTTCGACGCCGGCGGGCTGATCGTGATCGGCTTCCTCTCCGACCGCGCGCGGGTGCGCAAGCCGTTCATGGTCGTCGGCAGCCTGGGCGCAGCGGCGATGACGATCTACTACCTCCTTCAGGCGACCCACCCGCACACCGGCTACTACACGTTCGTCTGGATCGTCTCGCTGCTGGCCGTCTTCCTGGCCATCGGCTTCGCTCCGTGGATGGCCAGCTACACAGAGACCGTCGAGCGCCGGAACCCGGCCCTCACGGCCACCGGGCTGGCGGTGTGGGGCTGGGTCCTCCGAGCGGTCGTCGCCATCTCGATCTTCATCCTGCCGTTCGTGGTGAACTCGATGACGCCCATCGTGGACAACGGCGCCAAGCTCACGGCGCTCGAGAAGCACTACGCCGCCGAGATCGCCACCGCGGGCGCCGTCGACCCGGCGACCTTGCACACGCTGACCGTCAACCCGAGCAACACCACCGCCGGACTGAAAGCGGCGACGGAGGTCTCGGCCAAGTTCCACGTCCCGCTCCCCAACGCGATCAGTCGGCTCGAGACGCTGGCGGCGGCGGCCAAGCAGCCGGACTTCAAGTTCCTCCAGTCCGAGGGGCCGAAGGTGGAGCACGCCCTGGCGGTGTCGCCGGGCCAGTGGCAGAACTGGTACTGGGTCTGCGTCGCAGGGGAGCTGGCGTTCCTGCCGCTGGTGCTCGTGATGGCCGGACGCTGGCGTCCGTCGCAGGCCAAGGCGGACGCCGAGGCCCACGAGCAGATGGTCAACGAGGAGCTGGCAAAGCTGGCGGCGGCGGGTCCGGGGTCCTGACGCACCCCGCTCGTTCCGGGGGGAGGGCTCGAACCTCCAACATCCGGCTCCAAAGGCCGACGTTCTGCCGATTGAACTACCCCGGACGGCTGCTCCACTCGTAGCACAACGCCCGCCGGCGGCGGTCGTGGGTCGCCGCCACCGGGTGCCGGGGCGACGCGCTGGAGCACCTAAGAAGTTCGAAAGAGGCGCCCACCTGGGGCTTTCCGCTCGGTATGCTCCGCGCCAGCGCCCCGGTCGGGGCGGCCGCCGACGGCGTCGCCGGCAGGCGTCGCCGGCAGGCGTCGAACCCGCCCGAAGGAGGTTGGTGCGCGTGAGGATCCTGGTCGTCGACGACGACGCGGCCGTCGCCAGCTCGCTCGACCGTGCGCTCCGGCTCGAGGGCTACCAGGTCGAGGTGGCCGCCGACGGCACCAGCGCCCTCCGGAACCTCGCCGTCTCGCCGCCCGACGCCGTCATCCTCGACCTCGGCCTGCCCGATCTCGACGGTGTCGAGGTGTGCCGGCGGCTGCGGTCGGCCGGCGACGACACCCCGGTGCTGATGCTCACCGCCCGCGACGCCGTCCACGACCGGGTGGCCGGTCTCGACGCCGGGGCCGACGACTACCTGGTCAAGCCGTTCGCCCTCGTCGAGTTGCTGGCCAGGCTCCGAGCCCTGCTGCGGCGCAGGGCCGGCACCGAGGGCGAGGTGCTCCGTTTCGGCGACCTCTCGCTCGACCTCGCCACCCGCGAGGCCCGTCGCGGCGAACGGGGGTTCTCGCTCACCAGGATCGAGTTCGACCTGCTCGAGCTGTTCCTCCGGCACCCGCGGCAGGTGCTGACCCGGGAGGTCATCCTCGACCGGGTCTGGGGCTACAACTTCGACTCCGGCACCAATTCGCTGGCGGTCTACGTCGGCTACCTCCGCCGCAAGACCGAGGAGGGAGGCGAGCCGCGCTGCATCCACACGGTGCGCGGCGTCGGCTACGTCCTCCGGGAGTCGTGACCTTCCGCAACCGGGTGGTCGCCTCGGCAACGGCGGCGGTCGTCGTCGTCGTGATCGCCGTGGCCGCCGCCGCCTACGTGGCGTCGCGCAACGCCCTGCTCAGCTCGGTCGATAGCTCGCTCGCCTCCACCGCCGACCTGTCGCTCAGCCACCGCGGGGTGCTGGCCGGCGGCGTCGCCGACATCCGCCCACAGGTGGTCGACTCGAATGGCCACGAGGTGGTCGCGAACGGTCTGCCGGTCGGCTCGACGGTGTCGGCGGTCGCCAGGGGCCAGCGGTCGCAGGCGTTCGTCACCGTCACCGTCGCCGGGCAGCAGTACCGCGAGATCGTCGTCCACCTGCCGCCGGGCACCGCCGTCGACACCCAGCTCGCCCCGTTCTTCCTGACGAACGGGGGCGCCCTCCAGCTCGCCACCCCGATCACCGGGCTCGACCGCGAGCTTGCCCACCTCGGGCTGGAGCTGTTCCTCTTCGGCCTCGGCGGCGTCGCCCTCGCCCTGCTCCTCGCCCTCGTGATCAGCAGGGCGGCCATGGCGCCGCTCAACGACCTGATCTCGTCGGTCGACGAGGTGGCCGCCACCACCGACGTCTCGAGGCGCCTCGACCCCGGCGCCGAGGACGAGCTCGGCACCCTCCGTCGGGCCTTCAACCGCCTGCTGGCAGCGGTCGAGCAGTCCCGTGAGTCGCAACGCCAGCTCGTCCTCGACGCCGGCCACGAGCTCCGAACGCCGCTGACGAGCTTGCGTACCAACCTCGAGGTGATCCGGCGGGTCGCCGAGCTCACCCCCGAGGACCGTGAGGTGTTGGTGAACGACGTGCTCGCCCAGCTCGAGGAGCTGACGACGCTGGTGGGCGACCTTTCGGAGCTGGCGCGCGGCGAGCAGGCCCCGACCGAGGCGGCGCCGTTCCGCCTCGACCGCGTCGTGGAGGACACGGTGGCCCTGGCCGCCACCCACGGCCGCTCCCGCGGCGTCCACCTCGAGCTGGCCTGCCAGCCATCGTGGGTCGTCGGACGCCGCGACCGCGTCGCCCGGGCGGTCGGCAACCTGCTCGACAACGCCGTCAAGTGGAGCCCCGACGGCGGGGTGGTCGAGGTCGGGTGCGTCGGCGGCGAGCTGGCGGTGCGCGACCACGGCCCGGGGATCGACCCGGCCGACCTGCCCCACATCTTCGACCGGTTCTACCGCTCCCCGGCGGCACGAGGCCGGCCGGGCTCCGGCCTCGGCCTGGCCATCGTCGCCCAGGTCGCCGAGTCAGAGGGCGGCTCGGCGTGGGCCGGCAACGCCGAAGGCGGCGGTGCCCTGTTCCGGCTCAGGTTCCCCCAGGCCGCCCCGCCACCAGGGATCGGCGGACAGGAGCCGGCCGACGACTGACCCGACCCGACCGCCGGGTGGGCCGGAGCTCATCGATCGAGTCCCTCACCATGACGCCGTCGGGATCCCCCCCGGTGCTTGAGTGGGAGCACCCCGATGACGACCCACCACCACGCACCTCGCCGTCCCGGTGGAACCCGAGCCGGCCGTCGGCCCGGCGCCGGCGGGTCGTCGCGGGGGGCCCGCCCCCCACGGCACCGCCCGGCACCCCCCTCGTACCGGGTGACGATCAGGCGGCGCCGCCTCGCGGTGCTCGGCGGCGCCCTGCTGGTGCTGCTGGTCGCCGTCGCCCTCCTCCACGGCAGCTCGGCGCCCTCCCCACGGACCGGCCACGGTGCGGCCGCCAGGGCGGTCGACCCGGCGAAGTTCGCCGCCGGCGCCTGCGTCGAGTACCCACCGCTGCGGGGCGACCGTCACACCACGGTGTTCCTCGACGCCGGCCACGGCGGCCGCGACCCCGGTGCGATCGGGACGACCGAGTCTGGCGCCACCATCGAGGAGGCCCACGAGACGCTCCCGGTCGAGCTCGATGCCGCCCACCTGCTCCGTCAGGCCGGGTTCACCGTCGTCGTCTCGCGCACCGCCCAGACCACCGTCCTGCGCCTCCGCCAGGACGACGTGGCCGGATCGGAGCTCTCGCTGCTCGGTGCCCACGACGACGTCGCCGCCCGGGACGAGTGTGCCAACCTGGCCCGCGCCTCCCTGCTCGTCGGGATCTACTTCGACTCCGGCGCTTCCCCCGCCAACGCAGGGTCGGTGACCACCTACGACACCGCCCGGCCGTTCGCCGCCCGCAACGAGCGGTTCGCCACCCTCCTCCAGCACGACGTCCTCACCGCCATGAACGCCCGCGGGTGGGGAATCCCCGACGACGGGACGCTGCCCGACAACACCTTCGGCTCGGTCGTCCAGTCGTCGCCGCCGAGCGCGTTGGCGACCGCCGCCCAGAACTACGACCACTTGATGCTGCTCGGTCCGGCGATGGCCGGCTACTTCACGACGCCGAGCTCGATGCCCGGCGCGGTGATCGAGCCGCTCTTCATCACCGACCCGTTCGAGGGCTCGCTGGCCGACAGCGCACAGGGGCAGCAGACGATCGCCGGCGGTATCGCCGAGGCGGTCGAGCAGTACTTCGCGCCGCCCGCCGGCAGGGAGCCGGCCGGCCGGCGCGCCACCACCTCGTCCACCTCGCACCCACGGCCCTGAGGTGGCCAGGGCGCTTCTTCGACGGTTCTTAGGTTCCGTTGGATCCGCCCTTAGCCAAGCGGGCGATGATGGTTCTCGACGAACCGAGACCCCACGGGGAACCGAGACCGCTCGCCACCACGACGTCCCCCTCCGCAGACGTCCCCCCCACCCACCAGCGGTGGCGAGCGGTCTGGGTTTCTCGGGTCGCCGGCATCCCCCCCTCCGCCGGCCGGTGGCTCGTCGCCGGGAGCGGGACCGTCGGGTCCCGCTCCCGGCTTCATCCTGCAGACCCGGGTCTCAGCCGGTCCCGCCGATGAGCTCGATCCGGTTGCCGAACGGGTCGTCGACGAAGCACCGCTCGAGACCGGGGAGCTCGGTGTCCGGCCGGACCTCGATCCCCGCCTCGACCAGCGTCGCCATCAGGGCGTCGAGATCGTCGACCACGAGCGCCGGGTGGGCCTTGCGGGCCGGCCGGAAGTCGCCCTCGACCCCGAGGTGCAGCACCACCGGCCCGTTGGAGAACCAGCAGCCGCCCCGCGAGGCGAGCGGCTCCGGTTTGGGCTGGCGCTCGAGCCCGAGCAGCCCGGTGTAGAAGCGCTCGGCCTCGTCCTCGGCGCCCTCGGGCATCGCCAGCTGGACGTGGTCGACCCGCAGCAGACGGAACGGCATGCGACCCTCCTTCGGACGGCCGACCAGGGTACCTGGCGGTCGGGGCCGCCGGGCCACTAGCCTGCCGCTGGACATGGGATCTCTCATCAAGAAGCGCCGCAAGCGGATGCGCAAGAAGAAGCACAAGAAGATGCTCAAGGCCACCCGCTGGCAGCGGCGGGCCGGCAAGTAGCACCCGGGGGACCCGCCGAGGCGGGTCCCCGCCGCGTCGGCCCCGCCGCAGGCCCCGCCCCGTCGACCCGCCCCGTCGACCCGATCGGCGGCGAGGTCCTGCCGCTTCTCTCAGGAGGCGACCGGCGAATCGGCCTGCTCGCCCGACCACCCGGCCGGCACCGTCCGCACGGCGAGAACCCGGGCATGCTGGCCACCGACCACCAACGACGTCCGGCCGTCGAGCCCGACGTCGGACGGCGTGCCCTCGACGTAGAACGTCGAGCCGCTGCCGGCCAGCAGCGGCTCGCGCCCGGTGACCTCGCCGAAGAGCTCCCGCCACCGGGCGAGGCGCGGCTCGACCAGCTCGGCCGGCACCGCCAGGTGGTTCGGCCCGTCCCCGATCGTCTCGGGGCGGCGCTCGACCACGTGGTCGAAGGCCCGGTAGACCGCCGCCGTGTCGACCGAGAACGGCGGGAGCAGGAGGACGAACGTCCGCTGCTCGTACGGCAGCGGAGAGACCTGCTCGCCGACCCCGCTCACCTCGGCCCTCCCGCCGACCTGGCAGAACGGAACATCGGACCCGAGGGCGGCCGCCACGTGCCCGTCGGTGCACCCGGCCCAGCGCAGGATCGCACCGGCGTCGGCCGACCCGCCACCCAACCCACCACCGACCGGGATGCGCTTGACGAGGCGGATCCCGGCCTGTCGCCCGGTGGCGGCCAGCGCCCGGCGGACCAGGTTGTCGGGCCCAGCCGAGAGCCCGAAGGCCCGAGAGCCCGGCGAGGCGACGACCTCGAGGGCGTCGCCGGAGGGGTCGACCAGGAGCTCGTCGGCCAAGTCGACCGACACCATCTCCGCCTCGAGCTCGTGGAGGCCGTCGGCTCGCCGACCGACCACCCGCAGTGCGAGGGTGAGCTTGGCCGGTGCCCGCAGATGGGCTACTCCGTCCCCGTCGACCGTGGCTCCGTCGGGCTCCACCCTGCCAAGTTCCCCCATTGCTCGATCGTCACGTCCTGCGCCCGCGCCCGGGGGTCCACGCCGGCGGCGTCGAAGGCGGCCGGCACCACGACTCCGGAGAGCGAGCGCCGCAGCATCTTCCGCCGCTGGGCGAACCCCGCCCGGACGACCTGCTGGAACCGATCGTAGGTGACCGACGACGGGTCGACCGCCACCCTCGGGCGCCGAACGAGGCGGACGAGGGCCGAGTCGACCTTGGGGCGCGGCCAGAACACCGTCGGCGGCACTGACCCGGCGAGGTTCGCCTCGGCGAAATAGGAGATCCGGACCGACACCGCCCCGTTCGCCGGGTCGCCGGGGCCGGCCACCATCCGCTCGCCGACCTCCTGCTGGACCATCACCAGCATCGACCGGACCGACGGGGCCCGCTCGAGGACGTCGAGCACCATTGGGGTCGCGATGTTGTACGGGAGGTTGGCGACCAGCGCCCAGCCTCCGTCGCCCGGCTCGGGGAGCAGCATGCCCCAGTCGAGGCGCAGGGCGTCGGCCTCGACCACCCGGACCCGTTCACCGGCCCCGGCGAGAACCTCCCCCAGCACCGGCACGAGGTGGCGGTCCCGCTCGACCGCCACCACCTCTGCGCCGGCCTCGAGGAGCGCCAGGGTCAGCGAGCCGAGCCCGGCCCCGATCTCGACCACCCGGTCGCCGGGGCCGACGCCGGCCAGGCGGACCACCCGTCGGACGGTGTTCGGGTCGACGACGAAGTTCTGCCCGAGCGCCCGGCTGGGCCGGAGCCCGTGGGCGGCCAGCAGGCGTTGCACCTCCGGCCGGCTGAGCGTCATCCCCGCCCACCCCCGGGCTCACCACGAGATCGTGACGGCCACCACGCCCTGGGAGGGATCGGCGATCTCGGCGAACCCGTCATAGGACAGGTCGACGATCCGACCGGGGTTGGCCCCCTCCCGGTCGTCGACCACGCACGACGTCGAGGCGCCGGTGGCTTCGTTCACCACCTCGAGCACCGTGCCGAAGGGAAGCCACGGACTGGCGCAACGGCCGGGGGGGGCGGCCCCGTACCAGGTGGCGACGCCGGTCGCCGACTGGCCCGCCGGGGCCGGCAGCGGGGCGGTCGTCGTGGTGGTCGGCGGCGGCGGCGGCGTGGTGGTCGGCGGCGGCGTGGTGGTCGGCGACCTCCTGCCGAACCGGACCAGCCGCCAGGGGGCGGCGGGGATGCCCGACGGTCGGGCCGTTTCGGGACCGACGCCCCGGGTCTGCTGGGACGCCGGGGTGGACGAGGCCTGACCCTGCCCGGTCGCCAGCAGCAACGGCGCAGTCATCAGCACGCCGGTGAACAGCATCGCCAGCGCGGCGCGCCGGCCGGCGGTGTTCGTGGTCCTCAGGGCTCCACCCTTCTCCGGGGACACGACGCCGCTGCCCACCCGACTCTGGGCCTCGGGTTGGCGACACGCTAGGAACGACCCGAAAGGCCCGCAAGTGAGGTTGCCGATCGGTTGGCGGCAGAGCGGTGGCGGCGCTCACACCCCGAAGGCCGCCCGGGCGGCGGCGGTCGAGGTGGCGGCCACCTCGTCCAGCGGCCTGCCGGTGGCCGAGGCCACCGCGGCCCCGACGAGTGGGAGCAGGGCGGGCTCGTTGGTCCGACCGCGGTGAGGGACCGGGGCGAGGAACGGGCTGTCGGTCTCCACCAGGAGCCGCTCCGGCGGGCACGCCGCCGCCGCCGCAGCGACGTCGCCGGCGTTCTTGAACGTCACGATCCCGCTGAACGAGACGAACATCCCGAGCTCGACGCAGCGGGTCGCCTCGTCGACGCCGCCGGTGAAGCAGTGCAGCACCGCCCGCTCCGGCACCCCCTCGGTGGCCAGCACCGCGAAGAGGTCGTCCCAGGCGTCGCGGGCGTGGACGACCAGCGTCAGGCCGTAGCGGTGGGCGAGACCGATCTGGACGGCGAACGCCCGGCGCTGCTCGGCACGGGGCGAGTGCTCGTAGTGGTAGTCGAGTCCGCACTCCCCGACACCCACCAGCACACCGTCGCCCCCCTCGACGGCCGCGGCGAGCAGCGCCTCGACCTCGGAAGTTCCCGACGACGCCTCGTGGGGATGGAGGCCGACGGTTGCCCACACCTCCGGCACCGCCGCCCCGAACCGGCCGCGGCGGACGTCGGCGACCAGGGCGAGCGCCTCGGCCGAGGTGGCGGCGTCGGTGCCGACGCACACGGTCCGCCGCACGCCGGCCTCGACGCACCGGGCGAGCACACCGGCGAGCTTGCCGGTGCGAGCGGCGTCGTTCGACGGCGCCACCCCCGACGGCGCGTCGGTCGCCGAAGGTGGCGACAGGTACTCGTCCTGGAGGTGGCTGTGCGAGTCGAACCACTCGGGTCCGGCCGCCGGGGTGGCCGGCCCCGTCATCGAGTCCACGTCCCCCACGGCTCGGTCACCGGCTCAGGGACGGCGGCGGGGAAAGAGCGGACTCCCCTTCTCGACCGGCAGACCGCCCGGATAGCCACCCCAGGCGGCGTCGTCGGGCAGGCGCCGCTCCCCCGGCGAACCGGACAGCCCGAGTCGCCGCCAGATCTCGGTGGCGCTCGACGGCACCGCCGGCCACGTCAGCAGGGCGACGATCCGCAGCGCCTCGAGGGCGTCGCCGAGCACGCGGTCGACCTCCGGCCCCGGCTCGGCCTTCCACGGCTCGGCCGCCTCGAGCTCGGCGTTGGCGGCGCCGATCAGCCGCCACGTCGCCTCGAGCGCCTCGTGCGGGGCGAACCGGTCCCAGTGGGCGGTCGCCGACTCGAGCGCCGCCGCCGCCGCCTCGGCCAGCCGGCTGCCGTCGGCCGGGCCCGGCGCCGGCCCGATCCCGCCGCACTTGGACCCGACGACCGTCGCCACCCGCTGGGCGAGGTTGCCGAGGTTGTTGGCGAGATCGGCGTTGTAGCGGGCGACGATGCCCTCGTAGGAGAAGTCGCCGTCGCTCCCGAGCGGGACGTCGCGCAGCAGGTGGTAGCGGACGGCGTCGACGCCGAAGTCCTCGACCAGCGCCGCCGGGGCGATCTCGGTCAGCCGCACCGGTCGCTCGCCGTCCTCTTGGCGGCGCCCGAGCAGGGTCTTCGACAGCTTCTCGCCGCCGACGAGGAGGAAGCCGTGGACGAAGACCGACGGCGCCGGCTCGATGCCGGCAGCCATGCACATCGCCGGCCACCACACGCAGTGGAACTTCAAGATGTCCTTGCCGATCAGGTGGTGGGCCGACGGCCACCACCTGGCCACCGAGCGGTCGTCCTCGCCATAGCCGATCGCCGTGAGGTAGTTGATCAGAGCGTCGTACCAGACGTAGAAGACGTGGGCGTCGTCCCAGGGGACCGGCACCCCCCAGCGGAACGACGTCCGGGTGATCGAGATGTCGCGCAGCCCGCCGCGGATGAAGCCGAGGGCCTCGTTGCGCCTGGTCACCGGCCGCACCGACGTCGGGTGGGTCTCGTACCAGTCGAGCAGGCGCTGCTCGAAGGCGCTGAGCCGGAAGAAGTAGTTCTGCTCCTCCATCTCGACCACCGGCCGCAGGTGGATCGGGCACCTGCCGTCGACCAGCTGCTCCTCGGTGTAGTAGTCCTCGCAGGCGACGCAGTAGAGGCCCGAGTAGGTGCCGGGGTAGATGTAGCCGGCGTCGTAGATCGCCTGGAGGAACCGCTGGACGGCCTTGTGGTGGCGCGGCTCGGTGGTCCGGATGAAGTCGTCGTTGCTGATGTCGAGCAGCGCCCACGCCTCCTCGAACGCCTTGACCGTCTCGTCGGTCCACTCCTGCGGCGACATCTCGTGGGCGGCGGCCGCCTCGGCGATCTTGGCGCCGTGCTCGTCGGTGCCGGTCAGGAAGAACACCTCGTCGCCGGCCAGCCGGTGCCACCGGGCGAGCGCGTCGGCATTGACGGTGGTGTAGGCGGTGCCGATGTGCGGGGCGTCGTTGACGTAGTAGATCGGCGTGGTCAGGTAGAAACGCGACACCGTCGGTAGCGTACCGGCGGTCCGGTCAGCCGCCGGCCCCGGCCTGGCGGGCGGCGAGGGCCGCCCGGTAGGCACGGCGGTGCGCCACGCCGAGGTCGGCCGCCACCGCCCCGGCAGCGTCGCGCACCGACGCACCGTCGGCCAGCTTCGAGGCGACGGCCGCCGCCACCTGCTCGTCCGAGGCCCCGAGCGGCGGCCGGGCACCGCCGAGCACGACGACCACCTCGCCGCGGACCTCTCGGGCGGCGAACGCCGCCGCGGCGGCCTCCAGCCCGCCGCGCCAGACCTCCTCGTGCCGCTTGGTCAGCTCGCGCGCCACTGCAACCGGCCGGTCGCCGACCGCCCGGGCCAGCTCGCCGAGGGTCTCGGCGAGGCGTCCCGGCGATTCGAGCAGCACCGTCGTCCTCTCCTCGGCCGCCAGCGACTCGAGCCGGGCCCGCCGCTCGGCGCCCCGCCGAGGGAGGAAGCCCTCGACGCAGAACCGCTCGGTCGGCAAGCCGCTCACCACCAGGGCGGCCAGCACGGCCGAGGGACCGGGCGCCACCGTGACCACCTGCCCTTCGGCCACGGCGGCAGCCACCAGGCGGGCACCGGGGTCGGACACCGCCGGGGTCCCGGCGTCGCTCACCAGTGCCACCGTCTTGCCCTCCGACAGCCAACCGAGCACCTGGCCGGTGCGCGCCGCCTCGTTGTGCCCGTGCACCGACACCAGTCGGCTGCCGGCGGCGATCCCGAGGGCGCTGCAGAGGACCCGGGTCCGCCGGGTGTCCTCGCAGCAGATGACGTCGGCGGCCGCCAGGACCTCGGCCGCCCGGGCGGTCACGTCGCCGAGGTTGCCGATCGGGGTCGCCACCAGGACCAGCCGTCCGGCACCTCCGGCCGTCACCGCCCCTCTCGCAGCTCGAGCACGTCGCCGGGCGCCAGCGACCAGCGCTCGAACGAGCCGGCCGGCGCCTCGAGGACGTGGCGGCAACCCGGCTTGGGGAGGGCGATCCGCCAGGCCGGCAGCCGGCGGAGGGCAAGCACCTTCATGCCGGCGTCGAGGAAGCCGACGTCGAGCGGGAACCGCATCCCGAGGGTGTGGACCGACCGGGTGCGCCGGAGCAGGAGCGCACCCTCGAGCCTCGGCCGACCGAGCAGCCCGAGCGACCGCTCGACCACGCTCTCGGCGATCTCGACGGTCGCCAGCACGTCGCCGTCACGGAGCAGCCAGGCGGTCCGCATCACCCACCGCCGTCATCGGCACCGGGGCTCGACTGCCGATCCTCCGTCCACGTCGAGGCACGATAGTCCCGGCTCCCGAGCATGCCGGCTGGTCGGGTAGGCTTCGCTCCCTATGTCGAAGCGGACGGTGAAGCGCAAGCTGCGCACCAAGAAGAAGGCCAACCACGGCAAGAAGCCGAACTGCGGCCGGGGCTGACGGGCCGACGCCCTCGGCCGGCCGGTCCCCGCTCCCACCGCCCGCCGGGCCCGACGGCCCCTGCGGACCCCGGTGAACGGTTCACCCAGATGGCGAGGCGCCACCGAGAAGCCCCTTCCAGGTGGCACCGTGGCGCTCGAGCACCCCGGCGAGCATCGTCGGCAGGTCGCTGATGATCCCGTCGACCCCGAGCGCCAGCAGGCGTTCGACCGCCTCAGGCTCGTTGACCGTCCAGACGTGCACCGCCATCCCGGCCCGGTGGGCTGCCTCGACGAATCGATCGTCGACCACGAGCAGTTCGCCCCGGCGCTCGGGCACCTGGAAGGCGACCGCCGGGAGCGGCGGCGGTTCGGCGCCGTCCCGGACGGACCGCCAGAACTCGGCGGTGGCCACCGTGCCGGCCGAGGTCGGGACCCCCGGAGCGGCGGCCCGGAAAGCGTCGATCGCCGGGTCGAGGAAGGAGGCGACGATCACGTCGTCGCGCCGGTCGAACTCGGCCAGCAGGTCGCCCAGCGCCTTTTCGTAGGGGGTCACCACCGGCGCCGTCTGCTTGATGTCGAGGTTGAGGACGACCCCGGGGAAGGCCTCCAGCACCTGGCGGAGGGTGGCGATGCGGAACTCGGGGTCGTCGGCCGCACGCCCGCGGTAGGGGTACTCGTCGGCGGGCCGGCCCGGCGTGACGTCGGCGCCGGGGATGAACCAGTAGGCGTTGTCGAGCCGCTCGAGCTCGGCCAGGGTGTGCTCGGCGATGGCGCCTTGCCCGTCGGTCGTCCGGTCGACGGTGGCGTCGTGGCAGACCACCAGCTCGCCGTCGGCGGTTCTGTGGACGTCGAGCTCGATGGCGGTGGCCCCGGCCTCGATCGCTCGGCGGATGGCGAAGAGGGTCGACGACGGCGACTCCCAGGCGCCGCCCTGGTGGGCGTAGGCGATCACCCGACGCTCGAGCCACGGGTTCGAGGGCGCCACGCCGTCATCGTACCGGTCGTACCGGCGGTAGCCTCGGGCGCCGTGCTCGACCACCTGCTCGTCGACCTGATCACCGCCTTCCGGCGGTCCTTCGAAGAGGCGTTGCTCCAGCGTCAGGCGGTCGAGGAGCGGTTCCAGGTCGACGTGTTCCTGGGCGACGTGTCGTGGGAGACCTCCTACAGCCTTCCCGGCGAGGAGCAGCCGCCGCGGGTCCGGGTCGACATCTCGCTCGACTGGCCGACGTGGAGCCAGACGGCCTACCGGAGCTGGTCGATCGGCGAGCGCCCCGAGGAGCTGCCAGAGGTGGTGCTCGAGATCGCCCTGCGGATCCAGCGCCTCGCCGAGGCGCCGCCCGAGGAGACGGTGCTGGCGGTCCTGCCGCCCGAGGGACCGACCCTCGGCCACGACACCCTGCTGCGTTCGGCGGTGACCGTCGAGCAGGTCCGCGAGGCGGTCGACGGCACCGGCGACCAGGTCCGGTGGGCGGTCGAGACCACCTACGAGGGCTCGATCGGGTTCGCCGAGACCCACCTCGAGGACCCGGCGACGATCCGCCCGATGATCGACGATCTCACCCGCTGGGTCTCGTCCACCCTGGTACGGCTGGCCGACCTCCCGCTGCGGTTCCTCCCGCCCGACCCGCCGGACGAGGGCCAGTAGGTGGGAGCCCGGCCGGCGTCGCGATGGCCGTCGGCGGTCGGGCTGGCGGCGCTCGTCGGCCTCCTCGCCGCCTGCGGCGGCGGACCCGGCGTCGGCTCGTCCGCCGCCCCGCCGACGACGACACCGGGCGCCACCCTCTCGCTCGAGAGCTCGCCGGTGGGGCCGATCCTCGCCACCGGCTCCGGCCACACCCTCTACGACTTCGCACTCGACCGGCCCGGCCACAGCGCCTGCACGTCGTCGGTGTGCGTCATCGCCTGGCCGCCGCTGATCGCCCACGGGACGCCCACGGTCGCCCACGGGGTGCGCCGTTCGCTCGTCGGGACGATCACCCGGCCGGGTGGCACCGAGCAGGTCACCTACGCCGGCCACCCGCTCTACACCTGGAGCGGCGACACCTCGCCGGGGATGGTGACCGGGCAGGCGCTCAACAACGCCGGCGGCCTCTGGTACGTGCTCGGGCCCTCCGGCCGCCAGATCACCACGTCCTTCTCCGTGAGCGGCTGAACCACCGGCGGGCCCGGCGGGGGCGAGGGCGGGGCTGGCTCGTCGAGCAGCTTGCTCACCAACGGTCACGCGAAGGCCTACCGCAAGTTCGACGACCGTCAGGGCGGTTGCACCAAGGTGCTGGTGCACCCCGGCCGCTGATCTCGGCCGGGAATCAACCCTGGCAGACGACGACCTCGTGGGCGGGGGCCTGGCCGGTGCAATAGGCGATCTGGGACTCGTCGACGTACCACGATCCGCCGACCGCACGGGTCGGGACGGCCAGGGTGGTGCTGTCGGGCGACGCGAAACCGCACCGCTTCACGCCGGTCATGCACGCCACGACGTCGACGTCGTGATCGGCCCCGTCCCGGACGACCGAGGTGGCACCGAAGGCGACCGGGGCCTGCGGGTGGGTCGAGACGTCGAGGTGCTGGCCGGGGATGACGAGCGACTGGGCGGTCGCCGGAGAGTTCCCGTACAGCGCCTTCACGAACGCCTCGGCGGCGTTCACCGGCGAACGATGCGCCGCCGTCCTGCCCTGGTACCAATAGCCGCCGAGCGCCACCACCAGTGCGGCGGCGAGTGCCAGCAGCAGGACGAGGGCGACGGTGCCCCATGGGAGCAGGCGATGGCGGCGCAGCGTGATCGACACCGGCGACGCCGGGACCGGCGCCACGGACTGGCGGACCGTCGGCTGCGAGCCCGCAGCGGCGCCCCTCGTCGGCATCCCGGTGGCCGGGGGCACGAAGTCCGACTCGCCGGACGACCAGGCGCGCCGGGGTGTCCGACGCCGGAGGCTGAGCGGCGACGGCGCCGGATGTTCGGGTATCGGCTCGAACGGATCGGCCGTCGGGTCGACGGTCGGCCGGCGCCCCGGACGGACGCTCTCGCCGTCGACCTCGCCCGATGCACCGACGACCGCCTCGACGCTGACGCTCGAGGCGTCGACGTCGACGGCCAACCCCCTCGTCGCAGGTCTCGCCGGCGTCTCGGTTGCCGAGACGTAGTGCTCGACGACCGTGCGCAGCATCCGACGGAAGAGACCTTCGGAAACCGGTTCGCCGTCGGCGACCGGCGCCTCGAGGACGGCGGCCGGCGCCTGGTCCGAAGGGGCCGTCGCCTGGTCCGAAGGGGCCGTCGCCAACAGCGTCGCCGCGTCGGCGGCGGACCCGTCAGCGGGAGCGGCGACGCCGACCGGGGCGGCCACCCCGGCGGGGACCGGCCGCAGCGCCGGCGGATACCACCGGCCGTCGGAGGCGCGCCACCAACCCGGTCCTTCAGGCGTGTCGTTCATCGCATTCACCTCCGGGCCCGCTCTCGGCGTCCGGGGTATCGGGCCCCCGATCATCGAGCCGTTTCTGTCATGCAGGGATGGCGTTGCTGTGACTTCGGCGGCCACTGCCGTTGCAGCGACTATCGCGCTATTCCGAACACTTGTGTAGGCAGTTTCACAATACAGAACGGTTTGTGACCTCCCAATCGAACGTTGGAGAGGTCGCCGGGGGCCGCCAGCCGCCGATCGGGTGGTCCGGCGGCGGGCCGATCCCTCGGCGGTCGGTGGCGCGTCGGTCAGACGTTGAAGCGGAACTCGACGACGTCGCCGTCGCGCATCACGTAGTCCTTGCCCTCCATCCGCGCCTTGCCGGCGGCCCTGGCGGCCGGGACCGAACCGGCGGCGACGAGGTCGTCGTAGGCGACGATCTCGGCCTTGATGAACCCCTTCTGGAAGTCGGTGTGGATCACCCCGGCGGCCTCCGGCGCGGTGTCGCCGGCGTGGATCGTCCAGGCTCGTGCCTCCTTCGGCCCCGCAGTCAGGAACGTCTGGAGCCCGAGGGTGGCGAAGCCGAGATGGACGAGCTGGACCAGACCCGACTCCTGCTGGCCGTAACCGGCGAGCAGCTCGGCGGCGTCGTCGGGCTCGAGCCCGGCGAGCTCGGACTCGATCTCGGCGCAGACGACGACGGCCGGGGCGGGGGCGACGAGGGCCTCGAGCTCGCTCCGTCGCCGGTCGTCGCCGAGGGCCGCCTCGTCGATGTTGAACACGTAGATGAACGGCTTGGCCGAGAGCAGGTGCAGGTCGGCCAGCGGCGCCGGGTCGAGCTCGCCGGCCTGCGAAGCCGACCAGATCGTCCGCCCGTCGTCGAGCACCCCCCGCGCCGCCTCGACGGCCTTCAACGTCGGGACCAGCGTCGGCTTGGCACGTGCCTCCTTGGCGAGCTTGACGAGGCGGTTGTCGACGGTCTGGAGGTCGGCGAGCACGAGCTCGGTGTTGACGGTGGCGATGTCCTCGGCGGGGTGGACCCGGCCCTCGACATGGATGACGTCGGGATCGTCGAAGGCCCGGACGACCTGGCAGATGGCGTCGGTCTCCCGGATCGCCGCCAGGAACTTGTTGCCGAGGCCCTCACCCTCCGACGCCCCCCGGACGAGCCCGGCGATGTCGACGAAGGTGACCGTCGCCGGGACGATGCGCTCGCTGTCGTACAGGGCTGCCAGCCGCTCGAGTCGCTGGTCCGGCACCGCAACGACGCCGACGTTCGGCTCGATCGTGGCGAACGGGTAGTTGGCGGCCAGCACCTCGTTGCGGGTGAGGGCGCGGAACAGCGTCGACTTCCCGACGTTCGGCAGCCCGACGATCCCGATCGAGAGTCCCACCGCGCCCTCAGAGCAGGCCGGCGTCGGCGGCGAGCGCTCGGAGGTCACGCTCGGGCCGGGCACCGAGGTGGGCGATGACCTCGGCGGCGCAGAGCGCGCCCAACCGAGCGCACCGCTGCGGATCGGCCCCGTGCGTGAGCCCGTGGAGGAAGCCGGCAGCGAAGAGATCGCCGGCCCCGGTCGTGTCGACCACCCGCTCGACAGCGTGGGCCGGCACCTCGACCGGTCCGTGGGCGGTCGTGACGACGGCGCCGTCGGCGCCGCGGGTGATCGCCACGAGCAGGCCGGTCTCCTCGGCGGCGTCGACCGCCTCTCGAAGTGAGCGGACACCGAACAGCCGCACCATCTCCTCTTCGTTCCCGAAGAGGACGTCGATGTCGTCCCGCACGAGCGCCAGGAACTCGCGCTGATGGCGCTCGACGCAGAAGGGATCGGAGAGCGACAGCGCGACGGCGCCGTCGGCCGCCCGGGCGGCCCGCACGGCGCTCCGGAGGGCCTCTTTGGCCGGCGGGAGGTCCCAGAGGTAGCCCTCCAGGTAGACGACGCCGGCCCGGGCGACCAGCCCGTCGTCGACGTCGGCCGGCGAGATCGTCACGGCGGCGCCCAGGTGGGTCGCCATCGTCCGTTCGGTGTCGCCGCTCACGAGGACGAGGCAGCGCCCGGTGCCGCGCGACTCGGGTGGACCGTCGTCGGCCGGTGCCAAATGGAGCGGTTCGAACACGACCCCGGCCGACCGGATGTCCTCGGTGAAGAGACGGCCGAGGCGGTCGTCGGCCAGCTTGCCGACGAAGCCGGCGCTGCCACCGAGGGCGGCCACCCCGGCCATCGTGTTCGCCGCCGAGCCACCCGAGACCTCCCTGGTGGCCCGCATCCCGTCGTGGATCGCCTCAGCCCGCTCGAGGTCCACGAGGGCCATCGAGCCCCTGACCAGGCCGGCCTCTTTGATCTCCTGCTCGCTCGCCTCGGCGAGCACGTCGACCAGCGGCGAGCCGATCCCGACGACGTCGAGCGTGCCGTCGGCCGCCGCCGGCCGGGCGTCGCCGTCCTGGCCGACGCCGCCGGGGGCGGCCTCGTCGACGCCGGCGGCCGAGGTCCCCTCGGCGGGGGAAGGTTCGCTCACGGCCGAGAGGGTACCCGGACCGTGCAACTAGCCTCTCGACGTGCCCAAAGTGACCGAAGATCCGAGCGTCCCCACCGGCCCCGACGCCCCGTACCGACTGCCGCGCACCGTCGAGCCGGTCGCCTACCGGCTGGTCTTCGAGCCCGACCTCGCCGCCGCCACCTTCACCGGCACCGCCGAGATCGACGTCGTCGTCCGACAGGCAACCGACGAGGTGGTGCTCAACGCCGTCGAGCTCGAGATCGGCGGGGTGACGCTGACGCCGGCCGACGGCACCGCCCGCCCGGCGGCGGTGACACCAGAGCCGGAGGCCGAACGGGTGAGATTCCGGCTCGAGGACCCGCTGCCCGCCGGCCCGGCCGTCCTCCGCTGCCGCTTCGACGGCATCCTCAACGACAAGCTCCGTGGCTTCTACCGGAGCACGTACACCGACGGGTCCGGCGCCACCCACACGATCGCGACCACCCAGATGGAGGCCACCGATGCCCGCCGGGCGTTCCCGTGCTGGGACGAGCCCGACCGCAAGGCGGTGTTCGAGATCACCCTGGTGATCGACGGCGAGCTGGCCGCCTACTCGAACTCGCCGGTGGTCGACGAAGCGGTCGAGGGCGACCGCCGCCGCCTCCGGTTCGCGCCGACGATGAAGATGTCGACCTACCTCGTGGCGATGATCGTCGGCCCGCTGGTGGCGACGGCACCGCTCGACGTCGACGGCGTCCCGGTCAGGGTCGTCCACGTGCCCGGCAAGGAGCACCTCGCCACCTTCGCCCTCGAGGCCGCCGACCACGCCCTTCGGTTCTTCGCCGACTACTTCGCCATCGACTACCCGGCAGACAAGCTCGACCTCGTCGCCATCCCCGACTTCGCCTTCGGCGCGATGGAGAACCTCGGCTGCGTGACGTTCCGGGAGACCGCCCTCCTCGTCGACGCCGACAGCGCCGCCCGCACCGAGCTCGAGCGGGTCGCCCAGGTGGTCAACCACGAGATCGCCCACATGTGGTTCGGTGACCTCGTCACCATGGGCTGGTGGGAGGGGATCTGGCTGAACGAGGCCTTCGCCACCTTCATGGAGACCCTCTGCACCGACCACTTCAGGCCCGAGTGGGAGCTCTGGCTCGGCTTCGCCGTCGACCGCGAGGCGGCGCTGGCAGTCGACGGCCTCCACAGCACACGCCCGATCGAGTACCCGGTCGGCTCCCCCGAAGAGGCCGACGGGATGTTCGACGTCCTCACCTACGAGAAGGGCGGCTCGGTGCTCCGCATGCTCGAGCAGTACCTCGGTGCCGACGTGTTCCGCGACGGCGTCCGGCGCTATTTGCGGGACCACGCCTACGCCAACACCGTCACCTCGGACCTCTGGGACGCCCTCGAGGCGCAGAGCGGCGAGCCGGTGCGGGCGGTCGCCAACACCTGGATACTCCAGGGCGGCCACCCGCTCGTCCGCCTCGACGGCGCCGACGTCGTCCAGGAGCCGTTCTCCTACCGACCGGCCGAGCCCGGGGAGCCGAGCTCGATCGGCCAGAGCTGGGAGATCCCCCTCTCGGCGCGCCGGCTCTCGGGCGGCCCGACGATCCGCACGCTCGTCTCTCCGACACCGGTCGCCCTCGACCTGCCCCCCGGCGCACACGGTGACGGCGATCTCACCGTGCTCAACGCCGGCGGCGCCGGCGTCTACCGCGTCGCCTACCGCCCCGACGAGCTCGAGCGGCTGGCCCGGCGGTTGGCCGACCTCGATCCGCTCGAGCGCTTCACCGTCGTCGCCGACGCCAACGCCCTCACGCTCGCCGGCCGGACCGAGGTGGGGTCCCTCCTCCGGCTCGCCTCGGCGCTCGGCACCGAAGCCGACCCGAGCATCTGGACGGTGATCGTCGGCGCCCTCGGACTGATCGACCGGGTGATCGACGACGACGACCGCCCTGCGCTCCAGGCAGCGGTCCGGGCGATCGTCGGCCCGAAGGCGTCCGAGCTCGGCTGGGAACGCAGGGCCGGCGAGGCCGAACGAACGAGGTCACTGCGCGGCCTCCTCCTCCAGGCGCTCGGCACCCTCGGGGCGGACCCGGCGATCCGGACCGAGTCGGCCCGCCGGTTCGACGAGCGGATGGCCGGCGGCTCGGTCGACGCCGACGTCGAGACGGCGGTCCTCCACACCGTGGCCGACCAGCTCCGCCCCGGCGACTACGAGGCGGTCCTCGGCGTCTACCACCGTCCGTCGAACCCCCAGGAGGAGCTCCGGTACCTCCACGCGCTGGCGGCCTTCCCCGACGAAGAGCTGGCCCTGGCGACCTTCGAGCTGGCACGGACCGAGGTCCGGACCCAGAACGCCCCCTACCTCGTCGCCGTGCTGCTCGGCAACCGGGTCGGCGGGGCGGCCGTCTGGTCCGAGCTGAAAGCCCACTGGGACGAGCTGCTGGCCAAGTTCCCGGTCAACAGCCATTCACGGATGCTCGACGGCGCAAGGGCGCTGTGCCGCGACCCCGGGGTCGCCGGCGACGTCACCGAGTTCCTCACCGCCCACCCGCTGGCCAGCGGTCAGCGGAGCGTCGTCCAGATGCTCGAGCGGCTCTCGATCAACCTGGCGTTCGGCCAGCGCACCCGGCCGACGCTCGCCGCGGCGCTCGCCGCCGTCGGCTGAGCGACCGTCGGGTGGCCACCGCCATTGACGCCGGCGGCGTCGATGGCCCCTCCGTCCACGTCGGATGGTCCAGGTGAGCGTCGGCGTCCTCTTCACCGTCCTCGCCGTCACCGCCGTCGCCGAGCTCCCGGACAAGACGATGATCGCCACCCTCGTCATGGGCAGCCGCTACCGCCCGGTCTACGTGTGGAGCGGTGCCGCCGCTGCCTTCGCCGTCCACGTCGCCTTGGCCGTCGTCGCCGGTCGGCTGCTCGAGCTGATCCCCCACCGACCCCTCGAGATCGTGATCACCGTCCTCTTCGCTGCCGGCGCCGTCTACCTGCTGGCGGTCTCCGAGGATCGCGAGGCCGAGAAGGGACGGCGCGAGGGCGACGTCGAGGTGGTGCCGCCGGCGCCGTGGCGCGTCGTCACGTCGGCCTTCGGGATCATCCTGGTCGGCGAGATCGGCGACCTCACCCAGCTCCTGACGATCAACTTCGTCGCCAGGTACCACCAGCCCTATGCCGTCGGGATCGGCGCCCTCGCCGGGCTTCTCGGCGTCTCCGCTCTCGGCGCCTTCGGCGGACGCGCCCTGCTCCGCGTCATCCCGGTCACCGTCATCCGGCGGATCGGCGGGCTCGCCCTCGTCGGGTTCACCGCCTACAGCATCTACGCTCTCGTCTCCGGATGAGAGGACCGACCCTGACCGACCTTCCGATTGCAGCGTCGGCCCGGTGACCACGACCTCCGGCCGGATGACCGCCGGGGCCGGTCGTCGGCTTGCCGAGCTCGTCGAGCTCGCGAGGACCACCCGCGGCTTCATGCCCGACGACGAGGGCGCCGCCCTGCTCGAGGCGGCGATGCGGGCCGGTCGCCGGTTCGCCGACACGCCGCCGGCTGGGACCGCCCAACCGGCGTTCGTCGAGATCGGGGCGTGGTGCGGGAAGTCGACGGTCTACCTCGGGGCGGCCGCCGAAGCGACCGGCGCCGTCCTCTTCAGCGTCGACCACCACCACGGCTCCGAGGAGAACCAGGTCGGCTGGGAGCACCATGAGGCCGACCTCGTCGATCCGCTGGACGGTCGGCTCGACACGCTCCCGCACTGGCGGCGGGCGGTGGCGACGGCCGACCTCGAGCGCTGCGTCGTCGGCGTCGTCGGCGACTCCCCCACCGTCGCCTCGGTATGGAACACGCCGCTGGCCTTCTGCTTCATCGACGGCGGCCACGGCGACGAGCCGGCCCGGGCCGACTTCGCCGGCTGGTCGCCGCACGTCGTCGTCGGCGGCTGGTTGGCGATCCACGATGTCTTCCCCGACCCCGCCGACGGCGGCCGGCCGCCCTACGAACTGTGGCGGGCCGCCCTGGCGTCGGGCGAATGGGTGGAGGACGGCGAGCAGGGCAGCCTCCGCCTACTCCGGCGGGTGGCAACCGGGTGAGCTCGGCCGGGGTCGGCGCAATGGCCGACCCCGGTGTCGTCGGTGCCACCGACGGGTGAGCGGCCCGGCGCTGTCGACCTCGGAGGTGGCCGTCACCGGCTGAGGGTCGCGTCCGCCGGTCGACGTCAGAGCTGGCGGAGGACCAGCGACATCGCCAGCTCGGCCGCCTGCTCGGGGTGCCGGGTCCCGCGCAGCGCCATGAAGACGACGAGGTTGTGACGCTCGACCGTGAGGGTGCCACCCTTCTCGCCGCCGAGCAGATGGCTCGGCGTCTCGTACCAGACGGCGCGGAGGCGGTCGACCCTGGCGTTGGCCCGGCGGTCGATCTCGTGGAGCGAGCCGGCGACCTCGGCGGCGCCCGTGATCAAGGTGATCGAGACGAGGACGGTGGCGTGGCCACGGCGGGCATAGGCGCAGAAGGCCGGCGTGTTGCCCGGAGGGCGGTCGACCGGGCCGCCGAGTGAACGGGTAGCCGTCCTGGTGGTGAGCAGCCGGCAGGCCGACGGTGGCGTCACCACCCCCGACGCCGGGCCGGCGGGGGCAAGCGCCGGGGCGGCGGTGACGAGGACGACGGCAACGAGCGCCGCCATGGCCCCCCGGTGCCGTCGTCCCCCTCCCACGGCTGGTCACGTTAGGGCCGAAATGGCCGTTCTGCCTGCCATTGCTGGCCGACATCGGCCACGAACTCGAACAGCGGCGCGTCGCCGAGCGGCGGGGCGACCTCCCCCCGCCACCGGGCGGCCCCGACGCACCCCCACGAGGTCTCGAGCGGTTCGAAGGCGAGCTCTTCGAAGCCGGCCCGGCCGAGGGCGGCCCGTATCGCCGGTGTCAGGTCCGGCGGGCGCTGGTGGCGGGTCCAGACGAGGGTGCACCCGGGACGGCAGAGGCCGGGCAGGCGGTCGACGAGCGCAAGGACGCCCTCGTCGGTCAAGTTGCCGAAGACGCCGCACACGAGGAGGAGATCGGCTGCCCCCCGGCGGTAATGGGCCGGATCGGCGGCGTCCCCGGTGCGGACGTCGACGCCGTCGATCCCGGCCGCCCGGTAGGCCCGCCGTCCGGCCGCCGAGAGCTCGGGGTCGAGCTCGACGAGCACGCCGCCGACGTCGAGGCGCCGCCGGTGGGTCTCGAGCACGCCGAGGAGGTCGCGGCCGTCGCCGGCGCACAGGCTGACGACCTCGCAGCGACCCCGAGGGAGCCGGTCGAGCGCCGTGGCGATGTGCGAGCGGACGATCTCGAGGCGTCGGCTCAGTGCCGACTCTGGGTCGTCGTAGGCGGCGTGCCAGCGCCGCCAATCGATCTCACCGGGTGCTCGATCGGGCATTTCCGCTCCGTCCACGTCGTTGGCGATCGGACCGGCGTCAGCCGGTGCCGTCGATCTCAGCCGCCATGCCGCCAGCTGAGCGTCGAGCGCCTTCCTGCCGGTCGAGCCGTAGAATTGCGCACCGCAGAGTGCGAACACCACCCTCGGCCCCGGCGAGCCGGGCGCCGGTGGGGCCGGCCGAGGCGACGTGGGGGACGGTGCGATGCCGCGAGGCCGCAGCCGCCGGGCCGCGAGGCAGCAGCCGCCGGGCCGCCGGGCCGCCCTGGTTCACGCAGATGTCGCTCCCGTGGCTCGCCGGCGAGCCGAGGTAGGCGACGTCGAAGGCGTCGCTCGAGCCCCACCGGGTCATCAGCCAGTAGCCGGGTCCGTCCGCGCCGCGGTTGGCGCCGAGCGACTCACCGATGTCGCCACCGCACGAGCTGCCGTTCCGGCGGCCCTGGCCGGCTCCGTCCTCGCGGGGCCGAGCGAGGACACCGTCGCACCCAGCAGCGCCGCCGCCGCCGACCCGGCGGCCCCGGCGGTCCACCTCGGGCCAACGGCCTGCCGACACCGGTTCCCCACGGCCCCTCCTCGTTCGCGGGCGCCATTGTCAGCACCGGGATCCGTTCGTGTCGCCCACGGGTTGTCGGACGTGTCACAGCCCCCCGGCACCCTCCTCACATGGGAGCGCTGGGCACGATCGAGCGGGCGACCGAGGAGGTCCGAAAGTTTACGACGCTGGCGCCGCCCGACCAGGTGAGCGGGACCGACACCAAAGCGAAGGTGGAGGCACCGGCCCGGTTGGAGAAGGCGGCCGGTGGCGCTCGGGCCCTCTACGCCGCCACGGTGGCGGCGACCGGCGCCTACGAGGATCACGGCGACTCCGACCCGGCCCGGTGGCCGGCCAAGGTGACCGGCCAAGGTGACCGGCGAGCCGGTGGGCCGCGCCCGGGGGACCCTGGAGGGCGCCCGGACGCTGGCCGAGACGCCGCTGCTCAAAGACGCCTTGCTGTGGCCACGGGCACCGGCCGGATACGTTGGCGCGGTGCCGGAGTACCGCGTGGGACAGGCGGCAGAGCTGATGGGCGTGAGCCCGGATACGATGCGCCGTTGGGTCGACGCCGGCCGGGTGACCTCGGTCCAGCGCGACGGCCGGCGCTACGTCGACGGTGCCGACCTGGCGAGGATGGCGGTGGAGATCGCCGAGGAGCAGGTGCCGGACCGGGCGGAATCGGCCTGGCGCCCACCGGGCCGCTCGGCTCGCAACCACTTCCTCGGACTCGTGACGAGAGTCGAGCGCGACGGCGTCGCCGCCCAGGTCGACATCCAGGCCGGGCCGCACCGCTTCGTCGCCCTCATCACCCGTGAGGCGGCCGACGACCTCGACCTCGAGCCGGGGATGGTGGCGACCGCCGTCGTCAAGGCGACGAACGTCGGCGTCGAGCTGCCCGACCGGTTCTGACTCCCTGGTTCTGACTCCCTGGTTCTGACTCCGGCTTCGTGCTCCCGGCGGCGATCCGGCGATCAGCTGGCGCCGGGGCACCCCGGCCAGACGGTGATGGCATCGGCCGGCAGCACCACCGAGCACCTCTCGCCGACGGCGCGCCCGAGGCGGTCGGGGGTGCGGACCCGCAGCGCCGACCCGTCGTCGAGCAGGACCTCGTGCTCGACGACCGAGCCGAGATCGACGACGTCGACCAATCGGCAACCGATCGCCCCCGGCGCCGGGGAGCCGAGCAACCGGACGTGCTCGGGCCGTATCGACCACAGGACCGATGTCGCATCCGACGTCCCAGCGTTCGGCACGGCGACGTCGGCTCCTCCGATCGCCAGCACGCCACGCCGGACAACCGACGCCGGCAGGACGTTTTCGATGCCGAGCAGCCTCGCCACCTCGGCGCAGACCGGCGACCGGAACACGTCGGCGACGGTGCCGGACTGGAGGACGGCGCCGTCGGCGAGCACGACGATCTCGTCGGCGAGGAGGGCCGCCTCCTCGGGATCGTGGGTGACGACGATCGAGGCGATCTCGCTCGAGCGCTGCAGCCGCCGCAGTTCGTGGCGCAGCTCCTGGCGGACCGGGACGTCGAGGGCCGAGAACGGCTCGTCGAGCAGGAGCAACGACGGCGCCGTCGCCAGCGCCTGCGCCAGCACCACGCGCTGGCGTTGGCCGCCGGAGAGCTCGCCGGGGCGCCGGTCGTCGAGCCCGTCGAGGCGGAGCCGCGACAGCCATTCGGCCGCCGACCGGTCGTCGGCGCCGATCCCGAAGCGCACCTGGTCGACGACGCGCAGGTGGGGGAACAGCCCGAAACCCTGGGCGACGTAGCCGACGCCGCGGCGCGCCGGCGGCAGGTGCCCGAGCGAGCGGTCGCCGAGCGCCACCTCGGACGCCCCGCCGCCGCGGACCCCGGCGAGGCACCCGAGCAGCGTCGACTTGCCCGATCCCGACGGCCCGAGGACGGCCAGGCGCCCGCCGGACGCCCGGTAGGCGGCGACGAGGTGGAAGTCGCCCTGCCGGTGCTCGACGTCGAAGGCGAGCGGGATCGCCGGCGCTGCCGGGACCGCCGGGCACACGAAGCCCTCCGCCGGCCGGGCACCCGGCGGGGTCAGCGCCGGGACGGTCCACCCGAGCGCGCTCGGACCGCCCCGCCCCCGGATGCGTAGCGAGCGGTAGGAGCCGAACGGCACCCGGCTCACCGCCACGGCGACGCCGGCGGCCAGCAGCGCCAGCGCCGTCGGCGCCTGGGTCGTCGGGAGCCCGGCTGCCGAGAACTGGTTGAACGTGTACACCGGGAGCGAGAACGGGTGGTAGGCGAGGATGACTGTCGCCCCGTACTCACCGAAGGCCCGGAGCCAGGCGAGCAGCATCCCGGCCCGGATCCCCTCGGTCGCCGCCGGGAGAGCCGCCCTGAGGAAACGCCCGACCTCGCCATGCCCGAGGGTCGCCGCCACGTCGAGCAGCGACCGGTCGACGGTGGCGAAGGCTGCTCGGGCCGTCACCACCAGGAACGGCGCTGCCACGAACGTCTGGGCGAGGACGACGCCGGCCATCGACTCGGTGAGGTGCCCGCCGAAGAGCCGCCCGAGCCACGTGTACGGCCCGACGAGGTAGACGACGACGATCCCGCCCATCACCGGCGGCAACGCCAGCGGGAGGTGGACGAGCCACGAGACGGCCCGGGACGCCCACCCGTGCGACCGGGCGAGCACGTAGGCCAGCGGGATGCCGAGCAGCGAGATCACCGCCAGCGAGATCGTGGCGCAGGCGGCCGAGACGTAGAGCGCCGGGAAGAGCCCCGGCTCGCTGAAGCCGCGCTGGTTCGAGCCGGCGAGGCGGATGACGAACGCCACCAGCGGCACCGCCAGGTAGCAGAGCAGCAACCCGCCGACGAACGGGAGAGGGCTCCGGAGCGGACCGAGCCGTGCGCCCGGCGCCGCTGCGGCCCGGGGCCCGGAGTGAGGATCGCTCACCGGGCCCTGAGGACTCGTCGCAGGCTCGCCGGCACCGCCCTCTCGTCCCCGGTGACCGGCAACCGGTGGGCCACCGTGACGCCGTTCTTCGCCAGGATGCTCCGGCCCGCTCGACCGAGGAGGAACGAGACGAACGACTCGGCCGCCGCGACGTGTGGCGCGCCGTCGACCACCGTCACGGTGTAGTCGCCGGCGAGGTCGATGCCGCCCAGCCGGACCGTCGGGAGCTTGGCCGCCTTCGCCTCGACGTCGTAGAAGAAGCCGGCATCGATCTGCCCGGCCTGCAGGCGCCCGACGAGCGTCTGCTCCGGGAACTCGGTGGCTGTCGACGCCGCCAGCGCCTTCAGCGCCGGCGAGTGGTGGGCGCGTGCCGCCTCGTCCATCGCCGTCACCGCCAGGACGCCCTTGGGGTCGGTCGCCGGGTCCGTCCACCCGAGCAGGAACCCCTTGGAGGTGACGACCTTCCACCACGGCTCGGTCCGGAGCGCACGGGCGAACCGGCTCTGCGGGTCGTACCCGAGGACCAGCGGCGAGCTGGCGAACGTCGAGTACCACCGCACCCAGTTGCCGTTGGCCCGACCCTCGAGGCTCCGGTCGACCGCCGGGGCGGCGCTGATGAAGACGTCGGCCTGCTGCGTCCTGCCCTTGATCTCGGCCGCCAGCTCCTGGGATCCGGCGGCCACCCCGTCGACGCTGTAGCCGGTGGCGGCAAAGAAGGCCGGTCCGAGCCGCTGCTGCATCAGGTCGACCAGCGAGCCGGCGTAGAGCACGTCGACCGGCCCCGAGTGCGCCGCCCCGCCGGCCGCCGCCGCCCCGGCGCCGGTCACCACTGTCGCCACGGCGACCGTCACCGCCGCCACAACGACGAGCGCTCGACGCCCCCAAGATCGGACGAGCCCGTACGTCTCGTACATGCGGTCAAACTAGCGAGGATCTCCCGCAGACACGGCATCTGGGCCCCGGGGTCGGCCGCAGCTGCGGACCGCCCACGGCAGCCACGGCCGGGGCGGGCCGGCCCACGGCCGGCGAACGGCCGGCGAACGGCCGGCGAACGGCCGGTGCCGGGTGCCGGGGCGGCCTCGGCGTGGCCCGGGGTGTCGGTTCAGCCGGCCCGGGAGCCGGCGGTGCACCCGGCCGCCCCGATGCACTCCGGCTCTGCGAGGTCGAGACCGGCCGGGAGACCCTCGCCGCGGAACAACCCCGACGCCGCCGACGCCCCCGAGAGGGCGTCGGCCGCCAGCACCATCGCCGCCGCCGTGTACGACGTCCGCTCGCCGTACGGGAACGTCACCTTGTCGGGGTAGACCATCCCGGTCCAGTACGAGCCGTCGGCCAACCGCAACCCCTGGCCGGCACAGAACAGCTCGCGAGCCGCCTCGTCCATCCCGAGGGCGTCGAGCGCCAGCACGCACTCGGCCGTCTCGGCCGCCGTCACCCAGTCGCCGGTCGACACGCACCGCACGCCGCGACCGTCGAGCACGAACGCCGACCAGCCCTCGGCGATCCTCCGGCGCCCTCCGTCGCCCTCGACGGCGCCCGACAGCATCGGGTAGTACCAGTCCATTGCGAACTCGTCCTTCGGGGCGAACGCGTTCGGGTGATGGGCGACGGCGTGACCGAGCCGCCCGGCGGCGAGCTCCCAGTCCGGCCTCTCGGCCCCGAGCCGCTCGGCGGCGGCGATCCCGCAGCGCAGGCTGTGGTAGATCGACGACGAGCCGGTGAGGAGCGCATAGCCCTCCGGCCGGCCGGCCGGGTCGAGCGACCATCTGACCGAGCCGTCGGGGCGCTGCCAGCGCAGCACGAAGTCGAGCGCCCGCTCGACCGTCGGCCACAGCCGGCGGAGCAGGTCGGTGCGGCCGGTCACCAGCGTGTGGTGCCAGAGGCCGGTGGCGACGTAGGCGCAGACGTTCGTGTCGAGCCGGGGGTCCTTCACCCCGTCGGCCTGGTAGTAGTTGAACCAGCTCCCGTCGGGGAGCTGGCGGTCGGCGAGCCACTCGTAGGCTCGTTCGGCCTCGTCGGTGAGGCCGCACACCGCCATCGCCATCGCCGCCTCGACGTGGTTCCACGGGTCGCTGTGGCCGCCGGGGAACCATTCGACCATCCCGTCGCGGCGCTGGAGCTCGGCGATGGTGCACGCCGTCGCCACGATCTCGCCGGCGGTGAGCACCCCGGGGATCTCCGGGACGCTCACCGCGGCGGAACCTACCGGCTCGATCACGCCGCCGCCCCCCGTCGCAGCGTCCCGGCGGATTCGCCGACGTCGTCGCCGGCGCCGACGAGTGCCCTGCGTACGTCGGCGTCGCCCGCCGCCGCCGGCGCCGGCGGCTTCGTGAAGTAGACGACCAGGCTCTTGCCGATCAACGGGCTCAGCAGCCGGTCGGCCCAGCGGGTCAGCCGCGGCGCCTTGACGATGTCCCACACGAGCAACCGGTGGTAGGCGGCGACGGCCGGGTTCGTCTCGTTGGTCGGCCCGACGAGGCAACGGAGCCACCAGTACGGCGAGTGGAGCCCGTGGGCATGGTGGCTCACGCCGGCGACCAGGCCGGCGCCGGCGAGGCGCTGGCGCAGCGTCGAGCGCCGGTAGATCCGGACGTGGCCCCCCGGCACGTCGTGGTAGGCGTCGGAGAGCAGCCAGTTGACCAGCTCGGGCCCGCACCGCGGCACCGTCACCGCCATCGTCCCTCCCGGCCGCAGCACCCTGGCGAGCTCGCCCATCGCCGTCCGGTCGTCGACGATGTGCTCGAGCACCTCCGAGGCGATCACCCGGTCGAACGTCCCGTCGCCGAACGGCAGGCAGAGGGCGTCGCCCTGGACCGCACCGACCCTCGCCGCCACCGGGTCGAGCTCGCCGGCGCCGGCCATCGCCCCGAACGTCGCCCGGACGTTGCGCACCTCGTCGGCACCGGCGTCGACGGCGACGACTGCCGCGCCCCGTCTCGCCGCCTCGTAGGCGTGGCGCCCGAAACCGCAGCCGAGGTCGAGCACGCGTTCCCCGGTGGCGACGCCGAGGCGCCGGTAGTCGACGGTCAGCACGGCGCCACCTCCGCCGCCGCCCGGTCGACCGTCGGCAGTGGCGAGCCCGGCAGTGGCGAGCCCGGCAGTGGTGAGCCCGGCAGTGGTGAGCCCGGCAACCGCCGCCCGTCGACCACCGCCCGGTAGCACTCGGCCGTCCCGCGCGCCGTCACCTCCCAGGTGAACGTCCCGAGGACCCTCCGGCGCCCGGCGGCCCCGAGCTCGGCCCGCAGCTCGGCGTCGTCGAGCAGGCGACCGATCGCCGCCGCCAGCGCCCCCGGGTCGTCCGGCGGAACGAGCAGCCCCGTCTCGCCGTCGTTGCCGACCACTTCCGGCAGCGCCCCGCCGGTGGTCGCCACCACCGGCACGCCGCACGCCATCGCCTCGATCGTCGGCAGCGAGAACCCCTCGTAGAGCGACGGGCAGACCGCCACCTGGGCCTCGCCGTAGCGCGCCGCCAGCTCGGCGTCGCTGATCCCGGTCACGCACCGGACGATGCCGCGCAGCCCGAGCCGGTCGAGCGCCCGGTCGACCCGGCCGCCAGGTCTCGGCTTCCCGATCACCACCAGCTCGATCTCACGCTCGGTCCGCAGCTTCGCCACCGCTTCGAGCAGCGGCACCAGGCCCTTCATCGGGACGTCGCTCGACGTCGTCACCATCAGGCGACCCGGTACCGCCGTCGCCCCGTCGACCGGCGCGAACACGTCGGTGTCGACCCCGACCGGCACCACCGTCATCCGGTCGTGCGCCACCCCCATCTGGGTCGCGATGTCCCGGCGCGAAGATTGGGAGACCGTCACGATCGCCGGCAGCCGCCGGGCCACCCGGACCTGCATCCCCAAGAACCCGAACCACCGCCTCGTCGTGAGCGACTGCCACGGGTTGGTGGCGTGCGAGAGCGCCAGCTGGCGGTCGACGGTGATCGGGTGGTGGAGCGTCGTGAGCACCGACCACCCGTCCTCGAGCATCCCGACGATCCCGTTCCCGAGGCACTGGTTGTCGTGGACGAGGTCGAACTCGCCCTTGCGGTCGGCGAGCAGGCGCCGCGCCCGGAGCGAGAACGCCAGCGGCTCGCCGAAGCCGGCGGTGCACATCACCCCGAACTCGAGCGCGTCGATCCGGTCGCGGAACTCGCGCGGGTGCGGTACCCGGAACGGATCGGGGTCCCGGTAGAGGTCGAGGCCCGGCACCGGGACGAAGCCGACGCCCTCGTCCAGCTCCGGCCACGGCTGACCGGCGAACACCGTCACCGAGTGCCCCAGCGCCACCAGCTCCCTCGTCAGGTGGCGCGTGTAGACCCCCTGCCCCCCGCAACGCGGGTTGCCGCGGTAGACGAGGAAGGCCACCCGGAGGCCGCCGGGCGCCGGCCGGCGCGCCTCGACCTCGGCGGGGACCTCGATCGCCGCCGAGCGCTCCCACGACGCCTTCATCTCCCGCCAGCGCTGGCGCGGGGTCTTCACCGGTTGCCCACGACCCCGACCATGACCCGACAGCCTCCCCCGCCACCCGGTCCCCGTGCAAACAGGCGTCGCGCCCGCCCACGGCACGCCCATCGGCGCGCCGCCGAGCGGCGGCGTTCGCCGCCGGCGGAGGCCGATGCCCTCTGGCCTGGGACAACTGCCCCGCCGGCCAGCACCGGCGCGTTCGGGACGGCGCCACCGAGAGCCGCACCCAGGCCGACCGGTTCCCGAGGGCCGGGTAGTCTCGGAGCGTGGACCTCACGTACCCGCCCGACGCCGAGGAGTTCCGCCTCGAGATCCGCCAGTGGCTCTCCGACAACCTCCCCGACGGTTGGGGCGAGCCCGGTTTCTCGATGTCCAGGGACGAGCGGAGGGCCTTCAACGAGGCCTGGACGGCCAAGCTCTACGAGGGCGGGTGGATCTGCGCCAGTTGGCCCGAGGAGTACGGCGGGAAGGGCCTGACCCTCCTCCAGCAGGTCGTCTTGAACGAGGAGTTCGCCCGTGTCGAGGCCCCGCTCCGGGCCGACTTCTTCGGCGACACGCTCGTCGGGCCGACCATCCTCCAGTGGGGCACCGAGGAGCAGAAGAAGGAGTTCCTCCCCCGCATCCTCAGCGGCACGATCGCCTGGTGCCAGGGGTTCTCCGAGCCCAACGCCGGTTCCGACCTCGCCTCGCTCAAGACCCGGGCCGTCCTCGACGGCGACGAATGGGTGATCAACGGGCAGAAGGTGTGGACGACCCAGGCACAGTTCGCCGACTACGTCTTCCTCCTCGCCCGCACCGATCCCGACGCCCCGCTCCACGCCGGGATCTCCTACCTCCTCGTCCCGATGAAGCAGGCCGGGATCGAGGTCCGCCCGATCGCCCAGGTCGACGGGTCGGCCGACTTCAACGAGGTCTTCTTCACCGACGCCCGCTGCCCGAAGGACAACGTCGTCGGCGGCGTCAACAACGGCTGGAAGGTCGCGATGACCACCCTCGGCTTCGAGCGCGGCTCGTCGGCCACTACCAGCCACCGCCGCTTCGCCCGCGAGCTCGACTCGATCCTCGCCGAGGCCCGCCGGCTCGGGAAGGACAAGGACCCGCTCATCCGCCAGCGACTCGCCCGGTCGTGGACCGACATCAAGATCATGGAGATCAACGGCTACCGGTCGCTCACCGACGCCCTGAACGGGACCCACCACGCCGCCGCCCTCGGGGCATGCAACAAGATGTTCTGGTCCGAGTCGCACCAGCGGACGATGGAGCTGGCGATGGACATCCTCGGGCTCGAGGGCCAGATCCTGCGAGGCGGCAGCGGGGAGACCGAGATGCTCCCCGGCGCACGGCGCGGCCGCGCCGACTACCCGGTCGACACGCTCCAGGCCCTGTTCTTCTTCTCACGCTCCGAGACGATCTGGGGCGGCACCGCCGAGATCCAGCGCAACATCGTCGGCGAGCGCGTCCTCGGACTGCCCAAGGAGCCGAAGCCCACACCCCGCGGGGCCGCCGGCCCCGCCGAGGCCACCGGGACCGGCACCAACGGCGCCGATCGTGGCGGCGCCGGCCCCGAGCGAGCCGCCTCGACCTCTCGCTGACCCGTCGACCCGTCGACCCGTCGACCCGTCGACCCGTCTACCCGTCGGCTCAGTCGCCGCTGCCCGTCCCGCCGGCGGCCGGTCGAAGGGTCTCGGTCCCGATCGCTGCCGGTGGTGACACCGACGGCGCCGCCGACCGGTCGGCCGCCGCCGGGTCGGCCGCCTCCGTGCGTCGGCCGGCGACGACGCGGCGCAGCTCGCCGCGGCGCCCGAGGTAGCGGAAGGCCAATGGGCCACAGGCGGCGAGCGTCGCCACGCCACCGGTCAAAAGGGCCAGCCGGGGTGAGCTGGCATCGCTGATCCAGCCGACCAGGGGAGCGCCGATCGGGGTGCTCCCGAGGAAGGCGATGGCGTAGAGCGACATGACGCGTCCGCGCATCGAAGGCTCGGCCCGCAGCTGCAGCGAGGCGTTGGCCGTCGCGATGAACGCGATCGACGCGACGCCCATCAGCAACAGCGCCGCCATCACCACCGGCAACGTCGGCGAGACCGAGACGAGGAGGATCAACAGCCCGAAGACGACCCCGATGGCACTGAGCAGCGCCACCGACGGCCGCGAACGATGCGCCACCGCCAACCCGCCGATCACCGCCCCGGCGCCCATCGACGACGTGAACGCGCTGTACGTCCCGGCTCCGCCGTGGAAGGTGTACTTCGCCAGCAGCGGCAGCGTCGTGGTGAAGTTGAACGCGAAGATCCCGACCACGGCCATCGCCAGGAGCGGCTCGCGCAGCTCCGGCGTCGCCCACACGTAGCGGACCGCCTCACGGACCTGACCCTTCGCCCGCTCGACGAGCGGGCTGCGGTAGAGGTCGGCCGGGAGCATGAGGGCCAGCGCGACGATCACCGCCACGTACGACGCCGCATTGACGAGGAAGCACGCCGAGAACCCGACGGCGTAGATGAGGATGCCGCCGATCGCCGGCCCGATCACCCGAGCCGAGTTCATCAGCACGCTGTTCAGGCTGATCGCGTTCGGCATGAGCTCACGGCCGACCATCTCCGACACGAAGGACTGTCGCGCCGGGTTGTCGAAGAGGTTGACCACCCCGAGCAGCGTCGAGAGGAGGTAGACCTCCCACATCGTGACCGCACCGGCGAGGGTGAGCGCGCCGAGTGCGAGCGCCAGCGCCCCGGCGCTGCCCTGGGTGAAGAACAGCAGCGTCCTCTTGTCGAGCCGGTCGGCCGCCAGCCCGCCGAGGCCGCCGAACAGCAGCATCGGCACGAACTGCAGCGCCGTGACGACGCCGACGTCGACACCGTTGCCGTGGAGGGTCGGCGACAGCACCAAAAGGCCGAGGGCCACCGTCTGCATCCACGTCCCGGAGACCGAGATCACCTGGCCGGCGAAGTACAGCCGGTAGTTCCTGACGCTGAGCGCCCGGAACGTCCGGCGGGCGGCAGTCCGGACCGTGCTCACCGTTCGGCCACCATTCGCTCGAGCAGCTCGGTCAGCTCGACCACCCGCTCTCGCTCGGCGCCGTCGAGGGCGGCCAGGCGTCTCGCCAAGAACGCGTTCTTCAACCGGTGGACCCGCTGGAGCATCCGCCGGCCGTCGCCGCTCAGCCGGACCCGCCACACCCGGCGGTCCTCTTCGTCCTGGACCCTGACCACCAGGCCCTCGCGCTCCATCCCGGCGACCAGCCTGGTCATCGTCGGCGGCTGCACCTGCTCGGCCAGCGCCAGCTCGCCCAGCGTCGGGCTCCCGAGACGGCTGATCAACCCGAGCGCCGCCGCCTGACTCGGCGACAACCCGGCCAGCGACTGCTGGCGGAGGCGCCGGTTCAGCCGCGTCACCGCCACCCGCAGCCGCGTCGCCAGCTCCTCGTCCGCCTCGCTGGCCGGAGCGCCGTTCGGCGGTCCTCCCGTCGACCTGCCCTCCCTCAGCGGTCGGTCGGCGCTCTCGGCCGCGGCGTCCCCTCGACGGTCCCGGCGGGCTTGGGTTCCGGCCTCCATTGGTAGTCAGGGGCGCGGTGCTCTTGCGAGCCCGGTTCCCCATCCCCCTTTCAATCCGTACGTGCGGTTTTCCCGCATACGGCTTACCGACGGTCT
>Ga0080006_1121724_pt1 | contig 149926 bp, 128 predicted proteins | sample RS3BMetagenome_FD_69209 | JGI IMG/M metagenome (GOLD analysis project Ga0080006, IMG submission 69209) | Ferric oxide microbial mat and aquatic microbial communities from Rainbow Spring, Yellowstone National Park, USA - RS3B (SPADES... ...
CAGCGTCACCGAGACCGTGTACGACCCGGCGTTCTTGGCCGTGAACACGTCGCCCGTCACCTGGCCGCCGTTCGCGCCTGTCCCCACCAGGTTGTAGCCCGGCAGGTACAGGGCAAGGTTGAGCGCCGGCACCGGCTTGCCCAGCCGGTTCGTCGCCGTCACCGTGAGCGCGTCCTGGCCGCCCGTGCTGGTCGTCAGCGTCGTCGGCGTGATCGACGCCGTTACCGGCACGTCCACGTACCACCACATCCGGTACAGCGCCACGGCCAGGGTCCGCCCCGTCAGGGCGCTCGAGCCGCCATAGAGGCTGCCGTCAAGCGGCGGCACGACGCCGTACTTCATCATTGCGTCGGCGTAGCCGGCGGCGCTCCCAGTCTCGGTCAGGTCCTTGAACTGGCCGTACCCGCCAGATGTCGACACTGGCGCCAGCGCCATGGCGTTCGTGGCCAGGATCGCAAGGTCGATACGCGACATCGGCGCGTTCGGGTCGAAGTTCCCCGACGCAGGCACCCAACCCTTGAGCAGGCCCGCCGCCACGGCCGCCTCGACCGCGCCGTACGCCGGCGAGCTGCTTGTCACGTCACCGTACGCGGTTGCCGGCCCAGGGGCCGCAGGCACCAGGCCGAGCACCGCCTCGACGGCCGCCAGAACCTGCGCGCGCGTGACGACGCCGGCCGAAAGTGCGACGCTCGCGATGTTGAGCGCACCGGTGGCGATTTCCGCCCTCTGCTCGAGCGGTGTCAGGCCGCTGCCCGTCGCCGCCGCAAGCGCCGTCACAGGACCAAGCAGTGTCGCGAGCGCCACGCCCGCGATCAAAGATCGAAACCTTGTTCGCACGTGTGAGAACCCCGCTTCCAAAAATGGTTACGCCGCCCAGGGCGGCCCACCGGCATTCGACGCAAGCAAGCGCAAACCTTCCGTATAAACATTGGCATTTGACAGCCCGCGTCGCTGCACCGTGTCGCAACCACGCGCCCTGTGTAGGAGGGCAGCCGCCTCACGCCGAACGGGACAGGACGCCGACATGGAGGAGGATCCCAATGTCCGAGTCCACCGCAGCGGGCGATCGCCGCCTGCGCCTCGACGATCTCGCGCGCATCCGCACCGTCACCCAGGTGGGGATCTCGCCCGACGGACGGCGCGCGGTCTGCGCCGTCCAGGAGCACCTGAAGAAGGCGGACAAGCCGGTCACGAACCTGTGGCTGGTGGATCTCGCGGGGGGCAGGTCTCCCCACCGTCTGACCCGCTTTGCCGGCAGCGATCGCTCGCCGCGCTGGTCACCGGACGGCCGCCGGGTGGCATTCCTGAGCGCCCGCCCCGACACGTTCGCCGTCACCGAGGCCGCCGCGGTCGACGCGCCGGGTGGCGACACGAGCGACAAGGGCGAGCCCCGTGCCCAAGTCTGGTGCCTTGACCTGGACGGAGGCGGAGAGGCGGCGCAACTCACCCACTGGCCCGAGGGCGTGGAGGGGTTCGCCTGGTCCCCGGACGGCGACCGGCTGGCGCTCGCGCTTCGCACCCCCGACGACGTCCAGGCAGGCCACCTGAAGGCCCTGCGCGACGGCAAGGAGCCGCACGTGATCGACCGCGTACAGCACAAGTTCGACGGCACCGGTTTCTACGACGACGTGCGCACCCACCTGCACGTTCTCGACGTGGCCGGGGGAACGCTGCGCCAGGTCACGGACGGTCCCGCCTCGGAGACCGACCCCGACTGGTCGCCCGACGGACGCCAACTGGTCTTCCTGTCCAACCGCACCGGCGACGCAGACAACAACAACCGGCGCGACGTCTGGACCGTCGACATCGAGAGCGGGGCCGTGCAGCGACTGACCCGCGGCGACGTCCAGGCCCAGCGCCCGGTCTTCTCGCCCGACGGCCTGCACGTCGCGGCGCTCGTGAACTTCGAGCCGGAGAACAGCTACGCCCTCGACCACGTGGCCGTGCTGTCGCTGGCCGACGCCCAGCCGGTGGCCGACCTCGGCGGCTGCATCGGCGAGGGCTGGTCGACGATCGGCGGCGTCGTGCCGGACGACGTCGGCACCGACCCGGTCGAGCACGCCCGGCGCTACCCGGTCGCGCTCGAACGCACGCCCTGCCGGGTGCCGTCGCGCACCCTCGACCGTCCGATGCTCGGGCCGATCGTCTGGCTCGACGGGAGCCATCTCCTGACGCTTGCCGGCGACCGCGGCCAGACCCGCCTCGTCGGCCTCGCCTTGACGGCGGTGGGCGATGGCACGGCCGATCTCCTGTACCCGTTCGATCGCGGCGTCAGCGTCGAGGGCATGGACTGCGACGGCGGGCGCGTGGCGGTGATCCTCGCCGCTCCCGACCGGGGCCGGGAGGTGGCGGCCCTCGACGTCGCCCAGGCCTCGCGCCGGGACGGCCCGGCACAGGTGTGCACCGACTTCTTCGCCCCGCTTCTCGCCGATCGCGACCTCGCCCCCTACCGCCGCATCGCCTTCACCGACCATGACGGCGTGGAGATCGAGGGGCTGGTCGCCCTGCCGCCCGGGTTCGACCCCGAACACCCCCGGCCGGCGCCGCTCCTGGTCTCCATCCACGGCGGCCCGATGGCCTACGACGCGCCCGGATTCCGGTTCGAGAAGCAGTACTGGGCGGCCCAGGGGTACCTTGTCCTCATGGTCAACTACAGGGGCTCGATCTCGTACGGCGAGGCGTTCTGCAAGTCGATCCGGGGCGACTGGGGGCCGCGCGAGCACGACGACGTGATGTCCGGCGTCGACCACTTGCTGGCGATGGGCTGGGCCGACCCGGAGCGGCTGTTCGTCACGGGCTTCAGCCAGGGCGGGATCATGACCAACTGGGCGATCGGCCACACCGACCGGTTCCGGGCCGCCGTGAGCGAGCACGGCATGTGGGACTACGCGGCGGCGTTCGGCACCGACGACTGCCACCTGTGGTGGCAGGACGACCTCGGCTTGCCCTGGCAGAACCCGGACGGCTACCGGCGCATCTCCCCCTCGTCGGGCGTCGCAAACGTGCGCACGCCGGTCCTCATCATGGCGGGGGCGGAGGATTGGCGCTGCCCGCTCGACCAGTCCGAGCTCATGTACATGGCGCTCAAGAAGCGCGGCGTCGACACGCGTCTCGTCATCTACCCGGGCGAGCACCACGCCGTGACCAAGCCCAGCCGGGCCCTCGACCGCCTGGGCCGGATCACCCAATGGCTGTCGGCACACGGCGGCCAGGCGGCCCACGACGCGCCCGGCAGTGGTGCCTGAGGCCGCCGGCGGCGCGGTCGAGGTCCGCCCCGCCGCCGCGGCGGACCGGCCGTGGCTTGACGCGCTGTGGCGGGCGGCCTGGGGAGAGCCGCGCGTCATCACAGGCGGCCGGACCTACACCCTGGACGAGGTCCTGGCGCTCGTCGCCTGGCGTGACGCGACGCGGGCGGGATGTGCCGCCCTTCACCTGGACCGGCCCTGGAGCGAGCTCGTCAGCCTGAACGCGAACCCGCCCGGCCAGGGGATCGGCACCGCCCTCGTGGCGGCCGCCGAGGCGCGCGCCAGGGTCCACGGCAGCGGCGCGCTACGCGTGACGACGACCAACGACAACCTGAACGCGTTGCTGTTCTACCAGAAGCGGGGGTTTCGCCTCGTGGCCGTGCGGCCGGGCGCCGTCGACGAGGCGCGCCGGGAGAAGCCGGCGATCCCCCTCGTCGGGGAGCGGGGCATCGGCCTGCACGACGAGCTTGTGCTCGCGAGGCAGCTGGCGCCTGTGCCAGATGAGCCATAGCGGCTTCGGGCAGTGCGCAGCGCCTGCGTTACGGCAGAACGTCGTGGCGCCCCACCGCGAGCAGCACGATCTCGTCACCCTGGCGCGCGAAGACGACGCGAACCGCGTCCGTCACGCGCGCTTCGTAGCACCCGGGCCAGCTCCGGATCGCGTGGATCCGCAACCCAGGGTGCCCTGGCGACCGGCCGAGCCGGGCCAGCGCAGCGTCGATGCGGTCGCGCAGGGCGGGCTCGGCCTGGGTGAGCTTGCGGTACGCGCGCTGGAACGTGCGCGTGTAGCTAATTCGCATCGGGTGCGTGAAGATCCGCGAGCAGGCCGTCGACGGTGTCGTGCGAGCGCATCCGGCCCGCCCGCATGTCGTCGAGCGACGCCTGGAGCATGGCCGCCCACTCGTCCTGGCGCAGGTAGCGTTCCGTGCGCGGAACCAGGTCGGCCGGCTCCATGACGATGCGGCCGTCCTCGACCCACATGCGCAGGATGTCTCCGTCGGCGATGCCTAGGAGCTTGCGTGCTTCCCCTAGTCGCACCAGGCCCCGGCGCTGCACCACCACAGGACCGAGATCGCGCTCCGTGGCCAACGTGGTCACCTCCGCGATTGCAGTATAGCGGAAGTTCAGAACGCCCGCACCGCTACGGTCGGTCCGGCGGGTCGAACGCCAGTCGCGCCTGCCTGGCCCGATCGAGCGGCGTCCCCGTGTCGGGGGCGGGAGCTTCCGCGGGCGAGCGGCCATCGGTCGGACCGACCGGACTCGCGGCGGCCGGCACCCGGTCCCGTGCGGCAAGCGCCCGGTACATGTCCCGCACGAGCTGCATGTCCTCCCACACCGGGCGCTTCTTCTCGGGGTCGCGCAGGAGCGCCGCCGGGTGGAAGGTCGGCACGTAGGTGACGCCGTCCCGCTCGACGGGCTTGCCCCGGTCGCGCGTGATCCGCAGCTGCGGGCCGAGGATCGACTGGGCCGCCGTCGCTCCGAGCAGGACGACGATGCGCGGCCCGATGAGGTCCATCTTGCGGTCGAAGAACGGCCGGCAGGCGGCGCGCTCGTCGTCGGTGGGCACGCGGTTTCCCGGCGGGCGGCACATCACCGTGTTGGTGATGAACACCTCCTCCCGGGCGATGCCGCAGGCGGCCAGGATCCGGTCGAGGAGCTGGCCGGCGGCGCCGACGAACGGCCGACCCTGCTCGTCCTCCTGGCGCCCCGGCGCCTCGCCCACGATCATGAGCCGCGCGCCCGGATCGCCGTCACCGAACACGACGTGCTGGCGCTCGGCCGCGAGCGGGCACGCCCTGCAGCTCTGGGCGACCGCCCGCAACGCCTCGAGGGACGCCCCCGGCCCCTCGGCCCCGGTGTCCATGCCTAACCCCTCGCCGCGAGCTCGCCGCCGACGTACACGCGCCGGGCGCGAGCGCGGATCTCGAACGGGTGGCCCTGCCACACCACGAGGTCTGCGAGCTTGCCCGGGGAGAGGCTGCCGACGCGGTCCCCGAGGCCCATGCCCTCGGCCGGCGACAGGGTGATCGCCCTCAGGGCGGTCTGCTCGGGCAGGCCGGCGCGCACGGCGAGACCCGCCATGTACGGCAGGGTATAGAGCGGCACCACCGGGTGGTCGGTGATGAGGGCCACCTTGACGCCGGCGGCCGCCAGCACGGCCGGCGTGTCGTGGCGCAGCTCGCGCACCTCGACCTTGCTGCGCGCGACGAGGATCGGGCCGAAGTGGACCGGCACGCCGGCGGCGGCGATCTCCGCCGCGACCAGGTGGCCCTCCACCGCGTGCTCGAGCGTGATGTCGAGGTCGAACTCGCGCGCGATCCGCAGGGCGGTGAGAATGTCGTCGGCCCGGTGGCAGTGCACTCGCAGGGGGATCTCGCGGCGCACAACCCGGGCAAGGGCCTCCCACCGGAGGTCGCGCTCGGGCAGCTTGTCCAGGTCGGCGCCGGCCCGGTCGACCTTGTCCGCATAGGCCCTCGCACGCGCCAGGGCGTCGCGCAGGACCGCCGCCGTGCCCATGCGGGTCGTCGGCATGCGCTTGTGCTCGCGGTACACCCGCTTGGGGTTCTCGCCCAACGCCGCCTTGATCCCGGCCGGCTCCTTCAGCACCATGCGCTCCACGTTGTCGCCGGCCGTGTGCATGGCGACGCCCTGGCCGCCGATCACGTTGCCCGAGCCGGGCGTCACGTAGACGGTGGTGACGCCGCCCGCAAGGCCCGCCTCGAGCCCCGGGTCGCGCGGGTTGATCCCGTCCAGGGCGCGGACCTGGGCCGTGACGGGATCGGTCGTCTCGTTGGCGTCGTTGCCCTCCCAGCCGATGCCCTCCTCGTGCAGGCCGGCGTGCACGTGGGCGTCGACGAATCCGGGCAGGACGTAGCGCCCGCGCGCCGATACCTCGACCGTTCCGGGCGGCACGGGATCCTGCCCCACCGCCGCGATCCGGTCGCCGTCGACGACGACCACCCCGTCCCGGATGACCCGCCCCTCGCCCGTCCAGACCGTCCCGCCGACGATCGCCCAGCGTCCCATCGCTCCGCCCCCTCAAATTCCCGGTTCTCCGGGGCAAAGCGCGTTCCTTCGAGCATCTTCGCCCAAGGGACGCGGCGAGCGACCGGCGAAGGGAGTTGGGCGCAGGGACGCGGCGGACAGGCCGGGGAGGCGGGGCGATGGCACGCATGGACGCACAGGTGCATGGGCTGGCGGGAACGGTCGATCGCGAGGCGGTGCTGGCCGAGTCGAGACGTCTGCGCGCGGACGGCAGGCTGGACGAGGCGGCGAGGCTGGCCGGGTTTGTCGCCGAACGGTTCGCCACCGATCCGCGCGGCCACCTCGAGCTGGCACTGGCGCTGGACGCGCAGCGCCGCTACCCGGACGCGATCGTCGCGTACCAGAACGCGCTCGCGATGGACCTGCGCGGCGTCTCCCGGGTCGACTGCATGGTCGGCCTCGGCCAGTGCCTGGGCATGGTCGGCGAGACCCGCGACGCGCTCGCGGTGCTCGCCTCGGCCCGCCAGGAGTTCCCCCACGACGGCGCCGTGCACGCCTTCTACGCCCTCGCCCTGTGCGCCATGCGCCAGCCGAGCCGCGGCGCCGGCGAGCTCCTGGCGACGCTCCTCGAGACGACCGCGAGTGGGCGGGTGCGGGCCCACGAGGCGCGCCTTCGGGCAGCCGCCGAGTCGCTGCGGCGGCCGCCCGGACGATCGCGTCGCGCGCCGGGGGCGGGCGCGGACGGCGGCGAGCGGCCCGGGCGGGACGGTCGCGACGCGGCGCTGGCGTACGCCGGTGGCAACGCCGGCGCCGTCCCCGCCGGCGAGGGGCGCTAGCCCGACCGACGACCGGCCGGCCGCGGCCAGGCAGGCACAACATCGAGCGGCCGGGGCGCACTGCCCCCGGCCGCTCGATCTATCGCGCCGCCGGTCCTAGCCCATCGCGCCGATCGCCGTCAGGGTCCGCATCGCCATGTAGGCCTCTTCGAACGTCTCGCCCGTGTACGCCACCGTGTAGGTGTCGATGTGGCGGCTGCGGGGGCACACGTTCGCGCGTGCGGCCCGGTCCTGCTCGGTGAACGTGACCGTGAGCTCGTACGGGCCGGGCACCTGGAACAGGCGCAGCTCGCCGCGCTGCATGCGGCCGATCGCCTCGCCCGCGCCGGCGCGGATTGCCTCCCGGGCCAGCTTGGGCGACAGCCCCGCCGAGGCGGTCAGGCTGACCGGCCGCTTCACCGGCACGAACACCGCCCACGGCAGGATCTCGGCGATGTGCCGGCCGAGCACCTCGTCGCCCGTGACCAGACCCACGGGCACGCCCCACTCGCCCAGGAGGCCTGCGTTCCAGAACGTCTCCGAGGCGAGGGTGCCGTTCAGGCGCACCTCGACCAGGTGCAGGGTCATCGTATGGGCCAGGTTGCCGGGCGCCCCGGCGGCGGCGTGGTAGCCCGTGAACAGGGCGACGTCGTGGCCTGCGGCCCCGTCGACCATGGCGTGGCGCTTGGGCGCACCCAGGAGAAGGCGCACCCGAGGGTCGATCTCTTCGGGCGACAGGTTGCGCATCCCGTCGTGGCTGTCGTTGACCAGCATTTCGTCCACGCCGGCCTCGAACGCGCCCGCGATGGCCGCGTTCACCTCGCCGATCATGAGCGACTGGGCGCGCGGGTAGAGCATGTGGCCGGGCTGGGTCTCCGGCCACCCGCTCACCCCTGCCGTTCCTTCCATGTCGGAGCTCATGTATGCCTTACCGCCCACGTTGCGCCACCTTCCTCAGGATGAACTGGCTGTAGATCTCGCCCACCACGGCGCCGGCGACGTTGCGCACCGGCGGCTGGTGGTAGGGGGCGAGGGCGGCGCGCTCGGCCTCGCTCAGGACGCCGAGCGAGACCAGCGCCTCCATCGCCGCCGGGCCGGTCGCCCGGCCGTTTCCGTCGAGCACCTTGAGCGCCACGCCCAGACCGAGCTCCGGCAGGGCCATGCATTGCACGCCCTCCGCCCCCGCCTTGCTCACCACCCGGCCGCGCGTCGTCTCCATCACGACGGTATCGAACCGCTCGGGCCCGGCGACCAGGTCGGGATAGGTTGTCATGGCGCGCACCACCCGAGCGATCGCCTCCTGGCGCCGCGGCGGCAGGTCGACCGGGTCGGCGAGGCGGGCGAAGGCGGTCGCCATCGCCGTCACCGGCACGCCGAACACGGGTGCGCCGCAGCCGTCCACGCCGACCGCGATGTGGGCCTCGGGCACGCCCGTCATCTCGGAGACGGTGCGCTTGATGCGCACCTGGATCGGATGGGTGGGCAGGCGGTAGGTCGCCACGTCGGCGCCGAGATGGCGGGCGAACGAGAGCATGCCGGTGTGCTTGCCGCTGCAGTTCGAGTGTAGGGCGCTGAACGGCGACCCCGCCTCGCGCAGGGCCCGCGCGCTGGGCTCGTGCAGGGGCGGGTGGACGCCGCACTGGAGCGCGTCGACGCCAAGTCCGATCCGCTCGAGCATGCTCGCGACCACGGCGGTGTGGGCCGCGGTGCCACTGTGCGAGGCGCACATCACGGCCAGCTCCCGGTCGCCGAAGGCGAACGCCTCCAGCACGCCGGCCTCGACCGCGGCCAGGGCCTGGAAGGGCTTGGCCGACGAGCGAAAGTACGTCGTCAGGCCGGGGTCGGTGCCGGCCTGCCAGCGCACCTCGCCGTGCCGGTCGGCGACCGCGAGCGCGATCTCGTGCCGGCTTTCGACCAGGTCTCCGCGAACCACGTGGACCTGGGCGCTCACCCCCGCCCCGGCCTTCGCCGCGCTCACGCCCGCGCGGCGAAGGCCGCCGTCTGCCCGGCATAGGCCCGGGCGGCCGCGACAAAGGCCCGGAACAGGGCGCGCTCGGGCGCCCATCGCGCCCACCGGTCCTCCGGGTGCCACTGGACGGGCACGGCGAACGCGCCGCCGGGCCGCTCCATGCCCTCGAGGACGCCGTCCGGAGCCCACGCGACCGCCCGCCACCCCGCCGGCACCGCCTCCACCGCCTGGTGGTGGAACGAGTTCGCCAGGATCTCGTCGCCGCCCGCGGCGCGCAGGAGGTCGCCCGCGTCGGTGCCGGCCACCAGGCGCACCGTGTGGGCGTCGTAGCCGCGGCGCTGGCCGTGCCCACGATGCTCGAGCGCACCCGGACGCTCGCTGGGAATGTCCTGGACCAACGCTCCTCCCTCGGCCACGGCGAGGACCTGCATGCCGCGGCAGATGCCGAGCACGGGGATGCCCCGGTCGAGGGCCAGGCGGGCGAGGCGCAGCTCGACCTCGTCGCGTTCGGGGTCGAAGCCGTAGGACTCCGGATGGGCCGGGCGGCCGAACCGGTGCGGCTCGACGTCGCCGCCGCCGGTCAGGAGCAGGCCCGCGGTCGCGCGAAGGGCGGTGTCGAGGCTGTCCGGGTCGTCGGCCGGCCCGCCGTACACCAGCGGCAGCGCCCCCGCCGCCGTCAGCGCCTGGGTGTAGGTCGTGCGCAGGTGGAGGGCGCGGACCGTCTCGTCGGCATGGGTCTCGGTAACGCCGCCCGCCGGAACCAGGATCGGAACCGGTAGCGAACCGGGGTCGGGGTGGCTCATGGGCTACCTCCCGTCTGTGCGCTCCACCGCCGATTTCGCGCCCCCCAAACGCCTCTCCTGCGGTGCGCCCGCGGGCGCCTGGCGCTGCGCCGGCGTGAGGCCGATGGCGTACCCCAGCGCCCGGTCGACCTCGCGCATGGTGTCGGGCCCGAGCCGGCCGATCCGGCGCAGGAGGCGGCGCTTGTCGAGCGTGCGCAGCTGCTCCGCCAGGGCCACCGACGGGCCGTGGGCACGGCCGACGCCGTCCAGGTAGACGTGCGTGGGCAGGTACGGGCGCTTGAGCTGGGAGGTGAGGGCGCACACGACCACGGTCGGGCTCAGCCGGTTGGCGAGATCGTTCTGGACGACGAGGACGGGACGCACACCGTCCTGCTCCGATCCGACGGTCGGCCGAAGGTCGGCGTAGAACACGTCGCCGCGCCGCACAACGCCCTTCATCGTGCCGTCCCCACGGCGGCGACGACGGTCGGCCGGGCGGGCGTGCCGGGTTCCACGACCGCCCAGGGTCCGTCTTCGGCCAGGCGCCTGTCGAGGCGTCCGGCCGGACCGCGAAAGGCCCGCAGGGCCGGCGGGCACGCCACGGACGACGTCGTCGCGACGTGGCGACGCCAGCGCAGGCGTACGCCGGGAGGCGGAGGGGACGGAGGCAGGCTGGGCGGCATGGGCGCCTCCGGGGTACGTTGGTTGCGCCAGCGTATGCGCGGTGGGCCCGACCGGCCCGCCGCGCGCAAGGGGGTCGACCGGTGCCCGCCGACGACACGACGGCGCGCCTGTTCATCGGGCTCGCGCTGCCGGACGCGGTCCGGGCGGCGATCGCCGCCCGGACGGCGCGTGCCGTGCGCGGGACCGCCTGGCGCGCGAGCCATCCCGACACCCTCCACGTGACGGTGCGGTTTCTCGGCGACACGCCGCTCGAGGGGATGGCCGCGGTCGCCGACGCGGTGCGGGCGGCCGGGGCGGCGACGCCGGCGTTCGAGATCGTCTTCGGACCTGCGTCGGGGTTGCCGCCGGGACGCCCCGCCCGGGTCGCCGTGCTGCCGATCGTGCGCGACCTCGACGTCCTGGCGGGTCTGTACGGAGATCTGGAGCGCCGCCTTGTCGCCGCAGGCGTCGCAGCCGAGGTCCGCGCCTTTCGCCCCCACCTGACCGTGGCGCGCTGCCGGGAGCCGCAGCTGGCGCCCGCGGGTCTTCCCTCCGCGGCGCCGGCCGAGGTCACCCGCCTCGTCCTCTGGCGCAGCCTTCTGGGCGGCCCGCACGCCAGGCACGTGCCGCTGGCGCAGGCCGTGTTGGGCGGGGCCGGGGGCCCTCCGTGACGGCGCGCCGCGGCGGTCGGCGGATAGCGCTATGCTTGCTGGGCACGGCAGACGAGCGCAAGGAGGAACCGACGACGGACGACCAGGAGGTCACCCAGGGACAGGGCCACCAGCACGGGCATGCGCACGGCCACGGGCACGACGGGCACCGCTTCGATCCCGAGCGCCTCCTCGCCCGGGAGGACCGCTTCCGGGCGCTGTTCGATCCGGCGCGCCACCTCCTGCCGATGTTCGCCGGCGACGAGCGCGTCGTCCTGGATGTCGGTGCGGGGGTCGGACTCCTCGCGCTGGCCCTGGCCGAACACTTGCCCGGGGCGAGCGTCGTCGCCATCGACCGCCAGGACGACATGGTGGCGGTCCTCGAACGGCGTCTGCGCGAGGCAGGGCGGTCCAACGCGCGCGCCCTCCAGGCCGACGCGGCGGCTCTGCCCCTGCCCGACGCGAGCGCTGACGCCGTCCTCATGAGCGTCGTGCTGCACGACTTTGCCGACCCCTACCGCGCCCTCGGTGAGGCGCGCCGGGTCCTGCGGTCGGGCGGACGGCTGGTCCTGATCGAGGTCCGGCCCGGCGCGACCGAGGACGGGCCACCCCAGGAGCGTCTGTTCCAGCCCGAACGCCTGGCTCGGATGCTGGTCGACAGCGGCTTTACGCCCGGTCCGTTCGACGACGGACCCGGGCCCCTCTACCGCGTCGCCGCGCAGCGCGACGACGCCTAGGGCGAAAGAGCGCGGCGGGAAACCACGCCGCGGCAACCGTGTCCGCTCGCAATTCCGGGAGGATCTGCGGCGCCGCGGCGCCTACCGGATGAGGATGACCCGAACCCCGTCTACCAGGTGCAGCCACGCCGCGTCGGCGGTCACCACCGTGAGACCCCGCCGCAGCGCAGCGCCAAGACAGGCACGATCGCCGAGCGACAGCCCTTGCTTCGCGTGCCTCGGCGTAGCCGACAAGCGACGAGGGCGCCCTCCTTGTCGAACGGCACGACGTCGAGTTGGAGTCCGTCGAGCACCCCGACAGTCGGCATCCTCCAGTTTGGCTGCAACCTCACTGAAACTGACGGCGGTGACGGCTCCTCCGGACATGACGGCCTGCGCGACGACGTCCGCGCCTCTGCCTCGTGGAGCACAGCCAGGAGCGCGGACGCGTCCGGAACCTTCACGTTCAAGTCGGTTCGGACCGGCGCTCGGCGATGAGATCGTCAACCAGGCTGCGGTCCGTGGCAACGTACCGGGCCACGATGGCCTGGGAATGTCGGATGGCCGCTCGCAGGGACGACAGCCGCAGCCCATCCCCCTCGAGCTGAACGACGATCTCGTCCCCGGGTCGAAGGCCAAGCGCCTTGCGATACGCGGCCGGCAGGACCATGCGCCCGCTCTTGCCAAGGCGCACACGTGCCTGCATCGTCGATCACCCCTTGCCATGGATGGTCTATGGTGACCCATATGCTCCGTTCGGCACAATGGCGGTTTGTGCCCCATGGCGACATGCTCGCCAAACGGAGGGTCGCAGCGCGTTTCGAGGCGCGTGACGCTGCGGCGCCTACTGTGCGTCCGGTTCACCCGGCGTGTGGTTGGACCGCGGGCAAGGCCAAGCAGCGACTGCGTCGCCACGTTGCGCCGCGGCGAGGTCGCGAGGTACGGGCGGGCGAACATCCTGACCACGGGTCCCGGGTCGTGGCCGGCCCGTCGCACGGCGCAGCCCGACCGGCGGGCGTGAGCGCCTGGTCGAGGACGGCTTTGCGGCCGGACCGATCGAGGGCGGACCGGGCCCCTGCATCGTGTCGGCGCAAGGGGGTCGAGCGCAGCCCGGTTCGGTTCTGGGCCGGCGCAGCGCCAGGACGTGGCCAGCGCATCACCGGTCTGCATCGGCACAGGTCAGCGCGGGCGCGACCGTGCCCGCAGCCGGCCTTCGAGGCACGCCCGGCGATCAGGGCAACCGGCCGACCGTTGACGTTAAAGCGCCACGCCGTCACACGGAAACGTAAGGAGGGCTACGCGTGGCGGACAAGATCACGGTGTATGTCGACAGCGATCTCCATCGACGGATCAAGACGGCGGCCAGCGCCCGCGGCATGACGCTGTCCGACTTCATGGTCACGGCCGTACGCCACGCCATGCAGGCGCCGGACCGGCGGCAGGTCGCCCAGGTCATGGACCGGGTCCGGGCGGCCGCCATCGGCGTAACCGACACCGCAGAGCGGCGCCGCATGCGCGACGAAGGGCGATACCGATGAGCGCCGGCGCAGACCGTCGTGCGGCCGTTCTGGCCGCCGCTGGCTTGGATCCGGCCCGATGAGCAGTCCGCCGCGGCCCTGGATCTGCGCGAGCGCGCGATCCACGACGACGTGCGACTCATCTGTCCGCCAACATTCTGGTACGAGGTCGCGAACGCGCTGTGGGTGGCCACCCGTCGAAGGCGGCTGTCGGTCGACGACGCCGCACAGGCGCTCGACGCCCTCATGGACTTCACCATCGAGATCTGTGAGACCGACCCTGTCGCCTGCGTCCTTCTGGCCAACGAATGGACGCTCGCCGTATACGACGCCGCGTATCTCGTCGCTGCCTCCGCGAGCGACGCCCACCTGTGGTCCCTCGACGTCGACCAGGCCAGGGCCGCCGCATCGCTCGGGATCACGGCCTTGCCGGTCAGCACGTAAGAAGCGACCGCCGGGGATGCCGTCCCAACGGCCATGATCGATCGCCCGGCGGGCGATCGATCATGGCCGACCGGCTCCCCGGTCCGTCCGCGGCGGGGCTGCACCGTCGCAGGCCCGTCGCATGCGTCCAGCCGGCGTCCTCGACATCGCCTCGGGCGCTCGTAGGCACGGGATGCGCGCGGGTAGCGCAGCCGAACCGTCCTGCGCACGCGGCCAGGCCAACACGGGCCGGCAACCGTGGCGTGGTGGATCGTTCCGGTTACAGCAGCGACGTCCTATCGGACGCCCCCTCGGGCGTGTACACCCGGGGTACGCGTGCGGTGATGCCCGTCAGCACCTCGTACGCAATCGTGCCCAGGTGGCGCGCCCAGCCCGCCGCGTCCGGCGCCTGCGCGCCCGCCGCGTCCAGGAGCGTGACCGGGTCGCCCACCCGCACCGCCCAGTCCTCCGGCCCCTCGACCACGAGCTGGTCCATCGTCACCCGGCCGACGATCGGCACGCGCCGGCCGCCGACCCCCACCTCGAGTCCGGTCAGGCTGCGTCGCACCCCGTCGGCATACCCGGCCGGCACGGTGGCCAGGACGCGCGGGCCGGCCGTGCGGTGGGTCGCGCCGTAGGAGACCGCCGTGCCCTCGGGCACGCGCTTCACGAACGACACCCGGCTCGTGAGCGTCAGGGCACCCCGCAGGTCGGGCGTCGGGCGTCCCGGCGGCGCCCCGGCGTATCCGTACAGGCCGATGCCGACCCGCACCCCGTCCAGGCGGGCCTCGGGGTAGGCGAACGCGGCCGCGCTGTTGGCGGCCCGGAAGGCGGGCCGGGTGCCGAACGGCAGCTCGGCCCCGATGGCGCGCCGCACCTCGGCGAAACGCTCGAGCTGCCAGATGGCGTATGGCGCGTCCTCGTCCGCCGTGGCGAGGTGGGTGAAGACGCCGGCAAGCTGCACGCCGTCCGCCGCCGCGAGCGCCCGCGCGAACCCGGTCGCCTCCCCGGGGGTGCAGCCCACCCGGCCCATGCCGGTGTCCACCTTCAGGTGCACGCCGAGCGGTCGCATCCCCTTTGGCAGCTGCCTGCCGATCCGGACGACCGCGTCGACGCCCGCCTCGTCCCCCACCGTGACCTGCACGAGCAGGCGCGCGAGCGCCTCCATCTCGGGCGCGGTCACCGGCCCCAGGACGTGGACGGGCGCGCCGAAGCCCGCCTCGCGCAGCCGGGCCGCCTCCTGGGGCAGGGCGACGCACAGACCTGCCGCGCCCGCCCGCAGCGCCGCGCCGGCCACCTCGACGGCGCCGTGGCCGTAGCCGTCCGCCTTCACAACCGCCCACACCGGCGCCGGTCCGACGGCGCGGGCCACGGCCCGCACATTGGCCTCGATCGCGTCCAGGTCGACGCGGGCCTGGGTCGCCCGCACCGGTAGCGCGCGGGTGGTCATGCCCGGCCTCCGCCGAGGACCTCGGCAAACGCGCCCGGCAGCGCCGCGGCGAGCGCACTCGCGGCGAGGCCGCGATCGCTGCCGCCCGCCGCCCGCTCGCCCGCCAGGCCATGCACGAACGCGGCCAGGGCGGCGGCGTCCCAGGCCGCCATGCCCTGGGCGAGAAGCGCGCCGACCAGTCCGGTGAGAACGTCGCCGGTGCCGCCGGTGCCCATGGCGGCGGTCCCGGTCGGGTTCACGCGCAGGTCGCCGTCCGGCCGCGCGACAACCGTGGGCCGGCCCTTCAGCAGCACAACCGCGCCTGCGGCGCGGGCGAGCGATCGCGCCGCCTCCAGCCGGGCGGCGTCGACTTCGGTCGCCGTGGGCGCGCCCTCGCCCAGGGCGGCGAGAAGCGTGGCCGCCTCACCGGGATGGGGCGTCAGGACGAGGCGGCCGGCACCGGCCGCAGCCGCGCCGGCGACATCCCGGGCCCACCCCTCGCCGACGTCGGCGAGCGACGTGAGGGCATCGGCGTCGAGGACGGCCGCCCGCGCCCGGGCCAGCACCAGCCGGACCAGGTCGGCGCTGCCGGCCGATCGCCCCAGGCCGGGCCCGATCGCTACCGCCTGGGCCTCCCCCAGGGTGGCCGCCAGGTCTTGCTCCGGGCCGATCGCCATCGCCTCCGGCACGCGTGTCCGCAGGGCCGCGCGGACGCCGTCGGTGCTGCGCACGGTCAGACGGCCGGCGCCGCCGTGCAGGCCACCCAGCGCGCACAGGACGGCGGCGCCTTCGAAGCCGGGCGAGCCGGCCACCACGACCAGCCGGCCGGCCGTGCCCTTGTGGGCCGTCGCCGGACGCGGGACGAGGAGCGTCGCCGCCTCGGAGCGGTCGACGAGGGCGAACCGGGGCCCGGGCAGGGCCTCGCCGAACGGCGCCAGGCCGATCGGCGCGACGTCGACGCCGCCGCACAGGCCGGCTCCCGGCCAGAGCACGTGGCCCGGCTTGCGAAACCCCATCGCCACCGTCCGGTCGGCCGCCACGCTGCCCTCGCCGGCAAGGCCGCTGTCGGGGTCGACGCCGCTCGGCAGGTCGACCGCGAGAATCGCGCCGGCGCCGGCCCGCGCCGCGGCCAGGGCGCCGGCCGCCTCGGGGCGCAGGCCGCCCTCGACGCCGGTGCCGGTGATCGCGTCGACGACCAGGGCGGGGCCCAGCTGCGCGAGCGCCTGCCGCACCGCCTCTTCGGTCAAGGTGTCGACCGGCACCCCGTAGGGTGCGAGCCGGCGCAGGGCCTCCCGCTGGTCGGGGCCGCGCCCCGCGAACGCGGCCGCACCGCCGGCGACCAGGGCGATCACCCGCCGGCCCCGGTCGGCCAGCACGCGCGCCGCGACGAGGCCGTCGCCGCCGTTCGCGCCGGCCCCGGCCAGGACCAGGACGCCGTGAGCAAGCGCGGTTGCGAACGACCGCTGCGCCGCGGTCGCGACGGCGACGCCGGCCTGTTCCATGAGCAGGTCGATCGGCATGCCGGCCGCCGCCGCGGCGCGGTCGGCGGCGCGGGCCTGCGCCTGGCTCAGGATCCGCACGGGCACGGCCCCACCGCCACCGCCTGGGCCATCGCCAACGAGCCGACGTGGCTCATCGACACCAGCACCGCGCTCACGCCGCGCCGCGCCGCGAGCTCCGCCGCCGCGCCGTGCAGTCGGACCTGGGCCGGGCGCCCGATCGGCCGCACCACCTCGATGTCCTGGAAGCCGAGCGGGCCGTGCCCACCCAGCGCCTTATACACCGCCTCTTTGGCGGCGAACCGCGCCGCCAGGCGCTGCGTGCGCATCGGACCGGCGCCGGCGGCCGATCGTTCGAGGTCGGTGAACAGCCGGCCGGCGGCATGGCCGCGGCGCGACAGCAGGCGACCGACGCGGGCGACCTCGACGAGGTCGACGCCCACGCCGACCACGTGTCCGTGCGCTGCCGCTGCGGCCAAGGCCCCATCCATGGGCGGAAGTCTAGGCGCACCCGTCGGCGCGGTCAAGGCTCGACCGGCCCGCCGGGCAAGGTGAGGTCGGCCGACCACAGCCGGCATCCGCCCCCCTGCCGCTTGGCCGCGTACAGGGCAGCGTCGGCCGCGCGCAGGAGCGAGCCCGGCGCCGTGCCGTGCTCGGGGAAGATCGCCACCCCCACGCTGGGCACGATCGCGCCCTCGCCCGCCAGGGTGAGCTCCTGCCGGCAGGCGCGCACCAGCCGGCCGGCCACGTCCAGCGCCTGCGCCGGCCCGACCGCCGGGCACAGGACGACGAACTCGTCGCCGCCGGTGCGGACGACCCGGTCGCGCGCCCGCACCACCCGGCGCAGCACCTGTGCGGCGGCGCGAAGGGCACGGTCCCCGACCTCGTGGCCGAACCGGTCGTTGACCTCTTTGAACCGGTCGAAGTCGAGCGCCAGCACCGTCGCCGGCTGGCCGTTCCGGGCGGCCCGCTCGAGCATCCGGGGCAGGGCGCTGTCCAGGCGCCGCCGGTTCGAGGCGCCGGTGAGCGGGTCGCGGTAGGCCATGGTCAGGAGCGCCGCCCGGGTGCGACGCTGGCGGGTCACCTCGACGTGTTCGACGACGGCGCCGGTCGGGACGTCCCCGGGCCCCGCCCGCAGCGGCGACACGTGGACCGTAAACCAGCGCGGACCGCGCGGGCCGGGGCAGGGGTAGCGGCCGCTGTATCCGGCGAGGGTGCCCGCGACAACCGCCTCGATCGCGTCCGCCACCGCCCATGCCTCCGGCGCACCCGACCGGCGCGCCACGGCCACGTAGTCGGCGCCGACGCCGCTCACCGCGGGGTCGGCGCCGTTGGCGGTGCCGAAGGCCAGCCAGGCCCGGTTCACGGCCTGGATGCGGCCGGCACCGTCGACGACGGCGACCTGCGCCGACAGGGCGTCGAGGACGGCCCGGTAGTCCGGCCGCGGCGCTGGGCCCGTCGTCTCCCCGCCCGCCGTCACGCGCTCCCCTCCCCTCATCGCCGCCGGCCGGCGCACGCACGAGCCCGGGCGCGGGGGCCACCCGGACTCGCCATGGCAACACGGCCGGCGCCAGCGTCGGGCCCGCCGGCAGGCGGCGGGGCTAGAACCGGCAGACGCGGTCGATCGCGGCCTTGACGCGCTCCGGCGTGGGCAGGTACTCCTCCTCGAGCGACGCCGGCGGGAACGGCATGTCGTAGCCGCCCACCCGCACCGGCGGCGCCTCGAGGGAAAGGATCGCGCGTTCGCTGATGAGCGCCGCCACCTCGGAGCCGACGCCGCCCATCACCGGCGCCTCCTGGAGGATCACGGCGCGGTGCGTCTTCTCCACCGAGGCGATGATGGCGTCCTGGTCCATCGGCACGATCGTGCGCAGGTCGATCACCTCGACCCGAATCCCGGCCTCGGCGGCAAGGTCGGCCGCCGCCACGGCGGTGGGCACCTGCGAGCCCCAGGCGATGAGCGTCACGTCCGTGCCCTCCCGGACCAGGCGGGCCTTGCCGATCGGCACGGTGTAGCGCTCCTCGGGGACCTCGTCGCGGTGGCTGCGGTACAGGCGCAGCGGCTCGGCGACGATGACCGGGTCCGGGTCCTCGATCGCGGCCAGGATAAGTCCCTTCGCGTCGTGGGGCGTGGACGGCGTGACGAACTTCAGGCCGGGGGTGTGCAGGGCGCGCGCCTCGAGCGTCTCGCTGTGCAGCTCGAGGGCCTTCACGCCGCCCCCGTACGGAGCCCGCAGGACCATCGGGCAGGTGTAGCGGCCCAGGCTCCGGTAGCGCACGCGCGCGGCCTGGGCGACAAGCTGGGAGAAGGCCTGGTAGGTAAAGCCCATGAACTGGATCTCGACGACCGGTCGCATGCCGTACACCGCGAGGCCCACCGCGGTACCGACGATGCCGCCCTCGGCGAGCGGGGTGTCGACGGCGCGGTCGGGACCGAAGCGGTCGAACAGGGTGTCGGTGGCCCGGAACACGCCGCCGTTGCGGCCCACGTCCTCGCCCATCACCATGACCCGCTCGTCGGCCTCCATGGCCTGGGCGAGCGCCTGGTTGATCGCCTGGATCATCGTCAAGCGCGCCATCAGGCCAAGCCCTCCATCTCGCGGCGCAGGTACGGCGGCTCCTCGGCGTAGACGTGCGCGGCAAGATCCTCGAGCGTCATGGCCGGCGTCGCCTGGGCACGTTCGTAGGCGTCCTTGACCGCCTGGGCGGCCTCCTCGCGCAGGGCCTGCTCGTCCGGCTCCGACCACAGGTCGCGCCCCTCGAGGAGGAGGCGCAGGCGCAGGATCGGGTCCTTGCGCTCGGCCTCGCTGAGCAGTTCCGGGCTGCGGTACCGGGTCGGGTCGTCGGCGGTCGTGTGCGGCCCCAGGCGGTAGGTCTGGGCCTCGATCAGGGTCGGGCCGCCGCCCTCGCGTGCCCGCTCGAGGGCCTCGTCCACGGCCTGGTACACGGCCAGCGCGTCGTTGCCGTCGACCACCTCGCCGGGCAGGCCGTAGGCGACCGCCTTCTGGGCGATCGTCTCGGCCGCCGTCTGGTGCTCGCGCGGCACGCTGATCGCCCAGCCGTTGTTCTCGCACAGGAACACGACGGGAGCCTTGAACACGCCGGCAAAGTTGAGCGCCTCGTGGAAGTCGCCCTCGGACGTCGCGCCGTCGCCGAACAGGGCGACAAAGCCCTTGCGCTCGCCGCGCAGGCGCGACGCCCAGGCGGCGCCGGTGGCGTGCGGCAGATGGGCGGCGATCGAGATCGCGATGCTGTACACCGCGACCCCCTCGGGTGGGACGCCCCCCTGCGGGTGGGCCAGGGGATAGAGGAAGAGGCGCTCGAGCGGGACGCCGTGGGCCAGCATCGCGGGGTGACTGCGATAGGTCGGGAACAGCCATTCGTCCCGGTGCATGGCGAACACGGCGCCGACCTGCGCCGCCTCCTGGCCGGCGGCCGGGGCAAACGTGCCGATCCGGCCCTGGCGCTGGAGGTTCAGGGCACGCTGGTCGAACACACGGGCCGTCACCATGGTGCGGTACAGGTCCCGCAGCTGTTCGGGGCCGAGGTTCGGCATCGGTCCGACCAGGGTTCCGTCCGGGCGCAGCACCTCGCGGCGCGGGAACTCGACGGTGATCATGAGGTCCCCCCTCGTACAGCAGCAAGGCCGTGCGGACGGCCCGCACGGTGGAACGCGCGCCTCGTACGTCTCCTGACCGCCAGAAGCGACGTTCCGGCCGGTATCAGCGCGCATTATATCCCAATCGCGCCCGCCGCGCAGGACGATCCCGGGCTGCCCTGGGCCGTCCGGCGGCGCCCTGCACCGACCGCGCTAGGCGAGCGCCTCGCGCAGCAGCTGCACGAACACCTCGCGGCGAGGCTCGTCCGGCATGTCGGCGGCCGGGCCGTCGGCCTTGGCCCCGACCAGGGTGGCGCCGTAGCTCGGGCCGTGGCTGAGATCGACGGCGAGCGGCTGGCGGGTTGTCGAAAACATCGCCCCGGGGTAGACCGCGCAGAGCAGGGCGACGGCGTCGTGCACGATGACCCGGTCGGTCACTCGGGGTCCGGCCGCGTAGGCGGGGTCGCGCAGCAGGTCGCCGGCGAGGCGCCCCCGGGCCGTGCCCAGGGCGCCGAGCGCGTCGACCTCGGCGGCGGTGAGGCTCGCCGCCCGGGTCGTGCGCAGGTCGACCACCACGACCGGGGAGAGGTCGGCAAGGGCGATGGCGGCCGCCTCCGGGTCGGCAAAGGCGTTGAACTCGGCGGCGGCGGTGATGTTGCCAAGACCTCGCCCGCCGCCCATCCAGACCGTGGCGGCAAGCTTGCGCCGGACGAGGTCGGGCGCGATGCGGCAGACGAGGGCGATGTTCGTCAGCGGTCCGGTCGCGACCAGGGTGACCGAGCCGTCCGGGGCGGCGGCCAGGCGGTCGATCGCCGCCCGCAGGTCGCCGGCGGGTCCGGCGCTCGCCTCGGGCAGGGCGACGCTGCCCAGGCCGGTCTTGCCGTGGGCGTAGGCCGCGTCGACGGCGTCGCGCACGAGCGGCCGGTCGGCGCCGGTGAACACGGGCACGTCGGCGCGGCCGGCGGCGGCCATGACCCGCAGCGTGTTGGGCACGACCTTGTCGAGGCCGACGTTGCCGGCCACCGTCGTCACCCAGCCGAACCGCTCGCCGGGCAGTACGCCGGCCGCGGCGAGAAGCGCGACCGCGTCGTCGATGCCGGTGTCGACGTCGAGCCAGAACGTCACGCAGGACTCCTCCGTTCGTTGCGACACGCGCTCGCCGACGCGCGCATGCTGTCGACGCGCGTTGGGCCGAAGAAGGAACCGACGAGGCGTGCGAAGTATTTAGCCTACCCGTCGCCATATCCCTACCGAGCGCCAACGCTCGGGTATCCGCATGAAGAACCCTGCGAGGAATCGAAGGAGGTCATGGCGTGCGTCCACGCCTTCCCGGTATTGCGTCCATCGCCCTGTCTGCCGCGCTGGTCGCCGGTGCCTCGGTCGTCGCCTACGCGGCGCCCGCGAAGCACGCCGCCAATGCGAAGTTCAAGGTCGGTATCGTGGAATCCGGTCCGGTACTCGACGACCACGGCTTTACGGAGCTGTCCTACCTGGGCCTTGAGCAGGCGCACAAGAAGCTCGGCGTGACGACCTCGTACGTCCTCACGCAGTCGAGCGGCGACTACGTCCCCGACCTCACCCGGTACGCCCAAGAGGGCTACAACATGGTGATCGGGATCAGCTTCGAGGAGACCGCCGCGATCCAGCAGGTGGCCAAGGAGTTCCCGAAGACCAAGTTCGTCCTCATCGACTCGGCCGTGGCGCCGGTGTCGGCGTACCCGAACGTGTCGTCGGTCATTTTCCAGGCCCAGCAGGGCGCCTATTTGGCCGGCGCGCTGTGCGGCTACATCGAGTCGGACAAGTCGTTCAACCTGCCCGGCCTCACGCACAACGGCATCGTCGGCGTGGTCGGCGGCCAGAACCAGCCGCCGGTCGACGCCTACATCGCCGGCTTCATCGCCGGCTTCAAGGCCGCCGACCCGACCGGCAAGGTTCTGCCGCCCGTGTTCGTGGGCAGCTTCACCGACGTCTCCGGCGGTGAGACCGCGACCTTGCAGCTGCACAGCGAGGGCGCGGACATCGTCTTCCCGGTCGCCGGCGACACGGGCCTGGGCACGATCGACGCGGCCAAGACGCACGGCTTCTACGCCCTGGGCGTCGACGCCAACCAGGCCTACCTGGCGCCCAAGAACGTCCTGACGAGCGCCCTCAAGCGCGTGAACAACGCCGTGTACGACGAGATCGCGGCGGCGCTTCACGGCACCTGGCACGGCGGCATGGACTACTTCACGATGGCGATGGGCGGCGTGGGCATGGCGGCGCCGATGAAGGGCGTGCCGGCCAGCATCATCGCCAAGGTGAACAAGCTCAAGGTCGAGATCGAGCACGGCACCCTGAAGGTCCCGACCACCCTCCCCTAGGCTCGCCGCGCCGACCTGCCCGGGTCGGACGCAGTGCGGCTGGCGGCGCGCTCCGCATGGCGGGCGCGCCGTCCGCGCGTTCCGGCGATAGGGCCGCGAAAGGAGTCGTGCGATGGAGGGCGAGGCGGTCCCGACCAACCCGGCGCTGCGGGTGCGCGGCCTGGTCAAGCGCTTTCCCGGCGTCGTGGCAAACGACGGCGTGTCGATCGATCTGCTCCCGGGCGAGGTCCATGCCGTCCTCGGCGAGAACGGCGCCGGCAAGTCGACGCTCATGGAGATGGTCTACGGTCGCTACGCCCCGGACGCGGGCGCGATGGAGCTGGGCGGGCGCCCCTACGTCCCGCAGACCGCGCGTGACGCCATCCGGGCCGGCGTCGGCATGGTCCACCAGCACTTTCTTCTCATTCCCGCGTTCACCGTGGCCGAGAACATCGTCCTGGGCGCCGAGCCGCGTCGCGGGCCGCTCTACGACGAGGCCGCGGCCGAGCGCAACGTGGCGGAGCTGGCGAAGCGGTACGGCCTCGCCGTCGACCCGGGCGCGCTCGTGCGCGACCTGCCGGTCGGGCTTCGCCAGCGGGTCGAGATCCTCAAGGCGTTCTACCGGGACGCGCGCGTCCTCATCCTGGACGAGCCGACGGCCGCGCTCACCGTCGGCGAGGCCGCCGAGCTGTTCACGGCCATGCGCCAGTTCGCCGCCCAGGGGATCGCGATCGCCTTCGTCACCCACAAGCTCGACGAGGTGATGCGCGTCTCCGACCGCGTGTCGGTGATGCGCCGGGGGAAGATGGTGCTTTCCGGCAAGCCCACGTCCCAGACCGACCCCGGCGAGCTCGCCCGCCTCATGATCGGCCGCGAGCTGGCTCCGCCCCGCCGTGCCCGCACGGGCTCGGCCGGCGCGCCGGTGCTCGAGACGCGCGGACTCACGGTGCCGGCGTCGCTCGGCTCGCCGGGACTCGTCGCCGTCGACCTCGCCGTCCGGGCGGGCGAGGTGGTCGGCCTCGCCGGTGTCGAGGGCAACGGCCAGGGCGCCCTCGTCTCCGCCCTGTCCGGCGTCCTGCCCGCCAGCGGCGGCGCGATCCTGCTCGACGCGCGCGACATGACGCGCACCTCGGCCGCCGTCCGGGTCGAGCGGGGCCTTGCCGTCATCCCGGCCGACCGCCAGGAAGAGGGCCTCGTCCTGTCCTTCACGGTGGCCGAGAACATCGCCCTGCGCCACTTCAGAAGACCGCCGTTCTCGCACGGGCCGATCCTGGACTGGGCCGCCATCCGCCGGCGGGCGGCTGAGCTCGTCCAGGCCTACGACGTCCGTCCGCCGGCGCCGGAGGCCTACGCGGCAAACCTGTCCGGCGGCAACCAGCAGAAGGTGATCCTCGCCCGCGAGGTGTCGGGCGAGCCGCGCGCGGTCGTGGCCGCCCAGCCGACGCGCGGCCTCGACATCCTGGCCACGGACTTCGTCCACCGCCGCCTGCTCGAACTGCGCGACCGGGGCTGCGCCGTGCTCCTCGTCTCGCTCGACCTGGACGAGATCTTCGCCCTGTCCGACCGCATCGCGGTGATCGTGCGCGGGCAGATCGTCGCCTGGCGCGAGGCCGCCGCCACAACCCCGGAGGAGGTCGGCGCCCTCATGCTGAGCGCCATCCAGGAGCACGCCGAGGAAGGGGCTGACGCCTCGTGATCCAGTCCCAGATCGCCACCGGGGTTCCGTGGCAGCGCACGGTGGGCGCCGTCGTCCTGGCCATCATCGTGAGCGGCGTCGTCCTTGCCGTCGCCCACATGAACCCGTTCCAGGCCTACGGGGCTCTCGTCTCCGGCGCGTTCTTCACGCCGCTCGCGATCGGCACGACGCTGGCCGACGCGCTCCCCCTCATGCTCGTCGGCGTCGGCGTGGCGATCACGTTCCAGGCCGGTCTGGTGAACATCGGCGGCGAGGCCCAGTACGTCGTCGGCAGCATCGCCGCCGCCCTGGTCGGCATCGCCTTCGCCCACATGGCAGGCCCCCTCCACATCGCGCTCGCCCTTCTCGCAGCGATGGTCGCGGGCGCGATCCTCGGCCTCGTGCCGGGCGTGCTCAAGGCCTACTTCAGCGTGAACGAGATCGTCAGCACCCTCATGCTCAGCTACGCCTCGGTCTACTTCGCCAACTACCTCCTCCAGGCCGGCCCGATGTCGGTGTCGCCCTATCTCCAGCAGAGTGCCAACATCCCCGCGAGCGCGATCATTCCCGCCCTGATCCCCGGCACCCAGATCAGCTGGGGCCTCCTCCTGGCGCCGGCCGCCGCGCTCGGTGTGGCCTGGTTCCTGCGCCAGACGCGCACCGGCTTCTCGATCCGGATGATGGGCCAGAATCTGAGCGCCGCCCGCTACGCCGGCGCCCCGGTCGGCATTCTCACGGTCGTCGCCCTCACCCTGGCCGGCGCCCTCGGCGGCCTGGGCGGCGGCGTCGAGGTGCTCGGCAACTTCCACGTCCTCTACGACAGCTTCGCCGACAACTACGGCTTTGACGCCTTCGTCGTCGCCCTCATGGCGCGCAACAACCCGTGGGGCGTCCTTCTCGTGGCACTCCTGTTCGGCGCCCTGGAGAGCGGCGGTTCGGCGATGCAGGCGTCGACCGGCGTGACGGCGGCGATGATCGACGTCGTCGAGGGCCTCATCATCTTCTTCATCGCCGCCGACCGGATCGTCGCCTGGGCGACCGACCGGCGGCGCGCACGGGCGGGCAGCGGGACAAGCCCGGCCGAGGAGGTGCAGGCGTGAGCTTCCTCGCCAATCCGGACCTGTGGGCCAACGCCCTCGCCCTCACCGTGCCGATCGCGCTGGCCGCCCTGGGCGCCACGTTCTGCGAGCGCGGCGGCGTCGTGAACATCGCCATGGAAGGCCTCATGGAGATCGGCGCGTTCGTCGCCGTCGTTGTCGCCGCCGTCACCGGCAACGCCTGGATCGGCACCCTCGGTGCGGTCGCCGCCGGCATGGCGGCGTCGGCGCTCCTGGGCTGGACGGCCCTGCACATGAAATCCAACCAGGTGATCACGGGCATGGCGGTGAACGCGCTGTTCACCGGCCTCACCGGCGCCGGCGGGCTCACGGGCTTCCTCCTCGTGGCGGTGTACGGCATGCAGGGCACGCCGACCTCGACGCCGCAGCTGCCCCTGTGGCACATCCCGGTCGTGAACGGCATTCCCTTCCTCGGCCAGATCCTGTCCGGCCAGATCTCCTTGTTCTACGTCTTCGTCGTGCTGGCCGTGGTCGCCCACTTCGCCCTGTACCGCACCCGCTGGGGCCTGCGCCTGCGCAGCGTGGGCGAGAACCCCTGGGCGGCGGACGCGCTCGGCCTTCGCGTACGCGCCCTCAAGTGGCAAGGGGTGCTCATCTCGGGCGCGATGTCCGGCCTTGCCGGCGCGTACCTGTCGATCGGCACGCTCAACCTGTACAACACCGACATGGTCGCCGGCCGCGGCTTCATCGCCCTCGCCGCCGTCATCGTGGGCGGCTGGACGCCGCTCGGGGCGGTCGGCGTCTCGCTCCTGTTCGGCGTCCTCACGGCGCTTACGTACCAGCTCCAGGCGACAACCTCGCTGCCCCAGAACCTGGTCCTCATGGCACCCTACCTGCTCACCGTCATCGTCCTCGCCGTGGCCGCCCGCCGCGTGCGCGCGCCGGCCGCCGACGGGGCCGTGTTCGAGCCGCGCCAGTAGCCGCAGACGCATCACCGCCGGATCCACGAGGAGGGAACCACCACGCGCCCGATCCTGTATGACACCGATCCCGGCGTCGACGACGCCCTCGCCCTCGCCTACCTCCTGGGCACGCCCGACTGCGATCTCGTGGCGGTCACGGCCGTGCACGGGAACGCTCCGGTCGAGGTGACGACCGATAACGCCCACGCCCTGCTCCTCGCCGCCGGCCGTGCCGACGTGCCGGTGGGCAGCGGCAGCCCCCGCCCGATCGCCCAGGGCGCCTCGTTCGCGCCCGACATTCACGGCGCCGACGGGCTCGGCGGCATGCGCCACCTCCTGCCCGACGCCTCGTCGCGCCCGCGGGTACCGGCCGTGGAGGAGATCCTGCGCCAGAGCCGGCGGCACGCCGGCGCGCTCGAGATCGTCGCCGTCGGTCCCCTGACCAACCTCGCCCTCGCCCTCCTGACCGACCCGGAGCTACCCGGGCGCGTGCGGCGGGTGTACGTCATGGGCGGCGCGTTCGACGTGCCGGGCAACGTCACCCACAGCGCCGAGGCGAACATCTTCCACGACCCGGAGGCGGCCGACCTGGTGTTCACGGCGCCGTGGCCGGTCACCGCCGTCGGCCTCGACGTCACGATGCGGGTCCTCCTCGAGCCGGAGGATCTCGCCCGCCTGAGCGCGGACGAGCGGCCGTTCGTCGCCGCGCTCGGCCGGATGAGCGAGTTCTACGCCCGCGCCTACGCCCGCCGCCTGGGTCGCGCCGCCTGCCCGCAGCACGACGCGCTCGCCGCCCTGGCGGCATTCTCCCCCGAGCTTGTCCGCCTGGAGGCGCGTCCGGTCCGGGTCGAGCTGCGCGGCGCCTACACCCGCGGCATGACCGTCAGCGTGCGCGACGCCCAGGCGGCGCCGATCGATGTCGCGGTCGAGGTCGACGCGGCGGCGGCGCGCGAGCGCATTCTGGCCGGGATCCTCGCCTGCCCCGCGCCAGGTTCCGCATGACAGCTGACCGCCCCGCGTTCGACCTCGTCGTGCGGGGCGCGCGCATCGTCAGCGTCCACACGGGCGAGGTAACGCCGGGCGACGTCGCCGTCCGGGACGGCCGGATCGTCTCCCTGCGCCCCCTCGACGCGGCGGCGTACGACGCGGCCGCCGAGCTCGTCGACGCCTGTGGCATGTACGCCCTGCCCGGCTTCGTCGACGCCCACCTGCACATCGAGTCGAGCTTTCTTACGCCCGCCGCCTTCGCTCCGGCCGTGCTCGCCCGCGGCACCACGACGGTTGCCGCCGACCCGCACGAGATCGCCAACGTGGGCGGCGTCGCCGGCATCCGGGCGATGCTGCGCGAGAGCGCCGGGCTCGCCCTCGACATCTTCTACCTGGTACCGTCCTGCGTGCCGTCGGTGCCCGGCCTGGAAACCGCCGGCGCGTCGATCGGCCCGGGCGACGTGCGCGCGCTCCTGCGCCACCCGCGCGTGCTCGGCCTGGGCGAGGTGATGGACTACCGGGGTGTCGTCGCCGGCGACGCGCGCATCGCGGGGGTACTCGCCGCCGCCCGCAGCGCCGGCCGGCAGTTGCGCATCGAGGGGCACGCCCCGGGTCTGCGCGGCAGCGACCTGGAGGCGTTCATGGCTGCGGGCGTCACGACCGACCACACGAAGAACGCGCTCGACGTCTGGCGGGAGAAGATCCGCCTGGGCATGTTCGCGCAGATCCAGGCCAAGGCCGTGAGCGCCGAGCTCATGGCCGCGCTCGCCTCCCTCCCCCTCCCGCCGCCCTTCGCCCTCGTCACCGACGACGTGGCCGCGGACGCCCTCGTGCGCGAGGGGCACCTCGACCACGTCGCGCGGCTGGCGATCGAGGCGGGCCTCGACCCGCTCCTCGCCGTCCGCGCCCTCACCCTGTGGCCCGCCCGGCACCTCGGCCTGGTCGACCGGGGCGCCCTGTCGCCCGGGCTGCGCGCCGACCTGGTCCTGACCGACGACCTGCGGCGGCTGGCCCCGCGGGTCGTGGTGGCCGCCGGCCGGGTCGTGGCCAGGGACGGCCGGGCCGTCGCCGGCGGACGGCGCCGCGCCGGCCGCTGGCAGGCCTGGCGCGACAGCCTGCGCCTGGGCCCGGCGGTGCCGTTCGCGCCGGCCGCGTTCGCCTGGCGGCTGGCTCCGCCCGGCCGTGCCGGGATCCGCCGCCTGCCGGCGATGGGCTGGAACGGCCTCGACAACCACACCGAGGCGGTCGCCGTCGACCTACCCGTGGCCGCCGACGGCAGCCTCGACTGGATCGGCCGGTGCCTGCAGGTGCGCATGATCGAGCGCTACACCGGCCGCGCCGGCCAGGCGGCAGGGGCCCTCGTCGGCCTTGCCCTGGACGACGCCGCGATCGCCACGACGTACAGCCACGACAGCCACAACCTGACGGTCGTGGGCTGCTCTCCCGAGGCGATGGCCACCGCGGCCAACGCCGTCGTCGAGAGCGGCGGCGGCATCGCCGTCGCCCGCGGCGACCGCGTGCTGGCAAGGCTTCCTCTGCCGATCGCCGGCATCCTCTCCGACCGGCCCCTGGCCGAGGTCGCGGACCGCGCCGCACAGGTGCGCGCGGCGATGGAGTCGGTGGGCTGGCGACACTTCAACCCGTTCATGAACGTCGCCACCCTGGGGCTCCTCGTCAGCCCGGCGCGCAAGCTGTCCGACCGGGGCATGGTCGACGTCGAGCGGCGCGCGCCCACCCCGGACGACGCCGCCGTCGCCCTGCCGTAGGCCGCCTCGCGTGCCCGGTTCTTCCAGTGTCCCGGCGGCATGCGCGCGCAGGCCGCCGGGAATCCTGCGTGCGGACCGAGACGAAACGGGAGGGGGCCGCACATGGCCATCAGCACCGTGGAACTGGGATCGATCCGCGAGATCTCCAAGATCGAGGCCCTGGGACGGAAGAAGAACGAGCTGTTTCGCACGATGGTCCGCGACGAGCGGGTCGAGGACCTGCTGAACGAGGCGCGCCGCACGTGCGAGGAGCACCTGAGCGAGATGCGCGACATGGTCCGCGGCTAGAGGGTCGCCTGCGCATCCGCCCAAGCAAAGGAGGTTCACCGTGCCCAGGAGCTACGGCATCGACGGCGAGGCCCTTTCCGGCATGGACATCGCCCAGGACATCCTGGAGTGCAACAAGACGCTGGCCGCCGAGTACACCAAGGCGTCGCTCGAGGCGGCCGACCCCAACCTGCGCCGCTCGTTCCGCCAGATGGGGCGCGACTGCGAGCGCGTCGCCTACCGGGCGTTCGAGGTCCTGCACGAGCGCGGTCACTACGATGTGAAGCGCGCCTCCCAGCAGGAGTGCCGCCAGATCGAGGAGATGCTCGAGAGCTTCCAGCGCGGGGCGGCCGTGCCGAACGCCTCCGCCAACACCAGCACGAGCCGCTGGAGCCGCTCCACGAGCGCGTTCGGCGAGCGTGGATCGTACGCCGCCGAGCGCAGCTCGTACGCCTCCGACCGGCCCTCCTACGCGTCCGAACGGACCCCGTACGCATCGGACCGCCCGTCGTACACGTCGGAGCGCAGTTCGTACGGCAGCGAGCGGGCGTACGCCTCCGAACGCACGCCCGTCTCGTCCGAGCGCACGTCCTTCGCCGCCGACCGGACGGAGCGAAGCGAACTGCCCGAGTGGGCCCGGGCCCGCAGCTAGGCACGGCGGACCACCCCGATCGCTCGGGGTGGTCTTCGTCTGCGCCGGGCACGGGGTCGCGGTTTGACGGCCCGGTGCCGATCTGCGACACTGCCGCGCGGCAGGAGGTGGCGCGATGCCCGGACCGGCGGCGGACGGTGCCGAGGGCCATCGGCGCGCGGTCGCCCGGATCCTCGACATCCTCCCCACCCTCATGCGGCGCTGGGAGCGGGACGCGCGCACACTGCGCTGGCCCGAGGAGCTGTCCGGCGGCGTCGCCGACGTGCAGACGCTGCACAACCTCGCCCGCGAGCCGGGGATGGCCGCGGGCGAGCTCGCACGCAACCTGTCCATGTCGGAAAGCGCCGTCACGAGCGTGCTGAACCGGCTCGAGGACGCCGGTCTCATCACGCGCGAGCGCGCGACCCGGGACCGGCGCGTGGTCCGCCTTCGCATCACCGAGACCGGCACGACCGTCCTGGCCCGGGCCCACCACACCCGCCTCGAGCGGGCGAGCCGGCAGCTCTCCCGCCTGAGCGAGGGCGAGCTCGACCAGTTGGCCGTCCTGTTGCAGAAGATGGCGGACGCGCCGGACCTGCCGGGCCGGTAGACCGCCCGCGCACACGCACCCCGCCCGGCTCCGGCCGGACGGGGTGCGTGTATCTCGACGAGACCGGGCCGACGCGGGGCGGCCCAACCGGAGGCTAGCGGAGCGGCGGCGCCTGCCCTGCCGCCCCGTCGTCCGCCTCGGCAGGGGCGGCCGGCACGGGCGCAGGCATATGCATGGCGCCGCGCACGCTGGCAAATGGCGAGGTCATGCCGAGAAGCTCCCATGCACGCAGGATGCCGCCCACGAACAGTCCCATGAGCGCCGCGCAGACATCGTTCAGGTCCGTCGCCCGGCCGGGGTGGCGCGACAAGACAACGGCGGCCGCCAGCTGGAACGCGTACACCGCCACCGTCACGCCGAGGAGGCGCAGCGACAGGCGGCTCCTCGGTCCCTCCGCCCGGCGCAGCGCGAGCGATCGCCAGCCGATGGCGCCGGTCAGGACCATGCCGATCGCCCCCAGGACCTCGGACAGGCCGGCGATGCTGCCGCCCGGCAAAAGCCCGCCGAGGGCGACGAACAGCGGGTCGACGAAGGCATAGAACGCGAGCGCCGCGTTCATCTGCCGGTCGTCCTGGACCTGGTGGCGGACGCGGTCCGGGTCGACGGTGACGGCCACGAACAGGAGTCCGATGAGCGCGCCCGCGACCGCCGCCACCGCCGACAGGAACGGGCCGTACGCGGGCGGCACCGGCGCCGCTAGGCCCCGACCACCGGCAGGCCGGCAGCCGAGACGGATGCGCTGAACGCCGCCAGCCCGTCGCCCCGGATGGCGTCCAGTTTGGCCAAGGTGGCGGTAAGGTCGCGCTCGAGCGCCTCGAGGACGCCGTAGGTCTGGGACGTGGGCCGGGCGTCGGCCGAACCGACCACGGCAAACACGTGGGCGAGCTTCGCGGCCAGCCGGGGCGGGTAGTTCAGGTGGTCCTGGTGGTTGCTCCAGCGCCACTGCACCAGGGCCTCGCGCACGGCGTCGAGGCCCTCGGCGAGGGCGTCCGCCTGCCCCTTGAGCGCGGCGGCGGCCTCGCCCGCGCCGGGGGCGGCCAGACGGCATTGCCACTCGCGCACCTGGGTCAGCATCGTGCTTGCCTCGTTCCAGGCGCGGTGGGCGGCGTCCACGCGGTCGCGCACGCGCTCGAGAAGGGCGAACTGCTCGGCGTAATCGGCCTCGTCGACGCGCGTGTCGGGCGGGGGCAAGAGCCGGAAGGCGTGGCGCTGGGTCGTCCCGCCCACGCTGAGCGCCACCTCGTACGCCCCGGGCGGGGCGAGGGGTGCGCAACGGGGCGCCTTCATCCCGGCGTCGCGCGGGACGCACGCGCCCGGGTAATGCATGCTCCACACCACCCGGTGGCTGCCGGCGGTCACGGGCAGGGCCGGATCGTCCTCGCCCTCGCCGGGCGCGCTCGTCCGGCGCATCGCCTCGCGCCCGCGGCTGTCGGTGACGACCAGGGTCACCTCGCCCTCCGGCGCCTCGGCGAGGTAGTACTGGAGGATGACGCCGGGCGCGTTCTGTCCCGCGTCGAGCCACACGGGCGCGTCCCCCGTGGCGGGACGCCCCAGGGTGTAGTGGTCGCCCACGATGACCGGTCGCGTCACGTCCTCGGGCACACGGGCGAAGTCGCTCGCGTCGGCGGTCGTGCGCACCGTGTCGCGCGGCGCGAACAGCCGGGCGGCGCCGGCCTGGGCGTCCCGGGCCAGCTGGCGGACCGTGCCGATGTCGTCGAGGATCCAGAACGAGCGGCCGTGGGTGGCGGCGACGAGATCGTCGCCGTGCACCTCGAGGTCGTGCACGGGCACGAGCGGGAGGTTCAGGCGCATGGAGTGCCAGGCCGCCCCGTCGTCGAACGAGACGAAGACGCCGCGCTCCGTGCCGCAGTAGAGAAGCCCGGGCACCTCCGGGTCCTCGCGCACGCACCGGGCGTACACGTCCTGGGGGAGGCCCTGCGCGATCGAGGTCCAGGTGCGGCCGCCGTCCCGGCTCTTCATCACGTAGGGCCGGTTGTCGTCGAGGCGGTAGCGATGGGCGGCCAGGTACACGACGTCGGGGTTGTGGCGCGACGCCTCGAGGATGGCCACCGTGCTCCACTCCGGCAGGTCGGGCGGGGTCACGTTCTGCCAGGTGGCGCCGTCGTCCCGGCTGACGTGGACGAGGCCGTCGTCGCTGCCGGCCCACAGGAGGCCGCGCGCGACCGGCGACTCGGCAAACGCGAACACGGTGCAGTAGATCTCGGCGCCGGTCTGGTCGGTCGTGATCGGCCCGCCGGTGGTGCGCTGCTTGTCGGGGTCGTTGCGGGTAAGGTCCGGGCTCACCGCCTGCCAGCTCTGCCCGTCGTCGGTCGAGCGGAAGATGCGGTTGCCGCACGAGTACAGGACATTCGGGTCGTGGCGGCCGATCGCGATCGGCGACGTCCACTGGAACCGGTAGGTGTACTCGGCGGCCGCCAGGCCCGAGGTCTTCTCCGGCCAGACCGAGATGTCGCGCAGCTGGCCGGTGCGGTGGTCGTAGCGGGTCACCCGGCCGCCCTCGCCGAAGCCGGAGCTGCCCGCGTAGACGATGTCGGGGTCATCCGGGCGGACCGCGATGTACCCGCTCTCCGCCCCGCCCACGGCGTACCACTCGCGCTTGTCCAGGGTCGGGTAGACGCTGCGGCTGGGCACGCAGATCGTCGTGTTGTCCTGCTGGGCGCCGTACACCCGGTAGGGCCAGCGGCTGTCGGTGGTGACGTGGTACAGCTCGGACGTCGGCTGGTTGTGGATCGACGACCAGGTCTCGCCGCCGTCGAACGAGATCACGCCGCCCCCGTCGGCGCCGTGGATGAGGCGCCCGGGCGTGTGCGGGTCGAGCCACAGGTCGTGATGGTCGCCGTGCGGCGTCTCCATGGTGACGAACGTGGCGCCGCCGTCGATCGAGCGCCAGTAGTCGGCGGCGAGCACGTACACGGTGTTTTCGTCGTGCGGGTCGGCGAAGACGTGCGTGTAGTAGTACGGACGCGAGCGCGGGCCGCGCTGGTCGGTCGTGCGCTTCCAGGTCGCGCCGTCGTCGTCGGAGCGGAACATGCCGCCCTGTTCGGCCTCGACCATCGCCCACACCCGGCCGCGGCGCGCGCCCGAGGCGGATACCCCGATGCGACCGACAACCCCGGTCGGCAGGCCCGAGCCCTCGCCCAGCCGGGTCCACGTGTCGCCGCCGTCGGCGCTGCGGTAGAGCCCCGACTCGGGGCCGCCGCTGTCGAGCCGCCAGGGCTTGCGCCGGCCCTGCCACATGGCCGCATAGAGGACCCGCGGATTGAACGGGTCCATGGCCAGGTCGATCGCGCCGGTGTCCTCCGACACGTACAGGACCTGCTCCCAGGTCCGGCCCCCGTCCGCCGTGCGGTAGACGCCCCGCTCCCGGTTCGGGCCGAAGGCGTGGCCGAGCGCGGCCACGTACACCAGGTCGGGGTCGGCCGGGTGGACGCGCACGCGCGCGATGTGGCGCGTGTCGGCAAGGCCCAGGTTGGTCCAGGTGGCGCCGCCGTCCGTCGACCGGTAGACGCCGTCCCCGTACGACACGTTGGCGCGGATGCAGGCCTCGCCGGTGCCGACGTAGATCACGTTGGGGTCGGCCTCGGCGATGGCGATCGCCCCCACCGACGCCGCGCCGAAAAAGCCGTCGCTGACGTTTCGCCAGGTGATGCCGGCGTTGTCCGTCCGCCACACACCACCGCCGGTCGAGCCGAAATAGAAGGTCCCCGCCTGGCGGGGATGGCCCGCCACCGCGACGCTGCGGCCGCCGCGAAACGGGCCGATGTTCCGCCACAATTGCGACGAGATCTGGGCCACCGGGTCGTCCAAGCCATCGCCTCCCCTTTCCCAGGAGGGTTGGACGGCGACCCGCCGACACCTGCCGCCTCGGTCCGACGCGCTCCTCAGCCGCGCGGTCGGCCGCCTCCGTCGAGGCTCGCCCGCACCACGGCCAGCTCCGCCGCACCGACGCCGGCGAGCGCCGCCGGCCCGGTCCAGGTGGCGCCGAACACCAGGCCGCCGAGGCGGTCGTAGCGCATGGCGGCGTCGACGAAGCCGAGGGCGACCTGCCCACCGGCGACGCGCATGCCGAACGTCGCCACCCGTGCCTGCGGGTAGCGCACCGTCAGCCAGGCGCGCAGCCGGTCGACCGCGAGCGTGCGCGGTCGGGGCGCGCCGTACTGCCGGTGGAGCGCGCCGGCGAGCGGCCAGAAGTACGGTGCGCCCGCGCCCAGTGCGCAGCCCACGCAGGCCGAATCGCTGAACACGGACAGGGTCTGTCCACGTCCGCGCACCGTCAGGCCGAACGAGCCGTCGGCGCCGACGGTGGCGCGCGCCCGCGCCGGCCACGGCCCGACCAGGTACAGCACGCCGCCCGCCAGGCGCAGGGCGTAGGCCCGCTGGCGCCGGGGCGCGCCGGCGACGGGCAGGGACGCCCCCGCGGCAACGGCGGTGCGCGGCGGCGTCACGCCGTACGTGGCGCGCACCGCCACGACCGGCAAGAGGCGCCGCCGGGCCGGCATGGCGAGCGTCGGCGGTGCGAAGGGCGCCAGGGCGACGACGCCGAACAGATCGCGGCTGGCGGCCGCCAGCGACGGCGGCGGCGCCGCCGGGGCGGCACGGCTCGCCGGCGCGAACGCCGCCACCGCGGCGAGCGCCGCCGCGAGCACAACCGCCGGGACCCGTGCCCGGCGCCCCGAACGGTCCGTCATCTCCCGCCCCCTTCGCGCCATGGTTCCGCGTCGGCGGTCGCTCTCCTGGCCGGCGGTCGAGGGCCGCGCAAGTTGGCGCCGCAGGCGATCCGGCCGCCGTGTCGAACCACGCCCGATCCGGCGCCCTGCGCCCACCCACCCCCAAGGAGGCACCATGCCAACGGATCTCGTCCTCACCCACGCGAACCTCATCGACGGCACCGGCAGCGCCCCGCAGAAGGCCCGGCGCATCCGCATCCGCGACGGCCGCATCGCCGCGATCGAGGCGGACAAGGGGCCGGCGCCCGCCGGCGCGCGCACGATCGACCTTGGCGGCGCCTACGTCCTGCCCGGCCTGATCGACTGCCACGTGCACCTCGGCATGGACGGCCTGGCCGGCCACGAGGCGCAGATGCGCCACAGCACGCCGGCGCTCCTCACCCTGATCTCGGTCCGCCTCGCCCGCCAGGATCTTCTCGCCGGCTTTACAACCGTGCGCGACGCGGGCAACGAGTTCAGCGTCTCGATCGACCTGGGCAAGGCGGTCGACGAGGGCATGCTGGTCGGCCCATCGATCTTCGCGGCCGGCCACTTCCTCAGCATCACGGGCGGGCACGGCGACGAGCAGTCGCGCTTCCCCCAGGAGCTGGTCGCGGTCGAGACCCCCGGTGTCGTGGACAGCCCCGACGCGATGCGCCGGCAGGTGCGCTGGGAGCTTCGCCGCGGCGCCAAGGCGATCAAGCTCATGGCCACCGGCGGCGTCCTGTCGTTCGGCGACTCGCTCAAGGCGCGCGGCTTTACCGAAGAGGAGATGCGGGTCGCGGTCGAAGAGGCGCACAACGTCGACGTCTCGGTCCTGGCCCACGCCCTCAGCCCGGTCGGGATCAAGAACGCCGTGCGGGCGGGCGTCGACTCGATCGACCACGGCATCTTCCTCGACGAGGAGGCGATCGACCTCATGCTCCAGCACGGCACCCGGCTCGTGCCCACGATGGTCGCACCGCGCGGCATCGTCGACAACGCCGGCCACCCGTCGATCGCCCCCTGGGCGCTCGAGAAGGCGCGTCCCGCCGCCGCCGCCCACAAGGCGAGCATCCACCGCGCGATCGAGCGCGGTGTACCCATCGCCTTCGGCACCGACGCCGGAACGCCGTTCAACCTGCACGGGCGCAACGCCCGCGAGCTCGCGAACCTTGTCGAGGCCGGTCTGACGCCGATGCAGGCGATCGAGGCGGCCACCCGCACCGCGGCCGAACTGATCGGCAGCCCGGCCGGCGTCCTCGCCGAGGGCCGGCCGGCCGACCTCATCGTCATCGACGAGAACCCGCTCGACGACATCGCCCGCCTGGCGACGCCGGGCAAGGTGCGGATCGTTGTCAAGGCGGGCAAGGTCGTGAAGAACGGCGCGCGCACCCACCTGGGCGACTAGGCGCGGTCCGCACGCGCAGGGGCGGGGCGGTCGGACCGCCCCGCCCCTGCGCCGCCCTGCGCGCCGCGTCAGGCCCGCAGGCGGCCTGCCTGCGTGCGTCGCACGTCGACCGGGCGCGGCCCCTGCCAGGCCGGGCTGTAGCTCGTGACCGACGGCGGCAGGGCGAGGCCGTCGCGCCCGGCCCAGTCGGCCACGGTCGCGGCACAGACGAGCGGATCGGCCGTGTCCGCCGCGACCGCGTCGAGGAGGTCCGCCCGGTCGAGCGGATCCGGGTCGTCGAGCAGGCCCCACTGGTCCCACAAGAGCGTCTCCGTCTTCGCCAGGGCGGCCAGGTCGAGGACGACATGGACGCGCAGCGACGACCATTCCCGCGTGTACGGCACATCCAGGTCCGGCGCCACGACGCACCGCTGCGGATCGATCCGGCCGTCGCGCGCCAGCTGCCAGGCGCGCGGGCCGGTGACGAAGCGGTCGGGCGGCACGTCGAGGGGGTCGAACGCCCCGCCCGCCGCGTGGCGCGCGGCGAAGGCGTCGGTCACCTCGGGCTCGACGAAACGCCAGCGTCCCTGGCCGGCGTCCCAGATCTCGGCGACAACGTGGTCGAGGTACCAGCCGGGCCGGAAGTAGGTCGCATAGCCCACCCGCGCCCGGGCCGGCAGGCCCGCCTGGCGCGCGAGCGCCAGGAACAGGACGGTGAAGTCCCGGCAGCAGCCGACGATGCGCTCGGCCAGCGGACGCGTCCGCGCGAGCGGGCCGCCCAGGACCTCGAGGCGCGCAAGCATCGCCTCGGCGTAGCGCAGGTCCACCTCGGCCAGGCGCTCGCCCCGGACCGGCACGAACGAGCCGTCGGTGGCACCGGTGTACTGCGTCACGAGCTCCTGGCTCACCGCCCGGATGGCGGATGGCGGCCGGCTCGCCGCCAGCGCCCAGGGCGAAGGGCACCATCGCGCCCGGGTCGGTGACCGCGCTGTGGCTCGCCCACGCGGTCGGATCGTACGACGTCGCCATCGCCTCCGCCTCCTTGCGTCCCCTCAGCCGGCGGTGCCGACCTCCTCGACCGCGACGACCGGCAGATCGGCCGATCGGACCGCGTCGACGAGGGCGCCCAGACGCTCCCGGAGAGCGCGCGCCAGCGTGTCGCGCTGGGTCTCGACGGCCGCCTCCAGCTCGCCGAACAGGGCGTGCATGGCGTCGGTCGGCCGGTCGTCGCCCTCCTCGATCGCGCCCAGCAGGGAGCCCAGGCGGTCGTTCAGGCGCACCGGGAAGTTGAGGATGTCCTCGTGGTGCTTGGCCTTGGTCTGGGTGAGGGCCTCCTCGACCGGCGTCAGCGCCTCGTCGAGCGCCTTCACCGCCGCCGCCACCGCCTCGGCCTGGGTGGTGCCCTTCGCCCGCTCCTCCCATGCCTTGGCCTGGACGCGCACGCGGTGCACGGTGCGGATCGCGCGGTGGGCCTCGGAGATCGCGTCGCGCACCCGTACCGCCAGCGCGTATCGCGCGTCGAGGTCGGCCTGGGTCGCGGTCGAGAGCGGGTCGCGGACGATCTCGCACCCGGTCGCGAGCGTGGTCTCTCCCACGCGCAGCTCGGCCGTGTAGCGGCCGGGCGGCATGTAGGGACCGCGCCGCGGCCCGGACCAGTAGACCCCCTTGGGCAGGTGGCCGGCGCCCTGGGCGCGCATGTCCCAGGCAAACCGGTGCAGGCCCTCGCCCGCCGGCAGGCGCGGTTCGCGGCGCCAGGCGTCGGCGTCGTCGACGGGCTCCTTGGGCGGCTCGGCCGAGCTGAACGTGCGCAGGACTTCTCCGGCGGCGTCGCGGATGGTCAGGGTGACCGGCTCGGGGGCGCCCGCCGGCAGGCGGTAGGTGAACACGACGCCCGCCCGGGGGTTCTCCCCCGCATCGAGGAAGCGGGGCGGGTCCTGGTCGGTCTCGCCGGGCCGGCGCTCCCACGTCGCCATCGTGTTGTCGAGGGCGACGTAGCCGGCGCGGCCCTCGCGGGCGTTGAACGACCAGCCCGGCTCCCACCGCTCGGCCGGACGGGGCGCGAACAGGAACGCGCCGTCGCCCGCGGCCGGCCCCTCCCACTGGCGCAGCGGTCCGATGTCGTCGAGGATCCAGAACGCCCGGCCATGGGTGCCCGCGACGAGGTCGTCGCCGTGCACGGCGAGATCGTGCACGGGCACGACGGGCAGCTCGCCGAGCGGCTGCCAGGAGCCGCCATCGTCGAACGACACGTACGCGCCGCGCTCGGTGCCGGCGTACAGGAGGCCGCGGCGGACCGGGTCGGCGCGGACGACGCGCGTCGCCTCGTCGGCCGGGATGCCGCTGCCGATCGCCTCCCAGGTGGCGCCGGCGTCGCGGGTGCGCAGGAGGAACGGGCGGTCGTCGTCGAGCTTGTAGCGCGTCGCGGCCACGTACGCCGTGTCGGCGTCGAACGGGGACGGCTCGATCGTGCTCACGAGGGTCCACTGCGGCATCAGCGACGGCGGCGGCGTGATCTCCTCCCAGGTCGCGTCGGGGCCGCGCCGGATGTGGATCCGCCCGTCGTCCGAGCCCGCCCACAGCCGCCCCTCGATCAGCGGCGACTCGGCCAGGGCAAAGATCGTGCAGTAGTACTCGGCGCTGGTGTTGTCCCGGGTGATCGGGCCGCCCGATGCGACCATGTGCTCGGGGTCGTTGCGGGTCAGGTCGGGGCTCACCTCGCGCCAGCTCTGCCCCTCGTCGTCGCTGACGAACACGACGTTGGCCGCCGCGTACAGGCGCGACGGGCGGTGCGGCGAGACGAAGACGGGGAACGTCCACTGGAACCGGTAGCGCACCTCGCCGGCGCTGTAGCCCAGGGTGGCGTCGGGCCAGGGCAGGATCGTGCGGGTGAGGCCGGTGCGCCGGTCGAACCGGGACAGGTACATGTAGCTGCCGGCGTAGACGACGTCGGGGTCGTCCGGACGGACCGCGATGTGGCCGCTCTCGCCGCCGCCGATGTCCTGCCACTCGCCCATCGTGATCGCCGCCCGCCGGGTGCGGCTGGGACCGGCGAGCGTGCTGTTGTCCTGCTGGGCGCCGTACACCCGGTAGGGCGTCGCCCGGTCGGTGGTCACGTGGTAGAACTGCGCCGTCGGCTGGTTGTACGGCGTCGACCACGACCGGCCGGCATCGTACGAGACGATCGCGCCACCGTCATTGCCCTGGATCATGCGCTCCGGGTCGTGCGGATCGATCCACAGGTCGTGGTTGTCCCCGTGCGGTACCGGCACCTGGACGAACGTGCGTCCGCCGTCGGTCGAGCGCCAGGCCTCGACGTTCATCACCCAGACGGTGTCCGGCTCGGTCGGGTGGGCGAAGATGTGCTCGTAGTACCACGCGCGCTGGCGCAGACCGCGCTCCTCGTTCACCTTCTCCCAGTGGTCGCCACCGTCGGGCGAGCGGAAGACGCCGCCCTCCTCGGCCTCCAGGGTGAGGTACACGAGACCCTCCCGGGCGCCCGAGGGGGACACGCCGATCCGGCCCCAGATGCCGTCCGGCAGGCCGGGCGCGCCGCGCAGTGCGGTCCAGGTGTCGCCGCCGTCGGTCGACCGCCACAGCCCGCCGCGCTCGCTGCCGCTGGTCAGGCCGTGCCCGGTCCGCCGGCCGTGCCACATGCCGGCGAAGAGGATGCGCGGGTTGTGCGGGTCCATGGCGAGGTCGCAGGCGCCGGTGTCCGCATCGACGTACAGCACGTGCTCCCAGGTGGCGCCGCCGTCGCGCGACCGGAACACGCCGCGCGTCTCGTTCGGGCCGAAGGCGTGGCCGAGCGCTGCCACGTACACCCGGTCCGGGTCGCGCGGGTCGACCCGCACGCGGGCGATGTGGCGCGTGTCGGCAAGACCCAGGTGGGCCCAGGTGCGCCCGCCGTCCGTCGACCGGTAGACGCCGTCGCCATGGGACACGTTCGACCGGATGCAGGCCTCGCCGGTGCCCACGTACACGACGCTCGGGTCGCTCGCGGCGACGGCGACCGCGCCCACGGCGCTCGAGCGAAAGAAGCCGTCGCTCACGTTGCGCCAGGTGCGCGCGCCATCCTCCGTCTTCCACACGCCGCCGTTGCACGCGCCGAAGTAGAACACGCCCGCCCGTGACGGGTGGCCGGCCACGGCGACCGTGCGTCCGCCACGGTGCGGACCGATGAGCCTCCACGACAACCCCTTCACCCGATTCCCTCCCCTGCGGCGTTTCACGCCGGTCCATGGACCTTCGCAGGCGCGAGGGCGATTCCTGCGCGACAGGACTCGCCCGCGGCGGCGCGAACCGCTTCGATCCGCAAGGGGGTGGCGGTGTGACCGTGGTCGTGATCCGCAGCCCCCGACGACGTCGCACGGCGCAGGCGCGCCGGGTCGGCGACCGGCTCGAGGTGCGCGTGCCCGCCGGCCTGCCGGCCGAACGCGAGCGCGAGCTCGTCGATCGCCTGGTCGCCCGCCTGGAGCGGCCTGCGCGCGACGGGCGCGGCGACGAGGCGCTCCTCGCCCGGGCGCAGGCGCTGTCCGCGCGCTACCTGGACGGGCGGGCCCAGCCGGCCTGCGTCCGCTACGTCGACCGCATGGCCACGCGCTGGGGTAGCGCGACGCCCGCGACGGGCACGATCCGCCTGTCGCGCAGCCTCGCCGCGATGCCCGCCTGGGTGCGCGACTACGTCCTCGTGCACGAGCTGGCGCACCTGATCGTGCCGGGGCACGGGCGCGCGTTCTGGCGCTGGGTCGGCCGCTACCCGCGCTGCGAGCGGGCGCGCGGCTACCTGATGGCGGTCGCCGCCGGCCCTAGACCTGAAGCAGACGGTCGGCGGCGTGGGCCAGACGGCCCGTGATGGCGTGCTCGGGATACTTCGCGACGAACACGCCGGCGCTCGCCAGCACCATCATCTCGTCCGAGTGGGGAAGCACCGCCGCCACCTCGAGCCCGTAGGTCGAGCCCACCCGCTCGGCCACCGTCTGGGCGTCGAACTGCGGCGGCGTCTTGTTCACGACGAGGAAGATGTGCGGCACCTTCAGGCGCCGGGCGATCTCCACCGTCACGCCGGTGCCCTGGTAGTCCTGCTGGTCGGGCCGCATGACCAGGACGAGGGCATCGGAGACCGCGATCGACAGGAGCGTCTCCTCGTTCAGGCCCGGGTGGGTGTCGATGATCAGGACGTCCAGGGACAGGTCCCGGATGAGGCTTTGAAAGCCGTCGTTGAGCAGGCTCACGTCGTAGCCCTCGCGCAGGATCTTGGCGATGTCGCCGCCCTTGACGCTGGACGGGACGAGGAGGATCTTGCCCTTCACGGCGCCGCCCACGCTCGCCGTCACGTCGTGGGCGCAGCCGGCGATCGGGGCGTTGCCCCACAGGTAGTCGTTGAGGGTCGGTTTCATTGCCTCCTCGGCCATGCCGAACAGGACGTGGATGCCCGGCGACTGGATGTCGGTGTCGACGACGCCGACGCGCAGGCCGCGCTGGGCGAGGATCGCCGTGAGGTTCGCGGTCGTGTTGCTCTTGCCCGTGCCGCCGCGAAACGAGTGGACCGAAAAGATGTGCGCCAAGCGGACAGCTCCTTCCCCGACTACAGGTCCAGCTGCTGGAGGACCGAGGACCGGCGGCCGCGCGACAGCCGCCAGTCGAGCAGGCTCTCGTCGTAGACGGCGCGGGCGCGCTGGCCCAGGACGGCCGCGCCGGCGCCGCAGGCGGCGACGAGCGCCGCGAGCGCGAACGGCGGCAGACCGCTCGCCGCCAGGACCGCGAGGGGGGCGCAGCCGACGAGGGTGCCGAGGGCGAACGGCGCGACGTCGATCAGGCTGCCGGCCCAGCCCCGCTGGTCATCCGGCAGGAGGCCCTGGATGGTCTTGCGCATGGGGTCGTCCCAGGCCGCCCAGACCACCATGCCCAGGCCCCAGGCCGCGACCGCCCCGCCCGGACCGGCCGCGACCGCCACGGCTCCGGCCGCGACCAGCGCCAGCGGCATCACCGAGAACGCGTTCTTCGTCTGGGCGCGGGCAAGCAGGCGGCCGGACAGCGACCATTGGGCGAGCAGGGTGACCGCCAGGACGGCGAGCGAGGCGGCGGCGAGAAATGCCGTCATCGCCGGGGCGCGGCCTGCGAAGAGCGAGCGGGCGGCGACGAGGAAGTGGTACTCCACACCGGTCAGCCCCACCTGCACCAGAACGAACGCGCCGAGGAGCAGGCGCAGCACGGGCACGGCGACAAACGTGTCCATCGTGCGGTGCAGCGGCGTCTCGGGGCGCCGGCGCGCCGACCCCGCCCCCGCCACCCGGCGGCGCAGGAGGAGGGCGGCGCCGGCGAGGGGGACGAACCCCAGCCAGACCAAATGGAAGACGTCGACGCCGGCGAGCCCCGCCGCGGCCGCGGCGGCGTTGCCGACGGCGGTGCCGGCAACCGCCCCCGAGGCGATGAGGGGGAACAGGGCCCGGCCCTGCCCCGGCGCGAACAGGTCGCTTGCGAGGGTCCAGATCACCATCGGGAAGACAACGAGCTGGATGTCCGCGACCACGTACATGGCAGCGGACACCGCCGCCGGCGTAGCGCCGAGCAGCGCCGCCGCCTGGAGACCCAGGTAGACGGCGGCGGCGGCGGCCAGCGCCAGACCGACGAGGTCGGCGCGGCGCACCCGGTCGCCCAGCGCCAGGAGGCCGGCCGCCGCCCCGACGATCGTGACCATGCTCGCCGGCCACAGCCACAGGAGCGCGCTACCGCCCAGGCCGGCGACGAACGCGGCCGCGCCGGCGTTGGCCGCCGCCTGCTGGACGGCGGCGTTCGCCGCCAGGGCGAGCGTGACGTAGAGGGCCGGTCCCGACAGGCGCGGCGTCACGTGGGCTCGACCTGGCCCTTCATGCGCCGGCGCATGTCGCTTGCCCGGGCCGCCAGGTCGCGGAAGTAGTCGGTGTCGACGATCTCCTCGACCGCCTTCGCCTTCTTCGCCTCGTCGATCTCGATGCGCAGCTCGGCCACCTGCTGCTGCAGGACCTCCTCGCGGTGCAAGGACTCGCGCAAGGCCCGCAGGGTGCTGTTGAACGTTGTCGCGAGACGGGACATCTCGTCCTTGCCGGGCAGGTCGATGTGCACCGACAGATCGCCGGTCGTGCCGACCCGCGCCACGCCCTCGTTCAGACGCGCCAGACGGCTGAGGATGATCCGCTCCAGGAGGACGAAGGTGGCCAGGATCAACACCAGCCCGACCGCGACCAGGGCCAGGACAAGGTAGCGCAGGCTCTGGAGCGCCTGCCGGTAGGCCAGACGGGGCAGGTGCACGCGCACGAGCAGGGCCGGGCGCCCGTACACGTCGGTGACGAGGGCGTAGGCGACCATCGTCGTGGCGCTTCTCGCCGACAGGATCACGTCGTGCCGGGCCGTCAGGGTGTGCCTCGCGGCCGCGAAGTCCGCGGGCAGGTGGGCCTCACCGTAAGGCTGCAGCTCGAGCGGGTAGTGCACGACGCGCTGCAGGAGGCGGCTGTTCACCGGCTCGAGCCACTGGCCGAAGAGGAGCGTGCCCCGTACCGGCCCGGCACCGCTCGAGGTGAGGATCGGGCGCGACACCACCTCCATCACGCCGCCCGGCAGCGAGACAAGACCGATCAGGGTCTGCCCCGGCGTCTTGCAGCACAGGAGGGGGTCGCCGGGGCGCAGCCTGTGAAGCAGCCCCCGGGCGAGGGGCACGAACCGGGTGCCCGTGACGTTCAGGCCCGTGGCGAACACCACGTGGCCGTCCGGGCGCGCGTACACCACCGCGTTGAGGCCCATCCCGCTCAGCGTGGGCACGTTCAGGTTGTCCGCGGCGTAGGCGGCGTTCGGGTGGGCGACGTAGTTGTACGAGTCGTTCCAGTTCGCCCAGTCCGAGGCCAGCGAGTTCAGGCTCACGACCTGGGTGTGCAGGGCATTCAGGACGCGCTCGACGTTGGTCATGTCCTGCTGGCGCTCGACGGCGAGAAAGCCCCCCACCACGATCGTGGACAGGACGACGTACAGGACGACAACCGCCGCGAGCAGGGTGGCGCCCGTCACGATCAGGGTGCGCGACCGTAGGGTCACCTCGAGCCCTCCTAGGCGAGCTGGCGCAGGGCCAGGGCGCGGAACGGTCCCGACTCGGCCATGAGCTCCTCGTAGCTGCCGGCCTGGACGACCGCGCCCCGGTCCAGGACGTAGATCCGGTCGGCGTTGACGACCGTGCTCAGGCGGTGGGCGATCACGATGCGGGTGGCGTGCAGGCTCTCCAGGCTGCGCGAGATGATCGCCTGGGTGCGGTTGTCGAGGGCGCTCGTGGCCTCGTCGAACAGGAGCAGGCGCGGTCGCGATACGATCGCCCGGGCGATGAGAAGGCGTTGGCGCTGGCCGCCGGACAGGCTGGTGCCGCCCTCGGGGACGTTCGTCTGCATGCCCATGGGCATCTCGCGGATGTCCTCGTCCAGGCCGGCCATGCGGGCGGCCTCCCAGGCGTCGTCGAGGGTGAGCGCGCCGGCCCCGACGATGCAGCGGAACATGTCGCCGGCCTGGATGCGCCCGTTCTGAAGCACGACGCCGGTCTGCCGGCGGACGGCGCCGACGTCGAGCGACTGCAGGTCCTGGCCGTCGTAGTAGACGGCACCGGCCTGTGGCGTCTCGAACCCGAGCATCAGGCGGAACAGCGTCGTCTTGCCCGTACCGGACGGGCCGACCAGGGCGATGAACTCGCCCGGCCGGGCACGGATCGAGATGTCCCGCAGGAGGAGCGGTTGGCTGGAGGCGTAGCGGAACGAGACGTGGCTGACGTCGACGGCACCGGTGAGCGGCCCGGGATCGACCCGGTGGGCCTGGGACTCGGGCTCGGTGACGAGGATCGGCACCAGCCGCTCGTAGAACGGCACGGCGTGCAGCGAGGCGGTCACCGCCTGCCCGCCGCTCGCCAGGCTGAGCGCGAACTGGTTGAAGGCGGTGAGGAAGGCAAGGAACGAGCCGACCTGGATGGCGGGCCCGCCTCCCTGCAGGACGAGGGCGAAGATGGCGACCGTGCCGACCACCGGGATCGCCGCCGTGAGGGCCGGCACGACGGGCACGGCCGAGCGGATGCGAAGGGCCCATTCCTGGGCGAACAGGTCGGACCAGCGGCGAAACGCCCGCCCCTCGGCCGACGCCACCCGCAGCTTGGCGATGCCGGTCAGGAGCTGGACCACCTGGCCGTAGACCCGGCCGTGCAGGGCCTGGATCGAACGCTGGTAGCGGACCGAGGCCATCCCACCGAGGACGGTGGTCAGGGCCGAGGCGGCGCCGATCGCGGTCGCGGGCAGGGCGAGGCGGGCGTCGTACACGAACAGCAACAGCCACGAGAACAGGGAGAAGACGCCGGACAGGATCGAGCCGGTGACGCTGCCGGTGAGGATCTGGCGGATGGCTTCGATCCCCATCGCCCGCTGGGTCAGCTCGCCCACCGTGTAGCGCCGGAAGAACCCCGCCGGCAGCCGCAGCAGGCGGTCCCACACCGCCGCCTGCAGGCGCACGCTCACGACCCCCTCGACCCGGAGCAGGACGAGGCTCTGGAAGGTCTGGAAGGCGGCGGCGGAGATCGCCGCGGCGACGAGCGCCACCGCCACGAGCGCAAGCCCCCGCATGTCATGGGCCGGCAGGACGGTATTGAACAGCGTCGCCGTGAGCACCGGCGCGACCAGCGCGAGAAGGCCGGCCGCCGCGGCCCAGGCCGGCACGGCCAGGACCGGACGGCCAAGGCCCTGTACGCCGAACCGGACCATGGCCAGGAGCGACAGGCCCGACGCGGGGAACGGCCGGTACACGGCCACGGCGAGCGGCTCGAGCACGGCCGCCGTGCCCTCGCCCACGCGCACGCGCGCGGCCTGGGTCGGGTCGACCATCTCGTAGCCGCCGCCCGCCGGCAAAAGCGCGACCGGGCGGCCGCCGGCGTAGGCGAGCATCGGCCCGCCCCCGCTCGTCGTCCACCAGCGCCCGCGCAGGGCGACCTGGCGCGTGCGCACGCGCGAGGCGCGGGCGAGCGCCGCGACCGGGTCCGCCCCCCGGGCGTTCAGATCCCATGCGCTCGACGGCTGGTAGGCGATGCCCGCGCTCTCCAGGACCAGGCGGAAGGCGGCCGCGAGCGGGGCGTCGGCGGCGGCGACCGCCCGCGCCTCGGCCTGGGCGCGCGGATCGAGCGGCGCGGCCAGGCTGAGGACGGCGGACGCGACGGCCCGCCGCTCGGCCTCCTCCTGGCGCACCAGGCGGGCGCGCAGGCGGGCGCCGACGTCGGCCCGACGGGCCGCGTACCGCTCCAGGGCAAAGGCGTGGTAGGCGGTGAGCGCGGACCAGTCGGGGTCGCCCTGGTGCCACGCGTCCGGGGCCAGCACCTCGACCTCGCTGCGCTGGACGGCGTGGGCCCACAGCCGGTTGGGCAGCGGCACGAGCGGGCCCGGCTCGCCGTCCTGGTCGGCCAGGCGCACGCGGCCCGCGACCACCTTGAGCCAGACGAGGTCGGTCACCGGTCGCACCCGGCTGCCCCGGCGCAGCTTGCGCGTCTCGCCCGGGCGCACGGTGTCCACGTCGGTGGGGGCGCGCTCGGCGGTGACGAGCGTCGCGGCCTGGTCGATCCAGGCGGCCACGAGGGCCAGGACATCGGCTGCCAGGCGTGCGTCGGAGGCGAGTTCGATCAGGCGGTCGCGCCCGAGCCGGCGCACGGTCGTGTCGGGCCCTCCCAGCGCGATGAGGGCGGCGGGTCCGCTCCCCAGGCCGAACACGGCCCCGCCGGGGGTAAGGGCCATGAGGGGGTCGCGCGGCCCGTCGGGTGCATCCACCCCGTACACGTGCACCTGGCCGGTCCGGACCAGGTACACCTGGCGCGCGTCGTCCAGGACAAGGGGGCGGTTGCCCTGGAGGGCGATCGCCTCCCCCTCGTGGTCGAACACGTCGGCCAGCCGCTCGTACAGGACCTGCCACACCCGCTGGGGCAGCTGGCGGACGGGGCGGGTCTGGAGGCGCGCGTGGTAGCGCGACACGCCGCCCACCCGCGATTCCTCGACGAACGCGGCCTCGGTGAGGGATCCGAGCAGGGCGGCGATGCGCTGCCCGTCGCCGCCGGTCAGGGCGGTGGCGAGTTCGGCCGCCGTCGCCTCGCCGTGGCGCGCGAGGTGGCGTACCACCTCCTGCTCCGGGTCGGACAGCGACAGGAGATCGGTCGCGCCACGCACCGGGCGCACCGGCCGGCGCACGCTTGCGATCAGGTCGTCGAGGTCGTCGCGCTCCGCCATCGGCTCTCCCCCTCCCCCTTCCCCTGCCCCTTCTCCCTGCTCCTCCCCTGGCGTCCGGCCACCGCTACTCGGCCGTGACCAGGGCGGCATACAGCCCGGCCTCTTGCAGGAGGGCGTCGTGGCTGCCGCGCTGCACAACCCGGCCGTGGTCGAGGACGATGATCTCGTCGCAGTCGCGGATCGTCGACAGGCGGTGGGCGACGACGAGGCATGTGCAGCCGCGGTGGCGCAGGTTGTCGAGGATGCGCTTCTCGGTCGTCGGATCGAGGGCGCTCGTCGCCTCGTCCAGGACGAGCACGGCCGGATCCTGGACGAGGGCGCGGGCGATCTCCAGACGCTGGCGCTGGCCGCCGCTGAAGTTCGCCCCGCCCTCCTCGACAAGGCTCTCGTACGCGCCCGGCCGCTGGGCGATGTCGTCGTGGATGCAGGCGTCCTTGGCGGCCTGCACCACCCGCGCCTCCTCGATCGTCGGGTCCCACAGGGTGATGTTCTCGGCCACGGTGCCCTCGAACAGGTAGATGTCCTGGTCCACCGTGGCCAGCGACGTGGCCAGCACGCGCCGGGCAATCTCGGTCCGCGACACCCCGTCGAACAGGATCTCGCCCGACCACGGCCGGTACAGCCCCGCGACCAGTCGGCCGAGCGTCGACTTGCCGCTGCCGCTGCCGCCGACGAGGGCAACGCGGTCGCCCGGCCCGAGGCGAAGGCTGAACCCGTCGACAAGGGGCGCCTCCAGGCGCGAGTAGCCGAAGCGCAGCTCGCGCAGCTCGACGTGACCGCCGAGGCGGGCCGGTCCGACGGCGAGATCGCCCGTCTGCTCGACAACGGGGTCGACCGGGTAGCGGAACACGTCGCCCAGGCGCTCGAGGGCCCCGCCCGCCTCCTGCAGGGACGTTCCCAGCCCGACGATCCGGGTCACCGGCGTCGCCACGCTGGCGAGCAGGCTCTGGAACGCCACCAGCGCGCCCACGCTGAACTGCCCGCGCGACACCTCGAGGGCGCCGATGCCGAGCACGGCCGCCGTGGCAAGTCCCGACAGCAGCCCCGGCACCCCCGACAGGTAGCGGGTGAGCACGCCCAGCTCCTGTTCGGCCGACGTCGTCTTGGCGTGGTAGCCCGCCCAGCGGGCGAAAAAGTCCGACTCCGCGCCCGACGCCTTGAGCGTCTCGATCGACTGGAGCCCGCCCACGGCGGTGCCCATCATCTTCGTCTGCTCCTGGAGAAAGCGGTGCATGCCGTCGGTGCGGGCGCGGCCGACCAGATACAGGGCGAGCAGGTTGAGGAGCATCGTGACCGTCGCCACGGCGGTAAGGAGGGCGTTGTACGTCAGCATCATGGCCAGGTAGAACACGGCCGTGAGCACGCCGAGCAGGGCGGCGGCGAGGTCGCCGGACAGGAGGGTCGCGACCCGGTCGTTCAGTTCGACCCGGTTGGTCACATCGCCGGTCGCTCGCTGGCCGAAGAACTCCATCGGCAGGCGCAGTACCCGCCACAGGTAGCGGGCCGAGCCGACCAGCGCGATCTGGGCCTGCAGGCGGGCCAAGTAGCGCTGCTGCAGGTAGGTGAACGCCAGGCGCAGGCAGGCGGAGAAGACAAGGCCCAGGGCCAGCGGCACGACCCAGTTGGTCAGGCCGCCGAGAAGCACGTTGTTGACGAACACCTCGGACAGGGCGGGCACGGCGAGACCCGGCACGACCAGGGCGAGGCCGGCGACGACGACGAACGCCACCGCGCCGTGGGCGCCGTGCAGGCGCTCGCGCAGCGCGGCAACCAGCGACAGCGGCCGGCCGCCGCGCTCGAACCCGGGTCCGGGGCGGATGTCGAGCACGACGCCGGTGAACGCCTCGTCGAACTCGGCCGCCGAGACCGTGCGCGGCCCGCTTGCCGGGTCGTTCAGGTACACCCGGTCGGGCCCGAAGCCCTCGACCACGAGGAAGTGGTTGAAGTTCCAGAACACGATGAACGGCGCCTGCATCGCCTTCAGCTTGCCGGGCTCGCGCCGGTAGCCGCGCGCCTCCATGCCGTACGCGCGGGCGGCGCGGACGAGATTCGACGCCTTGCTGCCGTCGCGCGACACGCCACAGGCCACGCGCAGTTCCTCGAGCGGGACGTAGCGGCCGTGGTGCGCGAGGATGATCGCCAGCGCGGCGGCGCCGCACTCGACCGCCTCCATCTGCAGGACGGTCGGCGTGCGTACGCGCCGGCCGGCGCCGCCGGCGGCGGGGGTCGGCGCCGCCCCCGGTGCGGGCGCGGTCTCGAGGGGCGGCATGGACACGGGCGTCACCTCGCTTGACATCACGGCGGGCCGTTCGCTACGGGCCCAGGAGATAGGCGACGGGGCGCTGCCGGCGGAGCACGATCGAAGCCTCGCCGGTCGTGCCGGCGGCGGGCACCACCGCAGCGTAGCGGCCAAGCGACCAGTCGACGCCGCCGCGGGTGCGCACGAGCGTCACCGCCACCGCCACCACCGGCCCGCTGCGTGTGAGCAGCCGGGCCAGGCTCTGGCTGCCGACCAGGGACACGACCGAGGCGTACGACGCCGGAAACGACGACACGTACCGGACCCGTCCGAGAAGCACGCCGAACACCTGCGACGGGAAGCCCACCGGCGCGAACTGGACGGTCATGCCGGGGTGGACCGACGCGGCGGCGGCGGCCGGCACGTAGGCCTCGACTTCCGGGGAGCGCCCGGACGCCTCGATCACGGCCACGGCGGTGCCGGCCTGGACGTAGCCCCCCACCCCCACCGACACGGCGAGGACCGTGCCGGCAACCGGCGCCCGCAGGGGCACCGTGCCCGTCGGCCCCGCGGTCACCGCCACGACCTGCCCCGCCCGTACCGTCTGGCCGGGGGCGACGCGCACCGCCCGGACGGCGCCGGCGGCCACCGCCGGCACCTGGCTGATGCCGCCGCTCGGGATGACCACGGCGCTCCCCGGCACGGTCGTCGTGACCGAGCCGAACAGCGCCCACGCCAGGGCGGCCAGGACGATCGCCACGCCGCCGAGAAGGGCGAGCCAGCCGCCGGGCGTGGTGATCCGGACGATCTCGTCCAGCCGCTCCGGCGAGGCCAGCCGGTCGAGGGCGCTCTGCCGGAAGATGCCGGCGCTCATTGGGCCGCCTGCCCGTCCGCGTCAGCGCGGGCGCCGATGAGGATCTCGCCCACCGACGTCTCGGCCGCGTATGCCGTCCCCGCGGCGGCGGCAAACAGGTCCGCGTCGCCGAAGCCGAGCGGGCACGAGGCGAGGCCGAGGGCGTCCGCGGTCAGCTGCACCGTCTGCATCAGGGCACCGACCTCCTTGAGAAGAAGGGCGTAGGCGAGGCCCTCGTACTTCCACGAGGCGCGGGCGAACCGGGCGGCGAGGACGAGCAGCACCGCCGGCCGGACCGCGCCGCCGAACGTGGCGCGGGCGCCCTCGAGCAGCGCCGCCACCCGCTCGGGCGCGGTCGCCACGCGCTCGAGCGCGTGCTCGCCCGGGTCGTAGCGGTACAGCCCGGCGGCAAGGCCGTCGCAGCGGTCGACGACCGGGTACACCTCAAGGGGGTGGACGCCGCCGCCGCCCGGGTAGGGCCGCAACGAGACGACGAAGTCCGGCAGGCGCTCCGGCTGGGGGCGCTCGGTGCCGAGCACGCGCGCCGACCGGTAGAGCAGCGCACCCAGGTCCGCCAGGGCGACGGGCGCGTCGCCGAGCGCGCGCGCGGACCGCCGGCGGTCCAGCGAGAGGTACAGGTCGGGACCGGCCGCGTCCGGCGCAGGGCTGGGCAGTGCGACGCGTTCACCCGGCCCGGGCGGGCGCAGGACCGGCAGCGGCGCCACCCGGCCGGCGAACCGGAACGTGCCGCCGACGCGGCCGTGATGCCGGCCGCGGGTGGCGGCGTGGAACAGGAGGTCGTGGAACTCCCACCCCTCGAGTTCGGGCGGCTCCGGCGCGTCCGCCGCCTCGAGCAGCCCGGCCGCGGCGAGAAGCGCGAGGACCTCGTCGGCCTGCGCCACGGTCGAGCCCAGCGCGCGCGCCAGGTCGGCCGCCGTCCGCGGCGCGGCAAGCGTCGCCGCGAGGGCCGCGGCCACCGCGGTCAGGTAGGTGCGGCGCCCGCTGCGCGGCGTTTCGAGGGCGAGGCTGTCGCCGACCCGGCGCACGTAGGCAAAGCGCGACAGGCGCACCGCGCCGGACGGCGCCGCCACCTCGTCCGCCGACACGCCGTCCGTCTGCACGATCGCCCGTTCGCCGCCCAGCGCCACCGCCGTACCGGCCAGCCGCAGCTCGCGCAGGCGACCGACCTGCTGGACGACCCGCGCCCCCGCCGCCTCGCCGTCGAGCGCACCCGCCTGCGCAGCGACAACCGCCAGATCGCACGCCGTCTCGGCCAGGCGCTCCATGGCCAGGCGGTACCCGGGCCCGGCCCGCCGCATGACGATGCGGCCGCGCGCGCAGACGAGGGCGATCTCGTCGTCGGCCGTCCGTTCGATGCGCGCATCCGGGGTGAGCGATACCGCCCCCACCGGTCCCACCCCCTATGGCCTAGAGCAGCATCGGCAGGGGATTCATCTCGGCCTCGCCGCGCGGGGCCGAGAGCCAGCCCATCCGCACCGGCGCCTCGTACAGGCGGGTGAGGCCGAACCGGGGCCAGAAGTGGCACAGCCCCGGCACGATCGCCTTGACCACCGGATAGCCGCAGTCCGGCCGGGTCTGGTCGAGGACGAGGACCTCCAGCCCGAGACCCTCCAGGCGCCCTACCGCCGCGCGCACGTCGTCGGCCGCGTCGCCCGTGGTGAGCGACGCACGCTCGGCGAGGACGACCGGACGCTCCCCCTCGCTCGGGCGCAGGTAGCGCTCGCGCTGCGGATCGACGCCGCGCAGCCAGGCCATCGTGAGCTCGTCGCTCACCCCGCCCTCCTGCCGCAGCCGCCGCAGCGCCGCGGTCGTCTGCCCGCACTCGTTCACCGCCCGGCGCAGGGCGATGAGCGGATCCAGGTGGGCCGCGAAGCCGACCGCCACGTCGCCCACCGTGCCGTCGGCGGCGGCGCTCACCGCGGCGGCCACGGGAATGCCGCTGTCCGCCGTCAGGTCGAGCGCCCACAGGTGGCGCCCCTTTTCGGCGTGGTAGGCCCGGACGCGCCGGATGTGGGGATGGTCGACCCGGTCGAGGTCGATGCCGGGACGGACGGCGCGGTTGTACCACCACATCCCGACCGCGTCGCGCTCGACCAGTTCCATGAGTCCCTGGAGCAGGGCGTCCTCTTTGGTGGCGCCGCCCGCGCAGCCGTTCGAGTCGGCGAAGCACACGGTGCGCGACCGGTCCTCGAGGACAAAGCCGTAGTAGCAAAACGACGTCGGCACGTACCGGCGCCGGCCGGCGCTGACCGACCAGACCGGCGACCAGTGCATCGGCGCCACCGGGTCGAGGGGCGCCGGCACCAGGTTCTTGCCCGTCGAGACCGCGTTCGTCGCCTGCCGGGCGGCGTACTGGGCCGGGCTGAAGCCGGTCAGAAGGGCCGGGTGGACGGCCGCCTCGCCGAGCGCCTCGTACGTCGCGACGCGCGTGGGCTCGTAACCCTGGAACAGGCCGGAGTAGCGTTCGAGGGCCTCGCCCAGGGCCGAGGCGCGGGCCTGAAGGTCGGTCGAGCCCTTGCCCCCGGCACTGCTGCGCACATGCATGCGGAAGTAGTGCAGGTCGTCATGGGTGAACGCGTGGTTGTACGACGAGCCGTACACCCGGGTGGGGTCGTCCGGGTCGCCCAGGGGCACGATGCCCCCGACGATGCCCGTGATCGGGCTGACGTGATGGTCGAAGCGGCGCACCAGCTCCTCCGCCGGCAGGGACCGGGTGCCGGAGTCGTCCGCCACGGTCGTCCGGGCGCTGCGCAGGTCGAACGGCGCAGGCTCGCCGGCGAACGCCTGGGGCTCGCCGCAGGCGGCGCACTGCGGGCGTCGGGTCAACGGGTGCAGGCGGCTCTCGAACGTCACGGGCGCCAGCGTGAACGCCTGGCCGACCAGCGGGTGGCGGCCGGTGAGGGCGAACTGGCGGACCGCCTCCGCGATCAGGCCGGCCGCCGCCTGGGCCTGCCCGGGCAGGTGGCGGCGGGCGGGCGCGACCGGCTCGTCGGTCGCACGCCGGCGGCGCACGAGCGATTCCACCGGCCGCCGCAGGACGATGCGCTGGCGCAGGCACTCGAGGCAGCCGGTCTGGCCCGGGACGAACAGCGGCCCCAGCCACAGGGCGGTTCCCGCCGGCTTGGCCACAAGCCATGGCGCGCCGCTGTCCAGGGAGGCGCGGCTCCAGGCAAGCAGCTCGGGCCGTGCGTAGTCGTCGGTCAGCACGACCGCCAGGCCGCCGTCCGCAACGATCTGCACCCCGGTCGCGGCCAGCGCCTCGGCCACCGGCGCAGGGTCGGCCGCGCCGACGGCGTGGACGCTCACCCGCGTCGCCCGCAGGCGCGCCCGCGCCTGCGCGGGGTCGATCCCCTGGGCCTGCCAGAACACCTCGGCGGGCGCCTGCGCGGCGGCCACGGCGGACGCCTCGAGGATATAGCGGCGCTCCTCCATGCGGTCGAGAGCGCGCGCCGCGGTACCCGGCGCGCACTGCCCCTCCACCGCCCGCAGGAGCGCGTCGCGATCCCGCTCCCCGTCGATGAGCGGCACCAAGAGCAGGTAGGCGCGCCCTTGGAGGAGGATGGCGTCGTCCTCGCTCATGAGGAACACGCAGTCGGGCAGCATCCAGGCACGGTAGCGGGGGTGGATCACCGGGACTGCGATCACGGCCGGGGGAAGACCTCCCTGTGGCAAGGTCGGGCGCGGATCATGCGGGACCCGTCAAGGCAGCACGGATGTGCCGCCACGCCACGGTCGCGGCACATCCGCCGAACATGCGCGTCCGATCAGGAGGAGGAGCAGGCGCACGAGCAGCAGCAGCAGGCGTCGCCGCCGCCGACCGACTCGAGCTGCTCGTCGCTGAGCTCCTCCGACACCGCAGGCGGCAACGACAGGTAGAAGGTCTTGTCGTCGCTCTGCAGGACCTTGATGTCCACCTCGCTGGGGAACTTCAGGCCGAACTGCTCCAGCACCGGCCTCGGGTTGGAGACGAGCTCGCTGCGGAACTCCTCGTCTGTCTGGGCCCGAGAGATCAACTGGGCCATGTCCGCCACCGGGATACCCCCTCGTGTCGTCGCCGCCGGGACGGAATCGACAAGCCACCGATCGCGGCAGTGCAAACCCACCCCTGCCGCCTTCGAGAGATTCCCAGCGGACAATCACATTCCTGCAGGGAAGCAATCGTTATTCGACAAAAAGTTGGAAGTCCGACGCGGCCGGCCTCCGGCCGAAATCCCCGTCCCTGCAGGCATTTTCGTCATAGGCTCCGGCGTCCGGTCCGGCCGGCCTGGTGGAACGGGAATGCCAGCGCGGACCGGTATCGGCGCGGTGGTTCCGAGGTGCTCGCATGTAGGATTTGACACAGACCCCGGCGGCGAAGCGCCGGCGCGTCCGGGCGTGCCCGGGACGCCGGCGCCGCCCCAGATCGCCCGGGAAGGGGCAGTTCGGCATCGCCCGGTGCACCCGGCGGCGGGGGGCTTCGCCCGCCCTGTCCCTGTATCGCGCGGTCCAGGGGGATCGGCCAGCCCCGGTTCCCTCGCCACGCCTCCGGCCGCTCCCCCGACGTCGCCCCGCCGTCGCCCTGGCGCCGGCCCCCTTCTGCCGGGCCCACGCCGGCCGCCCGGCCGGGAACGCAGGAAGGCCGGGTCGGCGCCTCGCAGCGCCCCCCGGCCGATCCCGTGCGGCAACGGGTGCCGCTATCTCGCTAGATCGCTACGTCGCTACATCGGTTCGTCCGCCGACGGCCCGTACGTGCCGGGGACGGGCACGTCGCACAGGCGCAGGTAGACGCCAAGCTGGGCGCGGTGGTGGACCAGGTGGTTGGCGTAGAACGTGCGCAGGGCGGCAAACCGCGGCACCCCGTCCATGATCGTGTGGCCCATGGCGACGAACGTCCAGGGCACGAACACGTCCTCGTCGCGCGCGTCGCGCAGCGCCTGGGCCGCCGTGTCGAACAGCCGGTTGGCCAGCGGCACGAGCTCCTCGGCGCGCTCCACCCGGGGTGGACGCGTACCGCTACCCATCTCGTAGCGTTCGCTCGTCATCACGTTCGAGACCATGAACGGCAACGTCGCCACGTGGGACGCGAGCGCCCCCATGGGGCTCGACTTGGCGTGCGGCCGCCACTCCCACCGGTCGGCCGGCACGCGCTCGAGGATCCGGATCGTCCGTGGCCGCTCCTGCTCCAGCTCCTGCAAGATGGCCTCGCGCATCGACGTCGCCTGCACCGCATCGGCCCCTTTCTCGATCGCCTTGCCGCCCCGTGTTCGCATGTCCCGGTTCAGGATACGGCAAGGCGGGACGCCCCGGCAGGGCGCGGCCCGCCTTGCGCGTGCCTACACGCCCGTCCCGGCCAGGGCCGCCGGCACGGCCACCGCCTCGATGCCGGCCGCGGCGATCGCGGCGCTGAGCTCCGCCGCCCCGTCGACGGCCAGCCGCCGGAGCGCCGCGAGGCCGCGGTCGGCCAGCGGGCACAGGGCGTCGAACACGTCGTAGCACTGCTGGGGCGGCCGGGCGTCGCCATAGGCCACCGTGTCCTCGAGCGAGGCCAGCTTGCTGTTCACCTTGGGCGGGTAGTTGAACGCGTCCGCCCCACCCTTGGCCCGGGCCTCGTACAACTCGGCCTCCGCCGCCAGGAGCGCTGCGGACAGCTCGCGCGCGCGATCCGCCACGCGACCGTGGCCACGCTCGTCCAGGCGCTGCGCGTACGCGTCGAGCTGGTCGCGCACGGCGCGCGAGGCCAGGAGCGCACCGTGGATCTCGCTCAGCTTGTCGCGGATGCGCAGGAGCAGGTCGTACTGCGCCTCCAGGTCGGCCTGGCTCGCGGGCAGTCGCGGGTCGGGACGGACCTCGAGCTCGGTCGCGACGGTCTGGCCGCCGGCCTCGAGCTCCAGGCGGTATCGGCCGGGCGGCACCTTGGGCCCGATGGTGCTGCCCCCCCAGTAGGCCGAGATGCGCACGCCGGGCATCTCCACCCCGTCGGCAACGCGCAGGTCCCAGGCGATCCGGTGCAGCCCTGCGGCGGTGCCGAAGGTCCTGCCCCAGCCCTTGGCGTCGTCGCTACTCGCCGCGCGCAGGACCCTGCCCTGGCCGTCGAGGATCCGGACCGACACCCGTGCGGCCGCCTCGGCCAGGTGGTAGCTGACCACCGCCCCGGGCAGGGGGTTCTCGCCCGCGTTGGTCGGCAGGACCCGGTCACCCTCACGACGCAGGCGGACCATCTCTCCGCCGGCCGCGGCGTACGGCTGGAACGTGTCGTCCGTGCCGCCGGGGAACGATGTCGCCGTCTGCATGCGAAACGCAGGCGCGGGCCGGAACACGGTCACCGCGCCGCCGGCGCCGTCGCGCTTCACCTGGCGCAGCGGCCCCAGGTCGTCGAGAATCCAGAATCCGCGGCCGTGGCTGGCGACGATCAGGTCGTCGTCGTGGACGGCGATGTCGTGCATGGACGACACCGGCAGGCGACCGCCGAACCGGTGCCAGTGGGCGCCCCCGTCGAGCGAGACGTACACGCCCGACTCGGTGCCGGCGTACAGCAGGTCGCGCTCGGCCGGATCCTCGCGGACCACCCGGGTGAAGTCGCCATCGGGAATGTCGCCCGCGATCGCCTCCCAGGTGGCACCCAGGTCGCGGGTGCGGAACAGGTACGGACGGCGGTCGTCCGACTTGTAGCGCGTCGCCGCCACGTAGGCGGTGGCGCTGTCGTGTGGGGAGGCCTCGATCATGCTGACGAGCGCCCACTCGGGCAGGGCGGGCGGCGTGACGTTGCGCCAGGTGGCGCCGCCGTCCTCGCTCACGTGGACGAGGCCGTCATCCGAGCCCGCCCACAGGACGCCCGAACGCACCGGCGACTCGGCGAACGCGAACACGGTGGCGTACGTCTCGGTGCTGACGTTGTCCTTGGTGATCGGTCCCCCGGACGGCTCCAGGGTGGACGGATCGGCACGGGTCAGGTCGGGCGACACCGGCGTCCAGTGGTCGCCGCCGTCGGTCGAGCGGAAGACGACGTTGCCGCACGCGAACAGGACGTTCGGATCATGCGGCGACAGGACGATCGGGAAGGTCCACTGGAAGCGATAGCGCAGCGCGCCAGCGCCGTAGCCGATCGGGTCCTCCGGCCACACGGTGATGTCGACGTCCTGGCCGGTCGCGTGATCGTGGCGCGTCATGCGCGAGGCGTAGCTGCCGGCGTACACGATGTTCGGGTTGTCCGGGCGCACCGCAATGTAGCCGCTCTCGCCCCCGCCTACGAGGTAGGTGTCGCCGGCCGTGATGTAGCCCTTTGGCGACAGGCTCGGCAGGCTGATCGTCGAGTTGTCCTGCTGGGCGCCGTAGATCCGGTAGGGGAACTGCCGGTCTGTCATGACATGGTAGAACTGGCCCGTCGGCTGGTTGTACGGCAGCGTCCAGCTCTGCCCGGCATCGAAGGTGATCACCGCGCCGCCGTCGTTGCCCTCGATCATGCGCCGCGGGTCCTGCGGGTCGATCCACAGGTCATGGTTGTCGCCGTGCGGCTCGGACATGTTCTCGAACCGCACGCCGCCATCGCGCGAGCGCCACACCCGCAGGTTGAGCGCGAACACGGTGTCCTCTTCCGTCGGGTGCCCGAACACGTGCATGTAGTACCACGGCCGCTGGCGAAGGTCCGGGTTCTCCGACACCCGGTCCCAGTGCTCGCCGCCGTCGTCGGAGCGGAACAGCCCGCCCTCGGCCGCCTCGACAAGGAGCCACAGGCGTCCGGGCCGTGGCGACAGGGCGACGCCCATGCGACCCTTGAGTCCACCGGGCAGGCCGGGGCGATCGGTCAGCTCGTGCCACGTGTCGCCGCCGTCGAGGCTGCGGAAGACGCCGCTGCCCGGGCCGCCGCTGACCAGGGTGTGAGGCCGGCGCTGGGCCTCCCACAGCGTGGCGTAGAGGATGTTCGGCCGGGTCGGGTCCATGGCGAGGTCAATCGCGCCGGTGCGGGCGTCGCGGTGGAGAATCTGCTCCCAGTGCCTGCCCCCGTCCCGGCTGCGGTACACGCCGCGTTCGGCGCTCGGCCCGTAGGCGTGGCCGAATACCGCGGCATAGACGAGGTCCGGATCGCGGGGATGGACGCGCACCCGGGCGATATGCTGGCTATCGCGCAGGCCGCGCTGCTGCCACGTCTGTCCGCCGTCCGGCGACCGCCACACACCGTCGCCGGCGACGACGTTGCCTCGAATGCAGGCCTCGCCCATGCCGGCGTAGAGGACCGACGGGTCGGCCTGGGCAACCGCCAGGGCGCCGACCGAGGCGCTCGTCACCTGCCCGTCGGTGACATTGCGCCAGCTCAATCCCGCATCGTCGGTCTTCCACACCCCGCCGGCGCATGCGCCGAAGTAGAACGTGCGGGGACGGATCGGATCTCCGGCCACCGCCACCGTGCGGCCGCCGCGGAACGGCCCGGCCAGCCGCCAGGGCGCGTCCTGCCAAAGAGCCTCCATGGTTTCCCTCCGCCTTCGCCGAATTGGGGTTCGCGGTCCTCCGGGGCAGCGGCCGACCGGGAACGACCGCCGCCGCAGGGCACCCGCGCCGCGGGGCGCGGCCGCCGGCGATGCCCGGCGCCGCGAAAACAAGACGGGACTGTCGCCCGCCTGTACGCGTTCGACAGTCCCGTCCGGCACCCTTGCGCGCTACGGTCAGCGCAGGTACGAGTTGTGGTTCAAGAACAGGTACTGCCAGTTGTTGAAGGCGTAGCCGTGCAGGTGCGGCGACACGGCGAAGATCGCCAGCGGCGTCCACAGCCAGCCGACCAGGACGTACTTGGCGTCGAGCTTCTGGAACTGCAGAAGCGTGGCGCTGCGCTGGGCGACGCTTGCCTGGCCGATCTCCTTGTTGTAGATGGCGTTGATCTGCTTGCCCAGGGCGGCGTACGCCGGGTCCTTGGCCATCTGCGAGACGTTCCAGTAGGCCGTGGGCTGCATGTTCACCGTGCCGTCCCACGAGTCGAGGGTGAAGCCGCCCAGGTACCAGTAGGCGATGTTGTAGTCGCCCGCCCGCATCGAGTTGAGGAAGGTCCCCCAGTCCTGGGTCACGACCTTCGCCTTGAAGCCGATCTGGGCCAGTTCCTGCTGGAAGATCTGGCTGATGAGCGGCCACGGCGGGTTGCTGTTGGAGAGGATGGTGATCGCCAGGGGCTTTCCGTCCTTGTAGCGCACGCCGCCCGCGCCGACCTTCCAGCCGTCGGCGTTGAGCAGCTTCGCCGCCGCGGTCGGGCTGTAGTTGTAGCCGGGCACGTTTGCGTGGTAGAACGACGACGAGTTCGGCACGCCGGCCAGGGTGAGCTGGCCGTAGCCGCCCAGGATCTTCTGGAGGATGGCCGCCCGGTCGATCGACATCATGATCGCCTTGCGCACGTTCACGTCCGCGGTCGGGCCGGAGGCGTCATTGAACGACACCATGGCGCCGGACGCGGTCGCGGTCGTGTCGACGGTGATGCCGTGCGCCTTGAGCTGGCTCACGTCCTGGGGCGGCACGCCGTACATGAAGTCGGCGCTGCCGGCCTCCAGGTCGAGGGCCTCGGTGTTGAGGTCGGGAACGATCGAGACCTTGATCTCCGGAATCTTGGGCGCGCCGCCCCAGTAGTTGGGGTTGGCCTTCATGACGAGGGTGGAGTTGGGCGTGTACGAGACGAACTCGTAGGCGCCGGTGCCGACCGGGTGCTGGGCGAAGCCGGCGGCGCCTTCCTTGCGGTAGGCGGTCGGGCTGACGAACAGCGGCGCCCAGGTCAGCTCGTCGATCAGCTCGGCGTACGGCTCGGCCAGCGTGATCTTGACCGTGTACGGACCGGTCGCCGTCACGCTCTTCACGTACGGCTCGAACGAGGAGTACTCCTTGGCCTGCGGGTTTTTGATGATGAGGTCGAAGTTGAACACGGCGGCCTGGGCGTTGAACGGGGTGCCGTCCTGGAACGTCACGCCCTTGCGCAGCTGGATCGTCCAGACCATGTCGTGGTTGCTGGGCGTCCACGACGTGGCCAGACCCGGCAGGTAGGTGTTGTTGGGACCTGCGTAGATGAGCGGGTCGAACATGTAGCCGATGCTCTCGCGCGAGTTCCAGTCGGCCTCGTCTACGGGGTTCAGCGAGACGGGCGATGCCGACTGCAAGATCGTCAGCGTTCCGGAGCCGCCCGCCGCGGCCGACGGCGCGGCGCCGACGGCGACCGCCCCGCACAGCATGGCGGCGCTCGCGACCGCGCCGACCAGGTTGCGAATGTTCAAGCGCACAGCGAGACCCACATCCCTTCGCATTCGCCTGACGCGCATGCCTCCAGACCGGTTCGATACCGCCCCGGCCCGGCGCACGCTTGCGCCGGTTCTTCGGGTCGCGACCGGCGAATCCTGCCACGCGGGCGCCAACTGGCACGTCCCGACCTCGCCAGGAGTTGCCTCCTGGAACGGCGCGAGGCGGTGCCATGCCGGCACCGCCCCGCAGCCGCCCCCCGGAACCGGCCTAGTTCACCATCTTGGGGTCGAGGACATCGCGCAGGACGTCGCCCAGGAGATTGATCGACAGCACGGTGACGAAGATCGCCACGCCCGGGTAGAAGACCAGCGCCGGGTCCTGCTGGAAGTAGTTCGAGGCGCTCTGCACCATGGCGCCCCACTCCGCCGTCGGTGCCTGCACGCCCAGGCCCAGGAAGGACAGCGCGGCCGCGACGAGAATCGCGCTCGCCGCCGACAGCGTGAACTGGACCAGCACCGTGTCGAGGGTGTTGGGCAGGATATGGCGGAACAGCGTGCGCCCGTCGGAGGCGCCAAGCGCCTTGGCCGCCTGCACGTACTCGCTCTCGCGCAGCTGCAGGACGCTGCCGCGCACGATGCGGGCGAAGTAGGGCAGGTAGCCGATGGTGAGCGCGATCATCACGGGCCGGACGCCCGAGCCGAGCACGGCCGCGATGAGGATCGCGAGCAGGATGAACGGGAACGACAGCAAGACGTCGAGGAGTCGGCCGATAAGGTCGTCCAGCCAGCCGCCGGCGTAGCCCGCGATGGCGCCGACGACCGTGCCGATGACCATGCCGAGCACGGTCCCGAACAGGCCGATGAACAGGCTCAGGCGACCGCCGTAGAGCATGCGCGTCCACTCGTCTCGGCCCAGTTCGTCGAAGCCGAGCGGGTGGCCGGGCGCGGGCGGCTGCATCTGCTGGAGGAGGCTCTGGTAGTTCGGGTCCTGGTGCGAGATGAGCGGCGCGGCGGCGCACATGATCATGATCACAACCAGGACCACGGTGCCGACGAGCGCCAGCTTGCTGCGCCACAGGCGGCGCAGGAAGCGCACGCCGAAGCCGGCGCGGGCCCGCGTCTCGGCCAGGGCGGCGACGTCGACCTCAAGCGGCCGCACAGCAGCCATTGCCATCCCCCCCTCCCCTAGTCATAGCGGATGCGCGGGTCGACCCAGGCGTAGGCAAGGTCCGTGACCAGGTTCATGATGACGAACGCCGCCGCCACCGAGATCGACGCCGCCTGCACGACGGGGAAGTCGCGCTCGAAGATCGCGTTGACGAGGTACTGGCCGACGCCCGGCCAGCCGAACACGTTCTCGATCACGATCTGGCCGCCGAGCAGTCCGCCCAGCGTCAGGCCGAGCACGGTGAGGATCGGGATGAGCGAGTTGCGCAGCACGTGCCGGCGGACGATGTGGCCCTCCGCCAGCCCCTTGGCGCGGGCCGTGCGGACGTGGTCGGTGTGCAGGATCTCGAGCATGCTCGAGCGCGTGAAGCGCGCGATGAAACCGGCGGTGCCGAGCGCCAGCGTCACCGCCGGCAGGACGACGAACCGGAACCCGCTCGGGGTGAAGATCGAGCCGTTGTACCCCGACGGCGGCAGGGCGTGCACCACGACGCCGAAGACGAAGATCAGGACATAGGCGAGGACGAACGTCGGGATCGAGATTCCGCCCAGCGCGACGAACATGAGCCCCGCGTCGCCGATCGAGTCGCGGCGCACCGCCGACACCACGCCGGCCGGAATGCCGAGCACGACGGACAGGATGAAGGCCACGAGCGCCAGCTGCAGGCTGGCCCACAGGTGGATGAGCAGCTGCGGCAGGATCACGGTCTGCGTTTGCAGCGACGTGCCGAACTGCAGGCGGACGATCTGCCAGATGTAGTCGACGTACTGGATGTACAGCGGCCGGTTGAAACCGTACAGCGCGGTGAGCTTCTTCACCAGGGCGACGGACGCCGCGCCCGACACGCCCGGCGGGATCATGAGCTCGATCGGGTTGCCCGGCGCGACCCGGATGAGCACAAACACCAGGGTGACCACGCCCAGGAGGGTGGGCACGATGAGAACGCTACGCCGGGCGATGTATGCCCACACGGGGCGTGCCCCCTTTGTCCTTGCGAACGAAACCGGGGCCGTCCGCCCCTTCGGGAGGAGGCCCCGGCTGCGACTCTAGACTACTTGACGGTGGCGTTCTTGCCGAAGAAGACGTAGTCCCAGTTGTTGAAGTAGTAGCCCTTGAACTTGGGCGAGACGGCGAAGATCGCGTCCGGGTGGAACAGCCAGCCGACCAGCTGGTCCTGGTAGTCGATCTTCTGCCACTGGAGCAGGGTGGCGGCGCGCTGGGCGGTGTTGCTCTGGCCGGTCTCCTTGGCGTAGATCGCGTTGATCTGGGCCGAGACCTTGCCGAGCGACGGCACGTGGGCGATCTGCGAGACGTTCCAGTAGTTGGAGGTCTCCATGTTCACCATGCCGTCCCAGGTACCGAGCGTGAAGGCGGCGAGGTCCCAGTACGAGATGCTGTAGTCGCCGGCCCGCATCGAGTTCAGGTAGGTGGCCCAGTCCTGCGTGACAATCTTGGTCTGGAAGCCGACCTGCTTGAGCTCCTGGGCGAAGATCGGGCTGATCGTCGGCCACGGGTCGTTGGTGTTGGCCAGGATCGTGATCGCAAGCGGCTTGCCGTTCTTGACCCGGTAGCCGTTCGGCCCCATCTTCCAGCCGTCGGCGTTGAGGAGCGCGCCAGCGGCGGTCGGGTTGAAGCTGACCTGCGGCACCGACTTGTTGTAGAACGGCGAGCTCGAGGGCACGCCGGCGCGGCTCACCTGCGAGTAGCCCTTGAACACGACCTGGTTGATCGCGTTGCGGTTGAGCGACTCCATGATCGCCAGGCGCACCTTCGGGTCGGCCGTGGGTCCGGACTGCAGGTTGAACGACACCATCGAGCCGTCGGCGATCACCGTCGACGGCACGACGAGGCCGTGCTGCTTCAGCGTGGCGACGTCCTGGGGCGGCACGTTGTACATGACGTCGGCCGTGCCGGACTCCATGTCGAGCTCCTGGGTGGTCGGGCTCGGGACGATTTCGACCTTGATCTGCGGGATCGAGGGCTTGCCGCCCCAGTAGTTCGGGTTGGCGTTCATGACGAGCGTTGCGTTCGGCGTGTACGAGCCGAACGTGTACGGGCCGGTGCCGACCGGGTGCTGGGCGAACCCGGTGGCGCCCTCCTTCGTGTACGCGGTCGGGCTCACGAACAGCGGCGACCACGTGAGCACGTCGAGCAGCGTCGCGTACGGCTGGCCGAGCGTGATCTGGATCGTGTACGCGCCTGTGGCCTTGACGCTCTTCACCCACGGCTCGAAGTCGGAGTAGTTCTTCGACGTCTTGGCCAGGTCGAGGTTGAAGTTGAATACGGCGGCCTGCGCGTTCCATGGCGTGCCGTCCTGGAACTTCACGCCCTTGCGGAGCTGGAAGGTCCAGACCATGCCGTGGTCGCTGGGCGACCACGAGGTGGCAAGACCGGGCAGGTACGTGTCGTTCGGACCGGCGTAGATGAGCGGGTCGAACATGTAGCCGATGCTCTCCCGCGACAGCCAGTCGGCCTCTTGGACCGGGTTGAGCGAGGTCGGCGACGATCCCTGCAGGATCACCAGGGGTGCACTCGAGGCGGCAGCCGAAGTCCCGGCCTGGAACGCAACGGCGGCGCACAGCATGGCGGCGGCAGAAACCGCACCCACCATGCTGCGATAGAGCGAACGACGGTCCTTCACCGGTTGCGCCACTCCCTCGCGATCGCTTTGGTCTGCGACGTTGGAACGCAGACGGGCCCGCTGCGAGCCCGTCCGACGCTCGCCGCCGAAATTCTCGTTCTTCGGTGGAATTCCTGCCCGCGACCCGCTCAGCCCTTTGACACGGGACCGCCCGGGTGCGCTCGGCCCACCCGCGCCGCCACCGCGTCGCGCACGCGCCGGTAGTGGGTCGCGATCGGCTCGACGGCAGCCTGCTGGCCGCGGGCAGCGGGCAGCGGCCCCAGGCGCTGCAGCGCCGCCGGCGCGTCGACCCACGCCGCCACCGCCGGCAGTTCCGGCCAGCGCCCCTCGTCGCCCCAGAAGGCCGTCGCGTCGGGCGAAGCCGGCGCGTCGACGGCGGCCTCACCGTCGGTCGCGGCGCGCACCGGCGCGACCGTCGCGGCCGGCGGTTCGTCCGGCTCGAGGCCGCGCGCCCGCCACAGGGCGCGCGCGCCGTCATCCTCCATCGCCTGGGCGGCCGCCTCCGCCACGGCGAGCGCGTGCTTGCACCAGCCGGACGGCGCGGCGTCGGGGCAGCTGCAGCGCGGCCAGATCGCGCCGGGGCCGGGCACCGGATCGTCGACGCCGGCCCGGATCGCGCGCGCGATGCGCGGGTCGCGCGGGTCGGGCGGCGCGTCGCCCGGTCCGAGCCCCATCGCGGCCAGCCAGCGCGCTCGCGACGACGGGCCGACGAGGTCGACGCGAAGCGTGACCCGATACGGCTCGCTGCGGCTTCCGGCGACCTGGGCCGCGATCGTTCCCGGCGCGGCCTCGAGCGCGCCGACGCCGGCCGTGCCGGCGTCGAGGGCGCGGCCCAGGCGGGCCGGGTCGGCGGCGGCGCGCACGGCGAGGCGCCAGCGGTCCGCGACGTCCGGGACGAAGGCGCTCACTCGATCCCCTCCCCGGCGCGCAGCCGGACCAGGTCGAACAGCGCCTCGTCGTCGAGTTCGCCCAGCCACCCCTCGCCCGCGCCGACGATCTGCTCGGACAGCCGCCGCTTGTCCTCGAGAAGCGCGTCCACCCGCTCCTCGATCGTGCCCGCGACGACCATCTTGTGCACCATCACCCGCTCACGCTGGCCGATGCGGTGGGCGCGGTCGGTCGCCTGCGCCTCGACGGCCGGATTCCACCAGCGGTCGAGGTGGATCACCCGGTTGGCCCGCGTCAGGTTGAGCCCGACGCCCCCGGCGCGCAGCGATGCGAGGAGGATGGGCGGTCCCGACGGGTCGCTGAACCGCGCGACGATGCGATCGCGCTCCGCCCGTGACAGCGTGCCGTGCAGGAACGGCACCTCCTCGCCGCACAGACGGGCGAGGTGCGGTGCGATGAGGTCCCCGAAGGCGACGAACTGGGTGAACAGCAACAGGCGGTCTCCCTCGGACAGCGCCTCCTCGACCAGCTCGTGCACGCGGACGACCTTTCCCGACCGCTCCGGCCGCATCGGTCCGCGCTCGCCGAGAAAGTGGGCGGGGTGGTTGAGAATCTGCTTGAGCCGGATGATCGCGGTCGCGACCGTGCCGCGCCGGGCCATGCCGCTCAGGCCGGCGACCCGCATGACCATCTCGTCCACGACGCGCGCGTACAGGCGCGCCTGCTCGCGCGTCAGCGCGCACAGCTCGCGCATCTCCACCTTCTCGGGCAGGTCCTGGACGATCGTCGGGTCGCTCTTCAGCCGGCGCAGGAGGAGCGGCGCGACGAGGCGGCGCAGCACGCGCGCCGCGTCGCCGTCACCGTCTGCGACAGGCTGGGCGAAACGGCGCCGGAACGTCTCGGCCGAGCCCAGATAGCCGGGGTTGAGGAACTGGAAGATCGCCCACAGGTCGGTCAGGCGGTTTTCGATCGGCGTGCCGGTCAGCGCCAGCCGGTAGCGACCGTGCAGGCGGCGCACGGCGCGACTGGCGCGGGTGGCGGGGTTTTTCACCGCCTGGGCCTCGTCCAGGACGATCCCGTCCCAGCGCATCGCGCCGAGCACGCGGTGGTCGCGCCAGACGAGCGCGTACGAGGTGATGACGACGTCGTAGCCGGCAAGCGCCCCGACCGCCCCCTCGCCGCGGTCGCGTGCCTGTCCGTGGCGCACGTGCACGCGCAGATGGGGCGCGAACCGGGTGAATTCGCGCGACCAGTTCGTCAGCACGGACGTCGGGCAGACGAGCAGGACCGGCAGCGCACCCTCGCCGTCCCCGGCCGCGCCGCGGCGGCGACGGCCGGAGGCAACCGTGCGTCCGGCCGGGCCGCACAGCCCGGCGCGCGCCCGGGCGGCCACGAGGGCGATGGCCTGCACCGTCTTGCCCAGACCCATGTCGTCGGCCAGGCACGCGCCCAGGCCGCGACCGCATACCGACCACAGCCAGCGCACGCCGGCCTCCTGGTAGGGACGCAGCCGGCCGCCGAGGTCGTCCGGCCCGAGCGGCAGCGGCGTCGGTCCGTCCAGATCGAGCGGACGTCCCGTGGCCATTGCCTGGAGGGCCTGGCCGAACCACCCCTCGGCGCGGACGTCGAGGGCGCCGGCATCGTCAGCCCCCTCATCGGCCACGTCGCCCAGGTCGGCCAGCAGGGCGAGGAGGTCGCTCGCCGGCATCGCCCCGTGCAGGTCCGGCGCCGCGGCGAGCAGCCGCTCGAGGATGCGGGCGTCGCGGCGCGAGACCTCCACCCAGCCGTCGCCGACGGCGACCAGTCCGCCGCCTCGGGCGGCCGCGAGAAGGTCCCCCACGGCGAGGGACTGGCCGTCGAGCGAAGCCCGCCAGGACAGGTCGGCCAGGGCCGCCAGGCCCAGGGCGCCACGCGCCGGACGTTCGGCGGGCGCCGCCGCGACCTCGACGCGAAGGCGCCGGCGCGCGTCCTCCCGCCACCAGGCCGGCAGGGCCACGGCAAACCCGGCGGCCGATAGGCGCGGCGCGGCGTCGCGAAGAAAGCCGAGCGCCTCGCGCGCCGTCAGGTCGACGACGGCTGCCCCATCGGCGCCGGCACGGCGCTCGGCCAGCCACGGCACGAGGGTGGCCGCACGATCGAGGTCGGCCCGGGCGACGCGGACGAGTTCCTCCGCCGACAGCCCGAGCGTCTGGGCGCCGCGCCCGGCCAAGGCATCGGCGAGAGGGACGCCGCGATCGCGGTCGCCGATCGAGGCGACGGTCAGCTCGATCCGCCACGGACCGCCGCCGGACGGCGGTGCCAGGCGCACGGCAAGGCGCGTCAGGTGCGGCCCGCGCCGATCGACCGGCGCCTGCCACTCGGCGAGGCGCTGCGCCACCCGCCGCAGGGGATCGGACACGCCCGCGTACAGGAGCGGCGATGCGCTGCCCAAGGTCCGCGCCACCTCGCCCCAGGCCGAGGACTGGCGTTTCAGCCTGCGCCCCCGCTCGCGCGCCGCCGGCGGACGGCGCGGGGTTCCCGTGCGTAGGGGCGTGTAGCGGGCGAGCGCATCGACGCCCGCACTCACCATGTCCACGGTGCACGCCCAGCGCGTGGTCTCGAGGCGGCCCGACCACTCGTTCGGGCGCACGGCCGCCAGCAGCGACACGGGCATGGCCTGGGCTAGGCCCTCGAGGGCGGTGCGCAGGACGGGATCGTCGAGGATGGGCAGCCAGAAGGCCGCGGCCGCGCCCAACCGGCCGGTGTCCACACGGGGGACGACCGCGCCCCGTGCCCACATCCGCGCCGCAAGCGCCCAGACTCGACCCAGCCAGCGCGTGCCGACGCCCAGGGCAAGCGCCGTGTCGCGGCCGCCTGGCGCCTCCTCCACGGCCAGCCAGAGCGGCCCGGCCACCCGCTCCAGGGGCAGCCACACGACCGGCGCCCGCCAGGGGCGAAGGCGCGGGGCGGCACCGTCCGAGGGCCAGGCCGGCCCGGCCACGCCCGGCGAAGGGAGGGGCTGCGGCCCGTCCGACGGCAGGTACAGGGCGGCCTCGCCGATGCGCGTGCCCTGGCCGAGCGCTGCCGCGCCGGCCGCCTGCCAGCTCTCCCACGCCGGCAGGAGCGCCGCGAGCGCGGCAAGGACCGTCTCGCCCGGGGCGGCATCCGGGTGCGGCGGCGCGGTCGGCCGGCTGGCGCGGGCACGCGTCGGACGCGTGGCCGGCCCGGCGGGCGGTCCCTCGAGCCAGAAGCCCAGATGGTCGGCCCGGGCCAGGCCCACGCCAACAAGCGCGTGGAGCCGGCCGGACGGGCCGGAGACGGGCGGTGTTGCAGCCATAGACGAAAGCATTTCGGCAGGTAGGTTCCGCCACCTTGCGTCCTCCCTACCCGCCCACAGGAGCCGCGCGGTGTCGGGGCGAACGGCCGGTCCGGGCGGTGCGTCGCGAGCGGGAAGGTGGCGGTCGGGATGGGTTCGACGGATCTGGTCGTGGGGACGTCGCACGGTGACGTACGCGGCGGGCGGGAACGCGGCGTGTGCGTGTGGCGGGACATCCCCTACGCCCGTCCGCCGGTGGGAGCGCTGCGCTTCTCGCCGCCGGCGCCGCCCGCGCCATGGCCGGGAATCCGGGACGCGACGCAGCCCGGTCCGATCGCCTTCCAGCCCGACCCGTCGCCGCCGTTCCGGAGCGCCGCCGGCGGGCGCCCGATGGACGAGGACTGCCTGCGCCTGAACGTCTGGTCGCCCGAGGCCGACGGCGCCGGGCGTCCGGTGCTCGTGTGGATCCACGGCGGGTCGTTCGTCTGGGGTAGCGGCCAGTTCCCCTGGTACGACGGAACCTCGTTCGCCGCCCGCGGCGGCATCGTCGTCGTCACCGTGAACTATCGCCTGGGCGCGTTCGGCTTCCTCCACCTGGCCGACATGGCCGGGCCCGGCTTCGAGGACGCGGGCAACGTCGGCCTCCTCGACCAGGTCGCCGCCCTGCGCTGGGTGCGCGAGAACATCGCGGCGTTCGGCGGCGATCCCGACCGCGTCACGCTCGCCGGCGAGTCCGCCGGCGCGATCAGTGCCGGTGCGCTCCTCGCCATGCCGGCGGCGCAAGGTCTCGTGCGCCGGGCGATCCTGCAAAGCGGCACGCCGTGCGAACGGCTGGTTCAGAGCGCACAGACCGCCACCCGCCACGCCCGGGCCGTCGCCCGGGTGCTGGGCGTCGAGCCGCACCGGTGGCGGCGCCTCCTCGAGGTGCCGGCGGCGGAGCTCCTGGCCGCCAGCCTGGATCCGGCTGCGGCGGGCGCTTGGTCGCCGGTCGAGAGCACGCCGGCGCGGCCCCGGCCGTTCGAGGCGGCCATCGCCGCCGGCAGCGCCGCCGGCATCGACCTCGTCATCGGCACCAACCGGGACGAGTTCTGGCTTTGGGGCGCGACCAACGCGGCCTGGCGGGCGCTCGACGACGAGGCGATGGTCCGCACCTACGAGGCCCAACGGGGTCCCGTCGACCCTCGCCTGGTCGAGCACTACCTGGCGGGCACGAGCGGACCTGCGCGGTTCGACGCACTCATGCGGCTCGTCACGGACGACCTGTTCACGGCGCCGGCACGGCGGGCGGCAAGCCGGCAGGCCCGCCACGCCAGGGTCTGGATGTATCGGTTCGACTGGCCGTCGCACGCGTTCGGCGGCGTGCTGCGGGCCTGCCACGCGCTGGAGATCCCGTTCGCCTTCGGCACCGTCGACGGCCCGCACGGCCATGCCCTGACCGGCGAGTCGACGGAGATCGCCCCTCTCGCCGCACGCATGCACGGGGCGTGGACGGCGTTCATCCGCGACGGCGTGCCGGCGGCGGACGGGCTACCCGGCTGGCCGGCGTACGACGACCCCGGGCGCGCGACGATGCTTCTCGACGCAACCTGCCGGGTCGAGCGCGACCCCGACGGCGCCAGCCGGCGGGTCTGGGACGCGATCGCGCCGTAGCCCAGGGCTCCCCAGCCCGGCGGCGTGCGTCGCGCGGCCGGCGCGCGCACCGACGGCGGGCCCCCGAGAGCCCGCCCGGGCGGTTCGCCGGACGGGCGCCTGCGGTCGTTGAGGGCCGGGGTCAGGGCCGGGACGTCAAGGCCCTCTCGAGGTGGTCGAGGGACGCCTGCATGCCGCCCTCCATGCCGGAGCGGATCACCGCGTCGCGGCTCTCGCGGCTGGCATACTCGGTCAGGATGGTCAGCGTCGTCCCGGCGTCGTCCCCGGTGAACGTCACGGTGGTTTGGGCGGGCTCCCCGGGGGCCCCTTCGAACACGTCCGTGCTGACGAGGCGCTCGTTTGCCGTGACCTCAAGGTACTGACCGTGAAAGGCGACCTCCACGCCCCGCCGCGTACGCATCACGTAGCGCCAGGCGCCGCCGGCGCGAAGGTCGACCTCGACGTGGGTGACCGTGCCACGGTCGCCCGCCCACCATTGCCGGATCAGGTCCGGCGTCGTCCAGGCCCGGTAGACGAGCGCCCTGGGCGCCTCAAACGTGCGGGTGATGAGAATCTGTCGTTCCGTCGGCAGGGTCACGACCGCGGTCCCGGCACCGGTCACCGCCACCATCTCCGTTTCGTCCCGGTTTCAGCCCGTCCAGCACGGCATCGAGCCGGTCGAAGCCCGCCTCCCACATCGCCTCGTAGCCCCGCACCCAGTCGTAGATCGGGCGCAGGCCACGCGCCTCGACGCGGTACAGGCGCTGCCGCCCGTCGGTGCGGACGCTGACGAGGCCGACCTCGAGCAGAACCTTGAGATGCTTCGACACGAGCGGCTGCGCAAGCCCCAGGGCGACGACGAGGTCGCCGACCGCGCGCTCCTGCCCGGCCAGAATGTCGAGGATCCGTCGCCGCCTGGGTTCGGCCACCGCATTGAAGGCGTCCGCGGTCGTCGCTGCTCGTGCCATGCGTCCATCGTATTCCCATATGGGAATACGAATCAAGCGTCACCGCTCGCAGTCCGTGGGTCGGCCGGGCCGGGGGCGGGCGCCGCGTAGGCACCAGCCCCGCCAGGACGCGGTCGCCGGACCGCGTCCTGGCAAACCCAGGCGAACCGCGGTCCGGCGACAGGTAGCTGTGCGCCGGGCCCTACGAGGCCGGCGGCACCTCGGCGCGAAAGTAGTTGTGCGGCGCCATCGCGTGCCCCGCAAGGCGACGGAGCAGGGCGAGCTGGCCGACGTGGGTGAGGCTGTCAGCGAGGGGCCCCTGGACGAGGCGCTCGACGGGCACGGCGGACAGGTCGGCCCTGGCGAGCTGTTCGTCGAGCTGCCGGCAGGCGATGCGGATGCGGTCCACCGCCGCGGGCCACGGGTCTGCGGCGGGGTCCGCCACGGCCGCTGGCTGTGCCTGCGGCCCGCCAGCCAGGCGCGCCGACCACTCGACCAGGTCGGCGATGTGCCGGCACAGCTCGAGCGCCGTGCGCGCCCCCTCGCCGGCGTGAAAACCGGCCAGGTCCGCGGGCGCGCCCTCAAGGGCGGCGTCGGCGCGGTACGCGATCGTCGCCGTCAGATGGCGCAGGAGCGACCGCTCGTCCATCCTCTCCCCTCCCCGCTCAGCCTACCGGATCCGCCTGGGGCGCGGCGACCAGGTCCGCAAGTTCCGGCTCGAGCAGCCGCGCCAGCGTCTCCGCCTCGACGAGGAAGGCGTCGTGCCCGTAGTCGGACGCGAACGCCACGTAGCTCGCCGCCTGCCCGCGCCGGCGGGCGACGAACGCGCTCTCGCGGACGCGGGCGGCCGGAAACAACACGTCCGAGCTGATGCCCACGTAGACGATCGGTGCCGGCGGGCCGGCGGGGCGGGCGAGCGGCGACGCCGCGTCGACGTCGTGGCTGTCCATGGCGCGCATGAGGACGAGGTAGCTGTGGCTGTCGAACCGGTCGCGCAGGCGCATTCCCTGGTGCTGCAGGTAGGACTCGACCGCGAACGCCGGCCCGTCCAGGTCGAGCGGCTCGCCGCCGTCGGCGGGCCGCCGGCCGAACTGGCGCTCCATCGACTTGTCGCCCCTGTACGTGATCATCGCGATCTCGCGCGCCCGCCCCAGGCCGGGCGTGGGCCCGGGGCGGTCGGGGTCGAAGTGCGGGTCGGACACGATGGCGCTGCGCTGCACCGCGTTCCACGCCAGGGCCTGCGGCAGCATGCGGTCGGTGGCCCCGATCGCGACCGCCTTGCCCACCCGCGGCCCGAACAGGCGCGCCCACTCGATCGCCTGCATCCCGCCCAGGGATCCGCCGATGACCAGGCGCAGGCGCCCCACCCCCAGGCGGTCCAGAACCGCCGCCTGGAGACGGACCATGTCGCGCACGGTGACGGGTGGGAAGCGAAGCGCCCAGGGGCGGCCGTCGGGCCCGGGGTCGGAAGGGCCGGTCGTGCCGTAGCAGCTGCCGAGCACGTTCATGCAGATGACCGCCCGACGCGCCGGGTCGAGTACGAGCCCGGGTTCGAACAGCGGGCCCCACCAGCCACCTGCCCCGGCCACGGGCCCGGCGCGGGCGTCCATCGTCAGGGCATGGGTGACGAGGACGGGCTCGCCCGCCCCCACGTCGCCCCAGATGGCGAGCCGGACGCGAACGCGCCCCAGGCGCACCCCCGCCTCGACGGCGAAGTCCGCCACCTCGAGGTCGATGAGCCGCCCGGCCGCCAACCTAGCCCTGCGCCGCCCGCAGGCCGGCGTCCAGGTCGGCCCACAGGTCCTCGACGTGCTCGAGACCGATCGACAGGCGGACCAGGTCCTCGGTGACGCCCGCCGCGCGCTGCGCCTCCGGGTCGAGCTGGCCGTGCGTCGTGCTGGCGGGGTGGATGACGAGCGAGCGCGTGTCGCCGACGTTGGCGACGTGGCGGAAGATCCGCAGGCTGTTGACGAGGCGTTCGCCCGCGCTGCGTCCGCCGCGCACGCCGAAGGTGAGGATGGCGCCGGCGCCGTCGGGCAGATAGCGCCGCGCCGTCGCCTCGCCCTCGGCACCGGCGAGGATCGGGTAGCGAACCCAGCCCACCCGGCCGTCGCGCTGCAGACGACCGGCGATGTCGAGCGCGCTGTCGCTCACCCTGCGCATCCGCAGGGCAAGCGTCTCCAGGCCGTTGATGAACAAGAACGCGTTGAGGGGCGAGATGGCCGGACCCATGTCGCGCAGGAGCTGGACGCGCGTACGCAGGATGAACGCCGCCGGGCCGAAGGCCTCCGTGTAGCGCACCCCGTGGTAGCTCGGGTCGGGCTCGGCGAACGCGGCGAAGCGCGGGCTCGCGGCCCAGTCGAACCGGCCCCCGTCGACGATGACGCCGCCGATCGCGCTGCCGTGTCCGCCGATGAACTTGGTCGCGCTGTGGATGACGATGTCCGCACCGTGTTCGATCGGACGGCACAGCACCGGCGAGGCGAACGTGTTGTCGATCACGAGCGGCACCCCGTGGGCGTGCGCGGCGTCCGCGATGGCGCGGATGTCCGGCACATCGAGGCGGGGGTTGCCGATGGTCTCGAGGTACACGGCCCGGGTGCGGTCGTCGATCGCTGCCGCGACGGACGCGCCGTCCGGGTCCTTGACGAACTTCGTCGTCACGCCGTAGCGCGGCAGGGTGTAGGCGAACAGGTTCTGCGTGCCGCCGTAGAGGCTGGTCGTCGAGACGATGTTCTCGCCCGCGCTGGCCAGGCCGAGAACGGTGAGGGTGATCGCCGCCTGGCCGCTCGCCAGGGCGAGGGCGCCGACGCCGCCCTCCAGGGCGGCGATCCGCTCCTCGAACGCCGCCTGGGTCGGGTTCATGATCCGGGTGTAGATGTACCCCGGCTCCTGCAGGTCGAACAGGCGGCGAGCGTGCTCGGTGTCGCGGAAGGGATAGGCCGTCGTCAGGTGGATGGGTACCGCCAGGCTGCCGCCGGGTCCGTCCGGGTTGGCTGCCGTCTGCACGGCCAGGGTGTCGATGTGAAGCTTCGGCGGGGTGTCGGTCTGTGCGGCGCTCATCGTGGTCCTCCTCGTGGTGGTGGCAGCGCAGACGCAAAACGCCCATCCGGATGGAAGGGCGTCCTACGGCCGCACCCTCCCCCTTATCTCCCAGCGCGGGCGCGCTGCAGGAGTTGGCACCTTCGGCGACGTGTCGCCGGGTTGCCGGGCTTCATCGGGCCAGTCCCTCCGCCGCTCTGGATAACGGGTAAAGGTCCTATTCGGTTGTGGGGTCAGGCTACCAAGGGACCCGCAGGCTGTCAACGCGATCCGCCCCACCGCGGCCCGGCTCTGGGGGGCGCCGCCGGCCCGCGCGCGTCGCTCCCGTCGGCGCCGGCCGCTCGCTGCCGCCGCGCGCGGAATGGTAGAATCTGCCTGGGTGGCGTCGTGTCCGCGAACGCCGCGGCGACCTGCCGGGCGTTCGGCGAGCGTCTCGACGCCACGGATGCCCGCATCGCCTCGCTCGGCACGAGGTTCGACGGCCTCGAGACCCGCTTCGACGGCCTCAAAAGCCGGTTCGACAACCTCGAGAGCCGGTTCGACGCGCTCGGGGGCCGCTTCGACGCCCTGGAAGTTCGCCTGGACACGCGCATCGACGCGATGGACAGGGTCAGCGTCGAGCGCTTCGCCGCCGTCAGGGCCGAGATCGCACGCTGCGAGGCGGCCACGCGGGCCGAGATCGACAAGTCGCAAGCATCCACCCGGGCCGAGATCACCCAACTCGGCGCGATCCTGGGCCGCCGGATCGACGCCGTGCAGACGTGGGCGGTCACCACGGTCGCCGCCGTCCTGATCGGAAGCGGGGGCATCGTGGCGAGCCTTCTCGTCCTCCGTCGCTGAACGGCAGAGCGGGCGGGCATGACTGCCCGCCCGCCCCGGCTGCGTTGGGGCTACGCCCCGCCCTCGACGGGCTCGGCGTCCGGGCCGACGACCACGCCCTTGGCCCGGGACCGCTTGACCATGCGCATCGCCGCCATCAGGGCCAGATCCGCCGACGCCTCGGCCTCGCTGTCGGCGCCGCCGGACAGCCAGTCCTCGAGTGCTGCCGCCACCGTGTCCTCGCGCCAGATCGGGCGGGAAGCGACCGTACCGACCACGGTCACCGCCGACTGCTCCGGGGCCAGGCGAACGAGTCCGGCGCTGCCGGTCACCTCGACCGTGCACTCGCTGGCCAGCCCGAGCGCCTGCGGCAGGCAGCGGGCGACCTCGAGGGTGACGATCGCGCCTGCGGGCATGCGCGCGATCGCGTGCACCGCCTCGAACGCCTCGCCGGCAGGGGTGCCGGCGGCATACAGGCGCGCCGGCACCACGGCGCCCGCCGCGTCGAGGGCGACCTGGAGCAGGTCGGCGACGTGCTGCCCGAAGGACGCCTCGGCCTCCCCGACCGGCAGATGGAGGGAGGCGTACACGGCCAGCACCTCGCCCACGCCGCCATCCGCCACGGTGGCAAGCCCGTCGCGCACGCCGGCGCTCGCGCGCACCGCGCGTACGCTCTTGACCCGCCCGCCGCCGCGCCTTCCCGCGCCGCGAATGCGCTCGTACACGGCCGGGAAGTCGGCCAGGGGCGCATCGACCAGAAGCGCCTTGCCCGCCTCCAGGACCGCCTCGCTAACCACCTCGCGCTGGTGCCAGTGGCCATCGGCGGCAAGGTCGAGGACAACCCCCTCGACATCCGCGACGAGCTCCTGCCAGGTCTCCCTCGCCGGCACGCCGCGCCGCGCGGCCCACGCCGGCGGCTGGGCACCGGGCCGGGCCGGGGCCCAGCCGACCAGCTCGGTCGGCGGTGTCTCGAGACGGTCCAGGACCGTCTCCAGTCGCGCGCCGATGCGGCCATCGCCGATCACGCCGATCCTCACTGCGCCACCCCCTCTCCCAGGTCGACGGGCTCGGGCCGGCCGGAGCGCGCCGACGCGTCGGCGGCAAGGGCCACGGCCAGGGCGAGGCGGCCGTCCTCGGCCGTCACCGGCGGCGGCTCGCCCGTGCGCACGCTGTGCACGAACGCCGCATGCTCGCGCACGTACGCCTCCTCCACGTGCAACAGGTGGTCGTACGCCTGCGGATAGCGCATGCCCTGCCCGTCGCGATACTCCTCGGTCATGCGCAGGGCGTGGTCGCGCGCGCTGGTCATGCCCCGGGTGCCGAACAGCTCGAACTCGTGAAACGCCGGGTAGCCGGGCGGGGCGGAGTTCGACACCTCCGAGGCGCCGAGCGCCCCGCCCTCGTACGACACCGTGAACGAGATAAAGTCGGGCACCGCGCCGCCCGGGCGGGTCACGCGGTGCTCCGCGTAGACGCGCAGGGGTGTGCGGCCGATGAACCAGTTGAACAGGTCGGCCTCGTGGATGCCGTTCGTGAGGATCGCGCCCACCGACCGCTCGGGGTCGCCGGTCCAGTGGTCGCGCGTCCAGTACGTCGCCCGCGCGGCGTCGGCCGGCCGCGACCGGCGCTCGTTCTCGCGCACCATCCGGACCTCGCCCACCTCGCCGGCCAGGACGGCACGGCGCATCTCGATGTACCGGCCGGTGAAGCGCCGGCTGTGGCCGATCATCAGGTGGATGCCGGCAGTGCGCGCGGCAGCGATCATCGCATCCGCGTCGGCGAGGCTCTTCGCCATCGGCTTCTCGGACAGGACGTGGAGCCTGCGCGCGGCGGCCGCCTCGACGCCTTCGCGGTGATACGCCTCGGGCGTGCACATCACCACCGCTTCGACGCCGTCGCGGTCGAGCGCTTCGTCCAGGCGCCCGGTCGCGGCGCAGCCGAACTCGCGCCCCACCGCCTGCGCCGCGTCGACGTTCACGTCCATCGCGGCGAGAAGCCGCACCTGTCCGGCCGCCGCCAGGCGCCGGATGGCCGGCAGGTGGGCGGACTGGGCGATGCTGCCGCAGCCGACCAGGGCCAGTCCGAGCGGCCTCATCGCGCGCCCTCCGCGGCCGGAAGCACGGCGCGGACAACGCGCTCGACGTTCCCGCCCAGGATCTTGGCGATCGCGTCGTCCGGATAGCCGTGCCGGATGAGCCACGCGGCCGCGTTGCGGTGGCACTCGCCGGGGTTCTCGAACCCGTGCACGTACTCGACCATCGGGTGCTCGGGTGCGGGCAGGCGCGACGGGTGCAGCCGGTGCAGGCCGAGGTGGTCGCCGAACATCGTGTCGGCGCCCAGCGCCACGTGGTCCACGCCGACCAGTTCGACGCAGTATGCGACGTGCGCCATCACGGCGTCGATGTCATGGGTGCGGTGGTCGTACGTGAGGGTTGTGTGCGGCGCGGCCTCGATGCCGATCACGCCGCCGGTCTGGGCGCAGGCCCGGATCACCTCGTCGGGCTTGAGGCGGGGGCTGTCCCACAGGGCGCGGGCCCCGGCGTGGCTGATGACGAGCGGTCGCTGCGTCGTCTCGGCCGCGTCGAGCGACGTGCGGTCGCCGACGTGGCCGAGGTCGACCAGGATCCCCAGTTCGTTCATCCGCCGCACCACCTGCCGGCCGAACGGTGTCAGACCGCCGTTTTCCGGCGAGAGCAGGCCGTGGCCCAGGGTGTTGGGGCTGTTGTAGGTCAGCCCGGCCGAGCGGATGCCGGCGCCGAACAGGAGATCGACCCGCTCGAGAACGCCATCGACCGAGCCGATCGTCTCCAGCGACAGGAACAGCGCGATGTCGCCCGACGCCCGGGCCCGGTCGACGGCGTCACCGCGCTCGGCGACGAAAAAGCCGGGCGTCGTCAGGGCGAAGGCGCGCGTGCGCGCCGCCCAGCGCACGATCAGGTTCAGGTCGTCGGAACCGAGCATGCTGTAGAAGACGCCGCGCATGCCGCTTCGCCGCAGGCCGTCGACCGCGACCCGCTCGTGCTCCTCGGCCGCGTAGCGCGCCCACACCTCGGGCGTCATCGGATCGGGCAGGCGGATCGGGTGGTCGTGCAGGGACAGCCACGTCTGCTCGCGCTCCAGCCGCGCCATTCGCTCGCGCTGCCCCTCGTCCAGACCGGCATCCCAGGTCGCTACCCGGTCGCCGTCGGTGGCAAACACCAACTGTGCATCGGACATCGGCTGTCCGCCTCCCTCGCTGTGCGTCGTTCGCGGGGTCGTCCCCCACAACGAAGGCAGGGAGCCGCGGTGGCTCCCTGCCGTGGCGCGCGGGCTGCTAGCCCACGGTCGCCTGGTAGTAGTCGGGGTCGCCGCCGAAGTAGTCGATGACACCCTTGACCGTGCTCTTCATGAGCATCAGGTCGGCGTTCTCGTGCTCGGGGATCATCGCCGCGTCGTTCATCAGGATGGTCTCCGCCTTGTAGTACTCCTGCAGGCGGCTCTTGGGGTTGGAGTTGACCTCGGCCGCCAGGAGCAGCTTGGTCACCGCCGGATTGCTGTACTTGCTCCAGTTGAAGTACTGGCCCGGAGTGAACTCGATGCGCAGCAGGTCAGGGTCGGTGTCGCTGAACTCGAGCGGCGTGATGTTCTCGATGCCCTTCACGTTGGCCGCGTGCCAGGCGTTGTCGTTGAACTGCTGGATCGTCACCTTCATGCCGGCCTTCTGGAGGTAGGACTGGATGCCGACCGCGAGGTCCGGAATGTCCTGGATGCCGGCGATGTTCGTGATGGCGATGGTGAGCTGCTTGCCACCCTTGGTCCAGATGCCGTTGACCTTCTTCCACCCGGCCTTCTCGAGCACCTGCGCACCCTTGGCCGGGTTGTACGCGTACATGCCCGTGAACGCCGGGTCGTAGCCGAGGGTGCCCGGCTGGAGCGGTCCCCACACGACCGGGTACACGCCCTGGTCGGCGAGATCGATCAGGCCAGGCCGGTTGATGAAGTACAGGATGGCCTGGCGCACCGCCAGCTGGTTGGTCGGCCACTTGGAGTTGTTGATCACGGCGTAGGCGCCGGCGCCCGGGATCGGCACGGGGTACTGCGTGAAGCCCGAGCTGGCGAGCTTCTTGTAGTACAGGGCCGGCGCGGCGTCGACGACCTGGGCCGCGCCGGACAGGAGCTGGTCGACGCGGGTCTGGCCGCTCAGCTCGATGTCGTAGGTGATCTTGGCCAGCTTGGCCGGGCCGTTCACCTTAAGGTAGGGCGGCGCCCAGTTGTAGTTGGGGTTGCGCACGAGCACGAGGCTCGAGTTCGGCGTGTAGCTCTGGACCATGAACGGACCGCTGCCGACCGGGTGGAGGCCGTAGTTGGCCCCCTCCTTCTTCATGGCCGTCGGCGACTGCATGCCGAGGGTCGGCGCGCCCAGGTTCGTGAGGAACGGCGCGTACGCGCTCTTCATCTGCACGACGACGGTGTAGGGGCCGGTCGCCGTCGCAGACTGGAACGGTCCCATCGCGCCGATCGCGCTGATCGACTTCGTCGCCGGGTTCATGATCCGGTCGAAGTTGTACACGACGGCCTGGGCGTTGAACGGCGTGCCGTCGGTGAACGTGACGCCCTTGCGCAGCTGGAACGTGTAGGTCTTGCCGCCGTTGGTGATCTTCCAGCTGGTCGCCAGGTCGGGCTCGTACTGACCCGTCGGGGTGATCCAGACCAGGGTGTCGACGATGTTCCGGTCGATCTGCGCGACCGCCGTCAGTCCGGTCACCGACGGGTCGAGCGTGTCCGGCTCCTGCGAGAATGCGATGGTCAGGCTTCCGCCGCCGCTGGCGGCGCGGTGGCTCGCGGCCTGGGCGGAAACCCCGAACGCGCCGGCGAGAAAGCTCAGCGACAGCGCGGCAACGGCTGCATTGCGGACGTTCAGCACCTTGATCCCCCTTGCTCGATCAAACTAGATGGAAGCGATGTCCGAGGCGGTCGACGGGCTGCGCACGGGCGCCGGCATCACCTCCTAGCCGCCGAGGCGCTGGAGCGCGTGCGGGTCGAACAGGTCGCGCAGGCCATCGCCCATCAGGTTCACCGCGACGACGTAGAGCGTGATCACGGCGCCGGGGAAGAAGCTGATCCACCAGGCGAGGAGGACGTAGTCGCGCCCATCGCTCAGCATCGTGCCGAGTTCCGGCGTCGGCGGCTGCACGCCGAGGCCGAGGAAGCCCAGGGCGGCGACGTACAGGACCGACACGCCCAGGCCCGTCGAGGCGGCCACGATGATCTGCGACGCAACGCTCGGCAGGACGTGGCGCATGACGATGCGCAACGGGCTCGCGCCGCTCGCCCTGGCCGACTCGACGTAGTTCAGGGTCTTCACCTGCAGCGTGGTCGCCTGCACGACACGCGCGTAGACCGGGATCGACGACAGGCCGATGGCGATCACGACGTTCGTCAGGCTCGGGCCCAGGATGGCGGTGATTGCCAGCGCGGGCAGGATGCCGGGAAAGATGAGGATGAGGTCGACAACGCGCATGAGGACGAGGTCGACGTACCCGCCCGCCATGCCGGCCACGATCCCGACAAGGCTGCCGAGCACGACCGCGATGAGGACCGCCACGAAGCTCGCGGCGATGGTCAGGCGCGAGCCGTACAGCACCCGCGCGAACAGGTCGCGGCCGAATTGGTCGGTGCCGAACCAGTGCGCGGCGGACGGGCCCGACAACGTCGCGAGCGCGTCGATCGTGTCCGGGCCGTAGCGCGTCAGGAGCGGCGCGAACGCCGCGGCAAGGACCAGCAGGGCAAAGATGCCGCCGCCGAACATGAGGCTGCGGTAGCGGACCAGGCGGCGAATGAGGCTGCGACGAGGCGGTTCCACCCACTCGGCGGCCTGGGTGGCCGCGGGCGATGTCTCTAGGGCCACGGCAATCCCCCCAGGTCAGGCGTAGACGATCCGCGGATCGAGCAGCGGGTAGACCATGTCCACGATCAGGTTGGTGACCGTGTACGCGAGCGTGAGAACGAGGATGACGACCTGCACCGTCGGGTAGTCCTTGTCCAGGATCGAGTTGATGAGAAGGCGCCCGAGGCCCGGCCGCGAGAAGACGGTCTCGACGATGACCGTGCCCGACAGCAGGTAGCCGACCTGCAGGCCGAGGATCGTGACCACGGACAGCAGGCCGTTGCGCAGGACGTGGCGGAACACGACGGACGGTCCGGACAGGCCCTTGCTCTTGGCCGTCTGCACGTGCTGGAGGTGGATCGCGTCGAGGATGTTGTTGCGGACGAACCGCGCGACGACGCCGCCACCGCCGACGCCCAGGGTGATGCCGGGCAGGATGATGCCGACGATGCCCGTGCCGCCGAAGACCGGCAGGAAATGGAGGCTGACGCTGAACAGCGTGATCAGGAGAAGTCCGAGCCAGAAACTCGGCATGGACAGGCCGACGACAGCCAGGACCATTGTCGCCGTGTCCCATACCGTGTTCGCCTTGAGGGCGGCGAGCACGCCCAGCGGAACGCCGAAGATCACCGTGACCGCCATGGCCGCCGCCGTCAGCTGCAGCGTGGGCGGATAGCTCTGCTGCAGGAGCGTCCCGACCGGCAGGTTGCTCCCGTAGGAGAAGCCCAGCTGGCCGTGCACAAGGTCGACGATCCAGCGCCAGTACTGGGTGGCAAGCGGCAGGTTGAGGCCGAGCTCGTCGGTCAGCCGGTTGATATCCGCCTGGCTGGCCGCGTTCTGGCCGAGCATGAGGACGACGGGATTGCCCGGGATCAGGTGGATGATGAGGAAGACCAGCATGGAGGCAATGACCGCCACGACGACGAGGGCGCCCAGCCTGCGCAACACGTAATTGGCGATCGCGGTCACCTCCCGCCAGAGTGGGCGGCCCGACCGACGATAGCGCGAACGCCGGAAGGGCCGGCGATGCGGACGGCGACGGGCGGCGTTGCGTGGGTGCGGGTCGACGTCCGGGACGGCACCTGTGTGCCGTCCCTGCCCGGCGAAACCTTACGACAGCAAAACAGGCCTCGGTGTTCGCCAGGTCGCCAGAGGGTTCGCGGACGGGCCGCGATCTCCTGCCGCCCGCCGCGGCGGGGGTTGTGCGCGCGCGAGGCGAAATGACGTTCGATCTCGCCAACTCGACAAGGGAGGACGCATGCCGTGGCCGACTTCACCGCCCAGGACCGCATCTATCTGCCCGACCGGGTGTTCACCGCGCTCGAGGACCGCATGCGCGAAGGAACCGGCGTGTGGGTACGCGGCGAGCGCATCCAGGCCCTCGTGGCCGTAGGCGACCTGCCGCTCGACGCGCCTGTCGAGCGCTGGCCGGGTACGACCATCACGCCCGGTCTGATCGACGCCCACGTCCATCTGGACAACCCCGGCGACGGATCGACCCTGGCCGCCATGGAAGAAGCCGACGAGGTCCTGGCCGCTGCCGGCGCGCGCCACGCCCGCACGGCCCTCGAGGCCGGCATCACGACCGTGCGCGACTGTGGGTCGCGCGGCGACACCGTGTTTTCCATCCGGCGCGCGATCGACCTGGGCTGGGCATCGGGCAGCGCCATCGTGGCAGCCGGCAGCCCGCTCACGGTGCCGCGCGGCCACGGCTGGCCGATGGGCGGCGAGGTGGCCGGCCTCGAGGGCGTGCGCGCCGGCGTGCGCGCGCAGCGGGCGAAGGGCGCCGACTTCATCAAGGTGATCAACTCCGGCGGCGGCACGCCGGGGACCTACGCCTGGCAGGCGGCGTTCCCGATCGAGGAGCTGCGCGCCATCGTCGAGGAGGCACACGGCCTGAACATGCGCGTGACGGTGCACTGCCTGTGCACCGAGGCGCTCCAGCGCACGCTCGCCGCGGGCGCCGACCAGATCGAGCACGGCCACTTCCTGCTCGAAGGGGACCGCATCGAGGTGGACGGACCGACGGCCGACGCGATCGCGGCGGCCGGCGTGTTCGTGACACCGACCATGGTGGTGGCCTCGTCCCTGCTCGAACGGCTCGGCGACGACGGCGACCCGGCCGAGCGCGACCGCTGGCTGCGGATGCTGGATGGCTGGCTTGCCGGTGCGCGCCGGTTGCGCGAGGCCGGCGTCCGCCTGGTCGCCGGCACCGACGCCGGCTGGCGCTGGGTCCGGTTCGACGACCTGCCCTCGGAGATCTCGCTCCTGCGGCAGGTCGGCCTGAGCGCCGCGGCCAGCCTGCGCGCCGCCACGTCGGAGAGCGCGACGGCGATGGGCCTCGACGACGTCGGTGCGATCGCCCCGGGGCGGCGCGCCGACCTCGTCGCCTTTGCCGGCGACCCGGTCGCCGACCCGACCGCCCTGCGCCGGCCGGTGCGCGTCCTCCAGGGCGGCCGCGCGGTCGCCCTGCCGGTGCGCTGATGGCGCCTCTCCCGCCCCGGGCGCACACGCCCTGCCCCGAAATGGACGTAAGGAGATGAACGCCGTGCCGCCTACCGGTGTCGCCTACCTGCCCGATCGCGTCTTCACCGGCGCCGCCGACCGGTCCGAGGAGGGCCTGGCCGTGTGGGTCGAGGGCGATCGCGTGCGCGACGTGGCCCGCCCGGACGCCTTGCCGGCCGACCTGCCCGTGCGGCGCCTCGCCGGCGCCACGATCCTTCCCGGCATGATCGACGCCCACGCCCATCTCGACCTGCCCGGCAGCGGCGGCCGGTTCGAGGCGCTCGACGAGGACGACGAGACCCTGAGCGTCGGCGCCGCCTCGCACGCGCGCACCGCGCTTCTCGCCGGCGTCACCACCGTGCGCGACTGCGGCAGCCGCGCGCGCACCGTCCTGGGGGCGCGCAGGGCCGTGGAGCTGGGCTGGTTCGAGGCCGCGACGATCCGCAGCGCGGGGGCGCCGCTCACCGTCCCGCGGGGCCACACGTGGCCGATGGGCGGCGAAACCGAGGGCGTCGAGGGCTGCCGCCGGACGGTGCGCGCCCACCACGCCGCCGGCGTCGACTTCATCAAGGTCATCGGCTCGGGCGGCGGCACCACGGGCACGCACTCGTGGCAACCGTCGTTCGGCCAGGACGAGCTGTCGGCGATCGTGGACGAGGCGCATCGCCTTGGCCTGCGCGTGACCGTCCACTGCCTGTGCGGCGAGGCGATGCGCCGCGCCGCCCGGGCCGGCGCCGACCAGATCGAGCACGGCCAGTTCTACGTCGAGGGCGACGACCTCGTCCTCGACCCCTCGGCCATCGACGAGCTGGCCCGGGCGGGTGTCGCCCTGACGCCGACACTGGTCGTGTCGCGCGCCCAGATCGAGCGGCTGACCGACGCCGACGACCCCGCCGACCGTGCGCGCTGGCAGCGCATGGCCGACGGCTGGCTGGAAAGCGCGGCAGCGATGCACCGCGCCGGCGTGACCATCGTGGCCGGAACCGACTCGGGCTGGCGCTACGTAGGCTTCGCCACCCTGGCGCGGGAGATCGCCATCCTGCGGGAGGTCGGCCTGCACGCCGGCGAAAGCCTGCGCGCGGCAACGTCGACCGCGGCCCGGGTGATGGGCTTCGACGGCATCGGCACCCTGGCGGCAGGCTGGCAGGCCGACCTCGTGGCGGTCGACGGCGACCCGCTGGCGGACGTGCGCGCCCTGGAGCGCGTGCGCATGGTCGTGCGGCGCGGCCGCGAGGTGGCGCTGCCGACCGCGTAGGCGGGCGCAGGCCCCGCGGCGCGCGGGGCCCCGTCGGCGGGCGACCAAGGGCGGCGACGCCGCGACCGACGCCGCGACAAGGCGAGGCGCCACGGGGCCCCCCCGTACCCGGCAGCCACTGCCCCCGGTCGGGCCACGCGGCGTGCGCCCTAGGCCGCACCGCCCTTCACCTGCACGAGCTGCATCGCCTTGCCGTCGGGATCGGTCGAAACGGTCGGCGAACCCGGTCCAGTCACCGGTGGCGAACGCCGTGTTGAACGCCGGCGCATGCCCTCTCCCGCGAGCGATCGCACCGGCCATGGCGCTTTCCTTCCCACTGGCCCGGAACGCGCGCGTTTGCGCCAGCCTCCCGGACCACGCCCCGCGCACCGCGGCTCGCGACGGCCGGCTAGGCGTCGATCCAGCGCGTCAGCTCCTCTTGGGGCCGCCGTCGGCGGGGCGGCAGCGCCGCGTCCGCAAGCGGCCAGCCGACGTACACGAACGCCACGATCTCCTCCTCCGGGGCAAGCCCGACGGCCTCCTTCACGGCGGCGCTGGCGGCGGCGGCGCCGGTTCTCCACATCGTCGCCAGACCCTGTGCGCCAAGGGCGAGGAGCAGGTTCTGGACCGCGGCGCCGGTCGCGAGGCGGTCCTCGTGGCACATCACCGGGTCGGCCGCGGGGATGTGCGACACGACCACCACCACCGGCGCGCGCAACCACTTGGCGGCCTCCAGCGGCGCCCGCTGGGGCGCGACCCGGCCGCTGGCGACGCTCTCGTCGGACATGGCCGCGCCGACCCGACGGCGGGCGTCGCCGCGCACGACCGAAAACCGCCACGGCTGCGTCAGCCGGTGGTTCGGGGCAAGCGTCGCGAGAGCAAGCGCGCGCTCCAGGGCCGCCTGCGGGACCTCGGTCTCGGTGTCCATGCGGGCCGTGCTGCGGCGCGCCTCGATGGCGGCCAGGACGGCCGTGCCGGCGTGCGGTTCGAGCGGCCAGGCGAACTGGGTCGGGTCCTCGGGCTGACGCATCTGCGGACCCCCTTGGTTGCCGTTCATGCCCGGGACCTTGCGGGGCGGGCGCGCAGGTACTGCGCCGGCCAGTCCACCTGGGCGCCGAGCGCGTCGGCCCAGTGCAGACCCAGGTACGGATCGCGCAGGAAGGCCCGGCCGACCAGGATCAGATCGGCGGCGCCGTCGGCCAGGAGGTGCTCGGCAAGGTCGGCGCTGTCGATCCGCCCGACGACCGCCGTGGCGATCCCCGACTCGTCGCGCACCCGCCGGGCGAACGGCGCGTGGTAGCCGGGGGCCTCGGGCGCCCGGTGGACGACGGCGCCCCCGCTCGAGCAGTCGATCAGGTCCACGCCCAGATCGCGCAGGGCCCGGGCCAGGACGACCGAGTCGGCCAGGTGCCAGCCGCCGCCTACCCAGTCGGTGCAGGACAGGCGCACCATCAGCGGCCGCTCGGCCGGCCAGACCGCCCGCACCGCCTCGGCCACCTCCAGGAGGAAGCGCATGCGGCCGCCCCGATCGCCGCCATACGCGTCGCGGCGCCGGTTGACGAGCGGCGAGAGGAACTCGTGCAGGAGGTAGCCGTGGGCGGCGTGGAGCTCGATCGTGTCGAAGTCGGCGGCGAGGGCGCGGCGCGCGGCGTCGGCGAACGCCGCCACGAGGTCCTGGATGCCGGCCAGGCTGAGCGCCTCGGGCGCCGGCCAGCCGTCCGCGAACGGCAGCGCGGACGGGGCCGCGGTCTGCCACGCGCCCTGATCCGGGGCAAGCGGCCCGCCCCCGTCCCAGGGGCGCCGGGTGCTCGCCTTTCGCCCGGCGTGGGCAAGCTGGACGCCGACGGCGGCACCGTGGGCGTGACACTGGCGGACGATCTCGGCAAACGCGGGCACGTGCGCGTCCGACCACAGACCGCTGTCGTGCGGTGTGATGCGCCCTTCGGGGGTGACCGCCGTCATCTCGACGAACACCAACCCGGCGCCGCCGACGGCGCGGCTGACCAGGTGGGCCGTGTGCCACGGCGTGGGCATGCCGTCGACCGACGAATACTGGCACATGGGCGAGACGGCCAGGCGGTTGCGCACGGTGAGGCCGCGCAGCGTCAAGGGGGAGAACAGGAGCGTGTCGGACACCAGGCCTTCGCCTCCTTGGGCGGCGGATCGACGGGACGGGACGGGGGACCCGGGGGCAACGCGGGCAGCGGCAGCGGCCGGCGCCGGCACGGATCCGTTCCAGCCCCTCGCGGCGGCCGGTCTGGACGGCGACCCGGTGGACGTGGCCCGGGCCCTGCTCGGCCGCTACCTCGTCCGCTGGCGCGACGGCCGGTGCGCCGTCGTCCGCCTGGTCGAGGTGGAGGCCTATCGCGGCGCCCAGGACCCGGGCTCGCACGCCTTTCGCGGCCCGACCCCCCGCAACCGGGTGATGTTCGGGGAGGCCGGGCACGCCTACGTCTACTTTACCTATGGCAACCACTTCATGCTCAACCTGGTGTGCGGCCCGGCCGGGCGCGCCGGGGCGGTGCTCCTGCGCGGCGCCGAGCCGATCCGCGGCATGACCGCGCTGGGCGCCTGGCGGGCCGCCCGGACGCGGGCCGTGCCGCCGCCGGCACCCGCGCGCGACGGCGAGCCGGCGAGCCGTGCCTACGTGCGCTGGCTTCTGGCCGGGCCGGCACGGCTCGCCGCGGCGCTCGCCATCGACGCGGCCGACTACGGTCGCTGGATGTGCGCGGGCGGTGCGGACGCCGGCGACGGCCGCCGCCTGCTGCTCACCGCGGGCGAACCCGCGGCCGACGCCGGCGTGCAGGTGAGTGGGCGGATCGGCCTGCGCCACGGCGCCGACCTGCCCCTGCGCTTCTACGTCGGCGGCAGCCCCGGCGTCTCGCCGGCGCGGCCCGACCTTCCGCCGCGGCCCTGGTCCTCCCCATAGGAAGGACCCGCGCCGCGGCGAACACTCGCCGGGGAGGATCCCGACCTGTTCAGTGACGGCGGCCTGTACGAGGACCTCGACCTGGAGGCGGGCGACCTCCGGGGACTTGTCGTACGCGGCGCGCAGTTCGTGCGCTGCCGCCTTGTCGAGGCGTCTCTTGCCGAGGCGCACACCGTCGAATGCCGGTTCGAGCACTGCGACCTGGGACGCGCGGGCCTGGGCGCATCGACCCACGTGCGCACGGCGTTCCTCCAGTGCAGCTTCGCCGGCGCGAGCCTGTTCGAAACCCGCCTCGACGCGTGCCGCCTGGTCGGCTCGTCGTTCGTCGGCGCCCGCTGGGCGGGCGTGCACGTCGACGGCGGCGACTGGACCCTTGCCGACCTGACCGGCGCCCACTGGCCCGGCGTGCGACTGCGCGGCGCCCGCCTGGTCGAGGCGGATCTTGCCGGCGCCGTGCTCACGGGCGCCGACCTGCGTGATGCCGACCTGCGCCGGGCCCGCCTCGACCGCGCAACGCTCGCCGGGGCCGACCTGCGCGGCGCCCGCCTCGAGGGCATCGACTGGCGCACCGTGGCGCTGGCGGGCGTGCGCCTGGACGCCGTCCAGGCGGTCCAGGTGGTGGAGGCGCTGGGCGCCCGGGTGGGCGACGGGTGAGCGCGAACCTGGTCACGGGCAGCGCCGGCGAGGTCACCGGCCGCCTGCTCGAGCACCTGCGCCAACGCGGGGCAGCCGACCCCTGGGCGCCCCTGCGCGTGGTCGTGCCCGACGCGCGCGCCGCCGAGATCCTCACCCTGCGGGTGGCCGAGGCAGGCGGCGCATTCCAGCTCGCACCGCTGACCCTGCGCGCCCTGGCCGAGACGCTGCAACCGGCCGGCGCCGCCCGCCCCTTGTCCGCCGGGGCGCGCCTCGCCCTCATGCAGGCGGCCTGCCGACGCGAGCTGGGCGAAGCCGGCGCCGGCCTCGCCCTGGCGGCGACCCTCGTGCGCGCACGCGACCGCCTGGTCGACACCGGCGTCGCCCTTCCCGATGTCGAAGACCTTCTGCCCGCGCCGGTGGCGCGCGTCCTGCGGGCGTTCGACCGCCTGGGCGAGGGCCGTCCCCACCCCCAGGCGGCACTGGCGGCGGCGGTGGCGGCGCTGGGCGGGAGCGGCGCGGAGCTGGGCCACCTCGACCTATGGGGATTCCTCGACCTGTCCCCGGTCGCGGCCGCCCTCGTGACCGCCCTTCGGGCGCGGTCCGACCTGCACGCCTTCGTCGCCCTGCCCGTGCCGGGCATGGCGGTGCCCGCCGGGCGCCGGCGCCTGTGGCGCGCGCTCGGCACCGCCGCCGCGGACCCCCGCTGCGACGGCGCGCCGCGCACCGTCACCGTCCACGGCCTGCCCAACGCCGGCGCGGAGGCAGACGCCGCAGCCCGGCTGGCCGCCGCGTGGGCGGACGAGGGGGTCGCGCCGCACCGCATCGCCATCGTCGGGACGACCGTCCACCTCGCCCGCGCCGGCGCCCGGCTTGCCGCCCTGGGCCTTGCCGTGCGGGGCGTCGCGACACCGCTCGCGGCGACCCCGGCGGGCGCAGCCATCGCCGCGCTCCTGGCCGTGTGGGCGCACGACCGGGTCGATCTGCTGCGCGCGCTCGTGAGCGGCCCGGGCGATCCGGATCTGGCCGAGGCCGCCATCGCCCTCGCCGATCGCCTGGGCACCCTGCCGGGCGCGACCGCGCGTACCCGCCTGGCGGCGTTCGCCGCCGCCCCCGGCGGGGGCAAGGGCCAGGACGACCCGGCCGGCGACATGGCGGCGCTCGTGCGCCTCGAGCTGGAGCGCCTCGACGGCGCCGGTTCATGGGCCGAGCTGGCACAGGCCCTGGGTGAGGCGGCGGACGACCTTCTCGGCGTCGCGCCCGACGATGACGACCTGCGCGGCGCCGTCGCCGACGCCATCGCCCGCCTGGCCGAGATCGATGCGCTGGCCGCGGTCGGTCCGCCGTCGGCGGAACTGGCCGAGGCGTGCGCGCGCCTGGAGCTGGGCGCGCCGGCGCCGCCGCCGCAGGTCGCGGTGGCGCCCGTCGACCTGCTCGGGTTTGCCCACGCCGCCCTCGCCGGCGTCGACGGCGTCGTCCTGGCCGGACTCGCGGCCGAGGACGTCGGCGCGGCCGGGGACGCGACGTCGCCGTTCGGGGACGAGACCGTAACCCGCCTGGCGGCACGCGGGATCGAGCTCGACGGGGCGGCCGAGGACGCCCTAATGCGCGCCTACGCGGCCGGCATCGCCCAGGCGGCGACGGCCCGCACGGCGATCGTCTATACCGCCCAGGGCCGAACCGGGGCACGGCCGGTCGCCCCCTGGCTGGAAGAGGCTCCCCGGGGCGAGGCCCCGTCCGCCCCGCTCGACGCGCTCGACCTGCGCCGACGGCTCATCCACGGCCGCCGCATCGATGCCGCCGGCCTCGCCGCGCTCGCCACCGACGGCGGCGCCCTGTCTGCCCCGGCCCTGGCCCGCCTGGCGGCGCTGGCCACCACGCCGACCGCCTACGACGGCGTCCTCGCGCCGCCCCTGCCGGCGGAGCCGCGCGACGGCTGGTCGCCAAGCCTGCTCGAGGCCTACGGGCGCTGCCCGCGCACCGACTTCCTCGGCCGCGTTCTCGGCGTTGGCGAGTCGGCCGACGACGATCCCCTCGACGACGCCGAGCCCGATCCGCAGGCCGTGGGCGAGATCGCCCACCGCGCGCTCGAGATCCTGCGCCGCCGCGCCCGCGGCGAACGGCGCGAGCCGCTCTCCCACGACGACGTGCCGTGGGTGCGCGAGGTCCTGGCCCAGGCTCTCGCCGAGGCGTTCTCCGCCCGCGCGCCAACGCCGCTGGGGCCCGTGCACGAGCGGATCCTCCTCGCCGAGCTGACCCGCGCCGCCCTCGTCGATGCGGCGGACGGCGACCTCGCGACCCTCGACAGCGAGTGGCGGTTCGGCCCCGAGGCCGGCGCGCCGCTGCGCCTGGAGCTGCCCGATGGGCGCCCGATGTTGGTCCGCGGCCGGGTCGACCGGGTGGCCGAGGGCTCGGGACCCGGCGCCGGCGTGTGGGTCGTCGACTACAAGACCGGGGCGCACCTTCCGGATCCCGAACCCGCCCCGGACGCCCTCCAGCTGCCGCTGTACATGCTCGCCGTGTCGCGCACGTGGAACCGTCCCCTGGCCACGGTCAGCGGGCGCTACCAGTCGGTCACGAGCCGGGGACGGTTCGAACGCCGCGACCTGGACGGCGCCCGCCTGGCGGCCCAGGTCGACAGGGTGCTGGACGTCGTGGGCGCGATCCGCGCGGGCATGGAGGCGGGACGGTTCTCGCCCCGTCCCGACCGCGGCCGTCACTGCGCCCGCTGCCGGCTACGCCCGGTCTGCCCCGAGGACATCGTCGCGCGCGCGGCCCGCAAGGGGACCGATGTGGCCGTGGGCGACGGCCGGGGAGGCGCGTCCGGTGGCTAGCGACGACGCCGCGGTACGGGTACGGGTCGCCTCCGACCTGACGGCGGCGATCGCGCTCGAGGCCGGCGCCGGCACGGGCAAGACCTACACCCTGGTCGCGCGCGCCGTCGCCCTCCTCGAAGCCGGCGTACCCATGCGCCGCCTGGTTCTGGTCACCTTCCTACGGGCAGCCGCCGAGGAACTGCGGGTGCGCCTACGGCGCGAGCTGTCCGGGCGGGAGGGTGCCTGGGCACGCGAGGCGCTGGCGGACCTTCCCGCCGCCGCCATCGGCACGCTGCACAGCTTCGCCCAACGCGTACTCGCCCAGGAGGCGGCTGCCGCCGGCTGGGACCCGGCCGTACGGGTCGTCGAGGAGGACGAGGCCGAGGCCCTTGACGCCCACACCTTCCGCCTGTGGCTGGAGGGGGCGGCGGCATCCCGGCCGGAGCCCCTGGTCGCGTTGCGTCGGCTGGGCGCGGCCATGGGTGTGCGCGCCCTGGCCGATCTCGCCCGCCGCCTGCCGGCCGACCTGCCCCCCGACCGACCGCCCGAGGCGCCCGGACCGGCGGACGCGGCCGCGTTTCGCGCCCGGCTCGCGGCCGCGGCGGACCAGTTCGCGGCCCTGGCCGCCGACTGCCGCGACCCGGCCGACCGGGCCCTGGCGGACGGACCGTTCCTCGCCGCCGCGCTCGACGAGCTCGACGCCTGGCCCGAGGACGAGCGGGTGGCAGTGATCGCGACCAGCCTGCACCTGCCGTCGCCGCAAGCCGGCAACAAGAAGGCCTGGTCGCCGGCGACGTCCCTGGAGGTGCTCAAGAACGCCTGGCGGGACCTGCGCGCAGACCAGGCGGAGCTGCGCGCCGCCGCCGGGGAGGCGGCCACGGCGGAGCTGCTGGCCTGGCTCGCGCCGTACCCGGGTCACGCACGGCAGACCAGGCTTGCCGCCGGCGTGGCCACGTACGACGACCTCCTGGTGCGCGCCGTGACGCTCCTGCGCACGAGCCCGACCGCACGGGACCGGGTGCGCGCCCGCTACGACGCGCTCCTGGTGGACGAGTTCCAGGACACCGACCCGCTTCAGGTCGCCCTGCTCGACCTGGTCGCGGGCGACCCGGCCGATGCGCGCCCCGGGGAGGCGGCGCGGCTGTTCGTCGTCGGCGACCCGAAGCAGGCGATCTACCGGTTCCGCGGCGCGGACGTCGACACGTACCTGTCGGTGCGCGAGCGCTTCCCGGCCGGCGGCCGGCTCGCCATCACGGCCAACCACCGCTCGCGCCCGGCCATCCTCGACGCCGCCAATGTCCTGTGCGGGCGTCTCATGGCGGACGGTCCGATCAGCTACCGGGACCTCACGGCAGCCCGCCCGGCCGCCCCGGAGCCCGCCCCCCCGCCGCTCGTCCTGCTCCGGCCGGGCGAGGCCGACGAGCCGGTAGAGACGACGTCCATCGAGGCGGTGCGCGCGCGCGAGGCCCGCCTCGTCGCGGACCATATCGCCGCGCTCCTCGGCGGGCGCGTGGAGGGGGCGGGAGGGGTCGCGCCGCGGGCCGGCGACATCGCCCTCCTGTTCGGCGCGAGGGCGGCCTACCCGGCCTACATGGCGGCGCTCGCCCACGCCGGCGTACCCTACCTGGCCGAGAACGACAAGGGACTGTGGCGCGCCACCGTGCCGCGCGACGCGGCCCGCCTGCTGGTCGCGGTCGCCACCCCGCGCGACCGCCTGGCCGTGGCGGCAGCGCTGCGCACCTCGCTCGTCGGCCTGTCCGACGCCGACCTGTGGGCGTTCGTGCGCGCCGGCGGCCGGCTCGACCTGACCCGGCGGCCCCCGGTCGGCACGCCCGCGGCGGTCGAGCGGGTCGTGGACGCGCTTCGCGAGGCCGTCCTCGACCGAGGGACGGCGCCGAGCGTCCGCCTCGCCCGCCTGGTCGAGCGCCTCGACCTGGCCGGGGCGGCCGCGCTGATCGACGGCGAGGCGGGCGTGCGCGCCCTCTCGCGCGTTGTCGAGACCGTGCGGGCGCGCGAGGTGATGCGCGTCGGTCCGGCTGCGCTGGGCGAGTTGGCGCAGGCGTTTGCCGACGTCGGCTACAGTCCGATCGACGGCGCCCCCGGGCCCGATCCCGCCCCCAGCGTCGACCCGGCCCCGCCCGGCGGCGCCGTGCGCCTGCTCACGGTCCACGAGGCCAAGGGCAACGAGTTTCCCGTCGTCGTCCTGTGCGACGTGTGGGGCGGACCGCGCGGCGGGAGCGAGCGCCTCGTCCTCGGCCATGACGACGGCCGGCCGTACGTGCGCGTAAGCGCCCCGGCAGGACCGCTCTGGTCGCCCGGCGCCGAGGCGCGGTTTGCCGCCGAGACCGGGCAGCGCGCGGCGGAGCGCGTCCGTCTCCTCTACGTCGCCCTCACCCGGGCCCGGGAAAGCCTCGTGGTGCCCGCGGTGTCGCGACCCAAGAACGCGGTGGACGGCAGCTTCGGCCGGCTCCTTGTGCGCGCCGCGGGCGGCGACGATCGCAGCGGCGACCTGGTCGACGCCCTTGCCGGCAGCGGCCTGCCGTTCGCCGCCCTGACACCGGCGCGGGCACCCCTCCCCGAGGCGGCGCCGCTCGATCCGGCCGCCTTCGCCGCCGCGGCCGGCGAGGTCGATGCGCTGCGCAGGCGTATGGCCGGGTACGCCGGGCGCACACCGATCGTCCGTCCCTCGACGGCGCACACCGACGCCGCCAGTCGCGACCCGGCCGCACCGGCAGGGGCCGGCCGCGAGCGCGCGCGCCGACAGGGGCTGGCGGTGCACGCCGCCCTGGCGACGGTCCTCGCGCCCGGTCGGGACGCGCCCGACCCGGACGCGTTGGAGCGCCTCGCCCGGGTGGAGGGCGAGCATCTCGGGCTGTCCCCCGCCGAGGCCGGCGAGGCCGGCGCCATCGCCGTGCGGGCGCTCGCCCACCCCCTGCTGCGCCGGGCCCTGGCCGCCCGACACCGGGCCGTCGAGGCCGCGGTCAGCGGCCGTCTCGCCAGCGGTGGCCTGGTCGTCGGACGGGTCGATCTCGTCTTCGAGGAGGCGGGCGACTGGATCCTTGTCGACCTGAAGACCGACCGCCTCGCCGCCCCCGACGCGGACGGGGCGCGCGCCCACGCCCTCCGGCACCGGTACGATGTCCAGCTCGCCCTGTACGCCGCCGTCCTCGGGCGGACCGTCGGCCGGGCGCCAGGCCAGCGCTGGCTGCTGTTCGTCCGCCACGATCTTGCCGTCGATCTCGGCGCCGACCCCGCCGCCGACCGGGAGGAGGCGACCTAGGATGGCCCCGGCGCGTCCGGCCGGCGCGCTCGAGCGCGAGCGGAAGTGGCTCGTGGACGACGACTACACGCTGCCCGCGCCCGCTCCGGGCGGTGCCTACACGCTCGACGCGCCGCGCGAGGCGGTCCTGGTCGCGACCTACTACGACGCCGCCGACCTGCCCCTCTTGCGGGCAGGGATCACGCTGCGCCGGCGCCGCGGCGAAGGCGAGCCGCGCTGGACCCTGAAGCTGCCCCGCGGTTCCGGCGGTACCCGGCTCGACCGCCTCGAGGTCGACGTTGCCGGCGACGCGCGCGTGCCGGTCGCCTTTCGCGTTGCCCTGCGCACGCTTCTGGACGGCCGGGCGCTTCGCCCGGTGGCGCACCTGCGAACGCGGCGGCGCAGCTACCGCGTCGTCGACCGCCGCCGCGAAGAGGTGGCGGCCATCCTGTGCGACGACCGGGTGGTTGCCCGCGGGGCGCCGGTTCGGGTCGCCGCCTTCCGCGAGCTCGAGCTGGAGCTCGCCGGCGGCCGGGCGAGCCTTGTGCACGCGCTCGCCCGCGAGCTGGAGGCGGTCGGCGCGAGGCCGGCCGGCGCCGTCGCCAAACTGGCGCGCGCGCTGTCCCCCCCGCCCCCTGCCGGCCCGGTGAACGACGGCACAGTCGCCACGAGCTTTGCCGCCGCGCTGGCGGCGCTTCTCGCCGTCGAGCCGGCGGTGCGCCTCGACCTCGACGCGGAGGCGGTGCACGAGGCCCGGGTCGCGGTCCGGCGCCTGCGGGCGCTGGCGTGGGCGTGGCGTTGCGTCCTCGACAGCGCCTTCGCGGCGGCCCTGGTGGGGGACCTTCGCTGGCTCGGGGCGAGCCTGGGCACGGTGCGTGATGCCGACGTCTTGCAGGCCTGGCTACGCCAAGAGGCGGACAGCCTCCCCGCCGGCGACCGCGATGGTGCCCGGGCCCTCGCCGGGGCGGCGGGGGCGGAACGCGCCCGGGCATTCGCCGAGCTGGCCGCCGGCCTGGACCACGGCCGCTACCGCCGTCTTGTCACGGCCCTGCGCCGGGCAGCCGCCGACCCGCCCGTTCGCGAAGGCCGGCACGATCGCCGGGACAGCGAGGCCCTCCTGGCCGCGCACGTGACGAAGGCGTGGCGCCGCGCGCGCGCGTGCCTCGACCTTGCCGACGCCGACGCGTCGGCTGCGGTCCTGCACAAGGCGCGCATCTCCCTACGCCGCGTGCGCTACCTGGTCGAGGCGCAGGCCGGCGACGGCCGGGTCGTGCCTCCCCGCCTGCCGCACGCCGTCCTCCGGGCCCAGAAGACGCTGGGGACGCTCCAGGACGCCGACCACGGCGAGGCCTGGCTGCGCCATCACGCCGGTGTCGACGGCACCGACGCCTTTGTCGCCGGTCTTCTTGCCGCTCGCCTGCGCGCGCGCGCCGACCGCGCCCGCACCCGCTGGCCGACCCTTCGCCGCCGGTTGCGCCGGGCGGCCAGGTCGCGCGTCTAGCCCGCGGTTCCCCCTTGTGCGCCGCCACATATGCTGCCGGCGTGGTCGCCGGATGACCGGCGCCTCGAATCGACGCAGCCGCCCGGCGGCGGCGCGGCGTACATATGGGGGTAACGCCATGTGCGGGATCGCCGGCTTTGTTGACGCCAGCGCGGCGGCACAGGCTCGCCTGTGCGTGCTCGAGGCGATGGCCGACAGCCTGCGCTGTCGCGGACCGGACGCCTCCGGCGCGTGGACCGACGGGCACAGCGCCCATGCCCACCGCAGGCTCATCGTCGTCGACCCGGAGGGCGGCGCCCAGCCGATGGCCCTTGACTGGGGCGGACGCCGCTACGTGATCAACTACAACGGCGAGCTGTACAACACCGAGGAGCTGCGCGACGAGCTCGCCCGTCGCGGCCACACGTTCCGCGGCTGGTCGGACACCGAGGTGCTGCTGCACGCCTTTGCCCAGTGGGGCCCGGCCTGCCTGTCCCGCCTCAACGGGATCTTCGCCTTCGCCGTGTGGTGCCCGAGCGACGCCAGCCTGTTCCTCGCCCGCGACCGTCTGGGCGTGAAGCCGCTGTTCTACGCCCACCGGATGGGCGCGGTGGTGTACGGTTCCGAGCTGAAGGCGCTCCTCGCCCACCCCCTCGTGCGCCACGAGGTGGACGCCGAGGGACTGGCCGAGGTCCTGGCCGTCGGCCCGGCCCGCACGCCGGGACACGGCGTCTTCCGGGACGTGCGCGACCTGCGGCCGGGAACGTACCTCACGTTCGACGACCGGGGCCTGCGCGTGCGTCGCTACTGGCAGCTCGAGAGCCACGACCACCCCGACGACCTTGCCACCACGACACGCCGGGTGGGCCAGCTCCTGGAGGACGCGATCGAGCGCCAGCTCATCTCCGACGTGCCCGTGTGCACGCTCCTGTCCGGCGGGCTCGACTCGAGCGCGGTCACCGCCGTGGCGGCGCGCCACATGCACCGCACGGGTCGCGGCCAGCTCTGCACGTACTCGGTCGACTTCGCCGGCATGGAGCACGACTTTCGCGCCGGCGACTTCCAGACCAGCCTCGATGCGCCCTGGGTGGAGAAGGTGTCCGCCTACGCCGGCACCTGCCACCACCGCGTGATCCTCGACGCACCCGACCTCGTCGCCTACCTCGACCGCTCCCTCGAGGCGCGCGACCTGCCCGGCATGGCCGACGTCGACACGTCGCTCCTGCTGTTCGCGCGCGAGATCAAGCGGGGCGCCACCGTGGGCCTGTCGGGCGAGGCGGCGGACGAGATCTTCGGCGGCTATCCCTGGTGCCACCGCGAGGACGCGATCCTCGCCGACACCTTCCCCTGGGCCCGGCGCCTGGCCGACCGGGTCGCCCTCCTGTCCCCCGAGGTGCGCCGCTTCGTCGCGCCGGAGGCGTACGTCGAGCGACGCTACCGGGAAGCCCTCGAGGAAGTCCCCCGACTGCCCGGCGAGAGCGTGCGCGACGCCCGCATCCGGGAGATCCTCTACCTCAACGTGACCCGCTTCCTCCCCACGCTGCTCGAGCGCAAGGACCGCATGACGATGGCGAGCGGCCTGGAGGTGCGCGTGCCGTTCTGCGACCACCGCCTGGTCGACTACGTGTGGAACATCCCGTGGCAGATGAAGAGCCTCGACGGGCAGGCCAAGGGCATTTTGCGCGAGGCCGTGCGCGACTGGCTGCCGGCCGACGTGGTCGCCCGGCGCAAGAGCCCCTACCCGTCCACCCACAACCCGGCGTACGGGCAGGCGCTCGCCGCCCGCCTGCAGGAGGTCCTGGCCGAGCCGTCCTCGCCGCTGCCCGCCTACGTCGACCGGGAGGCGGTGCTGCGCCTGACCCGGGCGGCGCTGGACACCACCGACCTGCCCTGGTTCGGCCAGCTGATGGGCGTCGCCCAGATGTTCGCCTACCTCGTCCAACTCGACGCGTGGCTGCGCCGGTACGGCATCACCGTCGTGGGCGAGGCCGCCCGCACCGCCTAGCTAGGCACCCGGCGCCGGTTCGACAAGGGACCGGTCGACCTGCGCGATCGAGGCGAGGCCGCACAGGCCCAAGGTGACATGCACGTCGGCGGCCAGGGTGTCGAGTACGCGCCGCACCCCGGCCTCGCCCGCCGCCGCCAGGGCGTACGCGTACAACCGACCGATGAGCACCGCGCGTGCGCCCAGGGCGATGGCCTTGAGCACATCCGCACCGCGACGCACCCCGCTGTCGAGGAGGAGGGGCAGGGCATCGCCGACGGCCGACCGCACGGCCGGCAGGGCGTCGAGGGCGGCCACCGCCCCGTCGACCTGCCGGCCGCCGTGGTTGGACACGATCACGCCGTCCACGCCGGCGTCGCGCGCGCGCAAGGCATCGTCGGGATGCGTGACGCCCTTCAGCCACAGCGGTCCGCGCCACAGGCCGCGGATCCAGGCGAGATCGTCCCAGGTCAGGGCGGGGTTGCCGAACACGGCCAGGAACGCCCGGATGGCCCCCTGCGGGTCCTCGTCGGGCGGCCGGGACAGGCCGGCCCGGAATGCCGGATCGGCGAGGTAGTTGCCCAGGCCGAGGCCGTGCAGGAACGGGAGGAAGCCCGCGGCCATGTCGCGCTCACGCCAGCCCAGCATCGGCGTGTCGACGGTCACGACGAGCGCGCCGTAGCCGCTCGCCGCGGCCCGGGCGACCATGCTGGCGGTGATGTCGCGGTTCCTCCCCGGGTACAGCTGGTACCAGCGCGGCGCCGGGCCCATCGCCTCGGCCACCGCCTCCATCGGCACGGCGGCGCACGTGCTCACGACCATCGGCACGCCGCACGCGGCCGCCGCGCGCGCGCTGGCCAGGTCGGCGTCGGGGTGGAAGGCGTCCTGGACGCCGACCGGGGCCAGGAGGAACGGGGCCGGCAGGCGCGCACCCAGGATCTCGACGCCGATGTCCCGCCGGGACACGTCGCGCAGGAGCTGCGGCCTCAGGCGCCAGCGCTCGAACGCCCGACGGTTGGCGCGCATCGTCTCCTCGCCGCCGCTTGCGCCCTCCAGATAGCCCCAGGACGCGTCGGACAGCGCCTCGCGCGCCCGCTCGCGCCACGCCTCGGCCGACACCGGCCAGCGCCCGTCGGGGAACCGCCCGCCGACCTCGGCCGGTGCCCGGTTGCCCGCCTCGAACAGATCCGCCTGCGCCCGCGCGAAGGTCCACTCGCCGGCCATCCCGTCGCCTCCCGGCTCGCCGCCCTACGCCACGCCGAGGGCGCGGGCGAGAAGGGCCATGCGGATCGGCACGCCGTTGCGTGCCTGCTCGAAGTAGATCGCCCGCGGGTCCATGTCGACCTCGGGCGGCAGTTCCCCCAGGCGGGGAAGCGGGTGCATGATCCAGGCCGTGGCCGGCAGGGCGAGAAGCGCCGCCGCGTCGAGCGTGTAGCGGCCACGGGCGCGGGCGTACAGGTCCGGGTCGGGGAACCGCTCCTTCTGCACCCGTGTCATGTACAAGACGTCGCACGCGGCCAGCGCGTCGACGAAGTCCTCCCGCTCCTCCACGCGTACGCCGTGTGCACCCAGCTCCTCCACGAGCGCCACCGGCGCGCGGGCGACGTCGGGAGCGACGAAGGTGATCGTCTGGCCCGGATAGCCGGCCAGGAGCAGGGACAGCGAGTGCGCCGTGCGACCGTACGCCATGTCGCCGACGAGGAGGACGCGAAGGCGGTCCAGGCGCCCGATCCGACGCTGGATCGTGTACGCGTCGAGCAGCGCCTGGGTGGGGTGCTCGCCGGGGCCGTCGCCGGCGTTCAGGACCGGCACGTCCACCGCCTCGGCCGCGATGGCGGCCGAGCCGGCCTCGTGGTGGCGCAGGACGATGGCGTCGGCGTACCCGCTGACGATCCGCGCCGTGTCGGTCAGGCTCTCGCCCTTGACTGCCGACGACATGCTGGCGGCGTTCTCGGTCGACACCACCTGGCCGCCCAGGCGCATCATGGCGGCCTCGAACGACAGCCGCGTGCGCGTCGACGGCTCGTAGAACAGGGTCGCCATGATCCGGCCGCGGGCAAGCTCCGCCACGTCCGGGCCGCCGGCGCGCATCCGGTCGGCAAGCTCGAACAGATCCGCCACGGCGGCCGGGTCGAACTGACGGATCGAAACGACCGACGAACGGGCCGCCCAGCGTCCCACGCGCTCCTCCACCCTCACGCCCGCGCCCCCTCGCTTGCCGGCGGCCGCCGCAGCACTAGTGCGCCCCGCGCTGCGCCGCGAACTCGACCCAGGTCCCGCGACCCGTCGCCACCGCCTGTCCGTAAGCGTACCTCGCCGCGGCGACATCCTCGACAGCGAGCCCGCACGACTTGAACATCGTCACCTCGGCCGGGTCGCCCCGGCCCGGCGCCGCGTCCACGAGCACGTCGCCGAGCTCGCCGACGATGTGGTCCTCGCCGATGCTGGCGTCGGCCACCGCGAGGCGGATCTCGTCTGCCTCGCTGAGCGCCGACTCGCGGGCGTCGACGTACAGACGGCTGCGCCGTACCACCTCCGTGTCGAGCTCGCGAAAGCCCGGCACGCTCGCCCCGACGGCGTTCAGGTGCGTCCCCGGGGCGAGCCAGCCCCCCTCGACGACCGGACGGTCGGCGGCCGTGACGGTGCACACGACGTCGGCGTCGCGCACCGCCGCCTCGACCGTCTCGGCACGTACCGTCTCCAGGCCGTACGCCTGCCGGACCTGCTCGCACACCCGTTCGGCCTTGGCGGCCGAGCGCCCCCACACGCGCACGCGCCGGATCGGCCGTACCGCCTGCACGGCCGCTACATGCAGCGTGGACAGCGTGCCCGTACCGATCACCGCAAGTTCGGCCGCCTCCGGCCGGGCGAGCGCCCGCGTCGCCACGCCGCTCACCGCGGCGGTGCGGATGGCCGTCACGGACGAGGCGTCGAGAACGGCGAGGAGCCGGCCGTGCTCGGCGTCGAAGAGCAGGACCGGCCCCTGGTGCGAATCGTACGGCGTGGCGCTGTTGCCCGGGAAGACGCTGATCATCTTGACCCCGAGCGCGTCCCCCTCGCCGTCGCGCAGGTGCGCCGGCATGAAGGCCAGCGCGCCGCGGTGGTCTTCGAGCCACATCACCTGCCGGAGCGGCATCGTCACCTGCCGTCGCGCCCGCGCCGCGAGCGCCTGCGCCATCACGTCGACGCAGGCGCCCATGGGCAGCAGGGCGACCACGTCGTCATGCCCCAGGATGAGAACCTTCACACCGCTCGGCCTCCCTCAGCCGCCGCCCTTCGCCAGCTGGGCCTGTCCCACGTGCCAGTACGACAGCACGCTCTGCACGTAGCTTCGCGCTGCGGGGGGCACGGACCCGCCGGGCACCACCGCGGCCGAGCCCATGTTGTACGCGGCGATCGCCAGCGGCAGGTTGCCGTGGTACTGGCGGATGAGCAGGGCGAGCAGGGCCGTGCCGCCCTGGAGGTTCTGCCGGGCGTTGTACGCGTTGTGTACGCCCATCGCGACCGCCGTGCCCGGTTCGAGCTGCATCAGGCCCTGGGCGCCGGTCGTACTCGTGGCGTTCGGGTTGCCGCCCGACTCGACCATCACGACCGCCCAGACCAGCGCCGGATCGACGTGGTAGGCGCCGGCCACCGCCGTCACCAGCGCCACCAGCGTCGACCTGGACACGTGGCCGGAGCGGGCGGCGGCCAGCAGGGCGTCGATCGCCTGCTGCAACCCTGCCGCGTGCGTCTCGAGGCTGGTCAGGAGGGTTTGCGTCTGGGCTCGGGACCGCGTCAGGCTGGCCACCAGCGACCGCTCGCGCGCCTGTGCCGCCGCGACCTGGTCCCGGGCGGCGACCGCCGCCCGCGCCGCCCGTCGTGCGGCCACAAGGTCCGCGGCGAGGGCGACCGCCTCCCGGTGGGCGGCGATGACGGCCCGGCCGGCTGCCGTCAGGGCGCGCGCGTCCGTGCTCGACACCTGCGACAGCTCGGATTGGACGCTGGCGGCCTGGGTCAGGCTGCCCAGGGACAGGATCGGCGCGAGCCCTCCCAGCGGGTCGGCGCTGGCCAGCTGCTCCCCCTGCAGAACGGTGCGCACGGCCACCCGCCGGCCGGCGGCGATGCGGCGGAGGACCGCCAGCCTCGCCCGTGCCGCCGTGACGGACGAAGCCAGCGACGCGGCCGTGCGCACGCGGCTGGCCTCGACGGCGGCGTCGGTCCGCAGGGTGCGGTCGGTTGCGCCAAGCTGGACCAGGGCGGTCTGGCTCTTCCCGGCCAGGTCGGCAAGGCGCGAGCGAGCCGCTCCCTCGTTATGCAGGGTGGTCGTCAGCTCACGCTTGAGCAGGGCGGCGCGTGGCGCCACCATGGCTGCCGCGCCGGCCGACACACCGGCCGCGATGGCGAGGCTCAGACCGAGCGCCCCTCCCCGCGAGAGCGCTCGACGCATGGCGAAACCCCCAACTTGCCCAAGGCGCATTGGTTGGCGTTTCGACACGTGTCGACGCTTCCCTTCCGCCGCCGACACGGCCGGGGCGTCGCACGGGAACGGCGATGGTCAGGCCTGCGGCCCGAACAGCAGCCCCTGCAGCACCTCGGGATCGCCGTTGCCGCCGCTCACGACCAGCACTACGCCCTCGTCCGGCGCGATGAGTCCCGCGAGGACCGCGGCGGCGGTCACCGCACCCGACGGCTCGGCCATGATCTTTGCCTCGAGCGCCAGGGCGCGCGTCGCCGCCGCGATCGCGTCCTCGGAGACGACGTGGAAGGCGTCGACGCGCGCGCGCAGCACCTCCCAGGGATGGGCGCCCGGGCCGAGCGTGCGCAGCCCGTCCGCCATGGTGTCGGTGTGCTCGAGCTCGAGCCTGCGGCCGGCCCGCCACGACTGGAAGGCCGCCGACGACCCCTCGGGCTCGATGCCGAGCACGCGCACGTCCGGGCGCCGCCCCTTGACCGCCGTGGCCACGCCCGCCAGGAGGCCGCCACCGCCGACCGGTGCGGCGATCGTGTGCACTTCCGGGTGGTCGGCCAGGACCTCGAGGGCAAGCGTTCCCTGCCCCGCCATCACGTCCAGGTCGTCGTAGGACGGGACGAAGACCAGCCCCCGCTCCTCGGCCAGCGCCTGGGCGCGGGCGATCCTCTCGCCCGACGTGTGGCCGCACCGCTCCACGTGCGCGCCCCAGGCGAGGGCGCCGGCGACCTTGGGCGGCGACGCGTCCTCCGGCACGACCACGGTGACGTCGATGCCCAGGCGCGCCCCCGCCCAGGCCAGCGCCTGGCCGTGGTTGCCGGACGACGCCGTGACGACGCCCGCCACCGGCTCGGTGGGGGGCGTCGCCTCGACCAGGCGGAGCAGACGGTTCATCGCGCCCCGGGCCTTGAACGCCCCGGTCACCTGCAGGTTCTCCGCCTTCAGCCGCACCGTCGGCCGTCCCGCACCCGTGCCGCCGACTGTCCAGTCGAGGAGGGGGGTGCGCCGCACCCTGCCCTCCAGCCGACGGGCAGCCGCCTCGACATCGGCCAGTTCCAGCATCGCCGTATCGCTCCTTCCAAGCCGCAAGCGGCCGTCTGGCCTGCTTCGCGGCCCGGCAGCACCCGTCCTTCCCCGGACTAGGCGGGCGGAACGGGCGCCGGGCCGCGAAACCATGGCCGGCCCGTGCCGAACCCGGTCAGGGCCACGGCGCCCGCCCCGACGCAGGCGACGGCCATGGTGAGGGGAATGCCGATCCAGGGTACGCTGCCGACGACGAGAAGCGCCACCGTGCCGGCCGCGAGTTCCCACACCGGGGTGCGACCGGGCATACCCAGCGCGGGCAGGACCCGGGCGCCGAGGACGAGGGAGACGGCAATGTAGCCCATGACGTGCGCGGCGACCAGGGCGAGGCCCAGGACCATGACGAGCGGTGCGCCCAGGATGGTGATCGCGAGGAGGACCGCCGCCGGGCCCGCGCACAGGTAGAGCAGGACGCCCCAGCCCAGGCTTGGCCCGGGTCGGGTCGCCACCTCGTCGGTGATCCGGCGGGTGGCGTCCGGGAACATCGTGAGGATGAGGAACGCCGCGGCCAGGCTGACGAGCCACCAGGCCAGGCGCGCGAACGCCCAACCGACGACGCCGAGCACCGCGCCGAACGGCCACGCAAAGGCCGCGAAGGGTAGCGACAGCCGCGGCGTCAGGCCCGGCAGGTTGGCAACCGTCGTGGTCGTCGAGGACGAAACCGGCTGGCTGTGCGACGCGCCGTACGCCTGGAGGCTCTCGCCCGGACGCAGGTGGACGATCTGGCCCGTGCCGATCGAGACCGGACCGATCACGCGAGCGCCGTGCGCCAGGACGACCTGGCCGGTTCCGACCCGCACGCCGCCCGTAACCGTGCCGGCGATCTCGACCTGGCCGAACGCCACCTGGACCGACCCGTTCTCCCGGCCGTACACGACCACCTGTCCGGCCGTCAGGTCGATGTCCCCGTGGTGAACGGATCCCTTGCCGACAACCTGCTGGCCAAGGCTCAGGGCGCTTTGCCACCCGAATGCCCCCGCCGCGGGCGACAGCGTGCACACGGCGACCGCCGCCGCCACCAGGGCCCGATAGAGCCACTTCACGACCGCACCTCCGTTCGTTGCCGGACGACCAGGAATACCATCGCGTTCAGCGCCGCCGCCGCGCACAGCGCCGGCAGCGCCACCGCCCGGCCGACGAGCGCGCCCACCGCCGCCACCGCCGCCATCGCCGACCCGGCCGACGCCACGATCGCCGCCGCCGGCAGGCCCAGGTTCGAGACGAGCCAGACCAGGGTGACGGTCGCACCGAGGAGGGCCAGCGGCACGAGCCACAGGACCGGCCGCGGGCCCCGCCGCGCGGGCGCGCCCGCGACCAGCGGCGCCAGGCGCCGGGCCAGGAGCTCCGGCAGGGCCGCCGGCATGGGCGGCGGCGCCTCGAGCGCTGCCGCCAGCCAGGTGCCGACCGCCTCGTCGAGCGTGTCGCCGTCAGTGGGCCGGGGATCGCGCTGCCTGGCCATCGACCGTCACCTCCCCTTCCCCTTCGTGTGCCTGGGCCTCCACGATCTCGCGCAGGCGGCGACGTCCACGCATGGCCCGGTTCTTCACCACGCTCTCCGGCAGTGTCAGGATGGCCGCCACCTCCCGCACCGACATGCCCTCGCCATGCAGGAGCACAAGGATCGCCCGGTAGCCCGGCGGCAGGCGGTCGAGGGCGTCCCGCACGCGTCTGCGCTGGTCGGCGAGCATCGCCGCCTCGGGCGGCGCTGGACCCGGGTCGGGCAGTTCCTCGCCCACCTGCAGGCCGCTCGCTTGCGCCGGCCGCCGTGCCCCGCTCCGACCGCGGTCGATGGCAAGCCGAACGAGCACCCGGCGCAGCCAGGGCAGGGCGCTGGCGCCCGGCTCCAAGCGGGGCGGCTGGCGGAGCAGGCGGATCCAGGTCTCCTGGACCAGGTCCTCCGCCGCGTGGGCCTCACCGGCCAAGCGGTAGGCGAGCCGGTACAGCGCCGGCGTGTGGCGCTCGCACAGGGGCGCCAGGAGGTCGGCCCGGCCCTGGCGCAGGGCCGCGATCGAGGCGGCGTCACCGGCGACGTCCATGGCTCCCCTCCCGATGGAAGAACGCCGCCGGTGGCCGGTCGGTCTGCACCGGAGACGGTTCGAGGGGGGCGGCCGCGCCGCCCCCCTCGACCCCCGCCACGGCCGGTACCGGCCGTGGCGGGCGATGGCTTATGCTGGACTAGCCCCCGTTGCACCAGTCGGGCGCGAAGCACACCGACACGTCCGGCGAGACGCTGCCGCCGCCGGCCACCAGGGTCGAGGCCGTGCCGGCCCGCAGGGCGGTGGGGGCGGCGGTGGCGCCCGCCGCGAAGGCGACGGCGCCGGAAACGGCAGCGGCGGCGGCCACGGCGATGGCGAGGCGGACAACCGGGCGGGACACGCGCGACAGCAGGTTCGTGTTCATGATGCTGTTCATCCTCCTTGATGTTCGATCAGCCGGCGTTGCACAGGTCGGGCGCGAAGCAAGGCAGGGCAACCGGTCCGGTGGTTCCTTCTCCCTCGGGTGCGGGGGCTGCGGCCGCCTGGGCGGCATCGGCACGGTCTCGCACAGGTTCGCCTCCTCCGAGACAGTCCACGTCGTATGCGAGCGGTTCCGGCGTCAGGCGCCGGCGGGTCCGACCGGACGTGCCGGAGCGGATCCGACAGACGCCGGCCGCGACAGCGGCCAAGGAGGGTTCGGTCCATGTCGGACCGGCAGCGACGGCGAGGCGGGCGCGAACGCGTCGGCATGGGAGCCGGCGTGGTCCATCTCCAGCACCTCCGATCGGGAACTTTTGTACCACCAAGTGACAATTCTTCACATCCTGCACCGATTCCTCCGGCCGCCGCAGTCCGGGCGCGCGACGTGTCCCGTCGCGCCCTGGCGCGATCGGTGCGCCAGGCCCTGCGGGCGCGGCCCGACGCGGCCAGCCAGCTGCCGGCGGCCGCCGCCTACGGCCGCTTCCCCGACATCGCGTCTCTCGACCGGGCCGCCCGCCTCCTCGGTCAGGATCCCTGCGCCTGGCACCCGGTCTACCTGGCCAGCCTGCCGCCCGAGGCGCTCGAGGCGGCCCTGCCCGCACTGCTCGGCGACGGGGAGCGGGCATGCGCGGTGCGCGCGGTGCGCTCGCTCGGACGGGCGTTGCGCCTCAGCGGCGCCGCCGACACGCGCCAACGGGCGACCTACTGGCTGGCCGTGCTGGATCGCCGGCCGGGGCGGCCGCGCCAGCTGCGTCGGCTGCGACAGGTGATCGGGGCGGCAGCGCAGCAGGGCGACCGGGCGCGCATCGCCCGCGCCCTCGCCCAGCTCGGGCGCGTCTACGCCATGACGGGGCGGATGCACGACGCCTTCACCCGTCTGACGGCCTCGATCGAACTGGGCGACGGTGCGGACGCGATGCCGCCCAGCGTGCTGGCCAGCGCCCTCAACAACCTCGGCCTGGTGCTCGTCCTCACCGGCAACGCCGAGCGGTCGTACGAGGCGTACGCCCGCTCCCGCGAGGTGTGCGTCCGGGCCGGGCTCGAAGAGCTCGGGGTGGTGGCACGCGACGGCCTTCGCTACGTCGAGGAGCAGCGCGGCAACCTCGCCCAGAGCTACCTGCACGCCAGCGCCGTTCTGAGTTGGCGCCGCCGGGCGGAGTCACCGGCGCGGGTGCATCGGGGCCTTGTCACCCTCGCCCGCCTCGCCGCCGACCTCGAGCCGGGCAGCGACAACGCGCTCGAGCTCCTCGCCGAGGCGTCCCAACTGCCCGGCGACCCGATGCCGGTCCTGTCCGCCCGGCTGTGCGAGGCCGACGTGCGCATCTCGCGGGGCGAGACCGAGGCGGCGGTGCGGATCACCGACGAGGTCGGAGCCGAACTCAGCGACCAGCCCGGTGCGCCCGGCTTCGAGACGATCCGGTTCCATCTGTACTACTCGCGGGCGGAACTGCTCGCCCGCACCGGCAACGTGTCGGGGGCGTACGAGTGGTACCGCGCGGCGGTCGACCTGCTGCGCGAACCCAACCGGCGCAACCCCGACGTGGCCCCCTGGCTGCGGCGCAACCTCATGGCCTCCCTGACCGAGGCGGCGCTGCAGGTGGGTCGGTCCGAGGAGGCGGCCGCACTGGTCAGCGCAGCCGAGCGCGCGGCCCAGCCCGATCCCCTGCCCGATGTTCACGTCGCCTCGGTGGTGCGGGACGAGATCGAGTTCGCTCGACCGGCCGGCGAACTGCCGCCGGCCAACCTGCGCTTCCTGCCGCCCAGGCGGCCCTAGTCGCGCGCCAGCCAGCGCCGCTCGGCCAGCCGTGCAAGCAGGCGTGGCCGGGTGTTCTGCGCCGGATCGTCGAGGATGCGCTCGGTGAGCGCGGCCAGGATCTCGCCCACCTTCGGCCCGGGCCCGATCGCAAGGACGCGCATCACGTCCGCGCCGCCCACCGCCAACCCGCCGCCGCTTTGGCCCTGGTCGGCGAGCATCGCCTCGAGGGCGTCGCGCGCCACCGGGTAGTCGGGCCAGCCCAGCGGCGTCGACGCCTCCACGTCGGCGCGGTGCAACTCCAGAAGGTCGCGCGCCCCGTCAGGTCCAAGCCGGCGGATGAGTCGGCGCACGCCCGCGGGCGAGGCCTCCTGCCACGGGAACAGGTGCACCGCGACCAGGTCGGCCACGCGCTCGACCGTGCGCGTGGGCAGGCGTAGGTCGGTCAGCGCCTCCCGGGCCATCGCAGCGCCCGCCTTCTCGTGGTCGTGGAAGGTGACCTTGCCCAGGTCGGTGAGGGCGAACGTGCGCGGCTTGGCAAGGTCGTGAACAAGCGCGGCCCAACGCAGCACGGGCCGCGGCGGGCAGCGGGTCACCGCGAGGACGCTGTGCATGTCGACCGGCTTGTGCACCGCGCGAAGGCGCTTCGACCATAGGGCGGCGGCCGAGAAGGTGCCCTTCCAGCGCGTCTCCTCGAACGCCGTGAGCTCGCGCCAGGCCGGGATGGCGGCGGGCAGGAGCACGTGCGCCACCGGCTCGGCGACCGACCACAGGTGGTCGGCCATGAGCAGGCGCTCGAGTTCATCGCGCACCCGTTCGCGCGCCACGTGGGCCAGTTCGGGGGCAAGCGCGCGCGCAGCCTCCAGGGTCTGGCGATCGGGCCGCATGTCGAGCTCGGCCGCGAACCGGAACAGACGCGCGATCCGCAGGGGGTCCTCGCGCAGGCGCTCCTCCGGTACGCCGACCGCGCGCAGCCGGCGCTTCGCCAGGTCGGCGCGGCCGCCGAACGGGTCGGCGAGGCTGCCGTCCGCCCCGCCGGCCGGGTCGAACGGCCGCCAGGCCATGGCGTTCACGGTGAAGTCGCGCCGGGCCAGATCGCGGGCGACGTCGTCCGTCCATGCGACCCGGTCGGGGTGGCGGTGGTCGCGGTAGCCCTCCTCCGCCCGCAGGGTCGTCACCTCGATGGCGGTGCCGTCCGGATCGATCGCGGTCCAGGTGCCGAAGCGAAGACCGGTGGGCACGGCGCGGTAGCCGTTCGTCGCCAGGAGGCCGCCGACCGTATCCGGGACGAGCGGCGTGGCCAGGTCGTAGTCCCGCGTGGGCCTACCCAGGAAGAGGTCGCGCACGGCGCCGCCGACGACGTACGCGGCGCCTCCCGGGGCATCCTCGAGGAGGCGGGACAGCCGGATCACCGCAGCCGGCAGCGCCGACCGGCGCAGCACCACGCCCGTCGGGCCGCTCCCCCCGCTGCCGGTCATGCCATCCCTCCGACACTATCGTACATCGCGCCTGCCCCGCCCCAATGTTGCTTTCTCCGATCGGTACACTGTGCTACGCTGCGTGCATACGGCGCAAGGAGGCAATGGTATGGCCGAGGAGGATCGTTCCCTGCCGCGCATCGGCGAACATGCACCCGACTTCGAGCAGAAAAGCACGCACGGCATGAAGAAACTGTCGGATTACGAGGGCAAGTGGCTCATGCTGTTCTCCCACCCGGCGGACTTCACGCCGGTGTGCACGACGGAGATCAGCGGCTTCGCCCGCCGCTACGGCGAGTTCCAGGCCCGCGGCGTCGAACTGCTCGGCATCTCGGTCGACAGCGTGCAGTCGCACATCGCCTGGACCCACGACATGGCCGAGATGGGCGTGCCCATCCCGTTCCCCATCCTGGCCGACCTGGACATGGGCGTGGCGCGCCGGTACGGCATGATCCACGCCGGAGAGTCGGCCACGGCCACCGTGCGCACGGTATTCTTCATCGACCCGAAGGGGATCGTTCGGGCCATCCTCTACTACCCGATGAGCCTCGGCCGCAGCGTCGACGAGTTGCTGCGCGTGTTCGACGGCCTCCAGACGGCCGACCGCCTGGGCGTCTCCACGCCGGTCGACTGGAAGCCCGGCGACGATGTCGTCGTGCCGCCGCCGCAGTCCCTGGGCGACGTCGAGACGCCCGAGCAGGCCAAGGCCAAGGGCTACACCTACCACACCTGGTACCTTCGCACCAAGCCCCAGGGCTAGGGCCGGGCCGGGTCGGACGGGCCGCATCGCCGCCGCGGTGCGGCCCTTGCCGTACGCCCGCGGGCGTACGATAGTCCTGTCATGCGGGAGGAGGGATCGATGTGCCGATCACGCGCCTGAACCACGCCGTCCTGTTCGTCCGCGACGCCGAAGCGAGCGCGCGCTTCTACGTCGACGTTCTCGGCTTTCGCCCGGTCGAGCGCCTGAGCGACCTGGCTGGCGCCAGGTTTCTCCAGGCCCCCGGCTCGACGAACGACCACGACCTGGGACTGTTCGAGACCGGGCCTCGGGCCGCGCCGGCCGGCGCCGGCCGGACGACGGTGGGCCTGTACCATCTGGCCTGGGAGGTCGACACCCTGGCCGAGCTGTCGCGGCTGGCGCAGCGCCTGGCCCAAGCCGGTGCGCTCGTCGGTACGACCGACCACGGTACGACCAAGAGCGTGTACGGTCGCGACCCCGACGGCATCGAGTTCGAGGTCGCCTGGGTCGTGCCGGCCGCCCTCCTCGACGCGGCGGCCCTCGCCGCCTCGACGCGGGCAGGCCGCCTCGACCTCGCCGGTGAGGCGGCCCGCTATGGTGCCCAGACGCGTGGCGGCATCGGCGTGTCGATGCCGGGTCCGGAGGAAGGGGTCTAGAGCCGACTGGACGCGCCGCGGACGAAGTGCCAGATCACCGCGATCACGGCGATGATGAGGAGCAGGTGGATGAGCGCGCCCGCCACGTGGAAGACGATGAAGCCCAGTGCCCATAGCACGACGAGCACCAGCGCAAGCCACAGCAGGATCATCGGCCGCCCCCCTCTCCCAATGATGCGGGTCCCGGATCCCCTTCCATCCTACCTCTAGCGCTCGATCCAGACCCGGTCGAGTTGCGACGGCAGCACCGGGTGGAGCCAGATCTGGGGCGTCTTGGGGTAGACGTTCGGGGCGACGAGGCCGTCCTGCCAGAGGAAGTACACCGGGATCGCTGCCGCGCTTCTCAGCACCGCCAATTCGGCCTGGCGATAGAGCGGGATGCGCTGGGTCATGTTCGCCATGACGTCGGCCTTCTCGATGAGGCGGTTGACCTGCGGCACGTTAAGCCGGCTGAAGTTGTTGTTGCCCGCCTGCTGGCCATCGAACAGGTTGAACATGAAGTCCTGGGGGTCCGGGTAGTCCTGGGTCCAGAACGACATGGCAAAGCCGGCCTTGCCGGTCTCGACCGCGTCGATGTACTCGGGAAACGACAGGATCTTCGCCTGCACCTTGATGCCGGCCGCGGCCAGCTCCGACACCACGAGCGAGGCCCACTCGGTGTCGCCCGCGCCCTGGATGATGTCGAACTGTCCGATGTTGATCCCGTTCGCGTAGCCGGCCTCCTTCAAGAGCGCCCGGGCCGTCGCGTCGGCCTTGGCCATACCGGCCGCGTAGTCGACCGGGAACGCGTTCATCGTCGCGTCGTATCCCGGCATCGCGGGCGGGAGGATGGAGTTTGCCACCTCTCCCCGGCCGTTCGTCAGGATCTTGGTCAGGAACGGCTTGTTGATCGCGTAGGCGATCGCCTCCCGCACGTCCTGGTTGTTGAACGGCGGGGTGTTCACGTCCTCGAACAGGTACTCCGTGCCGTTGTCCGGCTGGAGGAGGTAGTCCTTTCGCAGCTGGGCGTTCTGCCGGACCACGAGGTACTGGCTGCCGTCCAGGGAGGTGTCCTCGAGGAACGAGGACATCGCCTGCAGCTGTCCGCGCTGGAACTGCTGGAGCTGAAGCTGGGGCGAGGCGCCGATGTGGATGATCACCTTGGCGAGGTACGGAAGGCCCGGCACGAAGTAGTGCGGGTTCCTCTCGAACACGTACTGGGTGGAGTTGGCGCTATACGGCGCCAGCACGAACGGCCCCGTGCCGACGGGGTCGATCGGGGCCGGCGTCTTGCTGTTCAGGTCGGCGTTCCAGGACGCCGCCACGCGCGGGTCGACGATGGCGGCCGGGCCCAGGGCCAGGACGTTCAGCCAGTACGGCTCGGCGCTGACGAGGTGCATGACGACCTCGTACCTGCCGACCGCCCGGATCCCGGACAGGGCTTTCGCCTTGCCGGCATAGACGGCCTGGCCGCCAACGATATCGGCGAACGAGCCCTGGTACGGGCAGTCCGTCGCCGCCTGGTTCAGGCGCGTGAACGTGTACACCACGTCCTGGGCCGTGAACGGGTTGCCGTTCGAGAACGTGACGCCGTGACGCAGATAGAACGTGTAGGTTCGGCCGTCCGGCGACACGGTCCATCGGGCGGCCAGGGACGGCACGATCCGGGTCGACGTGGGCGCGTAGGTGACCAAGGTGTTGAACATCAGGTAGGTAAACTGGCCCGACACCACGTCCTCGCCACGCGCGGGGTCGAGCACGTGGGGCGGCGACTGCGTGGCCATGTTCAGGGTGCCGCCATACACCGGCCGCGGCGCGGCCGTGCGGTGCGCGGCCTGGACGCCTGGCGTGCCGGCGACGCCCATCGTCGCCGCGACGATGGTCGCGGCCAGGGGGAGGGGCAGCCATCTGCGCGGGTGCGGGCCCATCTGCGCGGATCCTCCTTCGTGCGTCGATTCCGACGACGCTTCGCCCACCCGGCGCGAACTCCTTCGGCCGCCGCGGCTACGCCCGGCGCTCGAGCCGGGCGGCCGCGTCGCCCAGCGTCACCGCCACGGCGGTTGTCGCCCGCCGCGCCGCGATCCGGGCCAGATCCTCGGGCGCGCTGCCGGGGGCCGCCTCGACGAGGGTTTCGAGGGCGGTGAGGCCCGGCACCGGCCCGATGCCCACGACCGGATCGTGGTCGAACCGCCCGCCCGTGCTGTGGTGCACCCGCACCAGGAGACGGCCGGCCGAACGCGCGGCGACGCGGCGGCGCTCCTCCCCGGCGCGGCGTCCGGCGCCGGCTGCCGCGAACCGGCGCGCCGCGTCGGCGAGGTCGCCCGCGCGCGCGGCCGCCTCGGACAGGTCGAGCCGCCCCGCCAGGCGCCGTTGCCAGTCTTCGATCAGGTCGGCCACCGCAACCGCCCCGCCGACCAGGTCGATCGGTTCGTCGGCGCCATGCAGGGCCTGGCCGACGGCGTGGGCGAAGACGGCCGCGTCGCGCGCCGCAAGCGTCCCGTCCAGCCGCTCGACCGTATCGTCGGGGCCTCCCGGCGTACCCCCTGCGGCAGGGTCGGACGGCGCACCGCCCAGCCCGTCGAACGCCGAGGGCACGCCGATCGACCACATCGCGTGGTCGACGCGGCCGTAGAGCGGCGAGCCGACGTACGCCTGGCCGGCCACCGCCCGCACCGCCCCGGCGACCAGGAAGCGGCTCTCCGGCAGCGCGCCGATCCGGGTCAGGTCGGTGCGGCCCCGGCCGCCCACCGCCGAGCACGCGAGATGCACCGCCGCGCCCGCGGCGAGTTCGCTCCAGTGCCGGTCGGCGTAGGCCTGCGCGCCCGCACCCGAACCGTCGCCGCTGCCGGCCCACAGGGCGAGGCGCAGACCCAGGCGCGGCGCCGGTCCGACGCCGGCCGCGGCGGCAAGTTCCACCAGGCTGGCAAGCGCCGCCGCGTCCATTCCCCCTTCCAGCCAGGCGTCGAGGGGGGCGCTGGCGAGGACGAAGCCGGCCGCCCCGACCGGGCCGACGTCGGCCGTGACGATCGGGATTTCCCGCCAGCGCGTGTCCACACCGGCCGTCACCGACACCCGCGGCCCGCGCGCGTCGGCCGCGCGCACCTCGGTCAGCCGGGCCGCGAACGCCTCGGCCACCTCGCCGCTCAGGCAGGCGACGGGCAGGCCGGGCAGGTTGCCTACGGTCCACGGTGTGGGGCTGCCGCGCACGGGCGAGACGGACACGAGCGGCGGTGCGCCCTCCGCCACAAGGTGCACGAGGGCGGCGGCGCCGGCCGCCTGGGCGAGCGCCACGCGCTCGGGGGTGGGCGGGCCGCGGTGCACGACGACACGGTCAAGCCAGCCCGCCTCGGTTCCCGGTGCCCCCGGGATCGCCGGCCCGTGGCGGTCCGCGGCCGGCGCGGAAAACGCGGCTGCGACGCCCGGGTAGATGGCGCTGCCGAGCCGCACCAGCGCCCGGCCGGGCCGGCTGGTGAGCGCCCGGGTCCGCTCCTCGCGAACCGATGCGCCCAGGGCCCGCAGGTCCTCGGCGAGCCGCGACGCAACCAGTGCCAGGGCCGGCGACCCGGACAGTCGCTCGGGCACCCCGTAGCGACGGGCGCGCGCCCGGATGTCGGCGCTGCCCACACGGGCGGCCAGGGCGGCCGCCAGGTCCTGCGCCTCGCGCCCCCTCACGGCTGGACCGCCGGGCGGCGGTCGCCGGCGCCACGCGGCCGGGCCGGGTCGACCGGTGCGGCGTCGCCGTCGCGGGCGACGAGGGGTGAGCGAAGCGGCAGACGCACCTCGAAGCGTGTCGCCGTCACCCCGTCGGAAACGGCCCGGACGGTGCCCCCGTGCGCCTCCACGAGGGCGCGCACGATCGCCAGCCCGAGACCGGTGCCGCGCGCCCGCCCGCTGGGGATGAAGCGGTAGTAGCGGTCCCAGATCCGCGGCAGCTCGCTGGGCGGGATGCCGGGGCCGGTGTCGGCGACCACGATCGTCGCCCACTCCCCGTCGGTGGTCAGGCCCACCGTGATCGCCCCGCCGGTGGGCGTGTAGTTCACGGCGTTCAGGAGGAGGTTGGAGACGACCTGCATGACCCGGTCGGCATCTGCCTCGACCGTCACCGTCTGGGCCGGCAGGTCGACGTGGACGTCGAGGTTCTTCTGTCGGATGGCGCTCTCCCACAGGAGAATCGCCCGCGACACCGTCTCGCCCAGCGCGATCGGGCGGATCGCCAGGTCCAGGCGCCCAGCCTCCGACTTGGCCATGTCGAGAAGGTCCTCGAGCAGGCGGTTCAGGCGCGAGACCTCCTCCAGGCACTTCATCCGGTACGCCTCGGCGCGGTCCGTGGGGACCGTGCCGTCTCCCAACGCCTGGAGGAACCCGCCCAGGGCGGTGAGGGGCGTGCGCAGCTCGTGGGCGACGCTTGCCAGGAACTCGCGCCGCGCCACCTCCGACCGCTCCAGGCTGGCGGCCATCGAGGACAGGGCGTGGGCGAGGGACGCGTACTCGCTCGGCGCGCGCACATCCGCGCGGATCGACAGGTCGCCGTCCGCGATCGCGCTGGCCATGCCGGCCAGCCGGCTGAGCGGCCGGGTGAGGCGCTGGGACTGCCACGCCCAGACCAGGATGCCGAACAGAAGGGCAATCAGGCCGGCCAGTCCGACGTCGATCACGACGCTGTCGGTAAGGGCCTGCCCAGCCACCGGTGTGCTCCACACCAGGGCACCCTGGATGCGGCCGCTCCACACCGCCGGGACGGCCTCGACGCCGAGCGCGCCGCGTGCCGCCGTCCCCTGCCAGGTGGCGCCGTCGAGAACCCTTTGCACCTCGCCTCGCGGCAGGACCGCCGGGGTCGAGGAGGCCACGCCCCAGGCGGCGATGGCACGGTGCTGCCCGGTAGGTGCGAGCAGGCGCAGGCTGCCCCCGACCTGATCGACGAGCTGGGTCAGCTCGGTCAGGGCGACGACGCGACGGCCGCGGTCCACCGCCGCGCGACCCAGAAGCGTGTTGGCGCGGGCGAGCGACGTAGACACCTGGGCCAGCGGCCGGCGCACGAAGTACCCGCCGACGTCGTGCCACACGAGCGCCATCTCGAGCGCAACGGCACAGCCGAGGACGACCGTCGAGGTGAGAAACAGCCGTGCCCGCAGGCTGTCGAGCACAGCTAGGCGCCGCCCATCCGCGGCGAGGCCGGCGCCGGCGTCTCGCGCGTGACGAACTTGTAGCCGATCCCCCAGACGGCGTCGATCCACACGTCCGGCGCCGACCCTGCCCGGCCATAGGCGACCTGCAGCTTGCGGCGCAGGCGCGTCATGCAGGTGTCGACGGCGCGCTCGTCCACCTCGGCGTCGTAGCCCCAGACCATCTCGAGCAGCTGGCCGCGCGTATACGGGTATCCCGGCCGGCCGGCCAGGACGCGCAGGACCTCGAGTTCCTTGCGCGTGAGCGGCACCTCCTGGCCGCCCACCTCGAGCCGCATGCCCTCGCCGTCGAAGCGGAACGCCCCGTGGCTCAGGTGGGGCTGGTGCAGGCGTCCGCTGCGCCGCAACAGGACACGGACGCGCGCCAGCAGCTCTTCCGTGGCGAACGGTTTGACGACGTAGTCCTCGGCGCCCAGGCGAAGGCCGGCTACCCGGTCGGCCACATCGCCCCTGGCGGTGACGATGAGCACAGGCACATCCGCCGCGGCGACCATCCGTCGCAGCACCTCGAGGCCATCCATGTCCGGCAGCATCAGGTCGAGAACGACCAGATCCGGCAGCTGGCGCTCGGCTTCGGCAAGGCCCTGGGCGGCGTTCGCCGCACGCACCACCGTGTAGCCCTCGCGCGCCAGGTACATGCCGAGCAGGTCGAGGATCTCTCGGTCGTCCTCGATCACGAGGACGCGGGGGGTTTGCAAGGCGCAGCACCCCTTTCCGCCCGAGCATACCGTGCCGGTCGCCAAGCGTCGACCGGCGACCGTTTCCACCGCCTTTACGCCCGCCGTGCCCGGCTGGTACGCTGGGCCGGATGCTTCCAGGACGGAGGGATTTCATGGCCCAGCCCGCATACGCGGCCGAGCGGCCCGGCGCCATCGTCGACCTCATGGGGGCGCGTTCGCTGGCGCGCGATGCCGTGCTCGTTGTCGCCATGAGCCTTCTCACCGCGCTCCTCGCGCAGGTCCAGATCCGCCTGGCGTTCACGCCCGTGCCGATCACCGGCCAGACCTTCGCGTTCCTCATGGCCGGTGCCGCCCTCGGCGCGCGGCGTGGCATCGCGTCGCAACTGCTGTACCTGCTCATGGGAGCGGTCGGACTGCCGGTGTTCGCCGGCGGGGCCGCCCACCTGGCGATCATCGCCGGCGCGTCGGGAGGCTACCTCCTCGGCGGGGCGGTGTGCGCTTACGGCGTCGGGCTTCTGGCCGAGCGCGGCTGGGGCCGGACCGTAGCCACCGCCCTGTTGGCCATGGCCGTGGGCGAGTTCCTCGTGTACGTTCCCGGCCTCCTCGATCTCGCCCGGTTCGTCCCCCCGTCGCAGCTGCTGACCGACGGGCTGTACCCGTTCATCCCCGGCGACATCCTTAAGGTCCTTGTCGTCACCGCACTCCTGCCGCTGTCGTGGCGGCTGGTGGGCGGGCGGCCGACGGCCTAGACGCCCCGGCCCACGTCTGCACGCCGCCCCCGCAGGCCGCGGGGGCGGTCGCCTGTCGCGACCGCCCCCACCCTTCGTCAGCCCGGCGGCGCCTGCGCATCTCCCTCGCCGAGCAGGCGGTACAGGTCCTTGCGGGCCGTCTCCAGCACTTCGGCAGCGCGCGCTTGCTGGGCGTCGCTGCCCGCGCGCGCAACCTGCATGGCGGCGAGCATGACCTCGCGCGCGCGCATGCCCATGCGCACCCGTTCGCCCACGGTCCCGGCCTCGGGCCAGGGGTCGCCGTGCTCGTCGCGCTGGCGTTTGGCCTCGCCCCGGCCGGCATCGGTGAGGTGGTAGACGCGGCGGCCGTCCGCCGGTTCGACCCGCACCAAGCCCTCGTCCTCGAGTTGCTGCAGGATCGGGTAGATCGTGCCCGGGCTCGGCTGCCACGCGCCGCCGCTGCGCCGGCGGCCGATCTCCTGCATGAGGTCGTAGCCGTGGCGCGGCGACTCGGCCAAGAGGTCAAGCATGATCCGCCGCATCTGCCCGCGTGCCCAGCCGCCGTGCCGCCGCCCTCCCGGACCGCCGTGGCCCCCGTGCCAGGCACGCCAGGGTCCGGGTCCCGCCGGCCACCCTGACCGTCCCCCGCCGACGTGGCCCCCGTCCCAGCCGGGAACCGGCCCGCAGCCGTGTCCGCCCCGCATCGCGGCACCTCCTCCGATCAAACATAACATACTCACGATATATCGATATGTATTGTCCTGTCAACGGCTTGCCTTCTACCCCAGCGCCCGTCCCCATAGGCATTCGCCACGGGAGGTGCGGCGTGGGCAGCAAGGTGGTGCGCGGTGCCGCCGTCCTCCTGGCGGCCGGCATCATCGCCCGGGTGCTGGGCTTCTTCTACCGCATCTTTCTCGCCCGGGCGATCGGTGCCCAGGGCATGGGCCTGCTCGCGATGTCCTACCCGCTCATGGGCATGGCCCTCAACCTGTCGGCGATGGGCGTGCCGGTGGCCGTGACCAAGATCGTGGCCGAGCGGACCGCCCTCAAGGGGCGCTCGATCGAGAGCGTGTTCCGGTTTGCCGTCCCGTTCGTGCTGATCCTCGGCGTCGTCCTGTCGGCCGGTCTCGTCGTCGCGGCGCCGGTGCTCACCCGCCGCCTGCTGTCCGACCCGCGCTCGGTGTACCCGCTCCTCGCCCTCGTGCCGCTGCTCCTCATCATTCCCGTGTCCCTGGTCCTGCGGTCCTACTTCCAGGGCATTCAAGAGATGCGCCCCCTGGCGATCGCGACCATCCTCGAGCAGCTGGTGCGCATCGCCAGCGTCATCTACCTGGTCCGCTACTTCCTGCCCTACGGCCTCGCCTGGGGAACGGCAGGCGCGGCCATCGGCGTGTGCCTGGGGGAGATCTGCGGCCTTCTCGTCCTCCTCGCGTTCTACCACGGCCCGCGCCTGTTCGGCCGGGTGCGGCGCGGCCCACCCGTCACCGCGGCCCAGGACCGCATCCGCCCGACGGCGGGCGAGGTGTTGCGGCTGGGCACGCCCGTGACAGGCACACGCCTGATCGGGTCGTTCGCCGAGATCGGCGATGCCACGATCGTGCCCCGGCGCCTCGAGGTGGCCGGCTTCAGCCGCGACGCCGCGACCGCCTTCTACGGCAACCTGTCGGCGATGGCGATGCCGCTCCTGTTCTTCCCCACCGTGATCACGGGCGCCCTGGCCGCCGCGCTCATGCCGGCCATCTCCGAGGCAGACGCCCGGAACGGACTCGCGGCGGTGCGGACCCGGACCCAGCAGGCGCTGCATGCCACCCTGCTCATGGCGTTTCCAGCCGCGACCCTGTTCATCGCCCTCGGTCATAGCCTGGGCCTCGTGATCTACGGCCAGCGCGAGGTCGGCACGCTGCTCGTGCCGCTGGCGTTCGCAGCGCCGTGCCTGTATGTGGACAACACCCTGTCGGCCGTCCTGCGCGGGCTGGGTCGGCCGGCCGTACCGATGGTCAACGGTCTCATGGGCAGCCTGCTCCGCCTGAGCCTGATCTACGTCCTGACGTCGGTACTGCGCGCGGGGGTGATGGCGGTGCTGATCGGCTTTTCGGTCGACATGGTGGTCACGTGCGGCCTCAACTACCGTTCGGTCCACCGTCTCGTCCGCCCTCGCCTGGCCTGGGACCGGGCGATCGTGCTGCCACTCGCAGCGTGCGCGCTCATGGCCGCGGCCTGCCGGCTGGGGCTGGCGCTGGGGGGCGGGGCGGGAACGCTGGCAGTCGTGGTCGGCGCCACGGGCGGTGTCGCCACCTACTGCCTGGTCGTCTGGCTGGGCGGGGCCGTGCGGACGGTGTGGGCGTGACGCCGCCCGTCGGGCGTCGGCCGGGTGCGCGCTTGCGGCTCGGGCTCGCCATCGGCGTCGCGGTCGCCGCCGCCATCGCCGGCTCGGCGGTCCTGCGTGGCGGCCCGGCAGTGCCCGTCGTACAGGGCTGTCGGCTCGCCGTGGCCGTCGCCGTGCCGGTCGTCGAGGCAGCCCCTGTCTACCTGGCCCGCGACACCTTCCGGTTGAACGGACGGACGTGCCGGCTGGCCGCCGTGACCTCGGGAACCGACCCGCACCCCGTCCTCGCCGTGCTGCCCGGCGACGGCCTTCGCGATCACCCGGGCATGATCCCGTTCCTGCTTGTCGCCCAGCGCACGGATGCCGCCCTCGTGGCCCGGCGGCGGGTGGCGCCGCACTTTCTCTGGCACGACCTGGCCGAGCAGAGCGTGCTCCTGCCCTCCGTGCGCGGCGATCTGGGCCCGGTCGTGGTCGAGGCGATGATCGCCCTGCACCACGTTGGCCACGTGACCGTGCTGACCGGCCTCGGCCGGGCGGCGTTCGCGGCCGGCACCGGCACCTACCTCGAGCTTCCCCTGTGGCAGGCCGAACGCGTCGCCATCGAGGGGCGCGGCCACATCGCGACCAGCCTCGCGATCCAGGGCGGGCCACTACCGGCGGCGGTGCTCGCCGTCAGATCGGGTTTCGCCGCCGCCCACCCCGCGGTGCTCGCATCCGTGGCCCGTGCGGTGTACACGGCGCAGCTCGCCCTCGACGCCGGCACGGCGCCCCTCGCGCGGCGGTGGCCCGTCCCGCTCGGTCCCACCGGACGCCGCGTTCTCGCCGCCGCGCTGGCCGCCGGCCGGTACGCGCAGGTGTGGCCGACCGACCCGCGGGTCGAGGCCTACCTGTTCGTGCGGCTACGCGTGCTCGCGCAGGCCGCCGGCGCGCCCACGCAGGTCGAACCGCCGGCACAGGTCATCGCCGCGCCGGCCGAGGCCGCGATGCGGCGGCTAGCGCCGCGGGAGACGCCTATCCGGCCCGCCGGCGCGACATGAGCAGGACCCGCATCGGCCCGTCGCCCGAGGCGCGCGACAGCACGCCCTCCTTGCGAAAGCCGCACGCCACGTAGCACCGGATCGCCGGGTCGTTGTCCGGTCGCACGCGCAAGAACACCTCGCGCAGGCGAAGCGCCGCGAACGCGTGCGAGACCGCGAGTTCGATCGCCTCCCGCCCGTAGCCCCGACCGCGCATCGGGGCTTCGCCGATGGCGATCACCAGCTCGGCACGCCGGTCCTCGGACAGGTCCGCAAACGCCAGGCCGCCGATGAGCAGACCGTCGCCCACGAGCTCGATGCCCATCGTGTACCGGACCGGGTCGAGGGCGTCGCTGCCGAGCCAGCGCGCGACCTCAGGATCCTCAAGCCATCGCCGCCATGCCGCCGTATGCTCGTGGGCGGCAAGCGGGCGAAGTCGCACGCGCGGTCCGCAGAGCACGGGCAGGTCGACCGCCGCGCGTCGCCGTGTTGCCATGCGCCTTGCATTCGCGCCGGTCCGGACGGTCCCTGTTCGCGGCGTCTGGGAGTTTCTGGCGCCGGTTGCCCGGACGGCGCGCTCTTCTATACTGGACCGCGAAGAGCTCGCGCTGTGCGGGCCGGAAGGGCGAGAGGTGGATGACGATGGCCGCCACGCTGGCCGGAGATCCGCGGACGGTGATGGAGACGCTGTGGCCCCTCCTACATCGCGACTACGTGCGACCGGTATCGGGCGACGAGCTCCTGCGGGCCACCGGCCTGGACGGGCCGACCCTGGCCCTGGCCGTCCGTGACCTGATGGCGCGGCCGCGGCCCTATGTGGACGCCCAGTTCGACCCGGGCCGGCCCGACCGTCTGGTCGAGGTACGGCTGACGGTGGACGGCCAGATGTACTGCCGGGCCCGGGACTAGGCGCGCAGCCGAGCGCTGCACGTTCCTGCCCGCCGGGGCGCAGGGGCGCCGGCCGGCCCTAGCCTGCCTTGGCGATCGCATCGGCCTTCATGCCGGCCGCGAAACGGGACGGGCCGTCCTTTCAGGACGGTGTTGCCCTTCGGCTCGGCCCACGGGTATGCCGGGGCCGGGGCGATCCGCGGACGGCCACCCCCCGCGGTTAGCTCGGGCCTTCGATCACGTGTGGGTGGGTTTCGGGTAGCGCCCCGCTCCGCCTGCGCCCCGGTCGTGCCGGTGACCGGCCGGCACCCGCCGCCGCCGCCACCGGCGCCGCGGCGAGGACCGCAGTGAGGACCTCGCCCACATCCGCCACCGGGACAAGGCGCACGTCCCGACGCACGCCGGAGGGCAGCCCCTCGAGGTCGTCCCGGTTGGCCTGGGGGTAGAAGAAGGTCGTGTACCCGTTGCGGTGCGCGGCGAGCACCTTGCCCTTCAGGCCGCCGATCGGCAGCACCCGGCCGCGCAGGGTGATCTCGCCCGTCATGGCCACGTCCGCACGCACCGGCCGGCGGCTGAACGCCGAAGCGAGCGCGGTCGCGATCGCGCAGCCGGCGGAGGGGCCTTCCTTCGGCGTGGCGCCGTCGGGCACATGCACATGGACATCCGTGGCCGCAAACGCGTCGACCGCGATGCCGAGCGCCTCCGCATGGCTACGCAGGTAGGTGAGCGCAGCGCGCGCGCTCTCCTGCATGACGTCGCCCAGCTGGCCGGTCAGCACCAGCCGGCCGCGTCCCGGCATCAGGCCGACCTCGACCGGCATCGTGTCGCCGCCGAAGTCGTTCACCCACACCGCCGTCGCGACGCCGATCTGATCGCGTTCATCGCGGCGCTGGCTGCGGGCGAGCGGAGGGCCGAGGAGGGGTCGCACCGCGCGGCGGGACACCCGCAGCGGCAGCGAGGCCCCAGTCACCTTACGGCGTGCCGCCTTGCGGCACAGCGCGGCGACGGCCCGGTCGAGCTGGCGCACGCCGGCCTCGCGGGTGTAGGCGAGGATGATCTCACGGACGGCGCCGTCGGAGATCTGGATCTCGCCGTCGGTCAGGCCGTGGTCGCCGACCTGGCGCGGGATGAGGTGCCGACGCGCGATCTGGGTCTTCTCGTCCTCCGTGTAGCCGGGGAGCTGCAGCACCTCCATGCGGTCCAGCAGCGGTCGGGGGATCGTCTGGCTGGTGTTCGCCGTCGTGATGAACAGCACGTGCGACAGATCGAATGGAAGCTCGACGTAGTGGTCGCTGAACGTGTCGTTCTGCTCCGGATCGAGCACCTCCAGCAGCGCGCTCGACGGGTCTCCACGGAAGTCGGCCCCCATCTTGTCGACCTCGTCCAGGAGGAAGACCGGATTGCGGGTGCCTGCCTGGCGCATGCCCTGGAGGATGCGCCCGGGCATGGCGCCGACGTACGTGCGGCGGTGACCGCGAATCTCGGCCTCGTCGTGTACGCCGCCGAGGGAAATGCGCACGAAGGTGCGTCCCAGGGCCTCGGCGACCGTGCGCCCCAGGGACGTCTTGCCCACCCCGGGTGGCCCGACCAGGCACAGGATCGGGCTCTTTCCGTCCGGCCGCAGCGCCCGTACGGCCAGCGCCTCGACGATCCGGTCCTTCACCCGGTCCAGGCCATAGTGATCGCGATCGAGCAGTTGCTGGGCCTCGTCCAGGTCGAGCCGGTCGGTCGACTGGGCACGCCAGGGCAGCGCCAGGAGCCAGTCCAGGTAGGTCCTGGCCACCACCGCCTCGGGACTGGCGGCGGCCATCACGGTCAGTCGCGACACCTCCCGCTCGGCACGGGCACGCACCGCGTCCGGCAGATCAGCCTCCTGCACCTTGCGGCGGTAGGCGGCCGCGTCCCCGTCGTCCTCTTCCTCGTCGCCATCGCCAAGCTCGTCGCGGATCGCCTTGAGCTGCGCGCGCAACAGGTACTCGCGCTGGCCATCGTCGATCTCCTGGCGCACGCGGCCCTGGATCTCGCGTTCCAGCGACAGGATGCGCAGCTGGTGGGATAGGATCCCGTGCACGACCTGGAGGCGGTCGACCAGGTCGAACGCCTCCAGAACCTTCTCCTTCTCGTCCGTGCGCAGGTCGAGGTGTGTCGCGATGGCGTCGCACAGCCGCCCAGGGTCGTCGGCGCTGATGGTCACGAGCGTGTCGGGCGGCATCTTGCGCGACAGCTTCATGTACTCCTCGTACAGGTGCACGACGGCGAGGACCCAGGCCTGGGTGTCCTCCTCGAGCTCCTCGATCGGTGGCTCGGGCACCTCGTCGACGTCGGCGCGAAAGTACATCTCGCCGTCCTCGACCGCTACCACGCGGGCGCGCTGGATGCCCTCCACGACCACCTTCACGGCACCGGACGGAAGGCGCGCCATCTGCTGGATGCGGGCTACGGTGCCAACCCGGTAGAGGTCGTCGGCCGACGGCGCATCCTCGCGCACGTCCCGCTGGCTGACGAAGACCAGGCGCCGGTCGCCCTCCATCGCGGCTTCCATCGCACGCACCGAACGGTCGCGCCCCACCTCGAGGGGAACGACCAGTTCGGGAAAGACGAGGACACCACGCAGCGGCAAGAGCGGGTAGTTCGCCACGGCGTCACCTCCCCGCGAGTGACGCCATTCTAGCACAGGCTCGCGCGCCCGCCGCCGGGGGCCGTCAGGCGGGCGTGAGGACAAAGGCAGCCGCGACGGCGCAGCCGGCGAGGGCGAGATAGGCCAGGGTCAGACGGTGGGGAACGGTGTCGGTCGCGGCCGGGCGGGGGTCGACCGGTCGAGGCGCGAGCCCACCCAAGGCCAGGAGGCCGAACACGAGCGCCGCGAACAGAACCGGTCCAAGAAGCGGGTGGATCACGTGGAAGGCGAACTGGACCGACAGCGTGTGGGTCGCCCACAGGATCACGGCGATGCGCGCCAGATTGGCCGCGAACGCCAGAACGCAGGCGACCGCGACAAGCAGCACACGGCGCAGCGCCGACGCGCGGAACACCACCAGGGCGATCGGCATCACGGTGACGAGGGCAAGAAGGCTGTCGACGCCGCTGCAGGCGCCCGTGATGTTGATCCGGACCCAACCTCCGGGCGATGCAACCAGCACGCGTGCCGGAAAGTCACCGATCGGCCGCAGCCAGGCGCTGCCGCGGAAGACGTCGATGAGCGCGCCATAGGACCAGCGCACGAGGGTGGGCTCTGCTACGGCGATCAGGGCCAGGTACGGCGGCGGCCAGGCCAGGACCAGATAGGCCAGTGGTGCCAGGCAGGCGCGCACGGCCCGCCATCCCCAAAGGGCCGACAACGTCACGGCCGCCCACACGGGCCAGAGGAGCAGCGCGTCCGCGGCCAGGAGCGGATGGGGAACGAACAGGACGAGCACGAGTCCGCCCGTTACGCTGCCCACGGCCACACGACCGGCGGCGCGTGCGGATACGACCGGGACGAGGTCCGGGCAGTTCCACAGGTTCCACGCGGCCCAACCGAGCGCCACCACGGGAATGCAGGCAAGGTAGCTCTGCGGCAACGCCGAGATGGAGATCGTCGCAAGGCGCCACGTCACCGGGACGAAGGGAGCGATGGCCACGACCAACCAGATAGCGAGCGACGCCGGCGTCCGTGCCACCGGCGTCCCTGCTTCGCTAGCCGTCACACGCGTGCGCGCTTCCTCCGGTAGACCAGAAACGCGGCAGCACCGACGATGAACGGGAACACGATCGCGTAGGGTGCCTCCGGCGTGTTCCAGCCGCCGTATCCCTGACCGCCCCCATTGCCGCCGCCGTTGTTCCAGCCCCCGCCGCTGTTGCCTCCGCCGTTGTTGCCTCCGCCGTGGCTCCAGCCTCCGTTGTTGCCGCCATCGGCCATAAGGACTGGCCGGCTTCCAACCGGCGTCGGAACGCCTGAGGCAAGCGCACCCGCCGAACCATAAACCACTCCGCTGGCGACCACAAGCGCGCACAGCGACCCGAACCGCCAACCCGACCGCACTACCTCACGCACCGGAAGCACACCTCGCAGTCTCGACCAGGGGGACGAGCGACTCGAAACGACACTTGACCAGTACCCTCGCCTAGCGCGCCGAGCGCCTGCGGCGGTACACCACGGCGGCAGCCGCCAGCACGATGCCGGGAAAGATGAGCGCGTAGGGCGCCTCCGGCGTGTTCCAGCCACCGTAGCCGTTGCCACCGGAGTTGGTCGGCCCCTGACCCGATGCATACTGGTTGCCCTGGTCGGCTTGCCCGGTCTGGCCGCCGTTGTTGCCAGGTCCGCCGTTGTTGCCATTGTTGCCGGGGCCAGCGTTGTTTCCGTTCCCGTTGTTGTTCCCGCTGTTCCCGCCAAAGCGGTTGCCGTTGTTGCCGCTGTTGCCGGGGCCGGCGTTGTTCCCGTTCCCGCCGTTGTTTCCGTTGTTCCCGGGACCAAAGTTGTTGCCGCTGTTGCCGTTGTTCCCGGGTCCGGCATTGTTCCCGTTCCCGCCATTGTTCCCGTTGTTCCCGTTGTTCCCGGGACCAAAGTTGTTGCCGCTGTTGCCGGTGTTCCCGGGTCCGGCATTGTTCGCGTTCCCGCCGTTGTTCCCGTTGTTCCCCGGACCAAAGTTGTTGCCGCTGTTGCCGTTGTTCCCGGGTCCGGCATTGTTCGCGTTCCCGCCGTTGTTCCCGTTGTTCCCCGGACCAAAGTTGTTGCCGCTGTTGCCGTTGTTCCCGGGTCCGGCATTGTTCCCGTTCCCGCCGTTGTTTCCGTTGTTCCCCGGACCAAAGCTGTTGCCGCTGTTGCCGGGGCCAGCGTTGTTCCCGTTCCCGCCGCTGTTCCCAGGTCCGCCGCTGTTTCCGTTGTTGTTACCGAATGCGGCCAACACGCCTCGGGGCGTCGAGGCGATGGACGCCGCCTGCGCTGGCCCGGACATGAGCACGGCTCCAAGCGACGCGCAAAGCGCCGCAAAGGCCAGACTCCCGGCCATCCGACCGGAGCCGACCCGCTGCGACTGTGCGGTACGAACTCCCAGTCGATCCGCCATGTGTGCGGTCTCTCCAATATGTCAAATTGGCTCGGCGTTTGCCATTCTACCCCAAACCGCCACAACCTGCATACGAAGACGGGTGACCCTTGTGGGCCACCCGACGCTGAACCCGTGTGCCCTACGCGCTCGGTGCCGCACCGCCCACAGGCAGAGGGCGGCTCGCGCCAGCGGCCGCGGCCGGGTCGACCGCCGTGACCGGATGCGTGACCTCGGTTGCGCGCGGCCGGACCGAGGATGCACCGACCGGCAAGAGGGCGAGGTCAAGGACCTGCTGAAGCCGCGACACGGGCTCGACCCGAACCGGCATGCCGGAAAAACTCTCCTGCCAGTTCTCTTCCGGGATGATGACAGTGCGCGCTCCCCCGGTGGTCGCCGCCTCCAGCTTGGCGACGATGCCGCCAACCGGGCGAACGAGGCCGCGGATCGATAGCTCGCCGGTCATGGCCACCAGGTTGTCGACCGGCCGGCCGATGATGGCGCTGTAGACGGCCGTCGCGATCGAAACGCCGGCGCTCGGTCCGTCGAGCGGGATGCCACCCGGGAAGTTGACGTGCACGTCATAGCGGCGAGTGTCGATGCGTAGCTGGCGGCGCAGCACGGTGAGGACGTTGTCGACCGCACCCATGGCCATCGAGCGACGCCGTAGGATGTGACCGGGGCGGCCGAGCTCCTCTTCCGCCACGACGCCGGTGACCTCGAGGCGGCCGGGGCGCTGCACGGCCGGACTGGCGAAGGCCTCTACCTCGAGGAGGATGCCAAGGTTGGGGCCGTACACGGCGAGGCCATGCGCCACGCCGACCTGGGGCTCGGTGCCGACCTTGCGGTCGGGGCGGGGCGTGTATCGGCAGCGTTCCACGACCCACTCGACGTCGCCCGCCGTCGTCGAGCCGCGGCCCTCGGCGATCGCCAGTCCAGCCGAGATCTGCACGAGGTTCACCGCCTCGCGCCCGTTGGTGGCAAACCGCGCCACCACGTCGAGGGCGCCGTCGTCGAGCGGCACGCCGATCCGGGTGCCGGCCTCCTGGGCAATGCGGCGAACCTCGGCCGCGTGCAACGGCCGGAAGAAGATCTCGACGCACCGGCTCCGAATCGCGGCCGGGAGGTCGTCGGGACTGCGGGTGGTGGCGCCGATCAGGCGGAAGTCCGCGGGCAGGCCGTGTTCAAACACGTCCTGGATGTGCGACGGGATGTTCGGATCCTCGGACGAGTAGTAGGCGCTTTCCAGGAACACCTTGCGGTCCTCAAGCACCTTGAGAAGCTTGTTCATCTGGATGGGGTGCAGCTCGCCGATCTCGTCGATGAAGAGCACGCCGCCATGGGCCTTGGTCACAGCGCCCGCCTTGGGTTGGGGGATGCCCGCCATGCCCAGCGGGCCCGCGCCCTGGTAGATGGGGTCGTGCACCGAGCCGATGAGCGGGTCCCCAATCCTGCCCTTTGTGCTACCCAACGACCCGGGCTGCGATCATCCCTCGCCCTTAGCTGCTCGCTACCCAGCCGTAGCCCTCGCGCCACTCCACGTCGCCGGCACCCGCGGTGCCGGAAAGCTGGTCTAGGTCGACCTTCCAGTGCATCTCCACGCCCTCGCGACTGACGACGATCTTGGCGAGTAGCTGGCGCAGAAGCCGCTTACGCTCCAAGAGCTCCGCCGCCATGAAGCGCTGCCAGAAGGTCGGTGCTTCCTTAAAGAACGCCTCAAGCCGCTCTGCCTTGGTCCCCTCCGAGGCGGAGCGCTCCTCAGCCTCTGCCAGCTGTGCGCTCGCGGCCTCGAGCTCGCCCTCCGACTCCTTCACGCGTTCAGCCAGGTAGCGCTCGCTGTAGAGGCTCTCCTGACCGGACAGAAAGGCGTTGAGCCGGCTCGTCCACTCCCGATAGACCTTGCGAGCGCGCTCCTCACGCCTACGGGCCAGCTCCACCCGAGAGGTCTTCTGCCAGTTGTCCTGCAGCACGCGCTGCCGGACCATGTCGAAGACCTCGTCCGCGTTGATCCGGGTCAGCATTCCCCGCACTGCCTCCAGGACCGTGTCGTCGACCTTACGTCCTCCGTAGGAGCGCTGGCCCGAGCACGGCCGACCCCCGGTCTGGTTCCGACACACGTACCGCTCGTAGCGGTACTGGCTCACCGTGCCGTCCGCGCACCGATGTGTCGGCATGGAGTAGCCGCCCGTGATCTTGCCCCCACACGCACCACAGACGAGTAGGCCGGACAGAAGATGACCGGATGCCTCACTGCGGCTGTGCCGGACGGATAGGTCATCGACGGGCTCCGAGGGGCGGTTGTACGAAGACATGCGCCGCTGGACGCCCTCCCAGAGATCCCACGGCACGATCGCCCAAGGCTCGATGATCTCCGGCGCCAGGATGACTTCCGTGTCCCCTGCCCGTCGATGCAGGTGCCGGTGCGTGAGAGGGTCCTGATAGGTGCGACCATAGGCGGGCCGCCCCGCCATCATGGGGTTACGCAGCACCTGGCGAACCGATCCGTCGCTCCACGGGTTCCCGTTCCTCTGGCGAAACCCCGACTCGTTGAGCCGGGCCGCAACGCGGTTGCTGCCGAGGCCCTCGGCCGCGTACCACTGGAACATCAAGCGCACCATCGGCGCCTCTTCCGGGTCTAGTTCAAGGGGTAGCTCGTCGGCGCGGTGACCGTGGCGGAACCGGAAGCCGTAGGGCACCTTGCCGCCCGTCCAGATGCCACGCTCGGCCATGTGACGCATCTTCGCCGTCACTCGCACCGACGTGTTGTAGCTCTCGTTCTCTGCGGCCCAACCCTCGAAGAAGCGAAGCACCTTGTCCGTCTGGCTGTCCACCCGCAGTTCGCGCCCGTCGGCGTCGTCCTTCACCGTCCAGGTGCGGATGCCGAGCCGCCGAAGCTGGTACAGCAGCATCGGGTACTCGAACGACTGACGGGAAAGACGCTCGTACTTGAAGAGCACCAGAACGTCGAACTGATGGGCCTTGGCGTCAGTCAAGACCTCCTGCAAGATGTCCCGCTCTTCGCTGCTGTTGGACCAGGCCGATACGCCCTCCTCGGCGTATTCACGGACCAGGTTCCAGCCGTCGCGAGACGCTACGAACCGGCGCACGCTCTCGCGCTGCACCGGCAGGGTCTCCTCGTCGTCTCGGTGATTGCGGGCCTGGCGCACCGTGGACACTCGCAACAGGGCGGCGACCCTAGTCATCGTCCCCGATGTCCTCCCGATCAGCCGCCCGGTTGAGGGGCGACCGCGACCATTGGTGGTAGACGAGTTCGGCCGCCGCTGCGTAGACCCCTTCCCTGTCCGTCGTCGCGCCTCCCCGGACGGTGACATGCCGAACCGGCATGAGACCCGGACGCGGCGGGGGCACCACGATCGCTACTCCCTGTCGGACCCGAGAAGCTCGCACTCCACCCACCTCACTTGCGGGTAGGGTGCTGTGCCCTGGCTGGCAATATACGAAAACCTACCCAAAGAAAGGCAAAGGCCCGACCCGCTTTGCGGATCGGGCCGATGACGGCACCATCAGCGGGCGACCGGCAACGCAGCTCGGCCAGCCCGCCCTACCTGACCGACAGAGGCTGCGTGCTACACTGCCGACAACAGCAAGGAGATGCGGTCGTGAGGGAGCGCCGGACCTACCGGGTCGTCCTTGATTGGGACACCGAAGGCAAGGGTTGGAACGTTGCGGTACCAGCAATTGCCGGCTGCTTCACTTGGGGCCGTACCCTCGACGAGGCGCTTGGGCACGCCCGAGAAGCGATCGAACCCAACCTTGAAGACATGGCGGCGCGCGGCGAACCAATTCCCGCGCCTGACGATGTGCGCCTGGAGTCCGTCACGGTGGAACTGCCCGCTTGACTGGGGCCGACGTGATTGCGCGCCTGCAGATGGCCGGCTTCGTGATCATGCGCCAGCAGGGCAGCCATCGGTAGTGCCCACGAGGCGTTCCCCCGTCGGCCTGCGTGTTCCACCGTGTGCGTTCGAGACTGTTCCCGTGACATCCGGTGGGCAGCCAGCCGAGGCCGCCATGGGCTGTGCGCCCAAGTCGAGCGGCCGTCCCGGGGGACTGGCCATCGCCAGGCCGCATTGCGCCGTGAGGGGCCAGCCCTACACCCGGCGGGCCGCGCCCCCAGGTTCCCACCGATTGCATCGGCTGGCCGTCTCAAAAGCCCATCGCCGTGCGCCGAGGCACCGGTTGCGTCGTGTGGCCGGCGCTTGCCGCTCGGCCCACGGTTTCATCCCTGTACCCAAGACGGATGCGTCGATGTGTACAGTTCACCAGTCGCCTTCGCTGGTACGACGAAGCTCCCCCATGCAACGCCATCAACGAACCTGCTGACCGCATGGTACGTCTTGCCGCCAAGTCGCCACGTCCAGGTCACGGTGCCCTGGATGAGCGTGTCTAAGTTTCCGAACTGGTCGTAAGCGGCAAGGCCCTCACGCCACGTCTTCCCACGGTAGTAGTACCTTGGCGTTCGGTAGCGCCACGCAGCAGGGGAAGCAGGTACGACGGTCAACACGGTCGAGGTCGAGACGCCGTTGGCAGACACCATCAGAGCATAGATGCCGGCCTTGACCAGTCGAAGTGGCGACAACGACCCGTTCTGAGCCGTGGCCGCGATGACTCGATCCCGTGGTCCGCTGATGACGACCGTAACTGGTACGGGTGCGTTGATCTGCGACCCGTCGCCGGCGGTGATCGAGAGGCCGAGGGACACGGGCCGACCCGCCACCTCCGAAACATTTGTCGAGGTGAACGCCATGGCAGCCGGTTGAGGCTGGGCTATCGTGATGGTCGCGGTCTGCGAATTGCCTCCGGCCAGCGACGTAGCGGTGACTGTGCCGGTGTCGCCCGACGTGTTGTCGGTGTAGGTGACAGTGACCTGACCGTTGCTATCCGTCGACGCCTCGGTTGACGACAGATTTGTGGCCTGAAGGCTGCCCGTAACCGCAAACGAGACGGTTGCTCCCTGTACGGGCGCGCCAGCCGAGTTGACGGCGGTAAAAGTGATGGATACGGGCGTTCCGGGCGAAACCGTGAGCGGAGCCGTGACACTGGGACTAAGCTCGGCGACAGCGTCCTGGGGCGCGTCGCCCGTGAGTGCTTGATACAGCGCATCCATGTCGGGAGTACCGAGTCCGGTGAGCGGGTTCCATGAGCCCCCGTCCACGGCCCAGTAGCCGTCGTACCCATACAGCGCCCGCGTCACGAGCCCCGGGTTGTTGAAGACCGCCTGGTACAGCGCCGGATTGACGTCGCCGAAGTTGGACCCAGACTGAGCGGCCATATCGGCCAGGTATCGGGCGAACATGGGCGCGGCCATGCTCGTTCCGCCGGACTCCGTTTGGCTCCCGCCGAACTCCATCGCGATGCCGGGATACGTGGGCGACGCAGGCAGGGCCGTGTCCGGGACGCCGCGGCCGGTCGCCCCGCCCGGCAAGAGATTCGCTTGCCAAGAAGGCGCGGCGAAGTAGCTACTGTACCCGCCGCCCGCCAGCCGGTTTCCGCTGGTACCAGGCTGATCTACCGCCGTCTGCAGGTAGTTCTCGTCGATACCCGCCCAAGCGTCGGCACCCCACGATGCGGTCGCAAGGCCACCGCCCGACGGGGTCGCGCGAAAGTCGATTCCGCCAACGGAGGTGATCTCGGGAACGTCCGTCGGGACGGGAATGGCCGGCGAGAGGGGGGGCGACTGCATTCCAGCGTTGGCAAACGCCCCCTGGTCACCACCCCGGTAGTCGCCTTGTTCAACAAACGTCGGTTCAATCTCTGGCGCCCGCCTGAGCCACCGCATCCTGGGAGGGGCCCGGCCGGGCGGTGTCTTGACGCTCGCCTGCTTCTGGCTGGCGGACGACCTTCCCAAGAACGCGGAGAGCCGGGTGCTTGCCTACATGCTCCGGTGGCTACGGCGCCACGGGACCTGGAAGGCCGTCGTGTCCTTCGCCGACCCGGCCGCCGGGCACGTAGGCACCATCTACCAGGCCACGGGGTGGCTGTTCGTCGGCACCACGGCTGCCGAGTCGTACATCGATGTGGCAGGCGTGGGCCTTTGCCATCCCAGGTCCGTGTACACCCGCTACGGGACGAACAAGGCCACGCATCTGACAGCGACGGGCGTTCCAGCGAGCCGTGTACGGACGGCGCCCAAACTCCGCTACATTCACGTGCTCAACCCGTCCTGGCGTTGGCGACTCGGTTGTGCCGTCTTCCCGTACCCGAGGGACAGGGCGCCACCGGACCCTTGACCGGCCGCGTTCGCGACAAAAGAGAAGGCCCCCGGGCAGCACCGGGAGCGAGGAGAAATCCCTTCATGCCAACTGTACCAGACGCCGCACGTGGCGTCACCTGGCGAACAGCCAACGTCGGCCGGAGGCACGCGCATGGCTCGCCAACGTGACTACCGGGCTGAATATGCCAAGCGTATCGCCCATGGCATCGCCCGCGGGCTGAGTCGGAGCCAGTCGCGAGGACACCCGCGGGTACGCGAGTCCTTCGCCTCCGGAGCGTACGGGGGATCGGGTGAGCGTTACGACCCTCGCCTGAAACTCGCCCTACGCGACATGCTGCGGGGCCGGGGAGCGGGGTAGGCAGCAGGTGGAGGACGTTGTGCCTCGCGCCAAGGCGGCATGCCAGCGGATGGGCACCCGACGCCTGGCGGCGTTGGCCGGCGTCGATCCTGCGAACCTGTCTAAGGTGCTCAATGGCAGAAAGAGGATGGGCACGAAGAGGGTCGAAGCGTTGCCTCAGGTGTTGGCGAGGTTGGACGCGGGTCGTGTCCAGAGCAGATAGAAAGCACCTACCACGTCGCCGCGTTGCGCCTGCTCAACGCCGGTAGGGGGGGTAACTAGGTGGTCGCCGCCACATGTCATCGATGCGGCAAGGGGTTTACGTTCCCAGTGCCCGAACCAAAGACGGCAGTCGTCGCCCGCTGCCCACATTGTTCTCTAGGCTGGGTCATTGTTGAGTACGACTTCAATTACGCCTTGTCCGACTGGGACTTCGCTACAATCCACAATGTGCTGTCAGGCATGCCTGTAGACGCTGCGTTTGACGCGGCTGGTGTGCCTGAGGAGTATCGAAGCGGCGCCCGCTTCCGCCTCATGCAGGCAGGTTCCACCACAGACCTTAAGCCTGCGGTGTTGGCGGCCCTTCGGACGCTCCTGGCGCAGTAGCCATCGTCTGCACGTTATCAACCCGTCCAGGGTCGGAAAGCGACACGACGCCGCAACGGCGGACCGTGCGGCCCCGGCTGCTGCGAAAACAACGGCTACCCGCCAGACAAGCAGGAGGCAGCCGTGCAGACGGTGTTGGAGCAGGCCGAGGCATTGAGCGAAAGCATGGTGGCATGAGCCTATCCGCCGGAGCTGCTGATCTCTGGAACGGCCAGGAGGGCAGAGGAGCCCCAGCCGTGAAGAGCGGGCGAGCGGTAACCGCATTCGGAACGTGGCCCAGGTGCGAGCGGATGGCGCTGGCAAGGCCCGCCGTCAGGTGTGCGGTCCCGACTGGCAATGCTGGCTGGATCGAAGGCCAACCGACCGAAGCGTCGATGCCCAGCAGCGACATCACTCACAGGCCGGTTGACGACGACGGGGACGATTCATGACGGCAATTCTGACCGGTCGCAGGGTGATAGATTGCACGTGGAGGTGATCGCCTTGGCTCCAAAGCGTGTGCGTCGATCCCGCTCCAAAACAGCCGCCGATGGCCTGGAGAACTATGTGCGCGGAGTCAGCCGGTTTACGGGCATCCCACCGGAGACGGTCGCGGATTCGACCGCTGCGAAGAACTACGCGGCCGCGACCATCAAGCGCCGTATTCAACGCCGCCGCGACTCAGGCAGCCGCTGACGCTACGGGCACACTTTCGTCGGCGCGCCAACCAGCCCGTCAAGCAGGAGCGGCGGTGCGGACGGTGCTGGAGCAGGTGGAGGTACTGAGCTAGGCGATCGCGCAGGAGGCGGGCGGACCGTCGAAACGGGTCATGCAACGGCCCGTGTCCGCGGTCGTGCTATGGCCGGGTGCGTGAGGTACGCAGCCGGCGTCCATGAGCCACAGGCGGCAGGCTACAGCGCCTTGGTATGGGCGGGTTCGGTGGTCCCAGGCTGGGTGTGGTCAAAACCGTTACCAATTTCGGTTGTCACTATACCCCGTGCCGTGCTACCACGCCGTCCGGTTGTTCCGGGGTCAGGTACCTGTACACACTGCGGCGGCTGATGCCCAGCCTCCGGGCGGCGGCGCTCTTGCTCACCCCCATGTTGAGGAGCGTCTCCAGCTCGCCCATCTTGGCCTCGTCCAGTCGGCGCTTGCCACCCTTGTAGACACCGCGCCGCTTGGCGAGGGCGATCCCCTCCCGCTGGCGCTCTCGGATGAGCGCGCGCTCGAACTCGGCGACCGCCCCCATCAGCGACAGGAGGAGGGTTGCCATCGGCGTGTCCTCGCCCGTGAACGTGAGCGCCTCCTTGACGAACTCGATCCGCACGCCCCGGCCGGTCAGCTCGCGCACGAGCCGTCTGAGGTCCTCGAGGTTTCTGGCGAGCCGGTCCATCGAGTGGACCACCACGGTGTCACCCTCGCGGACGTACGCGAGAAGCGCATCGAGCTCGGGTCGATTCGTGTCCTTGCCCGACGCCTTGTCGGTGAACACGCGGTCGAGCGCGACGCCTTCGAGCTGGCGGTCAGGATTTTGGTCGACCGTGGAGACACGCACGTACCCAACTCGTTGGCCTGTCGTCACGAGCACCCCTTCGATGTGCCATCAGGGTTTAGACCCTTGGGCAGATGTGTGACACCAACCAGAAAGGGACCCGGCTGGCACGTTCACGACGCGCCAGCCGGGCTCCAGGGGAAGTGTGACATCAGGGTAGACCCGGTTGGCAACGACCAACCGGACTGCATCAAGCCACGGGTGCGCCCGCTGCGGGTAACAGCCGATCCGGGCACAGAGGCCCGGGAAGGCGCGGGGGGAGGTCGCCCGATCTCACGCGCGTGGCATCGACTGCTGCGGCGCAGATCGCCCCTGTCGCGCCTTCGCGCACGCCGCCGCGATCATGAGCGACACCTTGGGCATCGCCCTAAGCCGGACCCAGATAGTTCTTACGACCGAGGTGATCGACGCCGCGGCCGACACCCCCGCTTTCGGGGCCTTGCACGTGTAGGAATAGAATTAGCATCTGCGGCGAGGAGGTGACGACACCAGATGGACGTGGAACTTGTCTACTTCGCCGACTGCCCGAACTGGCGTCTCGCTCAGGAACGGTTGGAGACCGCCCTGGCGCACGTGCGCCGCCACGACGTGCAAGTGCGACTTCGTCGGGTCGCCAGCCCCGCCGAAGCGGAGTCGGCCGGCATGCATGGATCGCCCACGGTCCTCGTGAACGGACGCGATCCCTTTCCCCATACAAAGAACGACTCGTGGTCATGCCGCTTGTACCAGAACGGGGGACGGCTCGAAGGTTCTCCCAGCGTCTTCGCCTTGATCGAAGCGCTCCGATGATCTCTGATCTGGAGCGCGTGGACTGGTGAACGTGGCGAGGCGCAAGAGCGCTGCTACGGCGCCACCCGGAGAGCTCCCTGCCATGCCTGGGCCGCCATCTGGACAGGGTCCCACGGGCTACTGAGGGGTGGCGTGTAGCTGAGGTCCAGGTCGCTCATGGCATACACGGACAGGCCATGGTGCAGGGCCACCGCCAGGACGTCGATCCGCTTGGCCACCTCGCTACCGTATCTTCCCAGGACCTGCCCGCCCAGCAGACGATCCGTCGCGCGGTCGGCCACCATGCGGATGTGCAGCGCTTGGGCGCCCGGGTAGTACACCTTGTGGTCCCAGGTCGTCACGTTGACGGTGGCCGCGTCCCAGCCGGCCTCCTGCGCCTCTGCCTCGCTCAGTCCCGTGCGGCCGACCACGGTGTCGAACACCTTGACCACCTGCGTGCCGAGCGTACCCTCGTAGACGCGGCTGCCGCCGAGCGCGTTCTCGCCGGCGATGCGGCCCTGCTTGTGCGCCGTCGTGCCGAGCGGCAGGTAGGTGTGGCGGTTCAGGAGACGGTGCCAGGTCTCGACGCAGTCGCCCGCCGCCCATACGTTTGGCACCGGGGTCTCCATGCCGCGGCCGACGCGGATCGCGCCCCGGACACCAAGCTCGAGGCCCAGGCTCCGGGCCAGATCGGTGACCGGCCTTACGCCCACCACGACGAGGACCATGTCGGCGACCCGCGTGAGGCCGGATGCCGTGCGCACCCTCAGGCGTAGCCGGGTGCGCTCGATCGCCTCGACCCGCACCCCAGCGAGCACCTCCACCCCCTGGCGTCCCATGCGCTCGCCCAGGATGTCGCCCAGGGCCGGATCGACAGTCGGCAGGACGGCCGGCGCCTGCTCCATAAGCGTCACCGCGATGCCGCGCCTGGTCAGCGCATCGGCCATCTCGCAGCCGATGTACCCGGCGCCAACGATGACTGCGCGTTCGGGGGCACGGGTGGCCACGAACGCGTCGATCGCGAGACCGTCGTCCATGCCGTGCATCACGAAGACGCCGTCGTGTTCGATGCCGGGCAGGGGCGGCCGCACCGGCTCTGCCCCGGTTGCAATGACGAGGCGGTCATAGGGCAGGTCAACCTCACCGTCCGGCCCCGTAGCCCGCACCGTCTGCCTGCCCGGGTCGATGTCCACAGCCCGCGTCCTCGCATGCACCTTGATCCCGGCTGCCGCCAGTTCCTCCTGCGTCCGGTGGGCCAGGGTATGCCAGTCGGTGACCTCGCCGCCTAGGAACATCGGCAGGCCGCAGATGGAGTAGTTCGGGTAGTCGTCCGCGAGCACCATGGCGGCGTCGACCGTCGGGTCCAGTTCCCGCGCGCGAAGGCAGGCGCTTACGCCCGCATCGCTGCCGCCGATCACAAGAAGTCGGGTCACGGCGGTTCCTCCCCTTGGTGGTGGGTGTGGATTCGGGGTCGAAGGCCAAGCGTTACACGGCCATCACGACGAGCAGCCCGACGAGCGTGACAAGAAGCACCGGGACCGTGAGAACGAGGCCGACCCGCAGGTAGTAGCCCCAGGAGATCTTGACGCCCCGCCGCTCCAACACGTGCAGCCACAGGAGGGTGGCGAGCGAACCGATGGGTGTGATCTTGGGCCCCAGGTCGCTGCCAATGACGTTCGCCAGGGCGAGGGCCGTGCGCATCGGCCCCGCTGCGTGAGCCGCGGTGATGGCAAGCGCGTTCACCATAACCGTGGGCATGTTGTTCATCACCGAGGAGAGAAAGGCGGCGAGGTAGCCCGTGTACAGGACGCCTGCGCCGCGTCCGTGGCCGGCTGCCCAGTGCAGGGAATCGCCGAGCACACGCACGAGCCCAGCGTCGCGCAGGCCGAAGACGACGACGTACATGCCGATCGAGAAGACGACGACGCGCCAAGGGGCGTCGCGCAGGAGCTCACCCAGGCGCACGGCCGGGCTGCGCGCTGCCGCGGCAAGCAAAACGACGGCAGCGCTTCCCGCCACAAGGGAGACGGGCAGGTGCAGAAACTGGCTTGCGATGTAGCCCGCGAGCAGAAGAGCCAGCACGACCCACGACAGCCGGAACAGGCGCATATCGCGGATCGCAGAGGCAGGGTCTCTCGAGCCGTCCGAATCCACGCGCTCGGGCAGGTCGCGGCGGTAGAGCAGATAGAGCGCGGCGATGCTCGCCAGAAGGGCGACCACATCGACGGGCAGCATGCGGGCGGCGTAGGCGGCGAAGCCGATGTGGAAGTAGTCGGCCGACACGATGTTCACGAGGTTCGAGACCACGAGCGGTAGGGAGGTCGAGTCGGCGATGAACCCCCCGGCCATGACGAACGCGAGGATGGCCTTCGGGTCCATGCGCAGCGCCTTCACCTGTTCGTAGACGATCGGCGTGAGGATGAGCGCGGCACCGTCGTTCGCGAAGAGCGCCGCCACGAGCGCACCCAAGAGCAGGCTCAGGATGAAAAGGCGGCGGCCGCGTCCGTGGGCCGCCCGCACCATGTGGAGCGCTGCCCACTCGAAGAGGCCCAGGGCGTCCAGCACGAGCGAGATGAGGATGACGGCGACGAACGTAAGCGTGGCGTCCCACACAATGCCAACGACGGCCCCGACGTCGGCCAGGGAGACCACCCCGAGGACAACGGCGAGCCCGCCGCCCACGGCGGCGGGCCAGCCGATGGAGAGCCCGCGCGGCTGCCAGATCACCAGCACGAGAACGACGACGAACAGCGCGACGGCCAGCACCGGATGCAGCACGGGACGAACCCCCACTTTGAGTCCTACGTATCCGAAGCCGGCCGTGGTGCGTTCTTGAACAGCACGTCGGTGCGCCTGCCGTCATGGGCGTAGGGAACCTCTTCCCACTCGTAGCTCACCAATGTCTCGACCGCGTAGAGTTCGGACGCTGGACGCACGAGAAGGACGTCACGAACCCAGCGCGACTGCGCCTCCCGCACGGCGTCGATCTGCGCCGCCTCCGCCTTGCCCTCCGCCATCATGCGGCTCTCGCGCTGGGCAAGGTCGGGCGGGTAGACGCCGGGACGCTCCCGCACCCGCACGGCGCGACCCGTGGAGATTTCCTGCACGACATACCACACCCCAGGCTCGTCGCGCACGTCCTGGGTGCCGAAGCGCACTCGTCCCCCCGTAAGGTAAGCGGCCACATCACCCAAGCAGGGGCTGTTGCGGGAGAGGACCCGCAGGTCCGTGCGGTCGGCGATGCCGTGCGCCTCTAGCGCGTCGAGCGCGAGGCGCATGGCGAACGCGCCTCGAAAGAGCCCGTCGCACGGGTGACCGTGGAACTTCACGAGGTCCTTGACCGTTACGCGCTTGGTTCCCGGCGCGTACCGCCCCAGGCTCGACTCCGTGTCAAGCACCTCGAAGATGGGCAGTTCGGCGCCGTCCGCCCAGGAGGGCCAGTACCAGTCGGCATGGTCTGCACCCACGGGCACCCCGCTCAAAACGTGAACACCGTGTACCCGTCGCGGGCGTAGCGCGAGAAGGCGTCGCGCGCGAACTCGGAGGCCACGTGCCTTGCCGCCGCGGCATCGCTGAGCTTCCAGTTCTGGAGCTGGTTCTGGCAGGCGCCAACGATGATGCCGGCCTCCGTGAGTTCCTTGATGAGGTCACTCGCCTCCGGCAGGGAGTCCTCCAAGAGACGGACCCCGCCGGTGAACAGGAACACCTCCACGCGCTCGATGTCGTTCTCCTCCCGAGCGTCGTGCATCCGCTTCGCGACGTGCAGGCCACTCGTCACGCGGTCCTTCTGGTCGGCGCCGGCGATGATCACCACTGCGATCTTGGCCATCGAATCATCTCCCTGTCGTGCGCTGGTCGTTAGAGCGGCCTGCGGTCGGCCTCGCCGTAGAGTTCCCGCGCGAGGTCGCGAAGCGCGTTAACCCCACGTACGTCCCCTGGCCGCTGGGTCAGGGGCAGGACGGCCACCCCCGGAAAACTCCCCCCGATCGACTCAAGGTGCTCTTCCTGCATTGCGCGGCGGCGGCGGAAGAATGCGTTGGTGCACGCCTCCTCGGGGAGGATCTGGTTGCACACCACGAGGGACGTACCGATGCCCAGGTCGTCGAGCTCGCCCGACGCGCGCCTGGCCTCCGCGATCGGCGTCGTCTCCGGGTAGACAATGAGGGCGAACGATGTGCGGTCGGGGTCGCGCAGGAGTTGGAGGGCAGATCGCATGCGCTCGGTCTGGGCGGCGTCGACCGCCTGGCTCTCCTCCGACGACACCTTGGCCTCAAGCTGCCGCTCGTAGTCCATCGGCAGTTCCAGGAGCCGGAGCGTGTGGCCCGTGGGCGCGGTGTCGAACACCACGACGTCGTAGGTTTCCGCCAGGAGATAGTCGAGGAAGCGTTGGAACACCGCCACCTCCTCCGTGCAGGGGGAAGCGAGTTCCTCGCGCATGCGCACGATCGCCTCCGGTCGCATCCGCGGCGCCGCCTCATCGAGAACGGCCTGGATGTAGGCAGCGGTCGTGGCCTTGGCGTCGATGCGCACCGCGAACAGGTTCCGGAGACCGGCAACCGGCGCGACCCCATCGCCGACTGCCGTTTCCAGCACATTACCGATGTGCGCGGCCGGGTCGGTCGTGACGAGGAGCGTCCTGAGCCCCTCATCCGAAGCCCAGACCGCGGTCGAGCAGGCAACGGTGGTCTTGCCGACGCCGCCCTTCCCGGTCACGAAGATGCGGCGCGGACCGGCAGAACTCGGCCGGATCCGGTCCATGGTCCGCGTGTGCGCCACCTCAGACGACAGCGAGTTCGAGTATGGGAGCAAGGTAATCACCCAGCCTTCCAAGCGCATCGAGCCCGGTCACGTCCGTATCGAGCAGGGGCACCTCGACGATCTGGATCGGCACGCGGCGCGAGAGCTCGGCGATCTGTTCGTCCTGCATCTCGCGCCGGGCCCGCGCGAACGCGTTGTCGGCGACCTCGGCCGGGATGCGGCCATTCACCACCGCCATGCGCGGCGCGATGCCGAGAGAGACCATCTCCGCGTGGGCACGATCGGTCTCCTCCACGGCGGTGCGCTCGGCCTGGGTGACGAGGACGACCGCCGTACGCTCCGGCGACCTAAGGCTCTCAAGCGCCCTGTCGTACTGCTCGCGCGACCCTGCGAGCGCGTCCGCAGGTCCGAGGCACGTCTGGCCCCCGACTTCGACTGCCGCGTCGATGTGCGAGATCCACGCCCCGGGAAGCTCCAAGAGCCTAAGCGTGTGACCGGTTGGCGCCGTGTCGAACACCACCCGGTCGAATCCCTGGTCGTCGACGCGGGCCACGAACTGGTCGAAGGCCGCGATTTCGCTTGTGCACGGGCCGCTCATCTGCTCGTCGAGACTCCGGAGCACGTCTTCAGGCAGAAGGCCTTCAAGCGGCGCCAATGCGCGCGCTTTGTACGCACGCAGGGCGCTTTGGGCGTCGAGCTCCGATGCGAACAGCCCGTCGATGCCTCGTACGGGCACAGGGCCTTCGCCGATCGGCTGCTCGAACACGTCGGACACATTGGACGCAGGGTCGGTCGTGACCACGAGCGTGCGCAGCCCCGCGCGCGCGAACCGCACGGCGACCGCGCAAGCAAGGGTCGTCTTGCCGACGCCCCCCTTGCCGGAGAGAAGCAGTTGCCTCGCCACGATGTCATCTCCCTCGGCCAGCGTCTTGCCGCCCTAGCTGCAGGACGTCCCGGGCGCACAACCGCAAGCCAGCTTGGCCGATGCCGCCGGGGGCTGCGCAGACAGCGAAGGGTTCACGAGAGCCTCGACACTCGGATAGTGCCCGATGGACACGATGCGCCCGTCCACGGAGACCACCGGCAGGGAAGTGACCCCACGCTGCAGCACCAGCCGGTAGACCTCCTGGTTCTGGACGAACGCCTGGGGCTGACGCGAGAGCTGGTAGCGGGCAACCTGTGCGCCCTGTGCCTTGAGTCCGTCGAGCACGTTCGAAAACGCCACGAGGGCCGGGTCGGGCGCGGGCCCACACACGCCGCTCGTGCAGCACAGTTCCGGATCGAACACCTCCACCGTCATCGCCGTCACCTCCCCGTCTTGGTCAGCAGTTGCAGTTGGGGCCGCACTTTCCAGCCGTGGTCGCGGCCATCGCCAGGGCACCCTCGCCGCTCATGACCTTCGTGGCGAAGCTGTCCATGTTGGTGAGGGTGGTGACACGGACCGCGCGCGCCACGTCGAGGGCCTCCTGGACTTCCTCCGGCGTAGCGCCGGCACGCTTGGCCTCGCCCACGTGGTGTTCCAGGCAGCTGGAGCAGCCAGCCGCAAGCGAAGCCGCAACCGCCACGAGCTCACGCACCTTACCGTCCACTTGAGTCCACCTCCATCTGTGTATCGCTATATACCTATGATCAAGGTATGCCGAATGTGCGCGATCCGATCCATCCGCGCTATTCCTTGGTCTCGGCCGACGGCGCCAGCGCTGGTTCTGGAACGGTCGAGCAGCGGGCGCCAGGAACCATTTCCGCGAAGCGCAGAACATCCTCCGCGGGGAGTTCCACCGACTCCAACGCCGCGCGGGCGTAATCCGGCAGGTCGGAACGCAGGCGGTAGAACGCCCACGTCCCGCGCCGTTGGTCCTCAACCAAACCTGCGTCCTTGAGGCGCCGCAGATGCTCGCTCACCGCCGCCTGACTGAGACCCACGAGGGCTGTCATCTCGCAGACGCACAATTCCCTCACGCGCAAAAGCGCGAGGATGGTCAAACGCGTGTCATCGCCGAGTGCGCGAAACACCCGGGCGGCATGGGAGCGCGCTGCATTCATCGGCATCACCCGATGCAAGGGTAGCAGACTCGCCCCCGGAGTTGCAACTCCACCGTAGAGACTCTGCGAAGGCACGGGGCTCGTAGCGAGACCAGGGCGCATTGTGGAAGGCTACACGGTGATGCCCGATACGCGGCTCATGCCTTCTTTACACCCGTCGGACGCGCACGCGCCGGAATCGCTCTGTGCCAGGCTGCGCATGCGGGCCATGGAGCCCATCTGCCAGCGCGTGACCAGTCACGGCTAGCCCCACGCCATCGTCGCCGGAGCCACGCGACCTAATCTCCCAGTGGTCGCGCGCCGTCCGCGTGTCGTTTCCACTACCGGTCTGCTCAGCAAGTGCTTCGCTCAAGACAACACGCAGATCCTATCCGAACACGTCGTAGCCGCCCTCGAGCAAGCCCGGATCCGGTGACACGCGCTCGCCTCACCGTCGCACGGATCCGTGCGCCTCGTTGAGCGCCAAACCATCACCCGCACCTTCATCGGGAGCCCTGCTCCGCAATCACCGCTACCCGCTATGCCGATGGTTCCATCTTCCGTGGTCATGTCCGTTCTCGTGTTGCCAGCGACCACAGCGTCATAGGGCGTTGAGCGCCCATTCCTTCGGCGGCTATAGCAGCACACCCGCGGCGGTGCTGAAACTCCCTCCACCACGAACGAGCACAGTCCGTGCGCGCGCCGCTCGTCATGTATCTTCCAGCCGTTTAATCTCCAACCACGGTTTCCTTCGGCGCAGCAAGTCTACCGTTGACGCAGCATGCGTTGAGGCATATGGTTGGGCCATACAGAACCTACGGCAGTCTCGGTAGCGGTTGAGGACACATCGGAACGTTGTGCAGTTGACGAGCCAGACAGGTGTCAGTGTGTGGTTGAGTCTGCCTCCGAGAGCCTTGAACAAGTCGCCTGCGTGCGGGTGTCAGGGGTTGTGCGTCTAACTTCGCGTCCCTCCTCCGGCAGGGCGCGCTCAATACGAATGAGAGGACTGGCAGCTGTGTTATTCATCGATGACCCGCAACACGTCCATCGGGAGCAGCCTCCTATGACCGACCCGACCGCGCGGGCGCCGGAACGGAACGCACCGCCCGAGCCCGGGCATACCCTAGCGCGCAACACCACCAGACCGCGCCGCGTAGACAGCTCGTCGCTGACGGACGCTGACGGAGGTCGACTCAGGATCATCCCTTTGGGCGGCCTACAGGAGATCGGCAAGAATTGCATGGTGGTGGAGTTCGGGTCCGACATCGTGGTGGTCGATTGCGGTTTGGCCTTTCCTGAAGACGACATGCCGGGTATCGACATCGTCCTGCCGGATATGACCTATCTGGAGGAGAACCGCGGGCGGGTTCGTGGTGTGATCCTAACCCACGGCCACGAGGACCACATGGGGTCGATCCCCTACCTGCTACGCAAGATGTCGGTGCCCATTTTTGGTACCGGTCTAGCCCTGGGACTTGTGGAGCACAAGTTGGCGGAAAGCGGTCTCAGGCTTCCCGACGGGAGCCGCGTGGTGCGCCCGCGAGATGTCGTTCAGTTGGGGGCGCTTCGGGTCGAATTCTTCCGCGTCAACCACTCCATACCCGACGCCTGCGGCGTCATCATTCGAACTCCAGTGGGAACAATTGTCCACACAGGCGACTTCAAGTTAGACCACACCCCAATCGACGGTTCGGTCGCTGATTTCCACAAGCTCGCACGGGTTGGCGACGAGGGCGTTCTTCTTCTCCTAGCGGACTCCACCAACGCCGAACGCCCCGGCTTTACTGGATCGGAGTCGTCAGTCGGTCCGGCCTTGGAAGCGGTCATCCGCAAGGCACCCGGCCGGGTGTTCGTTGCCACCTTCGCATCCAACGTGCATCGCGTGCAGCAAGTGATCGACGCCGCAACGCAAAACGGTCGCAAGGTCGCCGTGGTCGGCCGATCCATGGAGAACGTAGCACGCGCGGCGATTGAGCTCGGCTATCTTCATGTGCCGGAAGGCACAGTGATCGAGCTCGACGATCTCGACCGATACCCAGCCGACCGACTGTGCATTCTGACGACCGGCAGCCAGGGCGAGCCCCTGTCGGCGCTATCGCGCATGGCGGTGGGCGAGCACCGTAAGGTGGAGATCCTTCCCGGCGATACGGTCGTCTTCTCGGCAAACCCCATTCCCGGAAACGAAAAGGCCGTAACCCGCACGATCGACAACTTGTTCAAGCTTGGCGCTGACGTTGTGCACTCGTCCCGGCATGGCGTCCACGTCAGCGGCCACGCAAGCCAGGAAGAGCTCAAGCTCATGCAGTCCTTGGTGCGCCCCAAATTCTTTGTGCCGGTACACGGTGAGTACCGCATGCTGGTCAGCCACGCGCGTCTCGCCCAGAGCCTGGGGGTACCGAAGGAGAACACGTTCATCGCCGAAAACGGCATGGTGCTTGAGTTCACTCCCGACTCGGGCCAGATCGTCGGTCGCGTCACGGCTGGCCTCGTGCTCGTGGATGGGCTGGGCGTTGGCGATGTGGGCAACATCGTTCTGCGCGACCGCAAGGTCCTCGCGGAGGACGGCGTCATTGTGGTCGCTATGTCCTTCTCGCGCGAGACGAGACGCGTGGTCTCAGGCCCCGACCTTATATCGCGGGGCTTTGTGTACGTTCGCGAGTCGGACAGTTTGATGGACGGGGCCAAACGGCGCGTGAGGGATGCTTTGGCCAAGTGTGAGGAGCGCCAAATTCACGATTGGTCGGGCATTAAGCAGGCGGTACGCGACGCACTGGGGCGCTACCTATACGATCGCACCCACCGCCGACCCATGGTGCTGCCGGTCATCCAGGAGGTCTAAGTGATTCACGAGCGTAGCCCCGGATCCCTTTCAGGACGGCAACCTAGCGGCGCGATCAGCGCGATGGAGATGGCACCGTCGCCACCCAGTGCCACACCAATCGTGCCGCTCGGCAAACCCGGGTGTTCTACAGAAAGTTCGTCGTGTTATCCGCCGGGCGAGCCGACCTGAATCGCTACGACACAATCGGGATCTCGAGTTCAAACTCGTCGTTCCGGCCGCGTCGACGATAGAGAGCGGCAGGCCCTCACGCACCGCTTGCACTGTGTCGCTCACTGACCGATCGAACGTCGCAGTCTCTTACACCCGCAGCCAACACCGGTGCGACCTGAACGTCCTGGAGGTCGTGCACGAGTTCCCACGCCCTGTGTCTGGCTAACGCCACTTCGCGCTGCTTGCCGCACGGGCTTGGGACGCGTCCGCGAATGCTTCTTCGGTACCCTGCGGTCCAGTTCGCGCTCCAGCACGGCGGCGACGTCCTCGTCAGGCAGCGACGCGACGAAGTCCAGGGAGAGCCCGAACCGGTACTCCTCATCGGGGACCGGAAGCGCCTGCGCTAGTCGCACGTCAGTCTCGATCTTGCACACGGTCCCGTCCATTTACCCCGCGTTCACGTTCACGAACCGGAAGGGCGACGTACAGTCGGCATCCACCCACACCCTGTCCAATCGCAACGAGGTCGACTGATCACAGCTACGCACGGACGGGGAAGCGCTTGCTTAGGCACCGGGACGCGGCGCGCCATCCGTCTGCCGGCCGCAGCGGCGACACTATAGAAGCCCCGCGAACTCTTCGTCGGCGAGCCCCGCCTGGCGCAGAATGCTCCGAACGAGTCCAGGCGCCAAGGTCTCGCCGGCATCCACCGGCACCGTCACCAGTTCAGGAGCAACGTCCCGCCTGAGGTGGACGTGACTACCCGTGACTCGGGCGACCACGAACCCGGCACGCCCAAGCGCTGGGACCACTTCGCGGCCCGTCACGCGCGGAAGGCGGCTCATCCGGCCCTTGGCCCGATTTCCACCTCGCCCACCATGACGGCGCCCTCTAAGGGGGCGCTCTCGCCGAGCTCTTGAAGCGTGTCCAGGTGTCCGGCGATCGCCTCACCCGCCCGCTCGAGAGCCTCCTCTACCGATGAGCCCTGCGTGAAACACCCTGGAAGCGCCGGCACCGTCAGCCACCACACGCCCTCCCGTCGCGGTGTAAGACCACATGGTACCGCCGGGCGCTGACATCCACGGTGCTTCACCTCTCATGCGCATTATACAGCGCCGGATCCCACACTCGGGCGGGCAGGCTTGCGGTGGGCCAGGCAGGACGCCCGTCCGAGTGCGGCCGACGAGGGCGGCGTCAGCGGGCGCTTGAGTCGCAGATGGCCAACCGACCCTGCCGACGCGCATGATCGCCCGTCGGGTCCGCAGCAAAGAATCACACACGGTCCCCGTTGGCGGGCCTTCCAGGAGCGGCCAGCAGAGCAGCAAGATGCTCCGCGTCCATCACGGCGGCGAAGCCCGCCAGGTCCCTATGCGGGCACAGCACGTCGGCCGCCTCCGCCTCGAGCCAGCGCCGCACCTGCGTCAGCCCAGCAGTGCGTCGTACGGACAGCACGACGCCGCCCCACACCAGGGCCGGAAGGGCGCCTGCCGCCTCAACTGCCGCCACGACCGAAGCCGCGTCACCGACGGGTTGCCGGTCCTCCAGCCGCAGGACCATCCACGACAGGCGGCACGCGAAGAGCCACGGACTCTCCCCGTCCGGCTCTCGCATGGCCACCACGTCCGCCGACTCGAGCCACCGGTAGATGAGGCCGAACCCGTCGGCCCGGCCCTTACACTCCAGGCGCCAACCGTTTCGCGCCACGACGTCGTTGGGCTTGCCGTCAAGCGCCCCCGACATGGGGACCACGTATCCGCCCACCAGCCGCGCGAGCTCCTTCTCGAGGTGCCCGCCCTTGCGGGCGGCGGCCTTCCCGCGCTGGAACTCGACCGAGGCGCGGTGCTCGGCCCTCGCCACGCGCCCGCCCTCGCGAAAGGCGACTACCGCCGGCGAGAGCACCCGGCGGTCGACCGGCTGGTACTCCGAGTAGTTGACGCAGAACGGGCACATCGTCGTGTCCCGGCAGTTGCCCTCGACCGGGCAGATCATGCCGCGCTCGGCTGTGCGTCGGCTCCGCTCTCCGGCTCCGTGAACGCCAGCTTCGCGACGAAGCCCGTGATGGACGTGTAGTCGCGGTTGTACTCCTCCACGAGGCGCAGGAGCCGCTCCTCGAACCGCCGGGCCCCGTCCGCCTGCGCGATCCGGTCCCTCGACGACCGGATCGCCTCGCGCAGTTGCTCGACACTGTACCCGCCCTCGATCGACCGCTCGATCCACGTCTGCGGGTCCTTGCTCACAGCGGCGATCCGGTGGTGCGAGAAGCTGAGGTCCTTGGCCCTCGTCCCGTCCGTGGGAAACGCCTTCGCCGTCGCGATGAGGTGGCGCACGTAGCCGGCCGACACTCCCACCTCCGACGCCACCATGCTCGCCGTCTTACGGCCGTACCGGGCGGCCATCGCGAGCGCCAGCTCGGCCTGCTGCCACTGAGTCTCCTGCTCCTTCTCCATGAGCGTCGTGAACCGGGCGATGTCGGCCTGGAAGTCCGCGGTCCTGACGGGGTCCCCCTGCTCGCTCACAGGCTGTAGCCCCCGTCTCCGCCGGCGGGCTCACCGGTCGTGCCTGGTTGCGCCGCCTCCTCATCGTGGTCGCCATCGTGCCCGCCGAACTCGACACCCACCTCGGTCAGGTCGGCCGGAAGCGAGTCGGCCTCGGTCTCGAGCTCCGTGGCCGCAGTCTGAAGGGCCTCCGCCTGCTCGCGCAGTCGCGCCGCCATCCGCCGCGCTTCCTGGCCCGCCTGCTGCGTCTGCGCCTGCAGCGTGCCGAGGCCCTCGCGCGCCTGGCGCTCGAGTGTCGCCGCGGTCTCGGTCGCCTCGCGGATCATCTGCTCACCCTGCCGGCGCGCGTCCTCCCTCACCCGGGCGGCCTCGGACGCGGCGCTCGCCACGGTCTGGCGAGCCTCCTCCTGCGCCTGCGACCGGATCCGTGCGGCCTCCTGGGTCGCCACGACGAGCGCCTGGCTAACGGCGTCCCGGGCCTCCCGGTGGGTCGCCACCTCGCTCCTGAGCTGCTGAACCTCGCGCTGAAGGTCGTCCCTCTCCGCCTGGACACGGTTCAGCTCGCCGAAGGTCTCCCGACCCGTGCTGATCACACCCTCGCGCTCGTCCTCGAGCTGCCGGATGAGCGCCTCCACCGCGTCCGGGTCGAGCCCACCGCGTCCCCTCGCAAGGGGGATGTCCTCCAGCCGGTTCCTCACCTGCGGTAGCGCCGCCATTCCCTCATCGCCTCCCAGAAACAGCGAGAGGGCCGATCACCGGGTAGGTGACCGACCCCCTGCCGTCACTGAGCGGCCCGCTTGCGGGTTTTGAGCTTCTCCATCATGGCCGCGACATCGCCCTTGGTCACGCCGTCCTTGACGGGGATGTGCCGCTTTCGCATCCATTCGAGCTGCGCTTCGCTCGCCGGCTGCTGGCGCCACGGCGCATCCGGGTCCTTCAGTGTCTTATCCCGCAATGCCGATCGGATGCGATCCTGCGCGGCCTCACGGGTCAGTCCTCCAGCCGCCTCAACCCCCAGGTGCTCCAAGAGCTCGACCTGCCGCTCCGTGGCCGGTCGGGTCCTCCACCTGGCGTCCTTGCCGGCGAAACCTTCAAGGCCGTTCTGCCGGATGTGCTCCTCCGCCCTTGCCTGCGCGTAGTCGAGCGGCAGCGCCTGCTCGACGAGCCGCAAGCGCCGGCCCCGGCTCTGCAGCACGACTTCCCACAGTCCGGTCTCCTGGCGCAGCAGCACCACGTCTTCGCCGGGACCGGCCTCAAGGCGCATGCGGCGCTTGGCCTCGATGTGCCACCGAAACGCGCTCCTCGCCAGGAGGTCGAGCGGCGTCGCGACGAGCCTGGCGCTGTCGAGGTGGTCGTCGTCCACCACGTCCCGGGTTC